>Ga0066606_10000422_pt1 | contig 25976 bp, 22 predicted proteins | sample SaaInlV_DNA_100m_FD_60386 | JGI IMG/M metagenome (GOLD analysis project Ga0066606, IMG submission 60386) | Marine microbial communities from expanding oxygen minimum zones in the Saanich Inlet - SI075_LV_DNA_100m | ecosystem: Environmental > Aquatic > Marine > Unclassified | place: British... | reverse complement strand
GCTACAACACCAGCACCGACAGTACGACCACCTTCACGAATAGCGAAGCGTAAACCTTCTTCCATCGCAATAGGATCAATCAATTTAACTGTCATCTGAATGTTATCACCTGGCATTACCATTTCCACACCCTCTGGTAAAATAACTTCACCAGTCACATCTGTAGTCCTGAAGTAAAACTGTGGTCTATATCCTTTAAAAAATGGCGTGTGTCTACCACCCTCTTCTTTGGATAAGATGTACACTTCTGCTTCAAAATGTTTATGCGGGGTAATTGAACCCGGTACAGACAGTACTTGTCCGCGCAATACGTCTTCTCTTTTAGTTCCACGTAGTAAAACACCTACGTTATCACCAGCACGACCTTCGTCTAATAATTTACGAAACATCTCAACGCCAGTACATATAGTTTTTGCTGTGTCTTTAATTCCAACTATTTCAAGCTCTTCACCGACCTTGACTATTCCACGATCGATACGACCTGTTACTACAGTTCCGCGACCTGAAATTGAGAATACGTCTTCAATTGGCATCAAGAATGGTTGATCTACATCACGATCTGGTATTGGAATATAGTCATCCATTGCTGCTACTAATTTACCAATAGCTGGAACACCAATATCACTAGTATCACCTTCAAGTGCTTTAAGCGCTGAGCCTATTACTACTGGAATATCATCACCTGGAAAATCATATGAACAAAGAAGTTCACGCACTTCCATTTCAACTAATTCTAAAAGCTCTTCATCATCAACCATATCGGCTTTATTTAAGAAAACAACGATATAAGGCACACCAACCTGGCGTGCTAATAATATATGCTCTCTAGTTTGAGGCATAGGGCCATCAGCAGCAGATACCACTAAAACAGCTCCATCCATTTGCGCAGCACCAGTGATCATGTTTTTCACATAATCAGCATGCCCAGGGCAATCTACATGAGCATAATGTCTTGTATCAGATTGATACTCAACATGCGCTGTAGCAATGGTTATTCCTCGTGCACGCTCTTCTGGGGCAGCATCAATTTCACCGTAATCTTTAAATTCACCACCATGTTTTTCAGCTAGCACTTTGGTCAATGCTGCTGTTAATGTAGTTTTACCATGATCAACGTGACCGATGGTCCCTACGTTTACATGTGGTAATGTTCGTTCAAATTTTTCTTTTGCCATTAGAAGATTCCTCTAAAGTTAAAACTTATTACTTGCTAGTTCTTTGCTTAATTATCTCATTGGTTACATTTGATGGAGCGTCAGCATATTTTGCAAATTCCATACTGTATGTTGCTCTACCCTGTGTTGCTGATCTTAAGTCTGTAGCATATCCAAACATTTCAGATAGAGGCACTTCAGATTTAATTTCTTTACCAACAGAGGAATCATCCATACCATGAATAACACCACGTCTTCTATTTAAGTCACCGACAACGTCACCCATATATTCATCTGGAGTTACAACTTCTACTTTCATAATAGGTTCTAGTAATGCTGGGGAAGCTTTTAGCGCTCCGCCTTTAAAACATTGTGATGCAGCAACTTTAAATGCTACTTCACTAGAATCCACATCATGGTAAGAACCATCATAAAGTGACACTTTAACGTCAACTACCGGATAACCAGCAATCACGCCATTTTTCATCTGCTCAATAATGCCTTTTTCAACCGCAGGGATGTATTCTTTAGGTACTACACCACCAGCAATTTCATTAACAAATTCAAAACCCTTGCCTTGTTCTTGAGGTTCAATACGCAACCATACATGTCCGTATTGACCACGACCACCAGTTTGCTTGATGAATTTACCTTCATGTTCAACTACTTTTCTAACGCTTTCACGATATGCGACCTGAGGTTTACCAACGTTTGCTTCAACAGCAAACTCACGGCGCATACGGTCAACAAGAATATCTAAATGTAATTCACCCATACCAGAAATAATGGTTTGACCTGACTCCTGATCTGTTTCAACACGAAATGAAGGATCTTCCTGTGCAAGTTTACCAAGAGCAACACCCATTTTCTCTTGATCCGTCTTAGTTTTTGGCTCAACTGCAACCGATATAACTGGTTCTGGAAAATCCATCTTTTCAAGAGTAATTATTGATTTTAATGCACACAATGTATCGCCAGTTGTTGTTGTCTTCATTCCAACTGCGGCAACAATATCCCCAGATCTAATTTCTTTAATTTCTTCTCTATTATTTGAGTGCATAAGAAGGATACGACCAAATCGCTCTTTCTTACTTCTACTTGAATTCATTACGGTCTCGCCAGACTTTAAAGTACCTGAGTAAACGCGCAGAAATGTTAATGTACCAACAAATGGGTCTGTAGCAATTTTAAATGCTAATGCTGAAAATGGGGCATCATCATCAGCTTCACGACTATCCTTAGTACCATCTTCTAGCTCACCGTCAATAGCTGGAACATCTAATGGGGACGGCATATACTCAATGATACCATCCAACATTGCTTGCACACCTTTATTTTTAAAGGCACTCCCACAAAACATTGGAATAATTTCATTATTTAGGGTTCTTACCCTAATTGCTTTCTTTATTTCTTCTTCTGACAACGTTCCTTCTTCAAGATACTTTTCAGTTAGCTCTTCTGAAGACTCTGCTGCAACATCAAGAAGTTTTTCACGGTATTCATTGCATTGGTCGACCATATCAGCAGGTATTTCTTTTTCTTCAAAAGTCATACCTTTATCTTCTTCACTCCAGAAAATGGCTTTCATTTTCACAAGGTCAACGATACCTTTAAAAGACTCTTCGGCACCAATAGGTAACTGCAACGGTACACCAGCACCGCCCAATCTAGTTTTCACCTGTTCTACAACACGTAAAAAGTCAGCACCCGCACGATCCATTTTATTAACAAAGGCCATACGTGGTACAGAGTATTTATTTGCTTGTCGCCATACAGTTTCAGATTGTGGCTCTACGCCACCAACAGCACAAAATACAGCAACTGCGCCATCCAAAACTCTTAGTGAACGCTCAACTTCAATTGTAAAATCAACGTGTCCAGGAGTATCGATGATATTGATTCTATGCTCTTTAAATTGTCTGCCCATTCCCTGCCAAAAACATGTTGTTGCCGCAGATGTAATGGTAATTCCTCGTTCTTGTTCTTGCTCCATCCAATCCATAACAGCTGCACCGTCATGAACTTCACCAATTTTGTGAGAAACACCTGTGTAAAACAAGATACGTTCTGTTGTTGTAGTTTTACCGGCATCAATATGAGCCATAATTCCAATGTTTCTATACAATTCTAATGGTGTTGAACGTGCCACTTCTTAAACTCCTTACCAGCGATAATGTGAGAATGCTTTATTTGCTTCAGCCATACGGTGAGTATCTTCACGCTTCTTAATTGCGCCGCCCTTACCTGAGCTACCACCAGTACTACTACTCTCATCAGCCGCATCCAATATTTCTGCAGCAAGCTTCTCCATCATCGAGCTATCACCGCGCTTACGGGAAAACTCAACTAACCAGCGCATTGACAATGCTACTGCTCTATCAGGCCTAACTTCAATAGGAACCTGATATGTAGCACCACCGACACGTCGTGATTTAACTTCTACAATAGGTTTAATTTGTTCAATAGCTCTTTCAAATACAGATAATGGCTCGCCATCTTTAGAACGTTTCTTAACAATATCTAGAGCACCATACACAATTTTCTCAGCTACAGATTTTTTACCTGAGATCATTAGGTGATTGATAAATTTAGCTAACAGCTTACTCCCATGTACAGGATCCGCTTGTGTTGGTCTCTTTGCTACTACTCTTCTTCTAGGCATCTTAACTTCCTATCTTTCACTGCAAATACACGATAAATTCAGATTGCTACTTTTTAGCCTCTTTACCTTTCTTCTCACCGTACTTAGAGCGAGATTGTTTACGCCCTTGCACACCGCCAGTATCCAAGCTACCTCTAATAACTTTATAACGAACACCAGGCAAATCTTTTACACGTCCACCTCTTATAAGAACCACGGAGTGTTCTTGTAAGTTATGGCCTTCACCCTGGATGTAAGCAGTTACTTCGTAACCGTTGGTTAATCTAACTCTACAAACTTTTCTTAATGCTGAATTTGGTTTTTTTGGCGTACTTGTATAAACACGCACACAAACACCACGCTTCTGCGGACAACTTTGTAACGCAGGGACTTTGTTTCTACTATTAACAGTAGAGCGACCTTTTCTTACTAATTGGTTAGTCGTTGCCATACTATATATTGCTCCAATTTTATGACGCAAAAAATTATCAAAACCCATGCTTTGCAGCAGGATTGTATATAAACAAGGGTCCGGCGTCAACAAGCCCCTGTTCGCTGTAGGGTTGCGGCTCTAAATATATGCAACCCATTGTGCTCTGGTGCTGTAAAATATACTAGCAACCAGCCAAGTGGTGTGGATATTATCATATATAACTTCATATTGGTAGTTATGAACTCAACAACTGATTAGTTTTTATCTAGCCCTCACCAGTGAGTTGGAGAACTTCTCGGTTATGCTGGGACCGCCCTCAACATCTTTAGAAGTTATCATGCCATCTAAAAAGCTTATCGGCTGATTATTATTATTAAATCTTGAATGAGATGTTGTGCTTGTAACCGACTGAGTCCTCGAAGGATCTAATAAGTCAGGTAAGTCTAGCTTTGCTGATTGCCAGCCAGCCGCTAAACCAGATAGCTTGTCAGACAACTTTATTTTCTCCCCCAACACCTTTCTTATACTTATATCTACGTGTTCTTGATAACTAGGTGCAAGGCTTGCATATAATTCACGCATTATCTCAGCATCTTGCTCTTTGTATTGTTGATTCAAATATTCTACAGCAAGATTTTGCACATCAGCATCTTCACGTTTTGCCTTTACATCAGTTATTAGTTCCATGGCAGTCGAAACTCGTAACTCTTTGGTAAATATTTTGTACTCTTCATGTGATTGTTTTAAAACTTTGTCTTTCAAGCTAGTACTTTTTAATACTTTCTCTACACCTCCATACTCTCTTGCATGTTGTACAAATAGAACTCCAGCAATAGATGACTTTGGATTTGCAACTGTACAGTTGTCATGTTTTTGACCTTTTTGTCGTATCTCTAAAACTGGCACAGGATTAACTCCTGCATATAGAGCCTTTAAAACATCTTCTTCTGGAATTGAGTTCCCTGCCCCGCCTATTAAAGTATTAATAATTTCAGGTGAGTACTTACTAGGCTCTGTAATCTTATAAATTTTAGTTCCAGGAACAGACCCAGGCTCATTACGTCTATTAGTAACGACTAAATAACCATCAACAACACTTACTCCCAGAGAATGTTGCGCATAACCACATGGAATATTAACCACCCCCTGAGCACTATCAGAGCATGTAGCTTGTATCTTTGCAGATAATATTTTTGCAGCATTAGGATTTTTAGGAAGAGAGCCATAATAATTACAAGCAGATAATGTCGCAGCATTAGCCTCATATATCTCAACAAATTTTTCATTAGTAGCTGAGTGTGACTTTATTTTATCTGTTAATTCTTCAAGAGCTGGTCCAGTGTAACCATACTGTGAAGTTGTACCATCTTTAGCTGTAAGCTCTACTCCTAAAGTCAGACCATATTTTTTTACTATGTGATGTTCAAACCTACCTTGACCAAAATTTGCATTGCGATAGTTATCAGAACCATAGTAACCATAATAACTATTTACGGTCTTGCTATTAGTGTGCATAGCTGTCGCAAAAGCACCTTCACACTTATTATTCCAACTAGATTCATTATTTATAAGAAATGCTGCAGCAAGGAAATTTTGCTCTTCAAGGGCTAGATTTAGTGCGGTCTTACCTTGAGAGTTCACACGAGTTGCAATATCTTTTATCTGGTTTTTTTTAGTATCAAGATCAGAATCTTCATCTTTAATTATCTGCTGAGAAAGGCGTAATAAATTTTGTAAAAATGTATCAGATGAGGTACACGCATCTATAGCAAGAGTAAGATTTGATTTATCTAAAAGATCCTTCTCTTTATTTGCATCACGGAGCAAAATAGCTTTTTGCACTGCAGCAAAATTAGTGAGGCTACTCTGTATATTTCCAGGCATCTTACACCCCCAACATTTTTAGTTAGCCAATCATATCACATAGTGAGAATAAAATACACCATCACGTGCTCCTGCACTATAAAATCACAAAGGAAGGCTATATGTTTTCAAACGTGAGAAGGTATTTCCAGGAGATACAGCACTAAAAACCTTCTAAGCTATCCCCAGGCTAAAGATGAAGCGCTCTTTCGCCATGCTTGATAAGAAGGTCGTGAATTTATAATAACTGTGACTACCCCCAATATTTAGATTTAGCCATTTTTCTAATCTGTGATGCTATATAATCTGTAGCAGTAGCATTTTCATACTCTGGAAAAGAATTGTACTCTACATATCCAATATCTTGCGGGCTGGTATCTCTAAAACTATTATTACCAATATTGCAGCCATCTGTAATGAATGAATTACAATGCTTCATGAAATTTAATGAATGTATATCATTAGTATTATCATCAGCACTTTCTCTGCCTAATGGCTGCTCATTTAATGAATTTTCTTGCTTTAAATCCTCATCATAAAAATTATGAAAAATCATTAATTCCTCAAAAACTCTAGCTCCACACCCATATAGTAAGCTATACATCTGCTTCATATTATCAGCAGTATTACCTGTTCTACTAAGCATGGCCTCCACACTACCACCATTACTAGCAATAAAAATATCCAGCAGGGTTTGTTCCCCAGCATAAATAACATTTATTCTCTCTACTAGATGTAGTTCCCCATTATAAATAGTATTAACTTCCTCTACTAAATGTTTACTATAGTTTTCCCTTAGCAAGAAGCGCATCACAATATTCCATTTTTTTTGGTTTACTGCAGAAGCAAAGCGCGTATCATACAGAGCAAATAAGGCAAGTCTTTTGATCTTTTCATCAGCTGTAAGTCCTTTTATATTTTTATTAGGCACTAAGTAACCAAAAACACCCCAGGGAACCATCTCATACAAGGAATTAAGTATATCTTCTGTAAATTCTATAATGTATGCAAACAAGATAATCACCGAGATTTAAGAAAGTTGGCGGATCCTACAATATTTATGTTATTTAATCAAATCATTTGTGTGGTGTCATTGAAAATTACAAACATCCATTTAGCCAGAAGAACCTATAGCACGCATTAATAGTGTGTTTCAGCCAAGGCTACGTTTCCAGATGAAAATGGCCTAATATGCTGAATAAGTATGCACGATTAGCCAGGAGAACCTATAGCACGCATTAATAGTGTGTTTCAGCCAAGGCTACGTTTCCAGATGAAAATGGCCGTAATATGCTGAATAAGTATGCACGATCTGAATTAGTGCTAATTGATTTTCAAGAATTCTATAGTTCATACAAAAAGTTGTTTTATTTCAAATAGATATATCTTATCAATATTGCTTAACAAGAATTATATTATCCCTAAAATCAGCCCCTTTCACTATACTGTGTATACATGGCTAATCTCTTTAAATTGAATTTATTTGTATCTATCTGTGGAACAGATCAATGATTGCGTACAAAAAACAAATTATTATCGGTATAAAAGTCTTCTATTAGAGAATTTCGTGGTGTTTCGGCATTAAAAGGCTCAACTAAATTAACTACTAATTCACTACTGCGATCTGGCTCATACTTGAATGGATCTATCGTTACGACTTTTTGCTCATTTATTAGTGAGCCAATTCGATATTGCTCTAAAATCAGGTAAACCTGATCACGCTTATTACTACGATAAATGTTCCAAAATGGTTCAACCTTTCCTCCTGCTGCTTCTAGAATTTTATTTCCACCTGGATGTAAATTAATAAACTTGGTAATATCATATACCCCCCATCATATGTAATCCAAACACCTTTATTTATGGAATTATGCTTAGCAACTTCAGATTGGGTATATTGTGGCAACGCACTAACTTTACATGCAACAAGGCTTAATATTATTAGATGCATTATTCTTAGACAAAACATATTTTTTCAGCTAATTTGCTCGATAAACGTATTCAGCTCTTTTGGAATTAGCCACTCTAAACTAAAAGCATAAGGCAGTGCTTGCTCAAAACTAGTAAGCCTGTAATTCCCTAATCCATCACTCAATATTAATTGTATTGGTTTTTTATTTAACTTATTGTTGAATAAACTAAACTCATAACCATATTGCCTATCTCTATAGCTGATCTTAGGCCATTGACCTTTAGTGCCAACTACAACAATAGCCTTGATTAAGTAATCTTGCTCCGTTGCAGCTTGCTGCAATAAGCCTGATATTGGATAACGATAGTGAAAGGCTGCGTCATCAACACCTGCAGCTCGATATATATTATTATCATACGAAAGTCCTGCTGCCGCACTATGACTATCGTTACTAAAAAATTTAATTCCACCCTGTAAAGCACCTTGAGCAGATGACAATAACTCTTCTAATTCCAATTTACTTAGGGCTATTTGTGTGTGATTAACACTGGCGAATTCAGTTTCATCAACTAGCCCATCCTTAAATCTAGTTACATGAATACTCTTATCACTCCGCTGCCCACATACAATTAAAAGGTTCTCATAGTCGGTTTGAGACTTAATGTAATCTCTACAATCTCCACACCCGGTACATTTACTACATTCTACGCTATCAAAAGCAATAAATTTTACGCTCCGAGTTACACTGGCACCAAATGCTGAAGTTATACTGGCAAGTAAACTTGACTCACTATGGATTGCTTCAGGCACTTCATATTCTGAATTGCCAGCAACAAAAATTTTATCGCCTTTTGCAGTAGCAATAACTGTTGCGCTTTTCACTTGGTACCCAGAAATAGTTGGGTTACTACCAGAGTAAACAGCAGCATCTACAGCTCGCTTCATCTGTGCAAGAAGAGCTTTATCGTTGACTAATTCTTTCGATGCATCAGTCAAATGCCAACTATTTATACTCTGAGCACATACAACATTACAAAAAAAAATAAATATTAATAATAATGGAGCTAACTCTAATCGTCGTATGGGTCTTACTGTAATCATTTCCAAACATCCCTGGCACAATCAATCTTTATATAATTTAGTCATGATGTTAGAAAATTGTCAATTTGATCAAATATCATGCATTAATGCATTACATTAGAAATGCTCAGGGATTATATGCGTAATAGATTTTTTGACATTTACCTCTCCATGAACAAAGAGGTAGAGTGTCAACGATATTCACTAGATTCTCTATTTCGTAAGCTCTAGTCTATGCCATTTGCCTTGGTTAAATCTAGAATAACTTATAGCGCTTGAGACAATAGCAAAAAATATCCAAATAGCAAAAAATGTTACTACTGGCATCTTATAAATTATCATTAACAAGTACGCTGGTAAAATCATTAACACCAGAATATTTACAACCCCTGCAATTAATAAGAACTTAGTATCACCCCCAGCACGCAAGATGCCGTTAGTTAACCATCTAATGTTCTCTATGCCAAGATATACTGCAATCCAAACGAATGAGTTCTTCAGAATACTATTAGCTGCTGCAATAGAATTCACATCAAAATCACTACCAATTTTACTATCAAAATCCCCACTTGCGAAAAACAAATCAACCAAAAATTCTTTAAATATGAAAAATGAAGCTATCATTACTATCGCATTTATAGATATAAGGATCATTCCTGCATGAAAAACATCTTTTATTTCATCCTTTTTCTTAGCTCCAATCAAATTGCCAACAATTACGGAACAACCTTGCTCTAAACCAATACCAAAAAATATAAACAACATAACAATACTATTAGCAACGGCCACTACTATCACATGAGTCTGAGACACTTTAGCCATCATATTATAAAATACACCCCAGCATAGAATTTCAACACCTACCCCAATAGCTTCTGGCATACCAATACGCAAGCAATTTATCATATACCGCCAATCTAGTTTCCAATGATTGGTTTTGTACTGTTTTCTATTTTTTTCTGATAAAAACAAATAAAATAACAGTCCAATCTGAACTACTAATCCTATAGCTGTAGCTATATTTGCACCAATAATACCCATCGAAGGTATAATGCCATCAATACCAAAGATTAATATTGGGTCAATTACAGCATTTACTAAATTACCAATTAAACTTAAATAAGTTACAACTTTTGTTAATTCACGACCACTATAGAAAGACTGTATACTTGAGACTATTGAATACATAGGGCTTAAGAACATGATACATCTAAATACCACCCTTTGGTCCTCAACTAAAGCACCATCAGTAAAAATATACTCCCCTGCAAATATTCCCAATGGTATGAAGATCACGAATGAAAACATTGAAAACCAGATCATTTGCCATACTGGCTTGCCTATTTTCTCATGCTCCCCAGCACCGTTATATTGTGATACAAAAATACTTGCAATTAAAGCGGCAGTCTCGATTCCAAAAGTGAAACCATATGCAAGTATTCCAGCACTAACCGTAGCACTCAGGGCACCTAGTGAGTAGTGAGATAAATACAACCTATCCACAAACATCATTCCAACTAAAGATAAGAAGGAAAGCATTAGAGGAGCGGAAACCTTAACCAATTGAGATAATTTTGCCCTTGCGCGCAAATAAGACATAACTGTGCCTAAAAAAATAATACGGGGATCGACAATTATAGACACGAATTTTTAAAAAATCCACCTCCAGTTTTCAAAATAGAGGCATAATTTAATTTTGCTTAATTTTATACAATTTCCTAGCAAAATCGACCATTTTCTTTAGAGTAATATTGCCAGTAGCATCCGTGTATATGTCGGTTACCACGGCATGAGATTGCTCATTTGTTTGATATCGTAAATGTGGGGTACTCACTTGAGCAACTTTAGTTACAATCCTACCAATTTCTTTTGGTTGCTGACCACTTTTTGCTAGTGTTAACAACTTACTCTGTAAATTTGTCGTAAGCTCTTTATAAAGCATTTCTTCTTTTGCTGATTTAGCTATCGTAGCATTTAAAGCCCAATTATTATTAACTGTTCCTGGTTGAACCAAACTAACTTTAATATTCCAAGGAAATACTTCTGCTGCCAGAGCTTCTGTTAGCCCTTCTAAGGCCATCTTTGATGCAGCATAACCACCTAATCCTGGTACTGCTCGAACGCCATAGGTACTACTGACATTTATAATATGTCCTGAGTCTTGCTTACGCATTATTGGTAATACTGCTTGGATCATTCTTAAGCTACCCATAACATTTACTTCAAACTGCTCTGATAGTTCATTGGCACTCAAACTTTCAACAGGACCTAAAAGTCCATAACCAGAATTATTTACTAAAACATCAATCCTACCACTATCCTTATATACTCTACTGATAGCTTGCTTCACTTGTTCGTTATCTTTTAAGTCAACTTTTAGACTTCTAATATTTTGGATCCTAGGATGATTCTCCGGATCTCTACTTGTAACCCAGACATTCCAACCCTCATCTTTAAAAGATTTGGCAATTTCACTTCCAATACCACTTAAACCACCAGTAATTAATACTGTATGCTTTTGAGCCCAGGCATCTGAGCAAATTAACAAGCTGCACCCTAAGATAATCCATTGTCTAATCATATTAATTAATCACTCAATCATTTCTTCAATATATTGCACTCTATCACACAGCCAGACTACTTGGCACTGAGTTACAATTTTTCTATTTTATGTACTTAGAATGTAGTAAGTTTACCATCTTTAATAAAAACATCATTTCTGCTTTTACACTTATCAATAGGATATTTTGCAGCAGTCAAAGGCAGCTTATTTTTTACTGCTGTTGAAATGTCTATATTACATGTATTACAGAATTGGAATATATTAAAAATAATATCAGCGACTTCATTTTCAATATCAATTTTTTTATCTTTTACTCTTTGCTCTAAGGAATCACCCTCAAACCAAACAAGCAGTCTCTGTAGCTCAGCCACTTCAATGCCTAAGTTCATTGACATAGTTTTTGCTGTATGGAATTGTTCCCAGTCTCTTTCTGAAACAAATTTTGCAAAAATCTCTTTTAGCTCTTGTATGGATGTATTGTTATCGTTCTTCATAAATTAATCTGCCTATTAATAATTTACTATATATTAAAGACTTTGTTTAATTTAGTAAATACAACACCATAATTTGGATTCTAAATTGTATATTTGGAACTTATTATTATTAGCCTTGCTCATGTACAGCAGTCGGTGTTGGGGTTAAAGGTGATGTTGGTGGCTCAGATCTTTTCATCAATAGCATCAATTCACATTCTTTATATTTTAAGCCAACAGAATCATCTGTTGTATACCATTTTATGATTACACCGCTCCTGCTTAATCTATCTTTAGCTTCACATCATCCTTCATGCCAGCCATATTTTGTAAACTATTATAAATAGTTCTTAGTTTTCCTACATCTTCTTCAGTTAATTTATTAGGCAATTGATTAAGTAGTTATGCTAATACATTCCCGTCACTATCTTGAACAATATTAATATAACCTGCCTCACCTTCTTCATCAATATTGATTCCAGCCTCAGGTGCAGCTTGTTTGGCAAAATATAATTTCACCTGGGCCTCATCATTTTTTGAATCATAGCTTCATTAGGTCCACTACGCATAGCTTTATATTTTTCTAGAAATGATTCAAGTTTTTGTTCTCTACTTTCTTCGTCTAAGCCAATATTTTCTAATGTCATACTACACCCAATATAATATGTAACAGATCAATTAGACATCAGATATTATAATTAAGTTCTATAATTCTAGTGTGCACACACTGTTTTTACCGTTACAACGCAGGCCAACTATAGACTGTCTAACTAATAAAGAGCATGCCAAAATGATGCTAGAAACAAATCATCTATACTTAGGCTAATAAAGTGTCGTTAAGGTAATCTAATGAAACTATGTCAATGCATACTATCCCTGTTGCTATGCCTAGTATCTTCAGCTTCTCAAGCTAGCCCATCTCAACCTGAAAATTTTCAGCAATTGGCTTGGACAACATCGACATATATAGAAATAGGTCCGGGTGGCATCTCAAGCAGGTCTCAAGAAGTAAAATCTCTTAAATCTTGTGAATCGAACACAAATCTTTCAACACAAAAATCACCATTTAAACTAGGGGACTCAACCCTTGTCGAATGGCAAGGTAACTGGTTTAAGGCAACAGTAATTGGTGTTTATGGGAATAACATTGGAAGCCAAACATTTAAGATCCATTATGACGGCTGGGATGATAAATGGGATGAAACTATTAGCTATGCTCGTATACTACATTTAAGCAAATGTGATAATCCTAAGCCTAAAGATGAGACAAATGCTTGGTTATTAATCTTTATCAAAGAAGCTCCCAATGGCGAAATCAGCAAAATCGGTGCCATATCATCTCCTCAAGCTCAAGTATTCAATATGAATACATCCAATGAATCACAAGTGAAATGTTTGAAAATAGCAAATGACAAAAATTACGCTATGGATAAGGATGATAGAGATAGTAAATGGTGGACATGTGAGCCCAAAAGTCATGTTAGCGATGGGGTCAATAATAACAATATATAACTTATGAGGCTCTAAGACTGAAGATATAGTTTTGCAATTCTAAAGAGTTAGTCTTTACTATAGAAATAAATACTTTATTTCGGAGCAGCTATGAAAATAGCAAAAAAATCAATAATTTTAACCTCAGTAATCGTAATCACAGTGATATTTTTTTTTGCTAATAATAGCATAAGCCTTAATAGGCTAGAACAACATAAGGCTGAACAAGAAAATATAGAACACCTGTTATATAGCTTTTTAAAACTTTAGATTTATTGCTATAAATAAAGGGAGCATAAGCTCCCTTTATTTAATTAACAATTAGTATTAGCCAGTGGCTTGATCAGTTGAGTTCAAAGCTTCAGCTAAAGCTTGTTCTACATCTGACGCAGTCACCTTGGGTGTTGCTGATGAAGAAACTTTCATTCCTTCAGCAAGTTTTTTCATATCTTTTGACTTATGGTAAGCAAGACCTGTACCAGCAGGTATTAACCTACCAACTATTACATTCTCTTTCAAACCACGTAAATCATCTTTTTTACCACTTACCGCAGCTTCAGTTAACACTCTAGTTGTTTCCTGAAATGATGCTGCGGAAATAAATGATTCCGTCGCAAGAGATGCTTTAGTAATACCTAGTAATATTCTCTGATAAGTTGCATGTTCTTTACCAGATTTCTCTGCCTCTAGATTTGCTGCAACCAAATCTGCATAAGGAGCTTGTTCACCTGGTAAGAATTTAGTACCACCCGGATTATCAACAACAATCTTTCTAAGCATTTGTCTGATAATAACTTCTAAATGCTTATCATTGATCTTCACACCCTGTAGACGATATACATCTTGTACTTCTTTTCCAATATATGATGATAAAGCTTCAACTCCCAAGAGTCTCAAAATTTCATGTGGATTAGAAGGACCATCTGCTACAACCTCACCTCTGGATACTGGCTCTCCCTCAAAGACATTAATGTTACGCCATTTTGGAATAAGTTCTTCATATACTTCCCCATCAACGGAAGTTAGTACTAATCTACGTTTATCCTTAGTTTCTTTACCAAACCCTACTACACCAGTTATTTCTGCTAGAATTGCAGGATCCTTTGGTTTACGTGCCTCAAATAAATCAGCAACTCTTGGCAGACCACCAGTGATATCACGAGTTTTTGATGATTCTTGTGGGATACGTGCGATAACGTCACCTACTTTTACAGCAGTTTTATCACCTACATTTACAACAGCATTATCCGGCAAGAAATAGTTAGCAGGTAATGATGCTGAAGTTAAGAAAACATCATCGCCATTATCATCAACCAATTTCACCATTGGTCTCATATCACGATTGGTTGTTGCTCCACGATGCTTAGGATCGATGATTACAACACTTGATAAGCCAGTAATTTCATCTGTTTGACGATTCATTGTTACACCATCAATAAGATCAACATACTTAACATTACCAGAAACCTCTGAGATAATTGGATGATTATGTGGATCCCAATTGGCAACCACGTCACCGGCGCTTACTAGATCACCATCGTTGATCTTAAGTACAGAACCATATGGTAATTTATAACGTTCACGCTCACGGCCATTCTTATCGATTAATGCAAGCTCACCAGAACGTGAAACTACTATTGAGTATCCATCTCTATTTTCTAATAGCTTGAGATTATGTAACCTAATTGAACCATTATTTTTAACCTGAACATTACTTTCAGCAGAAGCTCTAGATGCTGCCCCTCCAATATGGAATGTTCTCATTGTTAACTGTGTTCCAGGCTCACCAATTGATTGTGCAGCAATCACACCGACAGCCTCACCTACATTCACGATATGGCCTCTAGCTAAATCACGCCCATAACACATGCTGCAAATACCATGTACTGCTTTACAACTAATTGGTGATCTAACTTTAACTGCATCGACGCTGGCATTCTCTAATTTTTCAACTAAGCCTTCATCTAACATTGTGCCAATTGGAACTAATAATTCATCTGTTCCTGGAGCCATAATGTTTTCAAGTGTTACCCGCCCAAGTACTCGTTCATGCAAAGGCTCAACAACATCCCCTCCTTCGACAAGAGGTCTCATTATCATACCTTCGGTTGTACCACAGTCATGCTCAATTACAACAACATCTTGTGCTACATCAACAAGTCTTCTAGTCAAATACCCAGAGTTTGCTGTTTTTAATGCTGTATCAGCAAGACCTTTACGAGCACCGTGAGTTGAAATAAAGTATTGTAAAACATTCAACCCTTCACGGAAATTAGCTGTAATTGGTGTTTCAATAATGGAACCATCTGGTTTTGCCATTAGACCACGCATACCAGAAAGCTGCCTCATTTGTGCTGCAGAACCCCTAGCACCAGAATCAGCCATCATGTAAACAGAATTCAATGACTCTTGTTTCACTACATTGCCATTGCCATCTTCAACTTCTTGCGTTGATAATGCATCCATCATTGCTTTAGCTACGTGCTCATTAGTCCTGGACCAAATATCCACAACTTTATTATAACGTTCACCTTGAGTTACTAGACCTGAAGCAAATTGAGCTTCAATTTCTTTAACCTCAGTTTCAGATTCCGCTATAATCGCTTCTTTCTCTTTTGGAATAACCAGATCATCAATACAAATCGATATTCCAGAGCGAGTTGCATAACGAAAGCCCATGTACATCAGTTGATCAGCAAAAATAACAGTCTCTTTCAAGCCTACTCTACGATAACAAGAATTTATCAACTGTGAGATTGATTTTTTCGTCATTGTATTGTTGAACATACTAAACGGTAAACCTTTTGGCTGAATTTCAGCAAACAAAGATCTACCAACCGTTGTATCTACTAACTTGCCTTGAGCATTAGGAACAGTATCTCCTTCTGCTAAATCCTCATTTCTAACATACAATCTTATCTTCGCATGAATGTTAACTCTTTCATTTTCATAGGCACGACGTACCTCATCGATCCCAGAGAAAACACTACCTTCACCTAAGACATTTATTTCATCTCTAGTTAGATAGTACAGACCCAAAACAACATCCTGTGATGGAACAATATTTGGCTCACCACTTGCTGGGGATAAAATATTGTTGGTCGACATCATTAATGCTCTAGATTCTAATTGTGCCTCTATAGTTAAAGGTACATGCACAGCCATTTGGTCACCATCGAAATCGGCGTTAAATGCCGCACACACCAATGGATGTAGTTGAATGGCTTTTCCTTCAATTAGTAAAGGTTCAAATGCTTGAATACCCAACCTATGCAAAGTAGGCGCACGATTCAATAATATTGGATGTTCGCGAATAACATCTTCAAGAATATCCCAAACTTCAGCACTTTCTCGCTCAACCATTTTTTTCGATGACTTAATAGTTGTAGCAAGACCTTGAGCTTCTAATTTAGCAAAAATAAATGGTTTGAATAACTCTAATGCCATTTTCTTTGGTAAACCACATTGATGCAATCTTAATGTTGGGCCAACAACAATTACTGAACGACCAGAGTAATCTACACGCTTACCAAGTAAGTTCTGTCTGAACCTACCTTGCTTACCTTTAATCATATCAGCCAATGATTTCAATGGTCTACGATTAGAACCAGTTATTGCTCTACCACGCCTACCATTATCAAGCAGGGCATCAACAGACTCTTGTAACATTCTTTTTTCATTGCGAACAATAATATCTGGCGCACTTAATTCAAGTAATCTTTTCAATCTGTTATTTCTATTTATAACTCGTCTATATAAATCATTTAGATCTGATGTTGCAAAACGTCCGCCATCTAGTGGAACTAAAGGTCTTAAATCTGGTGGAAGTACTGGTAATACTGTTAAGATCATCCATTCAGGCTTATTACCTGAGCCCAAAAATGACTCAACAAGTTTCAAACGCTTAATCAATTTCTTTTGACGTGTTTCTGAACTAGTAGCTTCTAATTCTTCACGAATAGATTTTGCTTCTTCATCAAGATTGATCTCTTTAAGTAAGTGTTGGATAGCTTCAGCACCCATTTTCGCATCAAATTCATCACCGTACTGCTCAAAAGCTTCAAGATGTGCATCTTCTGTAAGAATTTGTCTTTTCTCAAGAGTTGTCATACCTGGCTCAATAACCACATATGCTTCAAAATACAAGATTCGTTCAATATCTCTTAGGGTCATATCAAGCAATAAACCAATACGAGATGGTAAAGATTTTAAAAACCAGATGTGTGCAACTGGACTTGCAAGATCTATGTGTGCCATACGATTACGACGTACTTTTGATAAAGTAACCTCTACACCACATTTTTCACAAATAATACCACGGTGCTTAAGTCTCTTATATTTTCCACATAAGCACTCATAATCTTTAATTGGACCAAATATTTTTGCACAAAACAATCCATCACGCTCAGGCTTAAAAGTTCTATAGTTTATCGTTTCAGGCTTTTTCACCTCTCCATATGATCTTGCTAAAATTAGCTCTGGCGAAGTTAAGCCAAGAGAAACACTAACAAATTCTTGGTGCTTACTGTGACCTTTTAATAAGCTAAGTATATCTTTCAATTTCGTGTCCCCCAGTGACTATTCTGTTTCCAGTTCTATATTTAAACCTAAAGAACGGATCTCTTTAATAAGTACATTGAATGATTCTGGTATTCCAGGCTCCATATGATGATCACCATCAACAATGCTCTTATACATCTTCGTTCTACCCGCAACGTCATCAGATTTAACTGTTAACATTTCTTGTAATGTGTAGGAGGCACCATAAGCTTCTAAAGCCCAGACTTCCATCTCACCAAATCTTTGCCCACCAAATTGAGCTTTACCACCCAATGGTTGTTGCGTTACCAGTGAATAAGAACCTGTAGATCTAGCATGCATCTTATCATCAACTAAGTGATTTAATTTCAATAGATACATTAAGCCAATTGTTATAGGCCTATCAAACGCCACCCCTGTTCTACCGTCATAGAGTGTAGTTTGACCACTTTCAGGTAAATCAGCCATCTTCAACAATGCTTTTATTTCAGATTCTTTAACACCATCGAATACTGGTGTTGCTATTGGAACACCTTTTGTTAAGTTTTTAGATAATTCTGCTAATTCTTTAGAAGAATAAGAACTTAAATCTACTTTCTTTTCAGCATTGCTATCAACGTTATGCTGAAGGTTATATATGCCTTCAAGATAAGTTTTAACATCTTCATCACTAGCATTATTACGTAACATTTTACCCAATTTTAAGCCCAGACCTTTTGCAGCCCAACCTAAATGAGTTTCCAATACCTGGCCAATATTCATACGTGATGGCACACCAAGAGGATTGAGAATAATATCAACCGGCGTTCCATCTTCGGTATATGGCATATCTTCAACAGGAACGATTGTTGAAATAACACCTTTATTACCATGGCGTCCAGCCATCTTATCTCCAGGTTGAACTCTTCTTTTCACCGCAAGGAAAACCTTAACAATTTTCAACACACCGGGAGCTAAGTCATCACCCTGTTTTAACTTGTCATGCTTCTCTTTTAATTTTGCTTGAAATTCTTCTTTTAGAGATTCAAATTGATCCGCAATTGCTTCTAACTCTTCATTACGTTTATCGTCTTTCAGACGAATTTCACACCACTGACCTCGAGATAAAGATTCAATATATTCTTGAGTTATTTTATCTCCAGCTGATAAACCTCGCGGTCCACCACTAGCAATTTGATCGATAACAATATTAGAAGCTCGAGTATACATATCAATTTCTCTGATACGTAACTCATCATTTAAATCTTTCTTAATATTATCTAAAAGTTCATCTTCGATAGATACCGCACGAATATCTTTTTGTACGCCATCTCGTGTAAAGACCTGAACATCAATCACTGTACCATTCATACCTGTAGGAACGCGTAATGACGTATCTTTAACATCAGAGGCTTTCTCTCCAAAGATAGCTCTTAATAGTTTCTCTTCAGGAGTTAGTTGCGCTTCACCTTTAGGTGTAATTTTACCTACTAAAATATCACCAGAATTAACTTCCGCACCTATATGTACAATACCAGCTTCATCAAGTTTACCTAAAGTACCTTCGCTTACATTTGGAATATCAGGTGTTACTTCTTCAGCTCCAAGTTTTGTATCACGAGCAATACATGTTAACTCTTCAATATGTATTGACGTAAACCTATCTTCCTCAACAAGACGTTCAGAAATAATTATGGAATCCTCAAAGTTATAACCATTCCAAGGCATAAATGCTACTAACAAGTTCTGCCCTAGTGCTAGCTCACCCATATCGGTTGATGGTCCATCAGCAAGAATATCATTAACTTTGATTTTATCACCGACACCAACCAATGGAATTTGATTTATACAAGTATTTTGGTTTGAACGTACATATTTAGTCAGGTTATAAATATCAACCCCAGATTCATCAGCATCTGCCTCAACATTGTCAACTTTAACAACAATCCTAGCAGCATCAACTTGATCAACCACACCGGAACGCAATGCAGAAACAGTTACACCTGAATCCACAGCAACAACTCGCTCCATACCGGTACCAACTAATGGCTTATCAGGGAGAAGTGTTGGAACAGCTTGTCGTTGCATATTCGAGCCCATTAAGGCACGGTTGGCATCATCATGTTCTAAGAACGGAATCAATGCAGCTGCAACAGAAACAATCTGTCTTGGCGATACATCCATAAATTGAACACGATCTTTTGATGTAAGAGTAAATTCACTCTTATGTCTTGAAGATACAAGGTCATCAATCAGCTCACGCTTATCATTCAATCGTGCATTAGCCTGTGCAATAACATATTGACCTTCTTCAATCGCAGATAAGAAAACTATTTCATCTGTTACTTTAGTGTTCACTACCTTTATATAAGGACTTTCTAAGAAACCATATTTATTTGTCTGCGCATACGCTGCAAGTGAATTAATCAAACCAATATTTGGTCCCTCAGGAGTTTCAATTGGACACACTCGACCATAGTGAGTGATATGTACATCACGCACCTCAAAACCCGCTCTATCTCGCGTTAAACCACCGGGGCCTAATGCTGATACACGACGTTTGTGAGTAATTTCAGATAGCGGATTATTTTGATCCATAAATTGAGACAATTGGCTTGAACCAAAAAATTCTTTAATTGCTGCAGATACAGGTTTAGCATTAATCAAATCTTGTGGCATCAAGTTTTCTGATTCAGCTAAAGATAATCTTTCTTTGACCGCACGTTCCACACGAACTAAACCAATACGGAATTGATTTTCAGTCATTTCGCCAACGCTTCTAACTCTTCTATTACCTAAATGATCGATATCATCGATTTCACTACGACCATCTCTAACTTCGATTAAGGTCCTAATTGCATCAATAATATCTATTTTAGATAAAACACCCTCACCTTCAACTTCATCACGTCCAACTCGTCGGTTAAACTTCATTCTACCAACTTCAGATAAATCATAACGATCTGAACTAAAGAATAAGTTCTTAAATAGTTGCTCAGCAGAATCTAAAGTAGGCGGCTCACCTGGGCGCATCATTCTATATATTTCGACTAAAGCATCTAGTTTACTTTTTGCAGAATCGATTCTTAGGGTATCAGAAAGGTATGAACCTTTGTCTAAATCATTAGTATACAATACAGCAAATTTGTGTACTTGAGATTTACGCATTTCAGTTATTACTTCATGCGTTAATTCAGTGTTTGCTTCTATAAGAACTTCACCAGTTTCTTCATCAATTATGTCATGCGAAAGCACTCGGCCAATGATGAACTCTGTTGGTACAACCAATTCAGTTATATTATGTTTCTCTAAATGACGAATGTGCTTCGCTGTGATACGCTTATCAGCTTCCGAAATAACAGTTCCATCTGGCGCGGTAATATCAATACCAATAACTTCGCCACGTAGTCTGGATGGCACAAGATTAAGTATTACTTGTTCATTTTCAAATCTGAAATCATGATTTTCAAAGAAAGTATCTAATATTTCTTCTGAGGTTAAACCAATAGCTTTCAGTAATACTGTAGCTGGTAGTTTTCTTCTTCTATCAATTCGCACATAAATACAGTCTTTAGGATCAAATTCAATATCAAGCCAAGAACCTCTATATGGAATAATTCTTGCTGCATACAATAATTTACCTGAAGTATGTGTCCGACCTTTATCATGCTCAAAGAAGATACCTGGAGATCTATGCAGCTGAGACACTACAACTCTCTCAGTTCCATTGATCACAAACGTACCCTGATCAGTCATCAAGGGTATTTCACCCATATACACTTCTTGCTCACGTATATCTTTTACTACCATAGCATCAGCAGGAGTATCTTTTTCATAAATTATTAGTCGTACTTTAACTCGCATTGGAGCTGAATAATTTATACCTCGGGTACGGCACTCAATAACATCAAATGGTGGCTTACCGATAGAATAACTTATGTATTCTAAAGTGGCTCGCCCAGAAAAACTTGTTATTGGAAATACAGATGAGAATGCGCTCTCAAGGCCAATATTTGCTCTACTGCTTGCAGGAAGATTTAGCTGCAAAAACTTCTCATAAGAGTCTAATTGGATTTTTAAAAGGGATGGAACCTTGAGAGTTTCAACTCTACTACCAAAGTCCGCTCGAATTCTTTTTTTCTCAGTGTAAGAAAGTTTAGAAGCATCAACGCAGGTCATTTTGAATCCTCTTCTGATTCAGGGGTTAAAACAAATACTAGGTAATAAAAATACTAGTGCCTCAAAACAAAACTAAGCCTGGCCTGTAATCTCAGGTCAAGCTTAGTTTCTATTCTGTATGACAGAAATATTTATTTAACTTCAATAGAAGCCCCAGCTTCTTCAAGCTGTTTCTTCATATCTTCAGCTTCGCTCTTAGTTGCACCTTCTTTTAATGCATTAGGTGCGCTTTCAACGAGTGTTTTTGCTTCTTTAAGACCTAGTCCTGTTATAGCGCGAACAGCTTTAATAACAGCAATCTTATTTGAACCAAATGAAGTAAGAACAACATCAAACTCTGTCTGTTCTTCTGCAGCAGCGTCACCACCAGCAGCAGGAGCAGCAACTGCGACAGCAGCAGCAGCAGACACGTTAAATTTTTCTTCCATAGCTTCGATTAACTCAACAACTTCCATTACGGACATGCTAGAAATTGTATCTAATATTTCATTTTTTGATACGGCCATTGTTATTACCTCTTTTATTAATTAAAACCGACAGTCAAAACCCTAAAGCTTATTAGGCTTCATCTTGTTTTTTGTCGCGAACAGCAGCTAAAGTTCTCGTTAATTTAGCATGTGGCTCTGCTAATGTTTGAACAAACTTCGTAATTGGAGCTTGCATTACAGACATCAACATAGCAATAGCTTCTTCTTTATTAGGTAGTGATGCAACAACATCCAGCTTACTCTTATCAAGTAAACCACTACCTACAGATAGAGCTTTCACTTCTAAATTAGGATTCTTTTTAGCATAATCACGCAACAAACGAGCTGTAGCGCCAGGCTCTTCTTGAGCAAAAGCCAATAAAATTGGCCCCACTAAAACTTCTGACAAACACTCAAAATTAGTATTTGCAAAAGCAAGACGAGCAAGGGTATTACGGACTACTCTCAGTTGTACACCAGATTGACGTGCACGAGCACGAAGCTCAGTCATATCAGAAGATGTAACACCTCGGTAATCTGCCGCCACAACAGACAAGGATTTTGATGCAAGACTTTCGACGTCTGCGACAATCGACTTCTTATTCTCAATACCTAATGCCATTTTGTGACACCTCTATTATGTTTCTACACTTAACAACAATCATGCAATATAATCGTTGTCTGTTTAGTGTCTTATCATTAAAAATGATAAACGCACCGCCTGCGTAGGCCATGTAAACATGTTTATTCGCAATGCTTACCTACGGTCTTGGGCGAACGCACAAAACATAAAGTATTGCACGGCCGCCAATTACCAAAGTAGTTACCTACTTTGGTAAAATTCTTTTTATATCTCGAAACTTGCCAGGTCTACATTTAACCCTGGTCCCATAGTCGTAGATAACGTTAATTTCTTCAGATAAATACCTTTAGAAGTGCTTGGTTTGCCCTTCTTTAAAGCTATTAACAAAGTTTCAATATTTTGTTTAATAGATTCAATTGTAAAATCTAATTTAGCTATTTGACAATGAAGGACACCTGCTTTATCAGTTCTATAACGAACCTGGCCAGATTTAGCATTTTTCACTGCAGTAGCAACATCCATAGTTACAGTACCGACTTTAGGGTTAGGCATAAGACCACGAGGACCAAGTATTTGTCCTAGACGCCCTACAACACCCATAGCATCTGGACTTGCGATTACCACATCATAGTTTAAATCGCCACCTTTCATTTGGTCAGCAAGATCTGCCATACCAACAACATCAGCACCCGCATCAGTTGCCGCTTGAGCATTTGGCCCTTGAGTAAACACAGCAACACGCACTGATTTACCATTTCCGTTTGGCAGAATAGCAGAACCACGAACTACTTGGTCAGATTTCTTTGGATCAACACCTAAGTTCACACTTACATCTACACTTTCTTTAAATTTAGCTGCAGGTAAATCCTGTAAAAGCTTAACAGCTTCTTCAATTGTATATATTTTACCTGGCTCTACTTTTGCCTTAATAGCTTCTTGTCTTTTTGATGATTTAGCCATTATATCGCCCCCTCTTCAATATCGATTCCCATGCTGGTAGCTGTTCCCGCAATAGTACGTACAGCAGCATCAATATTTGAAGATGATAGATCTGGCTCTTTAATCTTAGCAATTTCTTCTAATTGCTCACGTGATATCTTACCAACCTTGTCTTTGTTAGGAACACCACTACCTTTGCTTAGGCTCAATGCTTTCTTCAATAATGTAGAAGCAGGTGGAGTTTTAACAACGAATGTAAAACTTCTATCTGCATAAATAGTAATAACTACAGATACTGGAGTTCCACGTTCTACATTTGGAATATTTTGTGTTTGCGCATTAAACGCTTTACAAAATTCCATACCGTTAACACCTCGGCTACCTAATGCAGGACCAACCGGAGGTCCAGGATTAGCTTCACCAGCCTTTAATTGCAACTTAACAAGTGCATCTATCTTCTTTGCCATGTTTTACCTCATAAAATTTGGGTGCAAACGCTTAAATAAGCTCCCCCAATTTAAATTACGCCTTTTCCACTTGACCAAAACTAAGATCAACAGGAGTCGAACGCCCAAAAATCATTACCGCGACACGTAAGCGGTTTTTGTCATAATTAACTTCTTCAACTGCGCCATTAAAGTCTGTAAAGGGCCCATCAGTAACCCTGATAACTTCGCCAACCTCAAAAAGTACTTTAGGTCTTGGTTTATCAACACCATCTTCAACACGCTGTAAAATCTTATTTGCTTCTTCATCAGTAATCGAAGCTGGCTGAGCACTAGTTCCACCGATAAAACCTAGCACTCTTGGTACCCTGCGCACCAAATGCCAAGTATCATCATCTAATTCCATTTGCACAAGTACGTACCCTGGAAAAAACTTTCGAGTACTCTTACGTTTCTTGCCAGATTTCATTTCAACAACGTCTTCTGCTGGAACTAAAATTTCACCAAAACGCTCTTCTAAACCAAACTCTTTTATGCGTTCTTCCAAAGCATTTTTCACTCTAGCTTCATACCCAGAATATGCTTGTACTATATACCAGCGCTTTGTCATCTTATACTCCACCTTGGCCGACAATTTTGGCAATCACTCTAAAAATAATAGCGTCTAAGCCCCAAAGTAGCAGGCCCATTACAAAAACCATAACTACCACAGCTATTGTTGACTGAACTGTTTCTTTCCTTGTGGGCCAAATCACCTTTCTTAGCTCAATAATTGAGCTATCTAGAAATGCTTTAGCATTTTGCCCCCAAGTTGTTCTAAGTGACAACCAAACGCTAATACCTGCGCTAGCAAGTAAAGCAATGACTCTATACAAAAGGGGATCACTTGAAAAATAATAAAACCCAAATATACAGCCAGATACTAATAAAAGAATCAAAAATGTCCATATAACATCTGTCGTTCTTACTTTTTGTTCATTCACGTTGCTTACCATACATATTCACCGAATAATTTGGCAGGCCAGGAGGGAATCGAACCCCCAACCTGCGGTTTTGGAGACCGCCGCTCTGCCAATTGAGCTACTGGCCTATAATTTCCTACTCTACTATCTTTGCTACAACACCAGCACCGACAGTACGACCACCTTCACGAATAGCGAAGCGTAAACCTTCTTCCATCGCAATAGGATCAATCAATTTAACTGTCATCTGAATGTTATCACCTGGCATTACC
>Ga0066606_10000409_pt1 | contig 26276 bp, 29 predicted proteins | sample SaaInlV_DNA_100m_FD_60386 | JGI IMG/M metagenome (GOLD analysis project Ga0066606, IMG submission 60386) | Marine microbial communities from expanding oxygen minimum zones in the Saanich Inlet - SI075_LV_DNA_100m | ecosystem: Environmental > Aquatic > Marine > Unclassified | place: British... | reverse complement strand
AGTGGCAATGAAGCGTCAAAAAAGAAGAGAAAAGTTGCGACCTCAAAAGTTGCAGCTTAGTATTGGAAGCTCTTGGCTTTAGCCATGAGTAGTTCACGCAGTAAAATATATTAAAGGAATTGAGTCTCTTAAAGTTAAAGAACATCAAGCATTAAATAATTCTATCCAAACACCATTACGTGAAAATAAAAATGCTCATGAGAAAATATCCAAGCAAATATCTAGAGCGCAAGACTTATTGAACTCAACCATTAGAAGTCTTGGCCACAAAAGCAAAGTTTTGATAGCACGAGCAGATAAATCTGTATCTAAGTTCAATGATTTATCAAAAGAGGTATGTTCACAAATAGACTTTTTGAAAGATCATGCTAGTTCCACCATAAAAACCCAATATAATAACAATAGTTCGGGAAATTCTTTTTTGAAGTCTTTTTCGTGTTTTACAAAAAGTTCTCGTACAGAGCAGATTAATAACCTGCAAACTGCCATTGATGGATTTAAACATGGCGTGGTACAAATTGTATTAGACGACCCTGTTAAATTTATTGAGAGACCAGAAGCCATGCTTCTCGAGTTACCAGGTAAGGATCTATCTACTACTCTTCAGAAAGAAATTGGTAAAATCTTGATAAATATAGATAAGGAAAAAACATCCACACCATATAAATTAGGTTCAAGTAGACTTGAACAACTATGTACTAATATGTGCAATAACTTAGGTGTCACAGTAGAGGATGTGAAAAAAATAGCAGCTTCCCATGAGGAAATCACGCCGGATATAAAGAAAAATAAACCCACGGTATAGCTTCAACAAAAAAGATAACTAAAAGCCTATTTCGTCATGAGAACATACACATATTTAGCACTAACATTGCTTCATTATTTTCAAATATTATAATAAAAAATCAACCTAGATATTAGGTCTCCAACTACACTTTTAAACATTTCAATTTGACAACATAACTTTCAATTCAAATAAATTATATATGGTTTTATAGATTGTGTTTCCGGCTACCATGCCTATACTTTGGGCATAGTTCCAAACTACCTATCTTTATACAAACATTGGGGTTAATCGATTGTGATGGGAAATAAAATTAAAAGTATTACTAATTTATTATTTATAATAATTGGATTATTATTTAGCTCAAGTTTGTTTGCTAATACAGATACTAACAAACCGTTTCAATTTGTATGTTCTGAGTGGCCTCCGTTTGAATATAAAGATGAAAACAATAAAATCACAGGATATTCTGTTGAAATATTGCAAGCAATACTTGAAGAATTAAGTGTTGAGGATAATATTAAAATTTATCCATGGAAAAGAGTTTTACTTATTGTGAATAAAGATATAAACACTTTAGCCTTTACTATGGCCAGGACGCCAGCAAGAGAAAATACTTTTAAATGGGTTGGTCCCATAGCAAAACGCGAGATATATCTTTGGAAACTTAAAGATCGGAAAGATATAATAATTGAAAATTGGTCTGATGTACAAAAATATACCATAGGAACTGTACGGGGTGATGCTGCAGAAAATCAATTAAAAGAAAAAGGTTTCATTAAAGGAAAAAACATTGATCCTGTAAATACGCAATTGCAGAACTATAAGAAACTATATAACAAACGAGTTGATTTAATGTATGGTTTAGAATTATCAACTATCTACGGAGTAACTAAAGCTGGATTGGACACATCTGAATTAGAAAAATCATTGTTGTTAAGTGGTGATTTAAATTATTATTATGCGTTCAATATAAACACTTCAGATGAAACTGTATTGAAATTCAACAATGCGTTGGAAAAAATAAAAAATAATGGTGTGTTTGATTCAATAGTACGTAAATATTCAACTTCAGTTAACAAATAAATATACTTTATCGGTCTTCAAAACAGTACTGAAATTCTATTAATATTTTACAAACGTGAGACAAAACCACCTACTATTTAGGTTGCTATTTACTGTATCTTGTATATTTACCATTATTATTAACTTTTTCAGAAACTGTATCTAGGTCTATACTCTTAGTATATTGATCCCAGAGATTTTTTTGCATTTTTACTTCTAAAAAGTCCCTATTGCCATTTCTATTTACATAAATATGCCCTTTCACCTTAGCACCGTCCTCAATAAGAACTTTCCCTTCTGGATGTACAAATACTATATCACCATGAACAATGCTACCTTGGGAAACTCTTATAGTTGTATTTTTCACGTTACCCACATGAATATTATTAACATTAGAACTTTCTATCAGTAGCGTTCTTGCGGCAAAAGTAATATCCTGTAGGTCGGAAGCAGTAACCACGCTTTCACCAGATAGCTGAGTACTTCCTGAAACTTTCACCTCATCTAGCTTTGCTTTCCCATTAATCATGAGTGATTTAGTAATATTTGATCGAGCAAGCTCTGTTTGACCATTAACTGTCAGTGAGGTGAAATTGCTCGTATTGCCCATCATATTACTATTTACGACTACAGGTCCTGAGAATTTTGAACTACTAATGCTCATGTTGGTATTTGCAGTAAATCCTGATAAATCTTCATTGACCAATTTTGACTTTGATTTAGTATTTACAACCATGCAACTGCTAAGAAGTAAAATTCCAACGATTTTAGCAAATTGAATGACTACTTTTAACACTTTACCTCTCCCAAGTTCATATCAGCCTATTTAATATTAGGTCTATGCACTCTAATAGGCAAGAAGCTAGGTGACACGCTTTTCAGAAGCATGGTGATAGCCTACCCTCTCTGCTATCATAGCTCGATGAACGATCTACTAATGAAAATACTTTCGAAAATTTTATACTTTATTACTAATTGCTGTTGGCATGTAATAAAACTCTCCTTCCTCCTGTGTATCGTAATGTTTATTGGCTTGCAATACCTCTCTAATACCGCCATCGGCTCATTTCGTGGTAAGTACAGTATTGGCTTCGATAAACATCTATTGTTGCAGATTAATGAGCCATCAATAAATGATGTTAAATTTGCTCAAAAAATACATATCTTATTCAATGATTTCAAAATAAACATTATGTCCACCTCTTTTAGTACAAAAAATGAAATTTATATCTTTGGAGCTCACTACAATGAACAATTTGAGCACATTAATTCAAAGTTAATTTACATCTATAGCAATATAATTTTCAATGAAAACTTATCATCACATACGTTGAATATTCCTTCATTTGATTTTTCTGCTAAAAATATTAATTATAAAAAAAACAACTCCAGAACATTCATTAAGTCCATAAACATTAATAACTCTGAAACTCTAACTATAGAAGCATCTGCACATAAATTAAAAGCTAATGCTAAATTTATAGTAAGCAATTTCACCCTAGAAAAAATATTTAAATCAACTAAAATTTCAAATGCAAATCTTTTGTTCCATATAAATAAAGAAGAACTAAGCACTGAACTCAGTATTAACAACATAGAACATAATGATGTAATGATAAAAAAATTACTCATGAAAACCGAATCTATTCTCCCCATTACTAATTTTAATATAAACATTGATGCAATAACTATAAAAGAGAATTCTTTTAATAATATCATTATTAATGGCATGCAAAAGGAAAATAACATTGAATTTAAAGACTTAAGATCTAACGCTTTTGGTGGAGAAATATTTGCAACTCCATTTACAGCTTTGATTACCCCAGCTAAATTTGAAACTGCAATCCATTTCAAAAATATTGAATCTTCTAAGCTAATTAATCGGTTGCAAGACTCTAATCTTATCTTAGATGGTCCTTTATTTGGTAATATTATCATTTCAAATTCTCAAAAAATGCCTTTTAATATTATCCGTGGCACAATTTCCGATAGAGACTATGGTGGTACAATTAAATATAAAATACCTGGAGATTCTACTTATTCAAAAATACTTTCTAATGCCCTAAGCAATTTTCACTATAACTCTATTCATGGTTATATTACTGGACAGGGAGATATTATAAACCTAGATATGTTAATCAAAGGCTCAAATCCTAATTTTCAATCAGGTAGAACTATTGAATTAAAAATGAAAATTGAAGAGAATATTTACAACTTGTATAGATCGCTAACTTATGGGCCTTAATAGATGGATCCATTACATACAACTACGCTATAATGCCTACTTATCAAGAAAATAAGAACCTACTTTATGAGATATACACGCAACTTTGTTATTTTTAGTTGCACCTTACTTGGTGCTTGTTCTCCCACGATAAAAGTAGCTCCACCCGACAAACCAATTAAAATTGACCTAAATATCAAAATTGATCATGAAGTGAAAATCAAAGTTGATAAGCAATTAGATACGCTTATCCAAAACCGTGAAGATTTGTTCTAAGTTTAAATTAAGGGTATAAAAATGATCAAACAAATTAACACAGCAATCTTAACAGTTGCGCTGTCAATTATAGCAATGCCCTGCTTTGCAGTTTCATTGCAAGATGCTAAAGCTCAAAATCTTGTTGGTGAGCAAAGTAGCGGTTACCTAGGAACCCCTTCTACTCCTTCAACAGACATTAGTAATCTGGTACAAGATGTTAATGCAAGAAGAAAGAGTGAATATGAACGTATTTCTGCAAGCACCAACTCATCATTGATAACTGTTGAGTCTATGGCTGGACAAAAAGCTCTAAATGACACACCTCCAGGCAAATATGTGAACAGAAGTGGTCAAGGATGGTCCTTAAAATAAATTTGCCCATTTGTGAACATAAGTTTATCTGACATCATCAACTTATCAAGACATATCACATGAAAAGGTGATTATGTCTCAATTTTCAAGCAAAATGTTACCACGAGGTCCATACTAATCCTATAGGTAGGCGTTAGCAATGACAAGAGTATGTAATGAGCAACGAAAACTTTAGTCAAATAACAGTACTAATGGTTGATGATGAATCTTTGATGCTTTCTGTTTTAGGAAGTATATGCTCAGAGTTACGTGTTCAAAAAATATTAAAAGCCCATACTGCTAAACAAGCTTTGCAAGCACACAATCAGGAAAAAATAGATATCACTTTCCTAGACATTGAAATGCCTGACCAAAATGGTCTTTTAACCCTTAAAGAAATAAAAGCCATTAACGAAAATAACTATGTGTTAATGCTAAGTGGTAATGGCACCCTAGATAATGTAAAGGGCGCACAAGATGCCGGAGCAAATAGCTTTATTGTAAAACCTTACTCTACAAAAAAAATAGTAAAGGCCTTAAAACAATACCTAATCTATAAAGAAAAAAGTTAGAAAGAATTTTTCTTTTCCCTTTTATTCCCTTTAGAACTACCACCATCACCACCGCCTACCTCCAAAGGTTTTCTCAACATCTCCTGAAAGTAATTAATAACTCCGTGGTTATTAGCTACAGAAGTTTGTTCCTCCAGATCATGCTGTTCTGGTTCACCCATTGGTTTTTGCCTATGTATATGTATAGGTACTGGTATATCATCTCTATTGGTTACGGCAGTTGATTCTAATAGCAACCTATAATACGCAGGGGTCAATGGCCTCATCATTAAAGAAGAGCAGCCAAATGATCTCCCATAAATACTTGGGGCAAATAAACCAGCCCCTCGTGAAGCACTGTAGGTCATAGTTGATGCGCCTACATCATCATCTATATCTCTTACCATAGGATTTACAGATCCTGCGGCTCTATGCTCTTCAGCCACACCCAGCTCCACAGTCAACTCTGTCAGACCTCCCTGCTCCTCTACCTCTAGCACAACAGGTCTCTGTTCTTCAACTACATTCAGCTCCGCCGTCAACATTAGATCATGCCCAACTCTCACATCTTCTAACTTGCCTTTTGGAGTGTCACCAGCTCCATTAACATTAAGAGAATCATGGTCATTTAGCTCTAGCCAACTTGAATCTACTTCTGCAAGTGTTACGGATACTACATCATCCCCATCTTTTTCTAATTTAACAATTTGCCTGGTAAATAAAGGTGTAATGATCTCTACACTATGTGCAGAGATAATGTTGGTGACAAGAATAGATACATCTCCATCTAATGGAGAGTCTTTAATGGAGTTATAGTCCATAATCCAATAAGCAAGTAATGTAGGATTGGCTGATGTGCTGGTCCAGTTTCCTATTGCAATAAAATTGCTAATTAAATCTTTCATTTCATCAGAAGATACATCTTTAATCTCTGCTATAAGTTTAGATAAATCTGCATGCCTAGTTCTACGATGCCCAATAGATGACCATCCACTCTTCGCTGTTTGGCTTACCCAACTTGCCGCATATTCCAGACCATTTCCTGAAGCAGAATAACTATAAGCATAAAGTGTTTTATTTAAGGATGTTTGAAGTGATTCTAAGGCATGCCCACTATCAGATAATATTTTTGTAAGTTCTGCACCAACATTTACGTCTGCTACATTTGGCATAACAACTCCCTGTTTACCCTGAATTTACTTCCTTAATAATTATTAAATTTTTTATATCTTATCAGCTTGCAAGGATCTTCTTTCACTTTCGAATACATTCTTAATGATCCGGTCTTCATCAGCTTCAGATAATTCTGTAAAACTTGCTGATGCATATATTTTATTATTTAAGTTAACAGTGTTATTTACTTTAGCATTTAATTTCAAAGAGTCAAAGGTATTCAAAAAAAACAGGTAAATTTCAAAATCATCATCAATATTAATGGCTCTTTCAATTTCTACTATTAATCCTTTTGAGCTAATATTTACAAAGGCAAACTTGTATTTATCTGCATGCTTATTAGTAGTATGGATAAGATATTGAATTTTCTTATTCATCAATACAAAATATTTACTCATCTCATTATTGTTTTTTGTTAATTTTCTATTATTTTCATTAAGCTTTTCATCTATATCATTTAATGTGTTTAAATATTCTTTTCCAGCATAGTTTAGTTGCTGCACATCACCACAATCCGTATGGTTAATAAGATGGTATTCAACAGGAGTATTAACCCTATAGTATTTCTCAACCCGTAAAGCATCGGCAACATCTTCAACACTATATTCCATATTTAAAATGTCCCATATAATCTATCACCTGCATCTCCTAATCCAGGAACAATATATTTATTATCATCTAAGCATTTATCTATTTTTGCCGTAATGATTTTCACATCAGGATGATGCTCTTGAAAATAATCCAAGCCTTCTGGGGACGCCAATACGCAAATGTAGCTTATCTTTGCTTGACACACTTCTTTCAATCTTGAAATAGCAGCTACTGCCGAATGCCCAGTTGCCAACATTGGATCAAGCACAAAACTATCCATGTTAGAAATGTTTTTTGGCATTTTAAAATAATATTCTATAGGAACATAGGTACTAGGTTCTCGATACAGTCCTATATGTCCAACTTTTGCCATAGGTAACACTTCAAGAAATCCATTTATCATGCCATTTCCTGCTCGTAAAATTGACACCAACAAATGGTTCTGCTCTAAAACTATAGACTCTTGTGAACTACCTTGTGGTGTATCTACCGTTACAGTTTCTACTTCCAAATAGTCAAATGCTTTATACGCTAAAAATGTACTTATTTGATCCATTAGCGCTCTAAATTTTGAACTGTCGGTTTTTATATCTCTCAACTGCCCCAATTTATGGGATAGAATAGGATGGCTAAGTTCAATAACTTCTTGTTTCATAATAATTCCTTAAAATATAGTTCCATGGCTCTCCATTAGATATGGGCCTTGAGCATTTGCTCGTAATTTTTTAGCCAAACCACGGCCTGCTTCCCAACTACCGCCTTGTAATAACATTCCCATAGATATTTCCAAATCTAATTCCTTCGATATTTCATTTCTAATGGTATCTAATAGCACTACGGTTAAAGCTCGCCATTCAACAACAAAAGACGATGATAAAGACCATTTCTGTTTCAATAAACTTTCATCTTTAACTGAAATTACATTTAAATCACTAAACAAGCCACCATTACGATATTCAGGCAACCCTGTTAAAAAATCTGTATCGGTAACAGTAATACCTGCGTCAGTAAATGGCTCAATCAAAGAATAACATATCCACTGTATTAGTTTATGAAACGGTATTAATCCTAAGGGATTATCATCGTCTTTAAGCAGATCATGTTGTCCAACATCACCTACAGCAATATTGTTTATTTTTGTTGCTTCTGGCAGGAGTGGCACCAAGAACATTAATAAATCATGAAATAATTGCTTTATAGATATTGAATCAGATTCTAAATCCACATCAGAGAATATTGCGATAAACAAACTATCATGATTAGTTTCTAACAACTCTCCTCCAATCGCGTGCATTAAAGCAACACGGTTAGAAACACCAATAAGTGGGTTATTTTCATTTGCTTGAAAAGCGGCACAAAAACTTGATTCTGTTAATTCCACAAGTGCCTTACCACCAATCCCACATGGGTCATTAACAGCAGAGAGCTTTCCTTGTAAATATGCGTTTAATGTAGCAACAGCCAACCCTTCCGATCTTGTATAAACAGTGCCTTTATAATTATATTGCCAAGAATTACCTGCACCGGCATCTAGCAAAGCACTCAGTATAACTAGCTCTACTTTTCTCTTCACGGCCTCTTTCTTATCATATTGTTCGATAATCGAAAGAACATCTTTATATAAACCATTTTTTACAACTTCAAAATGTCTCCAACGACTATGGTAAGGTATCTTTAAGTTTGGATAATTTTTTTGTGTAACCTCAAGAACCAGATTACTTGCTTTTTCAATGTTATTTTCATTAACCTGGAAAAAGCTCAATTTGTCTTGAAGTGCATAATCATACAAAACCCTAGCTCTGGGTCTAATAGAGGATATATCGTATAAAGACATTACTTCTTGTTCATTCATTATTCATAATCTCGACCGGTTACTTTATCGGTATCTTGCGTAGAAAGTCCTTCGCCATAATAGCCTTCGGCAACTTTAGCACTCATTTCTACGCTAGCATCTGCAGGTATCATCTCATCAGGAATAGTAATCCTATTCTCAACTGTAATTCCTTGTCCAGTTAAGGCTCCATATTTCATATTACTCATAGATACAAAGTTATGGATTTTTTTTATACCAAGCCAATGTAATACATCAGGCATTAGCTGTTGAAATCTAACATCCTGTACGCCAGCAATGCATTCTGTTCTTTCAAAATATTTATCAGCTCTATCACCACCCTCTTGTCTTTTTCTAGCGTTATATACTAAAAATTTAGTAACTTCACCAAGAGCTCGGCCTTCTTTTCTATTATATACGATAAGACCTACACCATTTTTTTGTGTATTTTCAATACATTTTTCAATTGCATAAGCAAGATATGGTCTACAAGTACAAATGTCTGAACCAAATACATCAGATCCATTACATTCATCATGAACTCTACAAGTCACTGGCACCGTACTATTACTTAAATTTTCTGGATTACCAAAAATGTATGCAGTTGCCCCTCCAATAGGAGGTAAAAACACCTCTAAGTCTGGACGTGTAATTAATTCTGGATACATACCACCAGTATATTCAAACAACGCTCGTCTTAATTTTGATACATCACAATTAAACCTTTTAGCCATTCCTGGCAAATGCCAAACTGGCTCTATTGCAGCCTTTGTTACTACAATTTGGTTGTCTTCCAACAATAGTTTACCATCGGGTTTTAATCTACCCTCTTTTACAGCCTCTACAACTTCAGGAATGAATATTCTTGCCTTAGTTATAGCTATCGTAGGCCTGATATCGACCCCCATCTCTATTAAGTCATTGAATTTATCCATAACTAAGTGGCCCCAAGGATCTATGGAGACAATTTTTTCTGGATCTTGCCAGTTTGAATTTACTTTAATATCAACAGTAGGCATCGTATTAGTTAGATCAGGTATATGGCTAGGATCAAGGCTAGCTCCGGCCACAGCTAATGCTCGGTATATTGAATAAGAGCCTCCATAAGTACCAATTACATTTTTATATTTAGGAGAAACTGATGAGGCAATGATTGGGCCTCTAGACTTGGCATCAACAGCACCCCATGATACAGAGTTCATAGAGATTTGTGGATGTGAAGTCAATTTAATTGGATATGGATCTCGTGTTGGGCTCATAATACATCCTTTGTAAAAAACAGTCATCAACCTAAGTTGGACAACATAAACTAATACCCTAAATTAATACTACCACCTAATATATTTGTATGTAAATCGAATAGATACTTACAAATCAAGTCACTACGCAACTAAAGGTAACCTAACCCTAAAACCCAAATAGATTCATCTGGTGAAATTAAGCAAAAACATAGTAAGCTATTATCACTAACATCTTGATCTATCGCTTAATTCCTTTAAATATTTTGTAGTGGCAAAATTACAAAAATCTCTAAAATGAGTGCAACTCACCTGAATATTTGGAACTAAAATCAAATTTTATAGTCTAAACATAATGTCCACTATTTAGAGATTTACAATGTCAGAAATAAGCCAAAGGTTAAAAGAATCTGCAGATGTACTAGAACGAGCAACTAACTGTAAAGGACTAGATAAAGACTCTGTGACAATGTTAAAAGAATATAAAAGTGAGATAGTTGAACTCATACATCTTAACAATCACTTGGTTGGGCAACTAAGTAATGCCCAGGATGATATAGAGAGACATAATAAAAAATCAGAAATAAAGTTCGTAGAGACACAGAGTATAGAAAAAATAAGATTAGCAATGGTCTGTTTGAAAAATGAAACATCATCAGAATATACAGCAAATATGAGAGATTCCGCAAGTAACGCTCATAGCGAATTAGATTGGTATAAAGAGCAATCTCTTTTAAAACGACTTGGTTATCGAGTACCTGGAAGCCACCAATCCCAAAAAATTGCATCTTTGAAGCAAAAAATAAAGACTAGTTTATCTCGTGATAAAGATCAAAAAACCATTACGTATATGCATGCTCAGGCAGAAATTTTAGAAAATAAAATGAATGAACTCTCTAGTACCCAAAATGCTATTGCAATAGAGCCACAGGATAATCAGCAAATCGATCCAATACTCTTGCCCGAACAGCAGACAGCAGATACTGAAATATGTTTGAATGCAGGTAATACAGCACTAGCGAGAAGATATAATAAAGGTCGGGATACAGACTCTGGATACCTTACAGAAAATGAACAACTAGAGCCAAAGGTTCCGAAACATGATATAAATCATACTCACAAGGCAGCTCGGAAGAAGTGATAGCCAAACAATCCTGCCATTACCGATAAGATATTCTAACTACTGCAGAATCAATATTAACTTGTAACAGCCATCTGCATTGAGTGATGAACCATCTCTACTAATTTATCTATATCCAACGACTCTACTTCTTCACTGGTTATAGGTTTACAACAAGTTATTGAGACTTTTCTACCAAGATTTGGGGCAAAACCACCTGGAGGTAACACCTCTAATGCACCATTTATTCTAATTGGTATAATTCTCAAATTAAATTTTTTCGCTAAAATGAACGGACCTTTCTTCAATGGCATAATTATATTTGAAGTATTTCTAGTTCCCTCAGGAAAAATAACTAACGATCTTATATATGGTGGCTTTGCAAAAGCTGCAAAGAGGCGTTTCAAACTATTTTTTGGGGATAACCTCTCGATAACTATAGATTTATTGTGTTTAAGTAATTGCCCTAAAATTGGCAGCTTAAATAAAATATCCTTTGCTGCAAAACAAAGATTAATTGCATTAGGCTTAATACACCAAAGTATCACTGGATCTATATTACTTTGATGATTACACAATAAAAGTTGAGGCTCATCTGAGTTCAAATTTTCTATATCCCTCGGATGGATATCAATAGACATTCCCCAAGCAATTATTTTACCCCATAAAATGTATAATTTTTGTAATAACCCTGCATTCATGTGATCGAATGGTCTTAACAAGTACCCACCGAAACCTATCAACATGCTATAAGGAATTATCAAAAATGGTAATATTATTACTCTAAGGTATTTCATTATTTTTATATCTAATTGTTTATTTAGCAATATGCTACACTTTCTTTACTACTAAACTTGCGTTTACCCCACCGAAGCCAAAACTATTGCTCATCACAGCATTTATTTCCATCGAGGTATTCTCATTGATGAATCTCTTGCTATCACTTGCATTATCTATTGGTTTCTCTAAATTTAATGTCCCACAAGCAAAATTTTGCTCTAACATTAAAATACTATAAATAAGTTCTTGTGCTCCTGCTGCCCCCAAGCTATGCCCTGTTAAGGATTTTGTTGAGCTGACAACTGGCATGTTACTTCCAAATACTTCATGTAGTGCATCTACTTCTTTCAAGTCACCAATAGGTGTACTAGTTCCATGAGCATTAACATAGTCAACTTTGTCTACTTGTTGCAATGCTTGTCGCATACATCTCACAGCACCTTCACCAGATGGTTGTACCATATTATAGCCATCTGCAGTAGCACCATAACCAACTATTTCACCATAAATCTTAGCTCCACGAGCCTTTGCATGCTCGTAACCCTCCAAGACTACAATAGCACCACCACCTGTAATAACAAATCCATCTCTACCTGTATCAAATGGTCTTGAGGCAGTTGTTGGTGCATCATTGTATTGAGAAGACAACGCTCCCATACCATCAAAAAGCATGCTCAATGACCAATGTAACTCTTCCCCCCCCCCAGCAAACATAATATCTTGTTTACCAAGCTGTATCTGCTCCATTGCGGCACCAACACAATGTGCCGAAGAAGCACAGGCAGAACTTATTGAATAAGTTACACCTTTAATCTCAAAATTAGTTGCCAAACAAGCTGACGTTGTACTGGACATAGTCCTTGGCACTCGGTAAGGACCTAGACGTTTAGTTGAGCCAGATTTCTTCAATATATCGTACGACTCTACAATATCAGAGTTTGAAGCTCCGCCAGAACCAACTAAAAGACCCGTACGGTCATTACTTACCTTATCTTTATCTAGACCTGAGTCTGCCACAGCTTGCATCATTGCTATTTGTGCATAAGCGGCAGCTTGTCCCATAAATCTAAGTTCTCTTCTATCTATAATAGAGCTTGTATCAATATTGATAGCCCCGTTAACACAGGAACGAAACCCTTTATCTTTTAGTTCTTGCTTGTACACAATGCCAGATTTACTATTCTGAAGAGAGGTCAAAACCTCTTCTTTATTGTTACCGATGCTGGATATAATGCCAATTCCAGTTATTACGACGCGTTTCATCTAAAATACTCTCTTTAAAATTTAATCTTTACCACTATCTTCGGATAAGTTGAATAACCCAACCTTAAGATTTTTCGCATGATATATTTCTTCCCCATCACACTCCATAATTCCTTCAGCAATCCCCATAATGAGTCTGCGTTTCATAATTCTAGTAAAATCAATTTTATAAGTTACTTTTTTCTTATCTGGTGTGACTTGTCCTTTAAATTTAATTTCTTCAGCACCTAAAGCTCTGCCACGACCTGGCATACCTAGCCATGCTAAATAAAAACCGATTAGCTGCCACATAGCATCAAGACCTAAGCAACCTGGCATAACGGGATCACCTTGAAAGTGACAGTCGAAAAACCATAAATCTGGAGATACATTTAATTCTGCAACTATGTAACCTTTATCGTACTTACCACCAGTTTCACTAATTTCAGTAATTGCATCAAACATGAGCATGGGTGGTAGAGGTAATTGTGCATTTCCTGGGCCAAAAGTTTCTCCTCGACCACAAGCCAGTAACTCTTCATAAGTAAAGCTAGATTTCTGCATAAAACTCCCCTGCAGGTTAATATTATATTCATACTATTTAGACAGGGAGTATACTCTGGTACATAGCGTTTTTAAAGATACATACCACACTATTTGTCAGTTGACTCGTTGATTGATGCTGTGAAATTAGGAGTGCTTGTTTGTGTATAAGAAACGACTTGCAAATCTCTAGTCATTTTCCAGACTATAAGACAATCCAGAGTCATTAGTAAAAAAAAAGTGCACTTACAATAAAGTACTCTATTATGGATGGGTGCTTCTTAAATTCCATTGTTCTTCAAAATTTAAAATAATTTATAAGTTGGGATTATACTACCAGACAAGGAATAAATCAAGATATAGCTGCGCTTAATGCATTGATTTAATGCGTAATTACACAGATGAAGATCATTTTTTTTGCTAACCTTAACATTAGATAAACGAAAGGCTGTTACCGTAATGTATAAAAAAATACTTATTGTTCTATCAATGCAGTTTGGATTTTTATCCACAGCTCAAGCATATAGCTGCCCTAAAATGATTGAGAAGTTCAATAGATGTGGTGTTAGCTCTCAATTTGTGTTTGTTTATAAACAATTTTGTGATAATGGTGATTCTTTAGAGGATTCAGACCGGCGAGCAAGTATGAACATCATAGACGATGAGCTTGCTGAAAATTCTTGTCTTGCTAGGATTTATAAACCGCCAAGGTTTGATAGAAAGGCCGCAGCTGAAAAACGTAAACAAGATATTCTAGATAAACAATTAAGAAAATAATATTTACGACTCTAATTCCAAGAGCTTATCCTGAATGGATATGCAAGGCGTGAAACCTCGAGCTTTGCCATGCTTCCCAATCACTCTATGACAAGGGATTAAAATTGGCAAAGGGTTTCTTTTATTTGCCAAACCCACAGCTCTGCTGCCATTTGGCACCCCTATTTGCTCTGCAATTTTTTGGTAATATGTCACTGAGCCATAAGATATTTTAGTTAACTGTTGATATACTCGTAACTGGAACTCGCTAATACCATCAAGTCTATATGCCAAAGAAAAATGCTGTCTATGCCCTCTGAAATAATCTCTAAATTGCTCTACAGCCTGCTCAATCACTGAGCCTCCCTCAGTTTTCCGACTTACTTTACTGAAGGTATAGCTGCCTGGTAAAATTACTCTTATAAGCATATCCCCTTTACTCATAAGAGTAATTTCGCCAATTGGACTATTGAAAACGTGCTGTTCTGCCCTCATAAGGATATGTAACTTATTAACTTGCTAGCAATCTATATTTAGATTACTTTATTGTACAGATGAAATCCATAATTTAGCAGAGTGGGCAACAACAGGGGCAAATAAATTGAAAAACAGTGTGCATTTTAAAATCCCTTTTTTACTAATCATTGTGTTATCCATATTACTACTTCCTAAAATTATACTACCAATGTTAGTATTATCTGGCTTTGTGTTATTTTCACCCATAATTATCATACTAATTATTTTTTGCATTATATTCTTCAAAAATAACGCAAAAGCGACCTTTTCTCGAAAAAAATCTAACAACAACGACTTTAAGCCGAAAAATAGCACTAACAACAATAACACTACCGAAAAATATAGAGATAAAGATGAGGATAAGGGTAAATACAACACAATCACTCTTAGTGAGAATGATTACAAAGTAGTTCCCGATAAAAATGACGAAGAAAAATAATAATCACCTGTGTTTGGTGTTTTTATTAAGCAAGTGATATAATTCCGCCCGTTATCCTTAATTAGTAGGTATTGTCGAACATGGCAAAAGAAGAAGCTATAGAAATGGAAGGTACGGTTATTGAAGCCCTTCCAAACACAACCTTTAAAGTCGAGCTTGAAAATGGTCACATTGTTAATGCTCATATCTCTGGCAAAATGCGTAAGCACTACATCAGAATTTTAACTGGTGATAAGGTTACAGTACAACTAACGCCATATGATTTAAGCAAAGGCAGAATCATATTTAGAAATAAAGATTCTAAGCCAAAGCCGGTTGTTGAAGAAGCGCAGAGCTAGGAGGCTTCTAACTCTGCTTCAGAAATATCAATTTCACCTTCTTCATCTAAATCCACATTGATTCTTTTGTGAGTTTTTAGTGGTTCGCCAAAAAGAATGATTTCTGCGAGCGGTTTTTTAATTTTTTCATTAAATAATCGCTCCATGGGTCTTGCTCCCATAAGTTTGTCATAACCATTTTCGACTAACCAGTGCTTGGCCTCATCAGAAATACTCAATATGATTTTCTGTTCAGAAAGTTTTATATGCAATTCATTTATAAGTTTCTCTACAATTAGCGCTATAGAATCTTTGGTTAAGCTATCGAACTGCACCACAGCATCAAGCCTATTTCTAAACTCTGGAGAAAACCTTTTTTCAATTGCTCTAAGACCATCTGTAGAAGTATCTTGTGTCATAAATCCAGGGGTGTTTTTATTCATTTCTTCAGCCCCAGCATTTGTTGTCATAATTAAAATAACATGTCTGAAATCAGCTTTCCTACCATTGTTATCTGTTAAGCTCCCATGATCCATAACCTGTAATAGTAAATTGAAAATATCAGGGTGAGCTTTTTCAAGCTCATCTAGCAATAATATGCAATGAGGACTCTTGACTATGGCATCCGTTAACAATCCAGATTGCTCATAGCCTACATAACCAGGAGGCGCACCAATTAATCTCGATACAGTATGATTTTCCATATACTCTGACATATCAAAACGCAGAAATTCAACACCTAGCTGCTGTGCAAGCTGCTTTGCAAGTTCTGTTTTACCAACACCAGTAGGACCAGCGAACAAAAAACTACCAACAGGCTTATAGGGGTTTCCAAGACCAGATCGTCCCATTTTAATTGAATCTACAAGTCTAACTATGGCTGCATCTTGACCATAAATAAGTAATTTCAGATCTCGCCCTAAATTCTTTAGTAAATTTCTGTCAGATGATGATACTGACTTTATTGGTATTCTAGCAATCTGAGATACCACATTTTCAATATCACCTATTCTAATGATTTTTTTCTTAGTTTCACTTAACCTATGAAAGGCACCAGCTTCATCCATAACATCAATAGCTTTATCTGGCATAAATCGATCGTTGATATATTTACTAGCTAACTCTGCTGCAGCCTTTAATGCTGTACTTGTGTACTTCACACCATGATGAGCTTCCAATTGTGTTTTTATGCCTTTTAAAATTTCTATTGTCTCATCTACAGTTGGCTCTTTAACATCAATTTTTTGAAAACGCCTAACCAATGCTTTATCTTTTTCAAATACACCTCGATACTCCTGAAATGTTGTAGACCCAACACATTTTATTTCACCAGAAGCTAAAAGTGGTTTGATCAAATTTGAGGCATCCATAACTCCACCAGATGCGGCACCAGCGCCAATAATAGTGTGAATTTCATCAATAAATAAAATTGCACCTTTTTCTCTTTTCAGTTGATTTAACAAAGCTTTTAATCTTTTCTCAAAATCACCACGATACTTAGTTCCTGCTAGAAGTGCTCCTAAATCTAATGAATAGATAGTAGAGCCCATAATAGCTTCTGGTACATTTTCTTCTTCAATTAGTCTTGCTAACCCTTCCGCTATCGCAGTTTTTCCAACCCCTGCTTCTCCAACGTAAAGTGGGTTATTTTTCCTTCTCCGACAAAGAACTTGAATTGTTCTTTGAATTTCTTCTTCTCTACCAATCAAAGGATCTATTCGTCCTTTTCTTGCTAATTGATTAAGATTAATAGCATAAGATTCCAATGGGGTTTTACCAGTAACCTCCTGACCCATCTCCTCTTCGGTGTTTTGAGAGACGTCATTATCATCAGATTCATCTAATTTTGATATGCCGTGAGAAATATAATTAACTACGTCTAAACGAGTAATTTTTTCACGTTTTAAGAAATATACAGCCTGACTTTCTTGTTCACTAAAGATAGCGGCTAATACATTTGCTCCTGAGACTTCATCCTTTCCTGCAGATTGGACATGAAAAACTGCTCGCTGCAGTACTCTTTGAAACCCTAACGTTGGCTGTGTTTCTCGGTGAGCCTCCTCAGGGGGTATTAGTGGTGTTGTTTCATCTATGAACTCAATTATATCTTGCCGCATTTTATCAATTACAGCGCCACAAGCCTGTATAACTGTAGCTGCCGAACAATTATCAAGCAAAGACAGCAATAAATGCTCTACGGTCATGAATTCGTGTCGTTTTTCCTTGGCTTCTTTAAAGGCCAAGTTAAGGGTTAGCTCAAGCTCTTTACTAAGCATGTGTCAATCTCTCCTAGCAAGACTTTTATTCTCTTTCAATCATGCACAGCAAGGGATAGCCGTTAGAACGTGACAAATTATTAATTTGAGACGTTTTTGTTTCTGCTACATCCTTGGTATACAAACCACATTCTGCTTTTCCTTCATTATGAACAGTTAACATAACATTAAATGCTTCATCCTCTTGGATGAAAAAACAGGAAACTAGAACTTCTACTACAAACTCCATAGGTGTATAATCATCGTTAATAAGCACAATTTTATACATGCTAGGTGGTAGAAGGCTTTCTTCAGCCTTTTTATCTAATTTTCTTTCTGTAACACATAAGTTTTTGCTGTTCATATTAGAATTTTAGTCAATTTGTAGAAAACTTGCGTGCTGTATCAACAGACCTAGAACGGTGAATGGTAAAAGTCTATAAATAAAAAGATATTTCGCCTAGAAGTCATCCGATAAACTCTTCATCCTTGACGGAATCCAAATCATGAACTTAATTGTTTATATATTGTAAAAATATTTTAGGAGAGTTTAGATGTCTTCTGTTGGTATAGTTAAGTGGTTCAATAATCAAAAAGGGTACGGCTTCATCTGCCCTGATGATGACAAGACTAAAGAGGTGTTTGCTCACTTCTCTGCAATAGCCATGGAAGGCTATAAAACCTTAAAATCTGGGCAAAAGGTCAACTTTGTATTGAGCAATGGCCCCAAAGGCTTGCATGCTTTAGAAATTAAATCAGGGTGAAAAACTAGGATAAACAAAGCTCTGGCAATCCTATGGACCCAAAGCTTTGCCTAGTATTATCTTAATTACATGCTATCGATTATGGCATCTCCAAAAGCAGAGCATGATAGCAACTTAGCGTCATCCATTAGACGTTCAAAATCGTATGTCACCGTTTTTGCTGAAATTGCGCCTTCTATGCCTTTAATGATTAAATCTGCAGCATCAGCCCAACCCAGATGCCTTAACATCATTTCTGCTGACAAAATTAAAGATCCAGGATTAACTTTATCTTGCCCTGCATATTTAGGTGCGGTTCCATGTGTTGCTTCAAATAGCGCAATAGTGTCAGATAAGTTTGCTCCAGGTGCAATGCCTATACCCCCAACCTGGGCTGCAAGTGCATCTGAAACATAATCACCATTTAAATTTAATGTAGCTATGACATCATACTCTTTAGGTCGCAATAGTATTTGTTGTAAAAATGCATCTGCAATAACATCTTTAATAACAATTTCATTGCCAGTTTCAGTATTTTTAAATGACAGCCAAGGGCCCTCACCTATTTCAACAGCAGAATAATCAGTCTTAGCTAATTCATATCCCCACTCTTTAAAGGCTCCCTCGGTAAATTTCATTATATTACCTTTGTGCACCAAGGTCACTGAGCTACGATTATTATCTATAGCATATTCAATAGCTTTTTTTACTAATCTTTTTGTCCCCTGCTCTGATACAGGCTTAACCCCAATACCACAATTTTCAGGAAAACGTATTTTTTGTACATCTAATTCCTTTTGCAAAAAACTAATCAACTTGTTAGCATCAGCACTACCTGCTTCCCATTCAATACCAGCATAAATGTCTTCGGAGTTTTCTCTGAAAATCACCATATCAGTATGCTCAGGATGTTTTACTGGACTAGGTACTCCAGAAAAATATCTAATTGGTCTTAGACATACATATAAATCTAGTTGTTGTCGCAGGGCAACATTAAGGCTTCTAATGCCTCCTCCAACAGGTGTTGTCAGCGGACCTTTTATCGCCACTTTATAATCTTTAATAGCCTCTAAACTTTCGTCAGGCAACCAAATATCATTTCCATAGACCTTTGTTGCTTTCTCACCAACAAAAATTTCCATCCATTCAATTTTCTTTTTACCAGAAAATGCTTTAGCAACTGCAGCGTCCACAACTTTCATCATCACAGGACTAATATCAACACCTATACCATCACCTTCTATGTATGGTATTACTGGATTACTAGGAACATTAATGGTATCGTTTTCATTAAAGGTTATTTTTTTTCCAGCAGATGGAACTTGTATATTTTGATAAGCAGGCATCTCTCACATCCCTTTAGTCTCTTGAAGCTAGCGCCAGTATATCACCCTAAACTAACATTAACTATATGAACACATATATAAAAGCATTAATCATCCTTTTATGCACGAGCATTCCTTCTATAAGCCATGCCAATAAAATTGAAGAACAAAGAGAACTTTTTGTTAAAATTTATGACGAATTAAAAAGTGGTAATATAAATAACTATACACAATCAAGACATAAACTTAACAATTATATTTTAAAGCCATACCTCGACTATCTCTACTTGCTAAATAAAGTTGATGATTTGCGGGGCAAAGATCTAAGAGCATTTATAAAAGGACATTCATCCTGGCCGTTTGTTAGCCATCTAAGCAGCACATTCATTACTAATAAAGCTAAATCTGGGCACTGGAAAGATGTTGAATATCTTTATGAAGAAGCTAGTAATACTTCTATAAATTGCTACGGCTTAATAGCCCAGCATATGAATAATCGTAAAGAATGGGTGAAACCTGCATTAAAAATTTGGCTAAATGGTCAATCACAACCTTCCGCATGTGATAACTTATTTACATTACTAGAAAATGAAGGTTATTTAAAATCTACCTATATATGGAAAAGAATTAAACTTGCATTTGATGAAGATAATATAAGCCTTGCTCATTATCTTGCTAAAAAATTACCCTTACAAGAACAGGAACTTGTTAAATACTGGGCTAGAGCCCATACCAATCCCAAATTAATTTATAGCTTTGATTTCTCGCAAATAAAACATCCTGCAACTATAGAAATAGTTGTACACGCAATAACTAAATTAGCTGCAAAGGATACAAGAGAAGCGGTATCAATATGGCGTGATGTCTCTAACAAATATACTTTCAACCATAGACATTGGAGTACAGTTGTTAGAGCTATTGCTATTGCACTTGCTATTGAGCAACATCCTCAAAGTTCAACATGGTTAGATAAAGTCCCTAGGAGATATATAACATCAACTGTAGCGCAGCTGAAATTACAAGTTGCATTGCGAGATTATAACTGGAATAGCATCCTTGAAACTGTAGATGAGCTAGGTGAACAAGAGCAGTTAAATGAAAAATGGTTATACTGGAAAAGCATAGCCTTAGATATGACTGGCAAGCGCAAAGAAAGTCAAAAAATACTTTTAAGTTTATCTCATACTAGAAGCTACTATGGATTTATGGCCAGCAAAAAAGTTTTACGTCCATATGCTATTACAAGCCAATCCCTGGATATTTCATTGTCAACATTTGAATCTGTAAATAGCAACCATCACATTCAACGTGCTTTAGAATGGCAGGTACTAGAAAAAGAACATAACGCAAATCAGGAGTGGTTTAAATTTCTTAGAGGGGCAACAGAAATTGAACGGCATGCTGCTGCGGCAATTGCGGCAAAAGAAAATTTAGCTAATTGGGCCATCTTAGCACTTGCTAATGCTGAGGATAAAAATAATCTGGAACTTAGATTTCCCAGAAAATACTCCCAACAAATACACTCTCAAGCACAATATAGCCACATAGATCCTGCATGGATTTTTGCTGTTGCACGCCAAGAGAGTGCTTTTATTTCTAAAGCTAGCTCAAGTGCAGGTGCTCTTGGCTTAATGCAAATTATTCCTAGCACAGCTAAAATGGTTGCTAAAGAGCACCAAGTTACATATAAAAATAAAAAAGATCTTTTTGATGCTAATACTAATATTTCTTTGGGAAGTAAATATTTAAGAATGCTACTTGATGACTATAACCAAAATCAAATTTTAGCTACAGCCTCTTATAATGCAGGTCCTTCTAGAGTACGTAAATGGTTGCCTAAACAAAATATGCCGGCCGATATATGGATTGAAATCATTCCATACAGTGAAACTAGGAACTATGTACAAAATGTAATAGCATACACCATTATATACCAAAAACTACTTGGTAATAGCAGCGATGCTCTGAAAAACCTCAGCTATATCCCCGCTAAAAACATACAACTAGCTGACAATTAAATTGTCAGCACAATAAAAAAGGAATATTTAAACATGATCTCAGATGATGAAGAAGAAAGTTTAGAGAATAAGGCTGCAATGGATGAGGAGCCTATATCTCCTCATCAGGCTGCTATGGATGAAGAACCTATACCTCCTCAGCAAAATTATCTTTATGATGTCTCTAGAACTCAAATGAGTAGACATCAAGAACCATCTCTTGATGACTTAGTTGATAATTTTTCATCACTAACCGTTCTTACTAATTCAACGTCTCAAGGTATAGGTGCATCTTTAGATCAAGATGGACAAACTTGCTATGAGCAAGCACTACGACAACACTCTCTTAGTATAAACCAACAGTTTGAAGGTGATTTAGTTAACATTAGACGAAGCATTCCCCAAACACAGCTCATTAATGAAGATAAATTACGACACCTAATATTTCCAATTAGAGCATATGAGCACTGCTTAAAGTTAGATATAGATAAATGGAAAGAAATGGCATCCAGTAAGGGCACTACCATCCCTACTCTAAATATTAACATTAATGAATTTAGACAGTGGCAAGATAGAACTCCACCATTATGCTCGAGTAGAGTCTCAAACATTTCTGGCACTAGATATTCTGAATCTGACATGGTCATCATTGCATTTAATTATTGGCAAAGCTGTTATAACAATCTTTCGACTTATGAACAAGTATTAGGATATCCTCCCCAACATTTCGAAAAACACATATGGGAATTAGAACAAACAGCGCTACACTATCGCTCTTTAACATGCCATGATCACGTTAGAGATATAAACCAGATTAGACTTCCTGAACCACAAAATGCAGATCCGGCAACACAAGAGCCTATAGAGTTATCATTACTTGTGTTTTCCAGACCAGCTCATAACCATATGAATAGATTTACATGATTTTAATATCTATAATATAAGAAGAGCTTTTTTATTTTTGGATTTTCATGTGTACAAATTCTTTTGATTTATCTTAAACTTAAATTATTATGAAAAATAATAGCAAAATGTACTATATAAAACATCCCTGAGGAAATTTATGAGTTTAAAGACCGAAGAAAATTATGTAGCCCAATGGGAAAAAGCTTTTGAGCGCGTATTAATACCTCTAGATGATTTTATTCATCGTCAATCTACAGGCGGCATTTTGCTTTTCATATGTGCAATGGTTGCACTTTATATATCAAATAGCCAATGGAGTGAAATCTATCAACAGCTTCTAAAACTGCCTTTCACAATTGGTTTTCCTAATTTACAATTATCAAAATCTTTACACCATTGGATTAATGATGGTTTGATGGCTATATTTTTTTTCGTCATAGGATTAGAACTTAAACGTGAAATATTAGTAGGGGAATTATCAGATTTCAAACTAGCATTATTACCTATCTTTGCTGCTATTGGCGGCATGGTTGTTCCTGTTTTAATTTACATAATTATTAATCCAAGCGGGCACACCTTAGATGGATGGGGAATACCAATGGCAACAGATATTGCTTTTGCAATAGGAACGTTATCATTGATGGGAAAACGAATACCAAAAAAACTAATAACATTTCTTATAGCTCTTGCAATTGTAGATGATCTGGGGGCTGTAATAGTTATTGCATTGTTTTATACAGAAAATATAAGTATTCTTGCTTTAATCATAGCCATGTGTGCCCTTGGTTGTCTTGTTTGTTTGAATTTTGGAGGCGTTCGTAAAACTATGCCTTATTTAATCTTAGGTCTGATTCTTTGGGTGGCAATGTTGAAAAGTGGAGTTCATGCTACTTTAGCAGGCATTTTTCTGGCTTTCACAATTCCTATGCGACCAAAATATAATCCAGAAAGCTTTATATCTCAAGTTACTAATATGGTTGAGCAAATAAAGGTAGCATATCAATTAGAAAATAATATATTAAAAAATGATCTTCTTCGTGCGAAAGTAATAGCATTAAGTAAAGGGGCTAAGTTGGTGCAAGCACCTGCACAAGTTTTAGAGCAAAAAATGCATATACCTTCCGCTTATATTGTTATACCTATCTTTGCTTTGGCAAATGCAGGGATCCCAATTAATTGGTCGTCGTTACCAAATATTATTATTCATCCTGTGTCAATAGGAATTGCTGCCGGCTTAGTTTTAGGAAAATTAATTGGGATTGTAGGATTTTCCTGGATTGCGGTTAAGTTTGGATTAACTAAACTTCCGCCTGGATTAAACTTTAAACATATTATTGGGGTGGGGCTTATAGCCGGGATAGGTTTTACGATGTCTATATTTATTGCAGAATTAGGTTTTGCTCATCATGCAAGTGATTTGCTAATGGCTAAAACAGGTATTCTTTTTGCCTCAATAGTCTCAGGTGTTTCAGGTTTTATTTGGCTATATTTAACGTGTCCTTACAATAAGGGCGTTGGTGTTTAAATAAAAAAGTTAGGGGATTTCACCCTTTTTTAGCCTTTGCTGAAATAGGCTTGGCAAGCTGTAACATCTTATTTAAGATGTTGCAGACTCAAGAGTCTCCTTCCAATAGGTTTTATGCGTAGATGCGACAAAACCCTTGGGGCCTACAAAAGATTATGAGCAAACAAATAATAATTTTCGGCTATGGTTACGTATCCAAATTTTTAATTCAACAACTAAGGGACCTTAATTGGACAATTTACTGCACATCAAGAAAAATTAATTTAGAAAAACCCGTTAAAGATGGCAATGTTACAGTAATAAACTTTCTTGACCCAAAACTTCCTTCGATAATCAAATCATCAAATATATGTTTAAGCGCGGTCCCACCAGGCGCTGAAATTATCGATCCTGTTTTGAAGATATACTCTGATATAATATCAAAAGGATCATTCGAATGGATAGGATATCTTTCATCAACGAGTGTATATGGTGATCACAAGGGCGCTTGGGTAAATGAAGACACTGAATGCAAACCTGGAAATGAAAAATCTAAGATACGATTTTCAGCTGAACAACAATGGTTAAATCTTTATTTAACATATAAATTACCTGTTCATATTTTAAGATTGTCAGGAATATATGGTCCTAATAGAAATTGCTTAGAACAAATAAAAAATGGTAAAAGTTTCACAATTATAAAAAAATGGCAATATTTCTCAAGAGTTCATATTGCAGATATTTGCATGGCAACTATCACATCTATAAAGCACCCAACTTCAGGAGAGATATATAATATTAGCGATGATGAACCAGCCCCTATTAATATAGTTCAGCAATTTGGCGCCAGTATTTTAAATAAAAACACCTTAAATGAAATACCATTTGAAAGCTCTGATTTATCTGCACAGGCGAAAGTTTTTTTTAATGATAATAAAAAAATAAGCAGCCAAAAAATAAAAGATAATTTAAATATAAGATGGCAATATCCAAACTATAAATCCGGATTATTAAAAGGATGCTTGCCATATTTAAATAGCATCTAATTATATTGCCATATATGAAAATTTAGATGACTTGCAAATAGCAACCATAATAAATATGGAATCAGTAATAATGAGGCACTAGATAAATTTTGGTACGCCTTTACAATCAGTATTGAAACCAAAGTTATTATCATAGTTAAACAAATTAATGCAAGCTCGGTTAAATGATAGCTGAAGAATAACGGTGTCCACATCCAATTTAATATAAGTTGTGAAACATATAATCTCTTTATTAACTTGATATTCGAACAAGATTTTGCTTCCCAAATTAACCATCCACTGACAGCTATCATTGCATATAAAATACTCCATGCAATGCCAAATACATAATCTGGTGGCGTCAGAGGGGAGCGGCTTAATGTTTGATACCAAGTATCAACGCTACTTTTTGTTAAACCACCAATCACGGAACCAACTAACATGAGCGTTATAATCCAGATTATTAACTTTATATAACTTTTATATTTATCTTTTCTCAAAATTGATTATCCTTTTTATCTTTCGTATCTATTCAGCTATTGTTGTTTAAAATATAATAACTAATACCGTCCTTGGCCTCGCGATAAGTTTAACTTATAGCTTGTGTTGCACACATCATAAACGGCTCTGTCGCAAAGATCAAAATAACCTAAATTTTTTATGGGCGTAAAACCCCATGCATAATTAAGCAGCCAAAGCATAAAATTGTTCAAACACAGTTTGGTTTGCAGCATTAACATGT
>Ga0066606_10000388_pt1 | contig 26960 bp, 16 predicted proteins | sample SaaInlV_DNA_100m_FD_60386 | JGI IMG/M metagenome (GOLD analysis project Ga0066606, IMG submission 60386) | Marine microbial communities from expanding oxygen minimum zones in the Saanich Inlet - SI075_LV_DNA_100m | ecosystem: Environmental > Aquatic > Marine > Unclassified | place: British... | reverse complement strand
ATATTATTTACTTCTTCTTTCTACTTAGACGCCTACTAGCCAGCTCTATTTGTTTTCCATTCCACGCCTCCTCCTAGGTATCCGTGGAACTGGAATGTGGAATATCTCACGTTACCCCCCCCCAACTGACCGGGGGTAGCAGAGCGCAGACCCACCCCCGCCTAACCGCCTCGCGGGCGGGGTTTTTCGTCGTTGCCGGTCTCCGCTCACTCAACTAGCTTCCGGGCAGATTCATGATAATCAAACCGCTCACCGCTTACGCCGTCGCGCTATTGCTCACATGTCCGATTCTTTCGCCCCAGGAAAGCATACCGGCCCGATGGAAGCCTCTCGATAATCTAGCCACAAAAGCGGTCGCATCTCCGAACATCTCGGGAGGCTCCGTGTGTGTGGTCGAGAACGGTAAAGTGCTGTTCAACCAGGCTTACGGGGTAACCGATCCAAAGAGCACACGCCGTTGGGAAAAGAACAGCCCCGTCCAGATCGCTTCGATGACCAAGTCGATCACCTCCACTCTTGTCGCCGTGCTGGTTGGCGAAGGAAAACTTGCTTTCGACGATCCGATATCGAAATACATTCCAGAGTATGGCCGCCTAAAAATGAAGAAGAGCGGGGCCGAGGTTCGGTCGCCGACAATCGCCGAGTGCTTGTCCCACACGTCGGGCTTTCCGGCTGGCACTATGGGGCGTCTCCCCGCTGGTTCTCCGATCAAAACCAGTGACCAGGCCGGGGTCGCCACATCTCTTGCCAAGCAAGGCCTGACGGCCAAGCCTGGCACCAAGTACGCCTACACATTCCGGGGATTTGCAGCCGTGGCTCGTTGCGTTGAGGTTGTAACGGGTAAGCGGTTCCCGGAGATCCTCGAAGAGAAACTACTCAAGCCGCTCGGCATGAGTAACACAACATTCCAACCCAACCTCGAGTTGCTCAAGCGTCACCCGCGCTACGCCAAGCGTATTGCCAACTTAGACGACGAGAAGATTTCAGTCTTCCTGGAGAAAAAGAAGCGCGAGTCCAAACGCTTCGTCAACGTGGGAGGCGGTCTCATCTCCACACCCGACGATTTGGTGAAGTTCTACCGACTTCATTCTCTCCGGGGAAAGACTGGCGCCAAGCGATTAATACCAGCAAAAGTAATTGCCAAGCTCTACGAAAAACAATCTGGTACACGCGGATACGGACTAGGCTTCAATCTTTTTGGCAACGCAGTTGTTGGGCACGGTGGCGCTTCCGGTACGATCGGAGCCGTGGATCTAAAAAACGATCGAGTCGTCGTTATTCTCACTCAAGCGGGGTCAACGGCAGCCAGACCGCTTACGAGGAGAGGCATGAAACTCGCACGTGAGATTCTTGCAAAATAGCAGCAGGCGCTGCCACGTCTCGCGGGTGGGTTTTTCGGCCAAATTGAAAGCTTCGGTTAAATAACGGTTTTTCGGTAATCTTCTCTTTCAGTTCAAATGCGTTACCGTCTGCCGGTACTCGACGGCATCAACAAAGAGACGGAGGAGTTGGCACGGAAGCACTGCAAGTACAGCCAGGAAGCGTGGGTGCGTGGGTGCGTGACTGGGCGGATTTCCAATCTCAGTGGGAGCGGATTTTTAACAAACGAGAGAGCGATTTCGCTGGTATCAGAAGCACGGCAAAGTTCCCGACGGCTGGACACCGCCCGATCCGAAGGACCACACTCCCGGAAATATCCCAAACGAGCGTTGGTGGCCACGCTACCAAAGAAGTACCGAATGTTTTGGCCGGTGCTGCTCGACCGGGCGGATTACAAACTTATGGCAGAGAGTGGTTGAATCAACTCACCAAAATCACGGATGCGATTGTTGTGAGTAGGAGGTGTTTCATTTGCCTTCACGCTTGGTCGAGCGCGAGGTTGGCGGTTGAATCGATGATGACTACTTTAACCCAACGCAGAGCACTTCGATTTTGGTATTCTTGGGGATTAGTTGATTAATCTCAGTTTCAAAACGGTCTATCCGGCCGATGTGTGCGAAGTTGGTTGTATTTTGTCCAAAGCTTGCCGCGTTTAGAGCGACCAGCAAAGTTACCGTGATTAGATGTTTCATTTTATTAATCGGTTATTTTAAAGCACTGTAACCCATGAGCTTGAAATTTCCCGCCAATTGGGAATAGCCGGGGTTGATTTGACTCAACAGTATGCCAACAAACTTCTCTTTTGGATCAACCCAAAAGGATGTGTAAAAATAACCACCACCGTTGAAGCTTCCTTGAGATTCTGGATGGAGATGCTTTTCGGAGTTGATAACGACGCTGACGCTAAGGCCAGATGCCGTGCTAGATTCCGGGTTGGATTGGTGTATGCCTCTAGAGATCATATTAACAGTCTTGCGGCCAAGGATTCGTTTGCCGTCAAGTTCACCTCCATTGACCAGCATTTGCAGAAAAAGGGCGTAATCGATTGCCGTGGATATTAGGCCGGCTCCGCCGAGAGCGATCTTGTCGGGATTACGTTTCCACCATTCTGGTTTGTTATTAGGCGCTTTTTCATCGAAAACGCTCTCATCGAAAAGTGCCAGCTTTCCATCCTTCGTGGTGTAGACTGAGGAGACCCTGTTCCATTTGTTTTTTGGAACTGCAAAACCGGTATCTTTCATTTTTAGTGGCCTGAAAAGTTCCTCCCTCATGTATTTGGCAAATGGCCGTCCATCGAGTACTTCGATTACTCGCCCAAGGACATCCATGTTCATACCGTAGGTATTACCTTCACCAGGCTCGTGAGCTAGAGGAACACCGGCGAGCCGTTTTATATTCTCTTCCAGGCTGATGTCTTCCCCGGGCCAGGCATCGATGATTTTTTCTTTCATATATCCGGCGCGACCCTTGTAGGTGAAAATCGGATAAACAATTCCTGAGGTGTGTGTGAACAGTTGGTTCATTCGGATTTTTTTCTTTGCAAGTTGAGTGACGAATGCCTGTTTTTTTCCATCCCACGATTCTAGAACAGTTTGTTCTTTAAATTCAGGCAGGATGGATCCCAGTTCGGTATGCATATTGTATTCAGCCTTTTCGAATAACTGCAAAGCGGCCACTGTAGTAATCAACTTAGACATGGAGGCAATTCGGAAGAGAGTATCTTTTTTGAGTAGTTTTTTACTTTCGATATCAGCCCAGCCAAATGCTTTATAATAACCTATTTTTCCATCTTTAATCAGTACCCCTACTGCTCCGGGAACTTCCTTACGGTCGACGCAGCCTTGAATCATTCTGTCAATTCGCTTTAAACGTTCTTCGTCAAATCCGGCTTTTGAAGGATTTGAATTTTTCAAATCTTTTGCTTGACCGCAACTAATAGCGATCAGCAATGTCGCGATAAAAATAGGTGTTTTTCTGTTTAATACCATAGAATTAGTGAGGGGTATTCAACCTGCTTTATCCTAGATGTCGAGTCATTCTTGTCTGGCGTAACTTGATCAAGTGTTACGTGGTTGTTTCCGCTTTGCAGAGCGCCTGCCAAGGTTGGTTTTGTTTGGATGATTGAAGCTACAAGTGCATGCAGGCAAAAAAACCCAACATTAACAGCGAGGCTCAAAATATTATGCGTTTTTGTTATCCCTTAAATCGCTTAGCAATAATACAAGCATACTAGCGCAAAAGAGCAGTGTAGTAAATGTTTACAGGGGTAAGATGAAAATCGGTTCTACCATCGCTAGTAGAACTTTCGTATTTTCTAGGGAATAGACGCGCCTAAAAACTGATTCTTTTCGATCCGGGCCGAGGAATATTATTCGGAGATAAAAATCGAGTTTCCCGGGGCATGAATTTTATTTTTTAATTTGGCTTAATTAAGCAGGGAGCTTTAGGCGCGCTACGATTGTTGTGAGTAGGAGGTGTTTTATTTCCCTTTAGCTTCCAATTCTCCACCCGTCTTGCCGCCGTGTTTGAGGATGAGGTCGGCGATTTCGGGATAGACCTTCTATCGTGTCACTCATCAATAACTAAAAGCTAATTTCACTAACTTAGGATGCCTTTGAGTTTGCCTGTGCTGTCGGCGAATCGCTCTACAGACGCGCCGAAGGCATCTAGAATGCTGCAGTACAAATTCGAGAGTGGCGTGTCTTTGTCGTAGACCAGATGTTGACCAGTATTGATTCTTCCACCGGCCCGGCCGGCTAAGACAAGTGGTAGATTGTGGGGACTGTGCTTGTTGCCATCGCGAAGACCTGACCCAAACAAGATCATGGAATTGTCCAGCACCGTGCTCTCCCCTTCCTTGAAGTTCTTTAGCTTGTTCAGAAGGTAAGAGTATTGCTCTATGTGCCATTGGCCGATACGTTGATATTGAGTGAGGTTCTCTTCTTTACGTTCGTGGTGGGATAGGCTGTGGTGCCCTCCTTTGACGCCTTCAAGGAATGAGAAATTAGTGTTGCTGACGGCGTTCCCAAACATAAAGGTGCAAACTCGGGTCGAATCTGTTTGGAAAGCCAAGGCGATCATGTCCAGCATCAAACGGACTCGCTCAGGATGCTCATCCGGACGACGCTCTGGTTTTGATTCAGGGCTGATCTCCCCTCTTGGAGACCATGATGGGCCCCACGATTGACTGGTTTGCTCAATACGGCGTTCAAGAGCGCGGACTGACTCCAAGTAATCATCGATGCGAGCTTTGTCGCTGGCTCCAACTCGTCGACGCAGTTGTTTGGCATCCGCAAGCACACGATCTAACAGAAGGGAATCAGATATTGTATTGGTTGAACTGGGATTGTTGATTCTGAAGAGCCGCTCGAACACGAGACGCGGATTGATTTCGCGCGCTAGCGGTCTAGTGGGTTTATTCCACGCAATATGGGACCCATACACTCTGGTGTAACCTACATTTGTGTCAACGCCAATGGTTACGGGGTCGATAGCCAACTCAAGGGATGGGAGCGGTGTTTTTTGCGCGATGCTACGGGCCGCGATTTGATCCATCGAGATGCCATTGCTGTTTAGGTCGTAGCCTAGGGATTTATTAATAGTCGTGCAGGTAAGAAATCCCGATGTCTTGACGTAGTGACCGTCGCCGTAGTCGCTCCCTTGGTTCCAGAGGTTTGTGGGTACAAGGATGTCATTCTTGAACGCTTCAAGTGGTTTTAGGATTGGAGAGAGTGCAAATTTCGAACCTTGGCCTGTTGGGGTCCATTGGTCTTCCCTCACGCCATTGGGCATAAAAAGGGCGGCTAGTCTGATCGGGTGTGGGTTAGTCGAGGCGGCGGCAAGTCGTTGGGGTAACATGGCTTCAAGCCATGGCAGTGCAAGCGCAGCGCCTGCGCCTTTGAGGAAGGTTCGACGTGAAAGTGCTATACTTCGTCTAGTCATGAATCGATTCATCTTGATTTAGCGTCGTGGCATGTTCGGCCTCATCTGGGGCAATACCTGCTTTAAAGCGAAATGGAACGCTTTGAATAATTCCAAACAGCAGATTATGAGAGCGGTAATCGTTTGCGCGTAATTTGTCCACAATAGAGTTAACGGCGCAATAATCGTAGTAGGTCAACCCTCGGCCAAGCGCGTAGCCTAGCATCTTTTTTGTAAGATGGCGCACGAATTGATCTTTCCTCCCTAGGAGGGCTAATTTCAGCTCCGCGGGTCCGCTAAAAGTTGTCCCGTCTGGCAGGGCTCCTCGGGCATCGACCGGGTGGCCTTCATATTTATCGCGCCACCGACCCAATACTCCGTAGTTCTCAAGCCCAAAACCAAGGGGATCAATACGATCGTGGCATTGAGCGCAGGCTGTATCCTGGCGATGGAGTTCCAAACGCTCGCGCAATGACTCGGAGGAAACGCCACTTTCGGATTCCTGGAGTTCAGGAACATTCGGAGGAGGAGGTGGTGGCGGATCGCCCAAAATGGTTTCCAGAATCCATTTCCCCCGCAGAACGGGGCTGGTCCTGTGTGGGTAGGATGACACGGCGAGCACGGCTGCCATGCTTAGCAGTCCACCGCGTCGGTTTTCATCTGTCAGCTCAACTCGCTTTGGTTGCTCTCGGAACTCGCCCTTGATCCTGTAGTGGCGTGCTAAGCGCCGATTGGCATAGGTGTAATCGGCTTTGATAAGGTCGAGAAGAGATCCGTTTTTTGTAAGGATTTCGTTGAAGAAGAAGACGGGTTCATATTTCATGCCCCCTTCAAGTTCGGAATCGTAACCGCGGATTGATTTATCAGGCTTAAATTCTCGACCCAATGCCCGAGTACCTAGCCATTGTTCGACAAAATTCTGGGAAAAATCTCGAACCTTTCTTGAGTTTTGTTTGCCGAGCATGCGTTTGAATTGTTCTTGAAGGATCGTTGGATCTGATAAGTTACCCTCATTGGCCGCTTCCAAGAGCGCATCGTCAGGGAGGCTGCCCCAGAGAAAATATGAAAGCCGGGAGGCGAGTTCATGATCGGTGACTTTATGGGGTTTTACATCAAAATTGGGTTCTTCGGCAATAAACAAGAATTTGGGCGAAACGAGAACGGTCTGTAGCGTGAGCCGAATGGCGACGGTGAAAGACGGATCCGCTTCATACGCAGCATGAAACAATGCCAGATATTCTAATATCTCAGATTCGCGAATTGAACGACGGAAAGCGCGAGGCAGAAAGGCTTCGATGACACGTCGAGCAGCGACTTCTGGTGGAGTTTTTTCATCGGGTTCAGCGACCAAGAATCGGCGAAGTGATCGAGTGTCCGCGAAGGCATATTCGATGGCTACACGAGCCGCATCCATATATTTCTCGGCATGGATTGGAGAAATGAACAACGTTTCTGTGGCATTGTCGAAGCCTTCACCGCCAGATCCGTCAGCGGGCAGTGCTTCGCCGGCGTCAAAATGGATATCGAGCAAATCGCGGACGGAAGCTGAATATTCGGCTCGATTTAGTCGTCGGAGCACCGCTGGACCTGGGTGAGGGCCCGATTGGCAGGCGGCTTTTTGAAGAGAAGATTCTACCCAATTCAAGAAGTTAGAACGTTCATCTAATGCGGGTATATCTGCTTCCTCGGGTGGCATATCACCTTCGACTATTTGGATTAATATTTTATCCCATAATAGAGCTTCGGAAACGATTCGTTCGATCGAATCGAATCGTGAAAGATCGAGGCTAGCTTTTGGGTTTTTACCTGAGTGACATTCAAGGCAGTAGCGCTTGATGAATTCGACTTCACGGTATTCGGTGGGTTTTTTGGGATTGGATTTAGGGATTTCACGGGACGAGGCTGTAAGATCCGGCGCTAAGACTGCTAAAATAACAACGATCCCGCAGAGTGAATCCAGAGAGGGACAAGCCAATCGACTACGATTGGTAATAATTTGCGGCGATGTCGTTGCGGTTGATTTCACCTAAAAGCTAAAGAGACTTCCATTACCCGCACAAAGCTCGGGTTTTTTGAACATTTTGACAATCGATTTCTTTAAGAGCTAAGTGCTGCTAAATAGCCCTTAAATCTATTGGCTACCAGGCAGGCGTTGTGGGCGCATATGTAATGTTAATAAGGAATTCAAATTTCACAATGAAGTTAACTTCATTGAGTGTTGTATCTTGGGTTTAAGCCCCGCACTGGGTGTTCAGACTTTAGTTTGAACTGTTGTTTTTTCAATTCCATTTAGCTTTTAATTCTTTACCGGCCTTTCCTCCGTGTTTGCGGAGTCTTTTGCCATCACCCACTCCAGTCGCTTGAATTCCGGCTGCGACCGCAGCCAAGGATCGCCTGCCACTTCGACCGGTTTAGCGCCTCGAATCGTGGCCTTGACCACGAGGCCAAGTTGATCCGAGTTCGCCCAGTTTTCAACGGCATGCCGTCGGTTATATTTTTGAATTACGCCAAACCCACCGTCACCGTTTCAGCCTCGTCGCCTTTCAGCTTTACCTCAGCCATGTAGGTGCGTTTCTTGCCACGGTAGTGCCGCCACGTGTTTTCGTGCAGCACAATACCGAGCACATTTGGCTGCTCGCTCTAGATCGTCAGCGCCAGCTTCGTGCCTTTCGGCCTGCGCCATTCGGGGTTGTTTACCTTGCTCGTCTATTGCTGCCACAGAGAACGATGACTGCCGTTAATCGTGTACCAATCGCGAAAGCCAAATTGGAAATTATCGATCACCCGCTCCTACTGGTCCAACAAAGCCATCGGCATCACAGTTGACGTCTCCAGCGAAGCCTCGCTAACGTCTCACCTGTAGGGTACAATCCAATGGATAGCACCGCGAAGGCCACACCATACCATGAAACACACACGGATTTATTGTAGGGGAATGCGGGTCATGAAAACTATTGTTGCCCCTTTTCTTCTTCTCTTCGCCGGCACAATGGCTGCGGAAAAGCAGGCCAATTGTGTTAAGCAGGAATCCCAACAGGATCCTGAATTCTTTACTTTGATCGTTTTGCCGGATACGCAAGGCTACGCTGATGTCCGGCATAAGGAGACACAGAAGCACTGGCCGAGTATTGGTGATCAGCGCTCCTGCTTCTTTAAACAGACCGAGTGGATTAAGGAGAACAAGCAGAAGAGGAATATCGTCATGGCGGTCCATGTGGGAGACATTACCCAAACACAACACGATGAAGAATGGAAGATCGCTGATACCGCTTTCAAGACGATCGATAACCATGTCCCCTACATCTTGTGTTCGGGGAATCATGACATGGGTTACTCGTTAAAACATCGAGAGACCAGCCATTCGCGCATAAGCCGTTTTGGTTCCTATTTCCCTCCCTCACGTTTTACGAATAACCCTTTGTATAACCCTCATTTCGGCAAGAAAAAAAGCCTGCACTTTTATGAAAAAGGGCAGATTGAAAACTACTACCTGTTTCTAAAAGCTGGCGGGATGAAGTTTCTGGTTCTCACGCTGGAATTCAAACCTCGAGACCAAACTCTTGCCTGGGCGAATAAGGTTGTTGCTGCGCATTCCGATTGTCGGACCATCGTTGTGACACACAGCTATCTCACTAGAAAAAAGGGGCAGCTGTCGGGTGCTGACCACTATGGGGTCAAGGGAAACTCCGGAAAGTCAATTTGGGAGAAGTTCGTCAGTCAACACAAGAACATCTTCCTGATCCTTTCAGGGCATGACATGGAGAATCTGTTGACTAGTCAGGGCAAACATGGAAATACGGTGCACCAAGTTCAGGCGGACTATTGGTATTGGGATATACCTAAGATCAAGGCCGGAAGCGGTTTCTTGCGCATTATGAGGTTCCATCCTGACAAGAACTCGATTGAAGTTCAGACCTATTCGCCCGTGCTCGATGAATTTCTCGTACGCCCCAAAAGCAACTTCTCGCTGGACTACGCCATGTCGGGTAAGGGCGAACAGCCATCCGAGGCAAGTGGCCGAGTGGGAGATTAGCGGCGACCGAATTCCGCTACAGAAAATCCTTAACCTTGGCTCCGATGTAGTTCTTATCGAGCATGGCTAGACTAGTTATTTCATTTCCCTTCAGCTTTCAATTCTTCACCCGTCTTGGGTTACTGTTTACTACCATCACCTCACTACTCGTGACTGCCTTGCGTTCGTCACGCACATCAATATACCATACTGTGGCATTCTTAGGAGGAGCTGCCCCGTGGATTTTTTGGCTGTTGACGATGAGCGGAACCGTAGTCCATTGGCGCTTTCCGTTTTCTTCATGCGGGCCGCTAGTGTAACGGAGATTGGCACTAAGGATTTTGGTCGAAGACTTCACAGTCGTGGAAACACTACCCTCCTTAATAATCGGCCGAGCGACTAATGGCAGAGGTGTGCCTTTGCGGATGTATTGATCCACAAACAAAAAGAATTCCGGGAAATCAAAAATGTGACCGTGCTGCATTTGAAGCTGAATACTATAATTCTTTTCACCTTGTACCAGCTTACAAGTCTTAGCGTAGCTGTCCATCGGATAGGCAAAATCATTGGTGCCGTTGAGAAACACTACTGGCATTTTCGCTGAACCGATGTAGCGGGAGGGATCCCAGAGCCGATGCCATTTGTCCGACTGCGATTGCGTCATTCTGCCGAACTCCTCCTTCTTCCATACGCTGTTTTCACGTAAATAACCACAGCCGTAAACCGGCATGGCTACCGTGAACCGGTCGTCTACTCCGGCCACAATGCAGGTTAGGTAGCCGCCCCAGCTGATCCCTGTCAACGCGATACGATTGGCATCCACTTCCTTAAAGCTGCGTAGCAATGAATGCCCTCGCACCACATTAGCCACCGCATGGTATGACCACTGGTTCTCCAAAGGTTCATCAATTGTTCTAAACATTTCGTTGTGACTCTGGTTCGGCCCTCCATCTGAAAGTCGTCGTCGGCCCTCACCGCAACCGGCCAAGTCCATAGCAATGGCCGCATACCCGCGCTTGGCCCATAACTCTACCCAATGTGAAAACGCTGTACCCCCGCCTCCGTGCACAAGGACTATGCCCGGCACGTTGTCATCGCTACCCTTGCCAAGCGTTTTGGGCGACGCGTAGTACGCGAAGACACGTGTCGGTTTACCGCGATATTTTTCGCCCATATATAACATCGAATGCACCCCGCTCTTTTGCCTTAACCACTCAAATGTTGGAACCTTTTTTAGTGCTGCTAAGTTCCACGGTGTCTCCTTGGGCAAAGGCAAAGATTCAGCAGCAAAACCAAGCGAATGGCTAAGTGTCACCAACACCACGGCTGCGATTGTTGTGAGAAGTAAGTGTTTCATTTTGCCTTCAGCTTTTAATTCCTCATCACCTATTGCTATTATCAGCACTAAAAATGAATTCAGCCCAGATAGGACGATGATCTGAGAGTGGCTTTCCGTATTTAAGCCATTCTTTTTTATAACGATTCATTTGTAATTCTGCTTCTGGAGAATTATATGCGCTGCTAATTATTCCGCCCCTTGTTACATTTACTTTTGTAGTCTTAGTTCTAAAGAAAATGTGATCAATCACTCCTGATTCATTGCCAGACTCAATATGCTTGTGGGTGCTGATATTTCCCGTATCAATTGGAAGTTCCTTCCAGATGGATCTCACCCCAACTTTATTAAAGGATTTTAATGCACCTTTGTTTAAATGATTATTAAAGTCTCCTAGAATAAACAAGTTTTCACTCGCTGAGCTACTGATCAAGTTTTCCGCAATAAAAGCTGCGGCAGATTCCTCAACCTCTAGTTGCCCCGGTATGTGAGTTGAAAAAATCATTAGCGGCACACCCTTTATGTTTGCTTTTGCTGATACTAACGATGCGGGTTTCCATCCTTTGGCATTTATTGCAACTTCACTTTTGTCGTATAACGGGAACCGACATAAAATTGACTTGTATTTATTCCTGTGATTTGCAGAAGAAACTTTACCAACATGGACATGATCCATCCCTAAAACCCGACCAACACGCGCTGTCCAGTCGCCATTGGGCACTTCATTGAAACAAATAACATCCAAATCATATTGCTTAAACATTTCTCCTATTGATTTCGGTTCTGCCCACAAACCAAACAATACATTGTAAGCAGCAAATCTGATTCTGGTTTTAGCTTCTATATTTTCTTTATTCTTCAAATTTTTTAGTTCAAACGGAGTTTTCAAAGAAAGATCTATTTTTTCATTTGTGGATCGTACTGTCGCAAATGCTGTGCAAGCCCCCCACCCCACCAGCACTACGGCTGCGATTGTTGTGATTAGGAGGTGTTTCATTTAGCGTTCAAGTGGTAGAGTGGGTTGGATTGGTTTACCTCCTATTGATACGCGGAAAACGAGGTGGGAGTATCATTGGGATACCGGAAAGAGAGGGATGCCTCCCTGCATTTGATGGGTTGCCGACACGGTGGCTTGACGATTTGGTTTCATCAAACGGCTTAATATGATTACACCCCACCAACAACCCGGCTGCGATTGTCGCGAGTAGGAGGTGTTTCATTATCACTATAAATTCGTTGCAGGAACCGATCTAACTTATTTCCCACCCTTTGCGAACGGCTTCTCTGATGTAATGTTGAGCGGTATTGTTGCCTACTGCTTGCAGGTTCTTGGAGTCCCATTGAAATCCACCACCTGCTCGATAGGCGACATTGCCGAGCAACACCGTTTCTGTGAGTGGACCCGAGTAGTCGAAATTACATGTTGCCGTTTTCCCGCCTTTGCACGCTGCGATCCACTCCTTGTGAAATCCAGGCGAATCTGGAATCGATTGTTCGGGTGCACTTAAGTTCGAAAACTTTTCTTCGGGGTAGAGTTTGTGGGTTCCGAATCCACATACTAGGATACCTTCTGTACCGACAAAGACATTGTTCGCACCCTTGAGGGAGAGGTTCCTATCCTTCAGAATCTGCGGGCCGCCTCTAGTGTGATACCAATGCAGCGTGACGTCTCCGCGGTCGCCTTTGGCCGGGTACTGGAAACTGGTGATCATCGCCTTTGGCGTGGTCTGCGGATGTACCTCGGGACCGCTTCCTTCAACGCGTGTCGGATAGTCCAGCTTTAGAGACCAAAAGGGGATATCAAGGGTGTGACATCCCCAGTTGCCTGTTTCGCCGGTACCGAAGTCCCACCAGAATCGCCAGTTGTAAGGGCAATAGGCTTTGTTGTAGTCACGTTCCGGGGCCGGCCCCAACCAGACGTCCCAGTTGAGATGCGCAGGCACCTTCTGCTTGTCCTTGGGTTTACTTGGCATTCCTCGATTGCCACCAACCCAACTGTGGACTTCCGTCACTTTACCGATTACCCCAGCGCGGATCAGTTCGACGACCCGGTGTACATTGCCGATCGTGTGCCTTTGGACACCCAACTGGGTCGCCAGGTTGTTCTTGGCAGCCAGTTCAGTCATTTTCCGAACCTGCCACACATTGTGTGCCATCGGTTTTTCGCAATAGAGATGCTTCCCAAGCGACATCGCAATCATCGACGGATTAAAATGCGTGTGGTCCGGAGTGCTGACAACGACGGCATCAATATCCTTTTCCATTTTGTCGAACATGACACGATAGTCGCTAAACTTCGCCACTTTGGGGAATTGACCGAAGCCCTTTGCACCTCGTTTTTCGTCGACGTCACACAGGGCGACGATATTTTGGCTGGAGACCCCCCTCAAATTTGATCCTCCCTGTCCTCCGATGCCGATCAACGCAACATTCAATTTCTCATTTGGCGAGTCAACCGCTCGAGAGACTGTTTTACCTGTCAGGCAGATCCCAGTGCTCGCGGCCATCATTTTCATCGCATCACGGCGGTTCATTGTGCGTTTCATGAAATCGGCTTTCTGGGTAAGAGTGTAGCGATGTGCCTTCATAATGAAATCTGGTGGAAACATGAGTTTTTCGTCGTCAACAGTCAAACCCAAAGGATTGGCCAAGCGTGATCAGCGAGCCGGGGAGTGTGGAACCGTAAGGCTATCCCATCAGGCCGGGGATGGGTTCACCGTGATAGATTTTGTGCGGCCGGCCGGCTGAGTCCTGCCACATCATTTCCGGCGGGATGCCCAGGGCCTGGTAGATGGTGGCCCCGAGGTTTTCCGGCGTCTGCGGATCAGCGGCCGGGTAGCCGCCGAGCTTGTCCGAGGCGCCGATCACCTGTCCGCCCCGTACGCCGCCTCCGGCGAAGAACACAGTCTGCACCGCACCCCAGTGGTCTCGCCCGGGCAGTTTGTAGGACTTGGGCAGCAACGAGATCTTCGGCGTGCGTCCGAACTCGCCGGCCATCACGATGAGCGTCTCATCGAGGAGCCCCCGCGACTGCAAGTCATCCAGCAGCGCCGACACCGCCCGGTCGGTAGGTGGGAAAAGATAATTTTTGAGGCTGGGAAAAGCATTGCCATGGGTGTCCCAGGCCTCGTTGTTGCCGAGGTTCACCTGCACGAGGCTCACCCCGGCTTCCACTAGTTGCGCGGCCATCAGCAGGCTCCAGCCAAACGCATTTTTCCCGTATCTTTCCTGAAGTTTGTCCTCGACGTTGAGCACGTCGAACGCCTTTTGAGTCTTTTCATCCGAGAGCAGTGACACGGCCATCTGCCGGTAACGGTCAAACTGCTCCACCTCGGCCGCCGTCTCTAGAAAGGCCCGCTGCCGGTTGAGTTGCCGGAACAGCTCCAGCCGGCTGGCAAACCGCCCCTTGCCCAGTCCCTGCGGCAGGGTGAGATTGGGCGCCTGGAATTTCAGGTTGGCATCCTCCAGTTTGCCCTTCGCATGATGAAACAGGTAGTCGGGATACGCGCCGTAATGCTCGGAGTGAAACGGCGAGGCTTCGAGGAACCATGGGGCGCGTTGTTCGCCCATCTGCCCCCCGAACTGCCCGGGGATGGTTCGCCCAGTGCGGTGCACGATTCGATCCGGCAACACGATGGCGGGCGGCAGGTTGTTGCGCGGCCGTAGCCGGTCATTGGCGATGGCTGCGATGGAGGGCCAGTCGGTTGGCTTCGGCTTGTTGCCGTCGAACCCGGTCGGCAGCGGCGTGCGCCCGGTGAGCATCACGTGGTGCCCCTCTGAGTGCTCGATGTAGGGATGAGTCAATGACCGGCAGAGCGCCCACTTTTCACTGCGCTGGGCCAGCATTGGCAGGTGCTCGCAAATATGAATGCCGGGTGTTTTTGTGGGGATGGGGTTGAACTCCCCACGCACTTCCTTGGGGGCGTTCGGCTTCATGTCAAAGCTATCGTGCTGCCCCAGTCCGCCGGAGAGGAAAATGAAGATGACTGACTTGGCGCGCCCGGACTTGGGCGTGTCTGCCATTGCCCGCAGCGGGGTGAGATGATTCCCCCCCAGTCCAATCAGCCCGATCGACCCGGCCTGGATCGCGACTCGCCGCGACATGCCTGGGTGTTCGGGAAATGAAGCTGCCTGCATAAGCCTTATGGTTTTGTGACCCCGAGTAAACAGGTCGAGGTGCCGGCCGCACCTGTCAATATGATGTACCGGCAAATTAGAATCCACACAACCTAATCATGCAAACTTTAAAAGCTGTATCTGTCCGCTTTACTTTCGCCTCTTCGCCATTCAATTTTTGCCAAGCGCCATGTCATTATCGCGGTTCACACTGCCGGTTTTATTAGCTGCAGCCAGTGCTCATGCGGCATCCCGGCAGGTTTCGTTTCAACACGAGATTCTGCCGGTGCTGACGCGTCAAGGCTGCAATGCCGGCACCTGCCACGGTTCGCCCAGCGGCAAGGGAGGGTTTGCCCTCTCGCTTTTTGCCTTCGATGCGGCGGCGGATTATGCCGTGCTCACCCGCGATCAGTTGGGGCGGCGGGTGGATCTATTTACCCCGTCACTCAGCCTTATCCTGCGCAAACCGAGCACCGCACTAGCGCATCGCGGCGGACTCAAGCTCCCACGGGACAGCCGCGAATACAGAATATTACGCGACTGGATCGATCAGGGCGCGCGCACCGATCCGCCGGGCACCGCCCGGTGCGAAGGTATCGAGGTCACGCCGGGCACGGCGGTCGTGTTGCGCTGGCCTGAGCCGGTTCAACATCTCCGCGTCACCGCCCGTTTTGAAGACGGCAGTCAGCGCGACGTCACCCACCTTGCCAAGTTTACCAGCTCGGACGAGGCCATCATCAAGGTCGACTCCGGCGGCCGCGTGGCGGGTCGGCGGCGCGGACAGGCGGCCGTCATGGTTCGCTACCTTGAGCATGTGGCGGCATTGCCGTTCACTCTTGTGAAACCCGCCCCCGGCTTCAATTGGGTCGTTCCATCCTCAGCCAACTACATCGACACCCATGTCCATGCCAAGCTCCGTGAGTTGCAGTTCACGCCTTCGGGATTGTGCAGCGACAGCGAATTTCTCCGGCGCGTGCATCTGGACCTCACCGGGATGCTGCCCACCGCTACCGAGGCGGGGATGTTTTTGGATGACGAAACTTCGGTCAAACGCGCCCGACTGATCGACACACTGCTGGCCCGGCCCGAGCACGCGGTCTTCTGGGCCCAGAGATGGGGCGATTTGCTGCGGGTCAACCCCGCAAGACTCCAGGCCAAGGGTGTGCAGGCCATGCACCGGTGGCTGGTGGACGCCATGGCAAGCAATATGCCGCACGACCGTTTTGCTCGTGCGCTGCTCACCGCCAGCGGAGACACGTTCACGAACGCTCCGGCCAATTACTTCCGCGCCGCCTCCAGCCGTGACGACGCGCTGGAGACAACCACCCAGCTATTCCTCGGAGCACGCCTGGCCTGTGCGAAATGCCACAACCATCCGTTCGATCGCTGGACGCAGGATCATTACTATGGCATGGGCGCTTTTTTTCACCGCGTGCAACGCGCCACGGTGGACAAAAAAAAGGGTGGTAAGGGCGAGGTGCTGGTGGGCACCGCCAGTGAGGGCGAGGTGACTCATCCGCGCACCGGCCGCACGATGGCGCCTTGGCTTCCGGGCCGGGGCGAAGTCAGCGTGCCGAAGGGAACTGATCGTCGCGCGGTTTTCGCCGACTGGCTGACCCGCCCGGACAATCCGTGGTTTGCCCGCGCGGCAGTCAACCGCATCTGGGCCTACGTGATGGGCCGAGGCATCGTGGTGCCGGTGGATGATTTTCGCGACTCGAACCCCCCTGTGAACGGCCCGTTGCTTGAGGCGTTGGCGAGAGATTTCGCGGAGCATGGCTTTGACCGCGGGCACCTGTTGCGGGTCATCCTAAACAGTCGCACCTATCAGGCCAGTTCCCGGTCGACTCCCGCAAACGCGGAGGATCGCCAACTCTTCTCCCACTATCAGGCGCACCTGCTGACGGCGGAACAGTTGCTTGATGCAGTCTGCCGAGTGACCGGCTTGGCCGAGAGTTTCGACGGCCTGCCGGCGGGCACACGCGCCATCGCGCTGCCTTCGCCGCAGATGAACCATGCTTTCCTCAAGACCTTCGGGCAGCCCTCTCGCGACACGGCCTGCACCTGCGAGCGAGGTAGCGGGCCGCAACTGGCGCAGGCGCTCGAGTTTTTGAGCGGCGACTTGGTGCACAGCAAACTGGAGTCCGGGGACAACCGCTTCCGCAAGGCGCTGGCCGCCGGGAAAAGTGATCACGAAATTGTGGACGAACTCTACTTGGCCGCGCTGTCACGACTGCCGTCAACGGAGGAGCGGGAGTCTGCGCGGCGGCACATTGCCAAGTCCGACAATCGAGCGGCGGCGCTGGCCGATGTGTGCTGGGCGATCCTTAACACCAACGAGTTTGTGTTCCAGCATTAATGAAGGTGAAAATCCGCGGACTTGTTCCCACAAAAATGTTTCCGAAAATTACCAGTCTTCACACCTTCGTTTTGGCCGTTCTGTTTCTCACAACGGCGCTGACCGGACGCGCGTTGCCGGTGAGTTTTCGCAGTGAGATTGCGCCGCTGTTGCTGGCGCAGTGTCAGGGCTGCCACGGGGCAGAGAAGGCGAAGGGCGACTACCGGGTGGATAGTTACACGGAGTTGATGCGGGCCTTCGAGGAGAAACCGCCGCGAGTCCAGGCAGGCAAACCGGCGGCCAGCCTAATTCTTCAGTTGCTGAGCTCGGAGGAAGCCGACGATCGGATGCCGCAAAAGTCCGCTCCTCTCGGGGTCGGGCAAATTGAATTGGTGCGGCGCTGGATCGGGGAGGGGGCATCGTTTGATGGCGATGACCCGAATGCAGCGCTGGTGCAGGTTATTCCCATGCGGCGGCACGAACCGGCCCCGGCAAAGTATCCCCGGCCGATACCCATTACGGCGCTCGAATTTTCTCCGGATGGCCGGGAACTCGCGGCCAGTGGATTGCGGGAAATCACCCTCTGGAATCCGGCCACCGGCGGGCTGGTTCGGCGCATCCCAAACATGGCCCGGCGAACCCTGGCACTGGCGTGGAGCCCGGACGCGAAACAACTGGTGGCGGCCGGCGGCATCCCGGGCGAACTGGGTGAGGCTCGGGTGTTTGACCCAGACACGGGTGACCTGCTGGCGGTGGCGCATCGCTCCGGTGATGTGGTGTTGGATGTGAAATATCACAGCATCGGCGCCATGTTCGCGGTGGCAGATGCCGAAAACCGGATCGCGATTTACAACTCGGCCGACTTTTCCCGCCGCCGACTGATCGACAACCACGCCGACTGGGTGCTAGCACTGGCATGGAGTCCGGACGGGAAGTTTCTGGCTTCCGCCAGCCGCGACAAGACGGCGAAAATTTTTGAAGCCAAAAGCGGCGAGGCAATCAGCACGTATAGCGGGCACAGGGCGGAGGTGTTCGGAGTGGCGTTTCGGGCGGACGGCCAGCAGGTTTTCAGCACGGGGCGCGACGGGAAGATCCACGTTTGGAAGGCCGAACTGGCGGACACAACCGGCAAACGGTTTGGCGCGGAAAAGGTGGCGGAACTCGGCGGGCTGGGACGGGCGATGGCCCGGCCGCGGATGGTGGCTGACCGGCTGTTTACCCATGCGGATCCGGGTAGGGTGCGGCAGCACGATGCCGACAGCCGCAAGCTGCTGCGGGAATTTAATGGAGCAGGGGATTGGGTGCAGTCGCTGGCACATCACGCGCCCGGCCACCGACTGGCCACCGGCGGCCACGATGGTCGGGTACTGGTTTGGGACACGCAAACGGGAAAACTGCTGAGCGAGTTCGTGGCGTCGCCGGGCCGGTGAAGAGTCAAACTTGGAGGCCTGGGTCATTAGTGGGAGCTGTTCCTCCTCATGCCGAGTCGTCAGTCGCCTTAGTTCGGCGGCCGCTCCGGCCACGTCGAACCTTGACGACACCCGACTCGTCCGGGAGGGAGGCCTGCGCGTAGAAGATATCGTTTCTCCTCCAGAGGCCGCGAATTCGCCTCTTGCGTCCGTCAAAGACTTTGTGATATTAGTTGCTCATCCGGGCTCAGGGAGGCACCGATTGTGTAGGGCAAACGGTTTCATGTGAGTTCAGCGTGGTTCATGTCTTACCAGTAGCACAGAGAGTGATTGAGTCTTATATAAATGCCGTAAGTAATTGCGAATTAATGATGCCGGTGTGGTGGAATTGGTAGACACGAGGGATTTAAAATCCCTTTCCCGTTAGGGAGTGCCGGTTCAAGTCCGGCCACCGGTACCATATTATCCAACTAAATTTTCTGAATGATTTATGTCTGGTTTTGTAACAATCTTTCGGAGCTATGCAAATTCTTGAGATCGTCATGACGTTTGGGATGCTGGTGCTGCTGCAGGCGGTACTTGGCTTCGACAATCTGTTATACATCTCACTTGAGTCGAAACGCGCCCCGGAGGCTCAGCAATCGTCCGTCCGAAAATGGGGCATCGGTATTGCGGTCGGCCTGCGGGTCGTGCTGCTGTTTTTGCTGATCAAGATGATCAGCGCGTTTCAGGCGGAATGGTTTCAGATTTCGTGGAAGGGCGTCATTGAGGGGGCGTTCAACCTGCACAGCATTATAGTGCTGGTTGGCGGGGTGTTCATCATGTACACCGCGATGAAGGAGATTTTCCACATGACCGTGGTGGAGGATTTTCAATCGGAGGTCAGACGGGACGCCTCTTCCGCCAAGTCGGTGGTGGCCAAGATCGTTTTCATGAACGCAGTGTTCTCGTTCGATTCCATCCTGAGCGCGATCGCGCTGGTGAGCGATTCCGGCGCCGAGGCGGGCGAGCGGATCAGCACCACGGGTTTCTGGATAATGGTGCTGGCCATCCTGTCCGGTGGAGGACTTATGATCTGGCTGGCGGATGGGGTCTCGACCTTCCTTCAGAAGAACCGCATGTATGAGGTGCTCGGTTTGTTCATCCTTTTCGTCGTGGGCATCATGTTGCTGACAGAAGGAGGACACCTTTCCGGGATGAAGCTCTTTGGCAGTGAGATCCACGCCATGAGCAAGACGACGTTCTACTTCGTCATCACCGTGCTGGTGTTGACCGAGGTGGTGCAGAGCCGTTACAAAAGGAAACTGCTGCAGCAGCAGAAGTCACAGCGGAACTGATTCACGCTCTGGCTTGCCTTAGACCTTGAGGCGCTCGCCCTTGGGGTCGTGGATCGGGAGGGTGACCTTGGCCGGGACGCGCTCGCCGAATAACTCGATTTCCACTTCCGTCCCCGGCTTGGCCAAGGGCAGCGTTAGGTAGCAGTAGCCGATCGACTTGTCGATGGTGTGGGCGTGCCCGGCACTGCGCAGCCGCGAGACGATTTTGCCGTCGTGCCAAACTGACTCCGCACCGTAAGCCGGCAATACGTTGCCTTCGAGCACGACAGTTCGCAGCCGCGTTTGCAGTCCGTCGGCTTTGCGTTTGGCCAAGGCGTTGCGGCCAATGAAGTCGCCCTTGGCCATGTCGACGCAGAAACCCATCCCGGCCTCGAGCAGGTTGTCCTCCGGTGTCACGTCGGTGCTCCAGTATACGTAGCCTTTCTCGAGGCGCAACGAGTCGAGGGCCTTGTAGCCGGCGGGGCGGATGCCGTGCGCTTGGCCAAGCTCGAGCAGCGCGTCCCACACGGCACCGGCGTCGGTGTTGGCGAGGTACAGCTCCCAGCCAAGTTCGCCGATGTAACTGACGCGCTGCGCCCAGGCCGGTTTGCCGGCGACGGTGAGTTGCCGCGCGGTGAGGTAGGGGAAAGCGTCGTTGCTGAGGTCGTCGCCGGTCGCTTGGCCAAGCACGTTGCGTGCGCCTGGCCCCCACATGCCGATGCAGGCAAAGTCGTCGGTCACGTCGCGGATTTCGACCGAGCCGTCGGCCGGCGCGTGCGAGCGCACCCACTGAAGGTCGTTCGACAAAAACGACGTGCCGGTGATGATGCGAAACCGATCGCCCGCCAGTCGGCAAACGGTGAGGTCGCTCTCGATGCCACCGTGTGCGTTGAGGAATTGCGTGTAAACCAGCGAGCCGTCGGGACGATCGATGTTGTTGCAGGCGACACGTTGTAGCAGACCAAGCGCGCCAGGGCCGCTGACCTCGAATTTGCCGAAGGAAGTCATGTCGAACAGCGCGACATGCTCGCGGGCGGCGAGGCATTCTTCGCGGATGAGATCGTGATACGGCGCGCGGCCCCAGCCCCACTGGTGCTGGTCGTCGGCCGCTTGGCGGCTGGGCTCGCCGGGGCGGAAAAAGTTGACGCGTTCCCAGCCGTTTTTCTCGCCAAACTCCGCGCCGAGTTCGGCAAGCTGGTCGTACAGCGGGCTTCTGCGGTGGTTGCGCGCCCAGAGGGTTTCGTCGGCCGGATAGTGTTGGTGGTAGTAGTAGTGATAGACCTCGCGCGCCTTCTCGGCGACGAAGTCGGTGTTGCTGTAGTTTGCGCCGAAGCGGCGGATGTTCATCTCGTGCAGGTCTAGCGATGGCTCGCCGTCGATGATCCACTCGGCCATCACCTTGCCCACGCCGCCGGCTCCGGCGATGCCGTTGAGCGACATGCCGGCGGCGACGAAAAACCCGGGCACACCCGGCACCGGGCCGAGGCAGTAGTGGCCGTCGGGCGTCATGGCGTCTGGGCCGTTGATCAGCTTGATGACCTCGGCTTGCTCGATCAGCGGGATGCGCCGCAGTGCGCCCTCCATCACCGGCTCGAACAGTTCCCAATCCTCCGGGAGCAGTTGCTGTGTGAAGTCCCAAGCGACACCGTCGGCAGCCCACGTTTTCGGCTCCAACTCGAAGCCGCCAACGAGGAAACCGCCAACCTCCTCGCGTAAGTAAAACAGGTTATCGGGATCGCGCACGACTGGTGTTTGCTCCGGTAACTCGTGGCCGGGGATATGCCGCGTGGTCACGTACTGGTGCATCATTGGCACCATCGGCGTGATCGCTCCAACCATCGCCGAGAGGCGTGGGGCCCATTGTCCGGCGGCATTGATGACGGTCGTCGTTTGCACCGTTCCTTTGTCCGTCTCGACGTGCGTGACCGCGCCCGCGTCGTCGCGGCCGATGCCGGTGACGCGGCAGTTCGTCTCGATGGCGACGCCGAGTTCGCGGGCGCGTTTGGCGAACTCGAGCGCGATGCCGTTCGGGTCCATCCAGCCGTCGTCGGGGATGTGCACCGCTCCCTCGATGCCGTCGGGGTTGATGAACGGCGCGATGTCGAGCGCCTCCTTGGCGGAGATGGTGCCGACGTCGAGGCCGAGCCCGCGCGCGCGGCTGACGTGCCGCTGCAACGCCTTGAGCCGGTTTGGACTTGAGGCCAGGCGCAGGCTGCCGACCTTGTGCCAGCCGATGTTGTTGGCGCCCTCGGCCTTGAATTGGTCGTAAAGCCCAATGCTGTAATTCATCAGCCGCATCAGCGCGGGCGAGGTGCGGAACTGGCTGACGAGGCCGACCGAGTGAAACGTGGTGCCGCTGGTCAACTCGCCTTTCTCGATGAGCAGCACGTCGGTCCAGCCGTGCTTGGCCAAGTGCCACGCGATGCTGCAGCCGGTGATGCCTCCGCCGATGATAACGACTTTCGCCTGTTGATTCATGGGAGGCGCACCTTGGCCAAGTGGCCCGTAGGCGACAATAGCTATTTCTGGTGACGCCTCCCGCGGGCTTGCGCTTGGTCAAGGCGGTCGGCATCGTCTCCGCCCCAAACTTATTGCCGCTTAGCCGGCCTCTTTTTATGAAATCCCTTTTTAAGTGGCTTGGCAACGACCCCAAGTACGAGCGCTGGCGGTGGCAAATGTTTACCGTCACATGGCTGGGCTATGCGGGGTTCTACCTGACGCGCAAGTCGTTCTCCATCGCCAAGACCGGGATGGGGGAGGGAACCGAGGTGGGGTTGTTGGATACCGACATGGCGTGGATCGACATGGGGTATCTCATTGCTTATGCGATTGGCCAGTTCATCTGGGGAATAACCTCTGACAAGGTAGGCCCACGGAAAGTGCTGTTGGGCGGCATGCTGATTTCGATTTTGACCGGCGTGGCGATGGGTGTGTCCACGCTGCCTCTGGCGATGGGTGTGTTTTACTTCATCCAGGGCCTATGCCAGTCCACGGGCTGGGCGCCGTTGACGAAGAATGTTAGTAATTTTTTTTCCCAGCGGGAGAGGGGCACCATCATGGGGATGTGGTGCACCAACTACGCTGTTGGGGGTGTGGTGGCTTCGGCACTGGCGGCTTGGGCGGCTACACAATGGGGTTACCAGTATGCCTTTTTTGTCCCAGCGGGGGTGCTGCTCTGCATTTGGTTTCTGTTCGTTTTCTGCCAACGCAACCGGCCGGAGGACGTTGGCTTGCCGCCTATCGAGGAATATCACGGTGAGCAAAAGGAAGCCGGGGAGGAGCCTGATCACGAGGAGGGGCAATCGTGGAGCCACGTCATCTCAGTGCTGAAAGACCCGATGGTGCGAATGCTGGCCGGCGTTTATTTTTTCCTCAAACCGACCCGGTACGCGATCCTGTTTTGGGGGCCGGTGTACATCACTGAGAAACTGGGCACGCGCGGCGAGGCGGGCGGATTCATGGATGGCGCAATCGCCACCATGTTCGAATTGGCAGGGCCACTAAGCGTCCTAATTGCCGGTATCGTGACGGACAAGGTGTTCGGCTCGCGGCGCATGCCGGTGGCGGTGACGTGTCTGCTGAGCCTGTCGGTGTTGCTCTTCGTGTTGGACGATCTCCCGGCAAATCGATACGCCTTGGGTGCTGGGTTTTTCATGATCGGGATTCTGCTTTACGCCCCCGATTCACTTATCAGCGGCACCGCTGCGGTGGACTTCGGAACCCGGAAAGGCGCAGGCACCGCAGCCGGCATGATCAACGGTTGCGGCTCCTTTGGGGCCGTGCTGGGAGGCGCGCTGCCGGGGTTTTTGAAGGAGCAGTGGGGTTGGGATGGCATCTTCCTCGCCTTGAGCATCTCGATTCTCATCGCCGGGCTGTTACTGCTGCCACAATGGAACAAGCTACCCAAGTCTCACAACAAACCGCAGACGCCGTGACGCCCCTCGGAGATTGAACTTGGTCAGTTTGCACTACACCCTCCCGTTGCCCGATCATGCCCAAGCGCCGCGCTGCCAACATCGCCTTTGCCCTATTGCTGACTGTATGCTTTTGCGGCTTGGCCAAGCGCACTGTCTCGGCCGCACCGTTGCAGTGGCACGATCGAGGCCATTACCGTGAGGCAAAAGTGAACCGGCCGCTTGGCCAGTCACCCGGCTTTTCGTTGCTCTCGGCCAAGGTCGCCGGTGTCGGGTTCACCAACCGCTTGGCCCGCGCGCGAATGGTCAACGCCAACCTGCTAAACGGAGCGGGCGTCGCCGCCGGTGACGTGGACGGCGACGGACTGTGCGACCTCTATTTGTGCAGCCTCGACGGCGACAACGGGCTTTTCAAAAACCTCGGTGACTGGAAGTTCAAAAACATCACGGCTGGGGCGGGGGTCGGTGCGCCGGGTATGTCGAGCACCGGCGCGGCGTTCGGCGACGTGGACGGCGACGGCGATCTCGATTTGTTCGTCACCTCCTGCGGCGGGCCGAACGCGCTCTTCATCAACGACGGCACCGGCCGGTTTACGAATCGCACCAAGACCGCCGGCGTCGAGGTGCGGAAGATCGGCTCGACGTCGGTCGCGATGGGCGACGTGGATGGCGACGGCGACCTCGACATTTACGTCGCCAACTACGGCGAGACCTCCGTCCTGCGCTCGGGCGGTTCGGTGTCGGTGCGCACGATCAATGGCAAGCAGGTGGTCACCGGCCGGTACGCCAACCGCATCCGCATCATGGGCGGCGAAATGGTCGAAGTCGGCGAGCCGGATTTTCTCTACCTCAACGACGGTAGCGGCAACTTCACCAACATTGACTGGACGGACGGCAATTGGCTCGACGAAAACGGCCAGCCGATCCGGAAGGCGTTTTGGGATCTGGGCCTGTCGGTGATGATCCGCGATGTCAACCAGGACGGCCGGCCGGACATTTATGTTTGCAACGATTTTCAGACGCCGGACCGGTTTTGGATCAATCAGGGCGCCGGCAAATTCCAACTCATCAACGAGCTGGCATTGCGCCATCGCAGCTACTTCGCGATGGCGGTGGACTTCGCCGACATCAACCGCGACGGACACGACGATTTTTTTGTCGCCGATATGATGAGCCCGACGCACCTGCTCGAGATGACGCAGGTTATGATCACCAACCCGTTCGCCAAGCCGATCGACGAGTTCATCGACCGGCCGATCATCCACCGCAACACACTCCTCGTGAATCGCGGCGACAACAGCTACATGGACACCGCCAGCTTCAGCGGTGTCGCTGCTACCGAGTGGACTTGGGGCGCGACCTTCCTCGACGTCGACCTCGACGGCTTGGAGGATTTGCTGATCGCCAACGGCCATGCGTTCGACACGCAGAACCTCGATACCATCGAGCGTACTGCCAAGCTCGGCAAACTGCCGGTGGCGCAGGCACGTAAAAAAGTCTTTCTGTACCCGCCGCTGAACGTCCCTAACATGGTTTTCCGAAACGAGGGTGGCCTGCGCTTCACCGAGGCTGGTAGCCAATGGGGCTTCGAATCGAAAAACGTCTCGCACGGCATTTCACTCTGCGACTTGGACAATGATGGCGATCAGGACGTGGTGGTGAACTGTCTCAATGAGCCGCCGCTGCTCTATCGCAACAATGCCACCGCGCCCCGTGTGTCGGTGGCACTACGCGGCGCGCGGGGCAACACACGCGGCATTGGAGCGCGCATCATCGTTCGCGGCGGGCCGTATGAGCAATCGCAGGAAATGATCGCCGGCGGCCGCTACCTCGCTGGTGATGAGCCGCTCCGCAGCTTCGCCGCCGGCCAAGCGCAAAGCCTCTCGATCGAGGTCGCTTGGCCAAGCGGCAGCCGAACCGTCGTCACCGCGGCCAAGCCGAATTACGCCTACGAAATCCACGAGAAAAACAGCCAACCCAAGCCGCCGCCCTTGGCCAAGCCGCCGCCGATGTTCATCGACGCAAGCGACTGGCTCAACCATGAACACAGCGAACATCCGTCCGACGATTTTCTGCGACAGCCGCTGCTGCCCCGCCGCCTCACCGAGTCCGGCCCCGGCGTGGCGTTCATCGACTGGGATGGCGACGGGCGCGACGAACTGTTCTTCGGTAACGGCGCGGGTGGGAAACTTGTCGGCTACAGCGTCGCCGCCGAAGGCCGCTTGGCCAAGCTCGCCGAACCGGCGTTTGACCGACCGCTCGCCGGTGACGCGCTTGGCTTGGGTGCGCTTGGACAAGGGCTGCTCGTGGCGGTGTCCGCGCACGATTCGCCCACGCCGACTGCCTCGTCGCTGCAACTCTTCCGCCCCGGTGCGGCCAAGCCGAAAGTCATCAAGTTGCCGTCCGCCAACCACTCCGATGCCGGCTCGATCGCCGTGGCTGACGTGGACGGCGACGGGCATCCCGACGTGTTCGTCGCCGGTCAAGGCATCCCCGGCAAGTTCTCGCAGCCCGCCTCGTCGTGGTTGCTGCGCGGCGGCCCGGGCGGAGTGAAACTCGACGCCGAACAGTCCGCCGTTTTCGCGAACATCGGCCTCGTGACCGCTGCCGTGTTCGTGAATCTGGACGACGATATTTTGCCGGAACTGGCGCTGGCGACCGAGTGGGGGCCGATCCGTATTTTCAAAAACAGCGGCGGCAAATTCACCAACGCGACAAAGGCGTGGGGGCTTGACTCGCAGCCGGGCATTTGGCAGACGCTCGCCATCGGCGACTTCGACAACGACGGCCGGTTCGATCTGCTCGCCGGCAATTGGGGGTTGAACAGCCCGTACAAGCACGGTGAAAAACGGGTGCCGTATCTAGTCCACAGCGACATCGGCGGCGACGGCTTTTACGATGCGCTCGAGGCGCGGTTCGACGTGGCATCGCAACGACTGTTGCCGCGTCACCAGCTGGTGACGCTCGAGTTGCTGTTCCCGTTTTTGCGGGAAAACTTCCCGACGCATCGTGGTTACGCCGCTGCGACGCTTCAGCAAATTTTCGCCGGTCAACTGACCGGGGCCAAACTGCTCAAGGCGTCGCACCTTGCCTCGGTGCTGCTGCTCAATCGCGCCGGGACATTTGAAGCCAGGCCGCTGCCGGTCGAGGCGCAGCTCACGCCGGTCAACGGCGCGACCGTGGCCGACTTCGACGGCGACGGAAACGAGGACGTGTTC
>Ga0066606_10000385_pt1 | contig 27067 bp, 28 predicted proteins | sample SaaInlV_DNA_100m_FD_60386 | JGI IMG/M metagenome (GOLD analysis project Ga0066606, IMG submission 60386) | Marine microbial communities from expanding oxygen minimum zones in the Saanich Inlet - SI075_LV_DNA_100m | ecosystem: Environmental > Aquatic > Marine > Unclassified | place: British... | reverse complement strand
GCTAATAGAATACTTTTTTTAACCGACATCTAACATCTCCTAGTTTTTATAGGTTTTTAAAAAAGGGAAGATGAGTTTATAACATTTTATAAAAAGATGAAAGGTCTTTTATAAACGAAAAGAGCCTTGAAAAACAGTATTTGTTGGTCCTGCCATTAGCGCACATTTTTTATCAGAATGATATTGAACTTTTAAATATCCAGGTTCAAAGTGAACTTTAATTTGGTTGTTGGTTAGACCTTTACTGAATGAACATAAAGTGGCAGCTAGAGCCCCTGTGCCGCAAGAGCTGGTAAAACCAACACCGCGTTCAAAAACACGTAAATTGATTTCTTGATTATTCAGTATCTGACAAAATCCGATATTAATTCCATTCGGAAAATACTCACTAGCAGAAAGAGTGTTGGCAATGCTGGTTAACTCTGCAATATTTGCTAATTCATCCGCATCAACAAAAATCACAGCATGAGGGTTGCCAAGGTTAACGCAATGTAACTCGAAGTTACCTTGGTTGCAGGAAATTTCTAATGTATTAATATCGTTGCTGACATCATTAAAACATACAGATGTTTGACGGTTTTTTAAAATATGTAATGAAGCGGAGCCGCCTTTACAATCTGCGATTAATTTATTCTTGTTAGTTAGGTTTAAGTCTAACATGTTTTGAGCAAGGCATCTTGCTCCATTGCCACATTGTTCTACTTCGTTGCCGTCTTGATTAAAAATACGGTAATAAAAATCGGATTCATATTTGGTTGGTGGCTCGAGAGTAAGGAGTTGGTCGCAGCCAATGCCTTGAGTTCGTTCAGTGATACGTTCAATTAACCCAGGGTATAACTTTATATACTGACTAATTAAATCAATAATGACAAAGTCGTTGCCAAGACTGTGCATTTTGGTGAAATTAACAATCATATTGCTTCCGTACTATTTGCTTTGTTTTGTGTCATTGTCTTGAGGAAGATATAAGGGTCCTTTCTGACCGCAAGAGGAACACAACAATGCACATGTTACAAAAAATATGATACTAAATTCTCTCATTTTTATATGGTGCCACATTTAGCGGCTAGATGCAGAACTTTTTTCTATCTAGATGATTAGCTTATAAGCTTCACATTAATCGAGACCAAGGTTACAATAATTTTAAGAATTTGTTGTAAATAATATGACCGTAACATAAAAAGGTATTCTAAATGGATGAAGAAGTAATACTAGAAGTCATTGAAGTTGAGCCGCTGGCAGAATATCGAGGTACGGTATTGTGGTTACATGGCCTGGGAGCTGATGGTCAGGATTTTTTAGGAATGATCAACATGCTCGGCTTACCTGAAGATCATGGATTAAGGTTTGTTTTTCCGAGTGCACCACTTCGACCAATTACTGTCAATGGGGGCATGGTTATGCGTGGATGGTTTGATATTCTTGATGTCAGATTCAATTCCAGGGAAGATGAGGAGGGGATCAGACTGTCGTCACAATGGATTGCTGATTTGCTTCATCGAGAGTTAATGCTTAATTCATGCTCTAGTGAAAATATTTTATTAGCTGGATTTTCACAAGGAGGGGCTTTGGCATTACATTTTGGTCTTCGTAGCGTGCTCCCTTTGGCTGGGGTGATTGCCTTATCTACTTACCAGACTTTTCCAAATTTACTAGATGAAGAAATTAGTGTTGAAGGAACTAAAACCCCCATATTTATGGGGCATGGATTATTTGATCCAATTGTTCCATTGCATCATGGAGAAGACGCAAAAAAACAATTATTAGGGCATGGCTGTAATGTACAGTGGCATAGCTATCCAATTCAGCATAGTGTTTGTGATGAGGAAATCTCTCACATTAGCTTGTTTATACATGATGTATTTAAATTAGCTGGGTGATGAAAGTGATAACAGACACCATAACTATTGCCACAAGAACAAGTAAGCTTGCACTGGCACAAACTCAACTTTTTGCAAAGCAATTGCAATCGTTATATCCACAATTGCAAATCAAATTAAAAAAAATTGTTACTAAGGGTGACAAGACTCTTGAGACACCATTATATGAGCATGGTGGCAAGGGGTTGTTTGTAAAGGAGTTGGAGCATGCTTTGTTAGATGGAACTGCTGATATAGCAATACACTCGCTAAAGGATATGCCTTATGAATTACCAGATAACTTAGAAATTGTTCCTGTGCTTGAGCGTGCCAATCCATACGATGTTTTGCTAAGTAATAAATATCAAGGATTAGATGCTTTGCCATTAGGAGCAGTTGTTGGGACTTCAAGTTTAAGGCGGCACTGGCAAATGCAAGATTTGCGTCCAGATATAAAAATTAAGCTTTTGAGGGGCAATATTCATACTAGAGTCAATAAATTACAAGGTGGTGAATATGATGCGATAATTTTAGCAGCAGCAGGACTCGATAGGGTAGATGATATCTGTGTTACATATCAGCAAGATTTAACACCTCAAATGATGTTGCCAGCTGTTGGGCAGGGAATATTGGCCGCCGAGTTTCACCATGATAATACTAAAGTAAAAGAAATGGTGTCACAGCTGATGGATCATCATACTGTTATTAGGGCTATGGTGGAGAGGGATTTAAATAAGGCTCTTGGAGGCTCATGTCAAACCCCTGTCGCTGGGTTTTCTGTAATAAAAGGAGGGCGTATATGTCTTCAGGCTTGGGTTGGTAGCAAAATTGGGACTTATTATCGTAGTAATAGAGAGTGTGACCTTGATGAGTGCTCTATGTTGGGAAATATTGTAGCACAAGATATTTTAAGTCAGGGGGATATAGATTGGCGTTAAGCTTCATTATAACCAGGCCAGGTCAAGAAGGGTTGGATTTAGTTAAACTTTTACAAGAAATACATAAAGAAGCAGAACACCTACCAATATATAATCTAATAAAAAAAAAATTACACCATAAACTTATAATTAATCCTGATGATGAAATGTTCTTTTTTAGTAAAACATCTGTAAGTGCTACACTTTATAATTGGCCGAAGATATTTTTTAAGTATGCCAAAAATCGTTGTTGGGCTATCGGACCTGCAACAGCCGGGTCTCTTGAGAAAGCGGGTGCGAAGAATATTATGGTTCCAAAAAGTGGGCCTTACAATAGTGAAAAATTAGTTAGTTTGTTAAGGTCAACAAAAATAAAGAATACTAGTCGGTTCATGCTATTTCAGCAGCCAGAGGGTGTTGAGATGGTTGTTGATTATTTGAAAAGTATTGATGCTTATGTTGAAACCCATGGTGTCTATGAGCAAGAAAGAATAGTTTATAGTGATAATGAGCTTGATTCTTGTTCTGTATATACAGCAGTAGTGGTAACTTCAGGTCAGGCTTTGATGGGGTTGTTAGAACAGCAAAAATATTTCAATAAAAAAATGTTATTTGTTGTTGGGGAAAGATTGTATAAGATGGCAATAGATGCCAGGGTTTTTCATAAGGTGATTGCGCTGCCTGAAGCGAGCAATACTAAAATATTAAAATTTATAGAAAATTATAAGGATGTATAAGATGAGTGATGTCCAGGTCAATGAAGCTGAAGATGTAATGCCGGAAAGCAAAACTAAAACTAAAACGAAAGTGAAAAATTTTTGGCGTAATGTTATGTTTTTGGGGATTGTTGGTGGCGTGATAGGCTTGGAATTTCAGTCTTATCAAAAAAGAATAATTATAGGGAATGGATTAATTAGAGCACAAACTGAAATTTCAGAATTAAATAGTCAGATGAAAATTTTATCTGAAGTGCAGCGCAGCTCAGAAACAACCAGTATTAAACTAAAAGAAAGCTTGATGCAAATACCATCGCTGGAAGGAAAAATAACCAGCTTGAATGAGCTGGTTATAAGCAAGCTTAGTAAAGATCAAGATAAATTAAATCTAGCTATTAGCTATCTTGATGATGCAATTAGATATGTTCGTAAAATGGCAACATGGAATTTTGCAACGGAGGCTATTCAGTTAGTAAGATTTAATTTGTTACAATATCCAGATTATATTGAAGAGCTTACTCAGATCCAGAATGAGCTTGAAGGTTATCACTTAGAGCCGTGGTATCGTCTTGTTAAGATAACTGCAGCTTTAAACGTAGAGTCACAAAAAAATAAAGATAATGCTAAGGTTAAGTTGGATGATGATTCCGGGTCATTTTTGGAGAAGTCTTGGCACAAATTAAAAGATTCAATTAAAGTAAGCAAAGTTAAACAGTTAAGACAAGAGTTAACGGTTGCAGATAGTAAATATTTGTTAGCAGGACGGTTGCATTTATCTTTAGAAGAGGCTGCCTATGCGGTGCTAACAGATAGAAATGATATTTATCAATTATCCTTAGATAAGTCATTAGATTTGCTGTCATTGCTCCATAAAAATTCTCAATATAAAGAAATAAAAATAGAGCTTGAATCTTTGAAAAATTATAAGTCACCAGTGCAAAGGCTGATAAATAAGCTTGAAATGATAAAAGCTAATATTGTTTCGCAACAAGAAGGAGATAGCTGATGCGCTGGTTTATCGTTTTCATTTTTCTTGTCCTTGGGGGCATTATTGGGACATTATTCAATAATTCTACAGGAGAGGTGGTTTTTTTCTATGATTCTTGGCAAGTACAAGCTCCTATTTGGATTGTGATGTTTGGATTGATTTTGTCAGCGTCAGTGTTGGCACTAATTATTAGGTTTATTAGTAAATTCCAATATTGGGCAGCGAGTTCAAAAAGTTATTTTGAAGCAAAGAGGTTGAGTAAGGCGCATAATGCCACGCAAAAATCTTTAGAATTTATGATATTGGGTGATTTTGATCAGGCAAGCAAGCTTGCAAATAAGTCAACACAGTTGAGTTGTTCTTTGTCTGTGATAAATGCATTAACAGCTGCACGGACGGCCCACGAGTCAAATGATCTTCTCAAGCGAGATGAAATTATTGCGGGCTTAGCCAAAGACAATGCTTGCAGAGCGTATATCTATCAAATATTTTTAGTGAAATTAAAGATACAAAATAATGAATATGATACTGCGCACCAAATTTTAGTAAATTTATCTAAAAATCATCATAAAAACAAGGAAGTTCTAAAATTAATAACTCTTACATCCTTGAAACTGGGGTATTTTGAATACTTAGAAGATTTATTGCTACCGATAAAGAAAAGTAAGGCATTTTCACAAGAGATGTTTGTGGCGATGCAAGTGGATTTTTTTAGTGGTTACATTAAAGAGGTAGCTAAGTGTCATGGAGGCCAGGAGCTAAAGGCTCTATGGGAAAGAGTCCCAAAACACATAAAGCAAAAAGATACGATTATGACGCAGTATATTATCGCATTGCAAATGCTAAGAATGGATGATACCTCAGGGAAAATTATTACCAGGGTTTTTAATAAGCGGTACGAGCCTGGTTTTGTTGCACCATTTATTGCTAATACGAAAGTAGACATTGAACAAAAACGAAAGCTTTTAGAGAAGTGGTTAAAAACCAACTCAAAGGACGTTATTCTACTAGAAGGGTTGGGACAAATATATTTAGAGAGAGAAATTTTTGGTAAATCTCAAAGTTTATTTGAGCAGGCTCTAGCTATACGGCCAAGTGCAAAATTATACAGTTTACTTGGAGATTTGTTTGCTAAAAAAAATGATCTAGGTAAAGCTAGGGAATATTACGAAAAAGGGGCTAAGTTAGGAATAACGAAGCCCCTATTATCTAATGATGTTGTTATTGAGCCGCTCGCTTCATAGTGTCAAAGAAATTAGCATTAGTTTTAGCTTCTTTTAAGTGTGCTATTAAGAACTCCATGGCTTGGGTATCATCCATGGAGTGTAATAATTTTCTTAAAATCCAAATTTTTTGTAGTTCATCAGGTTTAGATAGAAGTTCTTCTTTTCTAGTGCCAGATTTATTAACATTTATTGCTGGATACACACGACGTTCGGCAAGTCTTCTATCAAGATGTATTTCGCAATTTCCAGTACCTTTAAACTCTTCAAAGATAACTTCATCCATTTTTGAACCAGTATCAACTAAAGCTGTAGCAATAATAGTTAAGCTGCCGCCTTCTTCTAAATTCCTTGCTGCACCAAAGAAGCGCTTAGGTCGGTGTAGGGCATTTGCATCAACCCCACCAGTTAATACCTTTCCTGATGATGGAGCGACGGTGTTGTAAGCTCTGGCAAGTCTAGTAATAGAATCCAAAAGAATAACAACATCTTTTTTGTTTTCAACTAATCGTTTAGCGCGCTCGATTACCATATCCGCAACTTGAACATGTCTTGATGCTGGCTCATCAAAGGTGCTAGCAATAACTTCGCCTCGGACGGAGCGAGTCATTTCAGTAACCTCTTCTGGGCGCTCATCGATTAATAGTACTATTAGGTGGCATTCAGGATTGTTTGCCTCAATTGAGTGAGCAATATTCTGTAGCATAACAGTTTTACCGGCTTTGGGTGGTGAAACAACTAGTGCTCTTTGTCCCTTACCAATTGGAGCTACCAGCTCTATTATTCTAGTAGTGATATCTTCAGTGCTGCCGTTGCCACGTTCTAGTTGAAATTTTCTGTTAGGATGCAGAGGCGTTAAGCTTTCAAAGGTGCTTTTTGAACGAGCATTCTCTAATGTGCATTCATTGATCTCGCTAACCTTTAGCAAAGCAAAATATCTTTCACTATCTTTAGGCGGTCTAATCTTGCCCTTAACTTTATCTCCGGTTCGTAAAGAAAAACGTCTGATTTGACTTGGTGACACGTATATATCTTCAGGATTTGCTAAAAATGATCCGCAGGGCGATCGTAAAAAGCCAAAACCATCTTGCAATATTTCAAGAACACCGTCACTAAAGATATCTTCGCCCTTTTTAGCTAGGGTTTTCAAGATAGAAAAAATGATTTCTTGTTTACGTAAACGGCTGACATTTTCAAGGCCAACAGACGTAGCGATTTCAATTAAATTATCAATTGTTTTTTGTTTGAGTTCTATTAAATTCATATTTGAGATACTTTTTTGAGTTGTTGAGGGGGAATTTTCTTTTTCTACGAGGGCGGTAGTTTTGTGCATTACAAATTACTGTCCAATAAGGCAGCTAATTGTGCTTTGGATAAATCTCCACCACTTTTGTTTGTCACAGCTTCACCATTCTTAAATAAAACTAATGTTGGAATACCTCTAATGCCAAAACGACTGGGAATAGCGGTATTATCTTCAACATTTAGTTTAACGATTTTTATTTTATCAGCATAGTCATTTGCCAACTCTTCAATTACCGGGTTTAATCTTAGACATGGTTGGCACCATGGCGCCCAAAAATCAACCAATACAGGCTTGTCAGATGCTAAAACCTCTTGTTCGAAGTTTTCATCACTTACAACACCTAGAGCGTTACCCATAGTTTATTCCTTGTGAAAATTAATAATGATAATGTTTTTAGAGAATGGCTAATGCGACCACAGCCAATGCAGTGGTATAAAATATTGCATAGATAGACACAAAAGTCCATAGATTAGTGTGAAAAAGCTGTTATTTTGTTAGATTTCTTGCTATGTCATGAGCAAAATAGCTCAAAATGCAGTCAGCCCCAGCTCGTTTTATGGCAACTAGTGATTCAGTTATAGCATCAGGACTTAGAATATTATTATCCACCGCATGTTTTATCATACTATATTCACCACTTACTTGGTATGCTGACACTGGCACTTTGAAGGAATTTTTTACCTGGTGGATGACGTCCAAATACATTCCTGCAGGCTTAATCATCAGGATATCAGCTCCTTCACTAATATCACAGCTGACTTCATGCAAGGCTTCGTTAGAGTTTGCTGGGTCCATTTGATAGCTCTTTTTGTTAGAGCTGCCTAAACAACCAATGGAATTCACTGCATCCCTAAATGGTCCATATAAAGAAGAAGCATATTTGGCTGCATATGACATTATTATAGTGTCATGAAAACCTTCTGCCTCTAAAGCGCTACGGATTTGACCAATACGACCATCCATCATGTCTGAAGGAGCAATAATATCTACACCTGCTTTAGCTTGAGTTAAAGCTTGTTTTACCAGCACTTCAACAGAAATATCATTAAGCACATACCCAGATTCATCGAGCAAGCCATCTTGGCCGTGAGATGTATATGGATCCAAGGCTACATCAGTCATAATCCCAAGCCCTGGTAAGCGTGACTTCAGTTCTGCTATCGCCGTAGGAATTAACCCATTAGGATTGTAAGCTTCCTGAGCATCTTGTGTTTTTTTATCAACGGCTATAGATGGGAACAGGGCTATAGCTTGGAGCCCCAGGTCATAAGCTTCATGGGCCACCTCTATTATAAGGTCTAAAGAATACCTATTGATGCCAGGCATGCTGTTTATAGGCTCTTTTATGCTGCTTCCTTCACATAAAAACATTGGGAAAATTAGATCTGAAGTACTAAGTTTAGTTTCACGGCAAAGCTCTCTGATAAAGTTATGTTTTCGTAATCTTCTGAGCCTTGTTGCAGGAAAGCTTCTGATAGCTTGCGTCATAATGGCCCCATACGTGTAATTTGATCCTTCGTGCTATTCTACTAAATAAATGTAGAAAAAAAAAGAGCGCAGCCATGCAGCATAAGGAAATGATAATAATCGGTGGGGGGCAAAGTGGTATCACAATGGCTCTAGGTGCAGCTAAATTAGGCGTACGTGTGCTATTAATCGAACGAAATGATCTATTATCAGAAAAATGTACACTTGCTCAAAATATCATGCGTAATACATTCCTCGAATATACCAAGGCCGTTTCCGTAACTCGCTCGCTAACGCATAGTGATTTAGGTCAGGCTGAAATAGATAATTTATTTACCCAAGTGAGAAATGGTTGGCGGCGTTATCCTCGGATGCAAATCATGGCGATGCTAGATGATTTGGGTGTCGAAATATGGCTGGGTGAAGCCAAAGCGATTAGCCAAAATGTTATAGCTGTTGGTGGGAGAGTTGTAACGAGTAAACGTATTGTTATTGCCACAGGAATAGAAGAGCAGAAACCACATATTCCTGGCATAGAAACAATTAATTATCGGACATGCTGTAATATTTTTGAGAGGCCACTGGCAGGAAACAAGATCTCTATAGTTGGAGGGACTGTGTTGGCAATGGAATATGCTCAATCTTTAGCTAATTTGGGTAAAGAGGTATTACTTATAATCTTGCCAGGACAAAATAAATGGGAAAAAGAAGTATTTAATAAAATAAAACCATTTTTAGAGGAAGATGGCGTTACCATCTATTACATAGATAGAATTACAGAAGCATACCGTCAAAATAAAAGGAATATTTTAGTATGTGAAGATGATTATGAGCACAATCTCACACTTGATGCACATGAGGTATTATTTGCAAATACACCTGTGCCACAAGCAATAATAAATATTATGCCTCTGGGCTTAGCGTTAAATGCAAATGGGATATGGACTAATGCTCGCTCCAAAACATCATTGCAAGATGTTTATGCTGTTGGGAGTGTGGCAAATGCTAGAACACCATATTTTAATATTGAAGAGCAAACCAGTGTGGCGTTACATAACTGTTTAATTCAACAGCCGCGGCGAGCTATTAAAGCAAGATTTACTGTGAAAATGATTAACACATCGCCGGGATATATTGAGGTGGGTGATCTTGATAATAAAAAGGTAAAAGAGCTCAAGGCAAAATTATCGCACTATGATAAGCCTTATTATGGTACTAAAAATAGCTTAGAAGTTACGTGGCTACTAAGAGGTGGCAGTGTTGTTGGTTACAAAGCGTTTGGTTCTGATATTGCTAATGTAATGAGTAATTTGATGCATACCATAAATCCAGAGGAAAACCTTTGGAGTTTTGCTCGTACCCCACATATTCCAGGGACCATCTCGCATAGTCTACGGAAAATGGTTGAATCATCACAACCAGACTCATTTTTTCCATCCTATATTGGAGCTCTGGTTAGGATTAGTGATAGAATCTTGATGCTTGTCGAAAAGATAGGCATTTACGCACGCCGACACATTGCTGCAAGTACACGCAAGTTGCGGGAACTAAGGTAGAAAGATAAATGTTAGTGTGGTAGAATGTACCCTCAATATTCTGATAGCAAAATATTATGACAAATAAAGAAATTAGTGTTTACCAAGGTAAGAAACAAAGCACCATTCCCATTGGCAGTCTTGATGCTTATATCGAGAGAATTAACTCCATTCCAATGCTGACAAAAGAGGAAGAAATTAGGCTTGCAGAAAGACTCCAAAATGATGGGGACTTACAGGCTGCGCAAAGATTAGTTGCTGCGCATCTACGTTATGTTGTCAGAGTAGCAAAAGGTTACATGGGCTACGGATTAATGCTTTCTGATTTGATTCAAGAGGGTACGGTAGGTTTGATGAAGGGTGTAAAACGGTTTCAACCCGATCGTGGAGTAAGACTTGTTTCATTTGCTGTACATTGGATTAAAGCTGAAATTCACGAATATGTTATAAAAAATTGGAAAATTGCTAAAGTTGCAACTACTAAAGCTCAGCGTAAATTATTCTTTAATTTGCGAAGTGCAAAAACACGCCTCGGTTGGTTTACTAAAGAAGAAATTGATGCAGTAGCCAAGGATTTGGGGGTAAAGCCAGAGGAGGTAGTACAAATGGAGCAGAGACTCAGCATGGGAGATGTACCATTTGAGTTGCCAGGAAATGATGATGAGAGTGCTTTTTCTCCTGCAGATTACTTAAAATCTAGTGACAAAGATCCAAGCTTGTTATTGGAAGTACAAGGTTTTAAAGAGGAAACACGAAAAGCTTTTCTGGGAGCCTATAAGCAATTAGATGAGCGTAGTAAAGATATCATTCAAAAGCGCTGGTTAGTTGATGATGATGACAAAGTGACATTACAAGAGCTTGCATTATTTTATAATATTTCAGCTGAAAGAATTCGTCAACTTGAAGCTAATGCCATAAAAAAGCTTCAAAAGTTCATGGTCCCAGCCTTAGAATCTTAGGGTCTACTATGCATGACACCTGGGACATTCTTACCATATAAAAAGGAACTTATTTTTTTGAAGATTTTTTTGTCGCTGCTTTAGGGCTTATTGTTTTTCTTTTCTTCTTTTGTTTTCTTTATTTTGCTTGATTTCTCTTTTACTTTCGTTTGTCTTGTTGTTTTTGGTTTTTTTATTTCTTTTTGTTTTTTTGTTGCTTCGTCAGCAGAGGGAGACGTTATAGATTTGTAGCCAAATAGCATACGGTGAGTACCTTGAGTTTCTGACCATGGCCCAGCACCAGCTCGACCTCCAGCGCCAGAGCCAGCTCCACTTATCGATGGTGCTGAGGGGGTAGTAGTTGCTACCGCACTGTTTTGTGCTATGTATGCGCTTCTTAGAAGGGTTGCTATACCACTATTTCCAGATTTATTTGCTATCATAAAAGCTGTGTTATTACTTTTATTTTTAGTGTCTAATGTAACTCCTTTCGCAATTAAGTATTGAACAACTTCAATTTGACCGGATTTTGCTGCTGTCATTAAGGGAGTGTGATCACTAAATGCATGTGTGTGATTTATATCAGAGCCAGCATCAGCTATTATTTTGAAAGACTAGACTTGCTTTGAGGTGATAGACCAGATTAGCATATTATTAATATGTTTATTAAACTGCTCTTTATTTTCATTCGGTAGCTTCGCAAGTAAATGCATTGCAATATATATTTCCTCTGGTTTTTTAAAGTTTAAGTGTTGTTTAATGTATTGTTCAGCAAGAGCAACTACTTTGGCGTACTCTTCAAGGTCAAGATGTGTATTGTCAAGCATAGAGCAGAGATCTTCTGCCGCAATGTTGCGAATTGCATTAGATACAATTTTGTATCTTGATTTATTCTCATTCTGAATCGTTGCAAGTAGAGACTCATCTTTATATATCTTGCTGAGGCCTCCATGTTTTCTTGCTGCTTGCACTAACATTAGACCTCTAAGGTTAGATTTTTTATTGGCGCTAGTACAATTGCCACGTTTTTGGTGTTTTTGAGGGATGTAAACTATAGGAATAGCATCTGTACCCCCAACTATATCAAGGATCATACTTTTAATGGTTGCCATGGAAGCATCTGTTATATGAGCATTTACAATTGTGCTTACATACTCTTTAGTTATAAGTGATGGATCGGTTATTTTATAAATTTTAGTCCCAGGCTCGGCATCACATCCCATGCCACGATTAGTAAGCACTAAATAGTCATCTACTATTGAATATCCTGTAGCATGTTCAGTCCAGCCAGATGAAAGGATAGTTGGCTCTCCTGTCCTGGCTCTTGCAGCTAATAACAGTTCTTTATCTGGATTTAAAGAAATGCCACCAAGGAAATTACAGATTTTTTCCGTTGCAGCGAAGGCATTAGCAATTTCCTCTAACATTGAAGATAATAAAACATCATCGGAAATAGCGTTTTTAATTTTAGATATTATATTTGAATAATATTGGAAGCTAGATTTAGCTCTGCCACCATCTCGCTGTGTACCAATGTTTAAAACATTTTTTATATTTAATAGCGTTGAGCTTGAAATATCATCTTCAAATATTGCACCCGCGCTTGCTAAATATATAGCAGCTTCAGGGTGCCTCATATTAGCTGCGACCATAATGGGAGAGCTTTTGTCTTCATCTGGCTCTGAATAGATATTAATATCGGCACCAGATTTCACTAATTCTTTTATTATATCTACGTGACCAATTATGCATGCTTGTATTAATGGCGTAATACCAAAAGAAGTGAGTGCATTCACATCAGCCTCATCTTCTAAAGCTTGACGCACATCAGCAATATTCTTTTTTACTATAGCACTAAATAGTCTTTCGTTTGGAGTCGGCATACAATACCTTTGTTTGAATGAAAAAAACATACAGTTAAGTTTAAGCTTAGATAAGTTAGCATTGTTTAATATGAAAACAGATAAATTAAGAGCGGATAGTTTACTTTCGCTTGATGATTCTACCGCGACTTTTTGACTTTAAGGCAAACTAGTCTGTTCGTGGTGGTTCCAGGCTCATCATATAATTAATTATTGCAATTTTCGACCTGATTTAGACTTGGTTTCTTCATCGGGCTGGTCCACTTTAACAGCAGCAGCTTGCTTTTCTTCTAGTCTGCTTTCTTGACGCTCCATTTCTTGCTGATGTTGCTGGCTATGTTCAAGATCGCTGCCTTCTTGTTGATGACCAGATTTTTTCACTGTATCGGCTAGGGTATCCCTGACATTGCCAACATCTTCTCCATTATACTCAATAACTTCAACACTATGGTGTTCAGATAAATCTAATGCATCTAATCTATCTTTCGTGGCAGAGGGTGAAGAGGGGATGATATCAGCATGGCGAGGCTCTTCTAGATCACTTAAATCTAAATCTACTTCATTTAAATCTACCTCATCAAAATCTACAGCAACAGTGGTTGGCGATGCGGTGCCAACCTTATTGGGTGCAGGAATAGGTTCAACGCTAATAGCAACATCTTGCTCTGTATTTTGCTCGGCAACTTTCAAGAGAGCTTCAATTTCTTCAGGAGTTAATTGGTCATTAGCTATCTTTTCAATTAACTCAATAGGAAGATCATCTAAGCCACTTTTAGCTAATTGTTTAATTAAATCCATAGGGTCAATAGTACTACTTAATGTATTTTCAGCCCGATTGTTTAGTGTGTTTTCAACTGTATTAGCTTGTCGATTTTTAAGTTCATTGTCGAGTATCTCCTTGAATTCTTTATCTAATTTCTCAATTTCCTCAATGCAAAGTTCACTTTTATCAATTCCTTGTTGTGCTTTATAGTATTTGTAGGCCATGGCTGATGTTATCCCTACAGCGCCAACTGTTAATGCAGCTGCACCCGCTACTCCAAGTGTTGCTACATTTAACCCAGCAAATCCTACAACAGCGGCAGCTTTAAGTGCAAATAAAGTCCCAGCACCAGTGGCCGCAACTCCTAATCCTGAGGCTACTAAAATTTCTCCATTTTTTTTGGTCGTTAATTTTTGAATAGTTTTGTTCTCAAAATCTATAGCATTTTCTATAGTAGAGATAGCATCATCAGCATGTTCTTTTAATCTCATTTGCTTTTCTGCAGTCTCTTTTGTTGCTGGGATTTCCGGGGCGTTTTGAATCGTAGCTAAAGCATCTTTTAGGCTTCCTGCTTTTATGAGATGGTTTACGGTATGCAGATCTTGCATGGAAAATGTTTTTGTGGCTAATATGTCATTTAGTTCCTCCGCCATACTAATATTAAGTTTATGGGCCTCTATTTTTTTTTCAGATTTCGCTATTTTTTTGTTAATTTAACTACAGATTTATATGTGGTGACACCAAGAGCTGCACCAACACCAATAAGACCTACTCCAGCAGTAGATGCTACAATAAGTGGGGAGGCAATAGCCGCTGTCATACCTAAGGTAGATGCTGTACCAGAAACTATACCTCCGCCTACACCAGCCATGGCTCTAGTACGAAAAGCAGTTTCAGTCTTAGCATCTTTTTTACTATGCCAACCTTTAGCTAAAGCTCCAGTTGTAAGACCTCCTGCTATAGTAGACCCAATTGCTATTGCTGGACCAGCACCAGGAACCAGTGCACTTAGCACAACACCACCAGTCACAGCCACACCTTTTATTACCTGTGCTGTGCCTATCCATGAAAAAGCTTCTTGATTTGATGTGCCTGCTTGTTTTGCTTTATTTTGACTAGCAACAACACTATCTTTTATGGTAGAGAATTCCTTATACATCGCTTGGTTAAGAGATTCGTCCTCATAGCCCTGAGTTACAAATCGCTGCAGACCTGCAGCAACAATAGCATTTCCGTTATTTATTTCTGTAACAACTCTTGCTTTTAGTAATTCACAAGCAACATCTTCTTTACCAGTTTCCATTAAGGCATCTATTGTTACCTGCAATTCAAAAGGGATCCTATTATCTTCATCCAATATTGCAATTAGTCTATCTGCCATTATTTCATTAACATTAATTGGCAATGTTATGCTCCAAAAACCTAACTATGTAGGTTATTACTACACTCGTTAGAGCACCATATAGAGAAAAAAGTTTCAGTGTAGGCGCACTTAGTCTGGAAAAATTGGGAACTTTAATGATAGTTTTGTAGTCATACTAGTTAGTGATGAAGTTATTGTGAGATAAATAATTATGAAAAATGCCGGACTTAACAGATTGTTACAGATGCAAGCTGTTCGTGTGAGTCGTTCTGAGCGAGGAGTCCATGGAATTATGATGGACGTAGCTCGCGATATTTCACAAACAACACTGGTAAATGGTAGGAAATATACAGGGGCAAGTTTCCAGGAAAAATTTTCTAAAGATATAGATGTATTTTGGGCTGAATTATTTCAAGGCAAAGGATTATCAGAAGATAAACAAAACATTATTAAAAGGAAAATGATGGATTATTTAACACAGTCTGGACTATTAGAGGCTGATCGAGAGGCATTGATGATGGCTGGTATTGGTGATTCCAATAAAGGTGGTGCTGTATATAATCCAGGTTATAGTAGTGGGGGGGTTTAGCTCTTAATGTAGATAGTAATGGAGACCTTACGATAGAAAGGTCTGCTAAAATTAATAAACTATTATGCCTAGAGCCTGATGGTGATGCTAGGCATATTGAAAGAACTAGAACAGTTCAAGTTGATGGCCAGGATGTTGAAGAAAATGTAACTCTTGCTGTTCTACACTCTAAATTTACTATTACAATGCCCAATAGTGTAGATGATGAGATTACTCCTGAGGATATAAAAGTTAAAAGGTTCGAGCTTGTATCTGTAGATAGAGACAGGGGGCCTGAGGTTGTTGGTATTTTGAAAGCTTGTACTACTGGTGAGCGCATTGAAGATACATTAGCAACATTTGACAGCCTTGCACAAGTTACCAAAATGAATGCTATAAAAAAGGGCTTGACAAAGGTGCAAAATGTAGAGTCACAAGAAGTTTCTAAAGAGCCTCGTCATGTATTTGCAGAGTTATCTAGAGGTAGGGATGTTACATTTAATGGCTGCAAAGTTACAGATGGTGATAGTGATGAATCATCAATAAATAGATCTAAATTACGTGATATGAAAGTTGACGTTAATGTTAATGCTGCGGAAGAATTTTGGGAAAAACTTTTTCAAGGGCAAGAATTTGATCTTGAAAGAAAGGGTGTTATAAAAGAACAAATATTGAATTATTTACATCAGGGGGGAGTGTTACATTCAGGAGTGCAAGCTTGTTCTATGATGTCACGATTAGGTGGTCCTAATGGAAGCTCACTGCAAGATATAAAAAAAGTATGGACTTGTCATGGTCGGCGGATGGAAGTTTAGTTATAAAAACGGTAGCAGACTTACAGCTTATCGAGCCAATGGGTGATGATGAAATAGATATTATCAATGGTGGAGAAATTACGAGTGTGTTTAGTGTACAATTTGGTGATGCAGTGGACTCTGTGCCCACTATAAGTAATAACAAATTTACTTTACGTCCTAGTGAGCCTCCAGATGGAACAAAATTTTTGCAAAGATTTGCTTCATATGCCAATAATATGGAAGTTTTAGGAGGGAAAGTGTTTAATGTTGGCGATGTTTATAATCGCTTTGAAATCGACGTTGGTCCAGATAGTTTGTCAAGGAGTCAAGATGATGAGCTTGCGAAAAATTACAGTGTTGCAGTTGCAAAGACTACTGATATGGCAGATGAAATGATTGTTGATGCAAAACATAGAAATCAATCTCATTTAATTCCAGACATTACTGCGGCAAAAGAAAAGATGTTAGTGGAACTGGAGCGAGTTGCTATAGAATGTATTACATTAAGCATGAAAGATTGTCTGCGAAATGCAAGAAGGGAGCCAAATCAAGCAGATGTATTAAAGTCACATTATCAAAAGTTTATTAAAGCTCAAGAATGTCATGTTGGCCCACCAACATATGAAGCTAGTCTAATTAGGCAGTGTGTTGTTGACGCAGTGAGTGATGTTCTATTAAAGGATTATGATAGTGCAGTACGAAATAAAGATACTGATAAGGGAGGTGATGAGCCAAAGCAGGTGGTTAAGGAAAGATTGTCTCAATTAAAAGAGTCAAATGCAGTCGACATTGAGGATGTGCACCAAATGTTAGATGATGCAAAAACAAAAATGGATGTAAAAGTAAATGCTAAACAAAGAAATGATATTAATGAAATACAACATAATAAAGATTTTTTTGATATAGGATTTAATACTAAGAATGAAGCTCTTATGAGAGCTAGAACACCAAAATCTGGAGATGGACAAGACTTAAGTAGCCAAAAACAATTTAGTTTTCGAGATGCATATCAGCAAAATACAAAATCAGCTCCTATATGGAAAAAACCATGGTCAAACTCTAAAGCTAGAGATAAGCAGATAGGGGGGGTAGATGAGGCATTACACAAACTTGCAGACTGTAGTGTGGAGGAGCATAGTGAAAATTTAAAAGCTCTTCATAGTGAAATTGACGATGTTATTTCTGATATTAGTAAAGAAGGTAATGTTGCGACTAGTCGTCTTGGGGAAATTTGTGAGGCGTTAAAGAAACATTTAGAAAAAGTTGAGCCAAGCTTGGGCAATAAATCCCAAGCTTCACAAACTATGCGCTAATTATTAAATCCTTTCGACAAATACATAGCTTTCACCAAGTTTAAAGCTTCATAGAGCTGATAATCTTTATTTAACAATTCAGCAGAAGTGAAAGTGTCTTTGTTTTTTTCTGTTTTTACGTCAGTTTTTTTAGCATTTGATAAATGTCCATTCAAATCAGACTCTTTAATGTCAAATCCTGCTGATGTGTTTTCTTTCGCTGTTGGAATTTTCATGTTCTCAATTATAATATCTGGGATGATACCTTTAGCTTGAATGGATTTGCCAGAAGGGGTGTAATAAAGGGCCGTTGTTAATTTAAGAGCACGTTGGTCTTTTAGTGGTAATACTGTTTGTACCGAGCCTTTTCCGAAGGTTGGTTCGCCAATGACAATGGCGCGCTGATGATCCTGTAAGGCTGCTGTTAAAATTTCACCAGCTGATGCTGTGCCACCATTTACAAGAACAACTATTGGAGCTCCATGTGTCATATCTTTAGATTTAGAGACTTCACGCAGCTGGGTTCCAGGAGCGCGGCCTTTTGAAAAAACGATTACACCGTCATGATTGAGCTTGTTTTTTTCTAAAAACAAATCTGCAGCCTCAACTGATGATTGTAAAATGCCACCAGGGTTATTTCTTAAATCTAGAATTATACCTTTGGGGTTTTGTTTCATCTCTTTGTTTAATTTCAAAATAGCTTTCTTCATTTCCTCACCAGTATCAGTTTGGAACTGTGAGACTCTGATATAGGCATAGTCAGTATCAAATATTTTATGTTTAACGCTTGCTGAGCTAATAATGTCACGTTTTACATTAATAGCTAGAGGATGATCAACACCCTTTCTAATGATAGTTAAAATAATTGCAGTGCCTTTCTTCCCGCGCATTAAATCAACAGCCTCGCGCATTGATAAGCCTTTAACTGGGGTGTCATCTAATTTAATAATAAGATCACCAGCTTCGATGCCTGCTTTATCAGCAGGAGTGTCGTCAATAGGGCTTATTATCTTAACAAAGCCATCTTCCATGACAACTTCAATACCTAGGCCGCCAAATTTACCGGAAGTGCCCTCTTTCAGCTCCATATATTCATCTTGATCTAGGTAGGCTGAGTGAGGATCTAGACCTGCCAACATTCCACGAATTGAATCTTCAAACAATTTTGAATCATCAATAGAGTTTACATAATAGTTTTTCACATGCTCAAGAACGGTTGAATAACGTTGAATATCATCTATCGGCACTTGTAGTTCTACAGGATTTTGCTGGCTAGCAATTGCTGTAGAGCTTAATATGCCAGAGGCAAATAGTAAGGCAACTGTTTTGATATTATTCTTGTTCATAATTTAAACCATCTATTTAAATTTGTTATTTGTTGGCCATCTTTGCGGATCTCAAAAAATAGAGATGCTTCAGATTGACCGCCACTATTACCAACAAGTGAAATTACTTCCCCTTGCTTAACTTGCTGGTTGGGCTTTTTTAGTAAGGTTTGGTTATGGCCATATAAGCTCATATAGCTATTGCCATGATCTATTATAATAAGCAGTCCAAAACCTTTTAACCAATCAGCAAATACTACTTTTCCTGTAAATACTGCAAACACAGGAGAATTAGCTTGTACTTTTATAATAGGGGGCTTTATTTGGAAAGTCGATGGACTAAGGCTTACTGGGGGTATAAGAGATCCTTTAAAATTATCTTTTAAGTATCTTTTCGTAGACCTATGTAAATCTTTAAGTTTACTGCTAAGTTGCTCCTCATCTTTAACTAGTGTTGAGAGCTTTGTATTATTGTTATTAAGATTAGCGTTAGCCTGTGCAATTAGAGTGTGTTTCTTTTGTTCAAGAGATTTATTAATATTAATTTGTTTTACTAAGGATTTTTCTTTTTCTTCTTGGTTAAGCAGCTTGCTACTTAGAGAGGTAAGTATTTGCTGTTGTTCCGTTAATAATCGTGAAGCGCTAAGCAAGTATTGTATTTGATTGTGCTGTAGCTTTTCATAGAGATAGTTATTGTGCCGATGTCCCAATCCTTGTTTGAATAAATATTTAATTATATGTGATGAATTTAGGGTGTGTAATTGTGAGCTTATGACTGAATTTAATTGTTCACTTTGATCACTAACCAATTTATTTTTTTGTGCAAGAGTGTGGCTTAAATTAGAAATATCTTGTTTCAAAGAAGTTATTTCTCTGCTTAAAACAAAAACATTTTTACTGTGTTGGCTAATGGTTTTTTCAATAAGCTTTAAATTGTTAGTTTGGTTAGCTACATTTGCATGGTTTTTTTTTAAATTGTCCTCAATAGTTTTTATCTTTTCTTGAGTTCTGAAAAGTTCTTTTTCTAGTTTTTCATTTGGTGCAGCAAGACTATTAAGCCCAAAGCATAAAGTGGTAATGAAAATAATTATTCTTATTATTTTAATAACGATGTTCCTGTCATTTGTGATGGAGGTTCAATATTTAGTAAATTTAACATGGTTGGAGCAATATCTGCTAAAGTTCCAGGTATGTTTTTTAGCTGAAGTCTATTCTTACTGACTAATACTAGAGGTACTAATGCATTGGTATGAGCTGTATGGGCTTGTTGTGTTGCTGCATTGTACATGCAATCAGCATTACCATGATCAGCCGTAATGAGGAGGGTCGCGCCGTTATGATTAGTTGCTGTTAAAATTTTAGTAAGACAAGCATCTAGAAATTCAATAGCGCTAATAGTGGCGGCAAGATCTCCAGTGTGACCGACCATGTCAGCATTAGCAAAATTAGCAACAATGACATCATGGGAAGAGTTATTAATAGCATCAACAATTTCTTGGCATATAGCCTGGGCACTCATTTGTGGTTTGAGATCATAGGTGTCAACTTTAGGTGAGGGAATGAGAATGCGTTCCTCATTTGGAAATTCAGCCTCAATGCCACCATTGAAGAAAAATGTTACGTGTGCATATTTTTCAGTTTCAGCTATTTTCAGCTGGCTGAGATTGTTTTCTGCACATACCTGAGCAAAAATATTTTCCAGCTCTGGTTTGGGGAATGCGATGTTAGCATTTATGCTATCTGCGTAATTAGTAAACGTAACAAATTCTTTTAGTGTTATAGTGTGTGCTCTAGGAAAATCAGGAAAATCTACTTCTGTTAATGCTCGACTTAGTTGTCTAGCCCGATCAGAGCGAAAATTAAAGAAAATAACAGTATCACCAGAGGTGATTTCTTGAAAATCATCAATGGATGTTGGTTGAATGAACTCATCAGTTTCATTGCGTGCATAAGCCAGTTCAACAGCGCTGAGTGCATCTTTCGAATGATAAGGACTTATACCTTGAGTTAGCATGTTATATACCAATTTTGTTCTGTCAAAGCGCTTGTCTCTATCCATAGCAAAAAATCGCCCACTAATTGAACTGATTTTACCACATTCTAATTTCCCCATAAGTTGCAATAATTTTTTTATAGAATTCTTTGCAGATTTAGGAGGGGTGTCGCGGCCATCTAAAAAGGCATGAACAAATACGTTCTTACGATTGCGTGCTTTGCAAAGTTCTAAAAGCGTATGCAGATGTTGCTCATGGCTATGAACTCCACCATCCGAGACTAAACCTAGAAGATGTATGTTATTGCTGCTATCGATAGCATTAGTTAAACAATTGTTAGTGGCAAACCCATTTTCTTGCATGTCTAAATTAATTCTGGATAAGTCTTGATGTGTTACTCGTCCTGAGCCGATAACCATATGGCCAACTTCAGAGTTCCCCATTTGACCTTCTGGCAACCCCACAGAGCTTCCTGATGCATTTAAAAGAGTATGTGATGTGGTTGCAAGCAATTTATCCCATGTTGGGGTCTTTGCCATTGATATCGCGTTATTTTCTTGCTGTTTGCTATCACCCCAGCCATCTAAGATAAGGAGAACGACAGGTTTGTTGTTCATTTTGTACCGATCCTTTATATGCATAAGTAGGAATATTCTAACTATCTTTCTCGCAAAGCGCTATGATGTGGCTAAATTGCTGGGAAAGGTTCCAAGGGCGTTGTATACTGTCCACCTTTAATATGCAGATGATACACAATGATTAATGAGTTGACTGGCTTCTTATTGGAGCACTGGATTTTATCAACAGGTTTTGTTTTAAGTATAGTAGTTGCTATGGTGCTAGAGAGAGCCCATGCCACCAGAGCTGATAAGGTGATTGGTAATACTGAATTAATAGATTTTTTAAATAATCGAGGTGTGGTTATAGATTTGCGGAGCAAATCTGACTATGACTCAGGCCATATAGTTGGTACAAAAAATATAGCAGCTGATAAGCTGATTTCTGATAAAGTTTTTATTAACAAAAATAAAAACAAAGATATAATTTTAGTGTGTGAGCGTGGTAATTATTCTTTGATGATTATGAAGGGATTGCTTGGCAGTGGCTTTAAATCAGTAAAATGCTTGGACCAAGGATATATCGGTTGGAAGAAGGCCGATATGCCAGTTACTAAAAATAAAAAATAGGGATGATAACGTGGTAGCAGAAATTATTATTTATTCGACATTGGTTTGCCCGTATTGTACACAAGCAAAGAGATTGTTTGATTACAAAGGGGTTGGTTATACCGAGATACGCATCGATAAAGAGCCTACTAAAGTCGCTGAAATGGTGAAGAAAAGCGGTGGCAGGCGTTCCGTACCACAAATTTTTATAGGTGATACTCATATCGGTGGCTTTGATGATTTGAAGGCATTGAATGACATGGGTAAATTAGACGAAATACTAAAATAAAAGGAATATTTTATGAGTAATGATAACGACAAACAGTTTACAGTACATAATATTTATGTGAAAGATGTATCTTTTGAGTCGCCCAAAGCCCCGCAAGTTTTTGCAAAGGACTGGACGCCGAGGTTGAATTTTGACCTAGGTATGAATACAAAAAATATTGAAGAAAATATTTATGAAGTAAGCATTAAAGTTACTTTAGATGTTAAATTACCAAAACAGTCAAATGTTGCGGCAAATGATGAAGTAAAAGATGACGATTTAGAAGTGGTATTTTTAGCTGAATTAGAACAGTCTGGAATTTTCTTCATAAAAGGTTTAAGTGAAGAAGAGCTAGAAATTGTTTTGTCTATTAGATCTCCAGAAATACTGTTCCCATATGCGCGAGAGGTAATTTCTGGTCTAGCTTCTAAAGGTGGTTTTCCACAATTAGTTTTACCGCCGGTTAATTTTGAAGGCATGTATTTTGAAAATAAAGAAAAGAAAAATACAAAACAGCCTGAAGCAAGCTTGGCAGAGTAATATGCGTATTGGCGTAATTGGCGCTGGTTCTTGGGGCAGTGCGCTAGCCAGCGCACTTGCTGCCAATGGAGCGTCAGTAAGTATTTATGGGCGCAATTATCAAAATACTGTTGGTATTGAGCAGCATCAATGTAATGAAACGTATTTGCCAGGTATTCAGTTGGCTAAAGGTATTTGTGCAGCCAAGGATCTTGATGAGTTATTACGAGACTCAGACTATGTATTAATTGCGGTTCCTAGCCATGGCTTCAAGAATACTTTGCTTCAAATTAAAGCTTCAAAAAAAATAAGACCAATTATTTGGGCTTCAAAAGGTTTGGTGCCAGGCTCAGGTAATTTTTTTCATGATGAAATTATAAAAATATTTGGACCCAGTTTGCCACATGCATTTATTGGGGGTCCAAGCTTTGCTAAAGAAGTGGCGATGAATTTGCCTACGGCTGTGCTTGTTGCAAGTTCAGATGCTGTGTTTGCGGAACAGGTTCGTCAATTATTTCATCGAGATGTATTTAGAGTTTATGTTACAAAAGATGTAATTGGTGCTCAAATTGGTGGCATTGTAAAAAATGTAATTGCTGTAGCAACTGGAATTTCAGATGGTATTGGTTTTGGTGCCAATGCGAGAGCTGCTCTGATTACGAGAGGCATTGCAGAAATGATGCGCTTTGGTCGTATCATGGGAGCTAATAAAGACACATTAATGGGGTTATCCGGATGTGGAGATTTAGTATTAACCTGTACTGATAACCAGTCAAGAAATAAAAGATTTGGTTTGGCCTTGGCTTCCGGTATGTCAGTTGCTGCAGCACAGGAGAGTATTGGGCAAGTTGTTGAGGCAGTATTTAATGCTGAAGAAATCTGTAATAAAGCCAAACAGTACAATATTGATATGCCAATATCTGAGCATGTGAATCAGATATTTTTAGGAAATATAACTGTAAATGAGGTTTTTGATAGCCTTGTATCAAGAGAAACTAAGGTTGAATAGCTTTTAATTCATTTAGGTATGAATATCTTAGCAAAAAGGTCTATCCTTGTAGAGTAAGAAATTTTTTTTGAGGGATCCCACAATGAAAAGATTAGTTTTAGCTTTTGTACTAGTATTTGCTCCAATGGCTCTATTAACAGGTTGTGCTTGCAATGGCGGCGCAGCTAGTGAGTATGGCGGTAAATAATTAATATATATAATATTGTGTAGAGATACCGCCATTATGGCGGTATTTGTGTATTAGCAATCTTTAATTTTTTGCCTCACTATAACCTAAGTTTCTTCTTTATCCGTTCGGAATCGCTATATTGAGACTCTTCCTTGGCCATATGCATGCTATTAGAAGCAGGTTTTTGGTTAGCCACATGTTTTGTTGTTACATTAGGTTGCTCTTCAGTAATAAAGGGTCGAGTTAGAGGCATAATGCCTGTTGGTTTTTGAAGATGAGAAAACTGTTGTGATAAAAAACCAGTTGTGCCCGGTCCTGCTGCAACATCAAGTGATAATGGAAAAAGATGATTAGCTTGTTGATGAAATGTATTCTCAGAAGCCAGCGGAGGATACATTTGGTGGAGGCTTGTTGTGCTAGAGTTGATATCTCTCTCAGGTGAGGGTTGTTCCAAATCCAAGCTAAATAGTTCCTCAAGGCCATCTGTAAACGAAGTTGGAGCAATGCTTTCCGGAAGGAGTTTGGTCTGCTCCAATGCAAGCAAGGTATCACTCGCTGGGCGAGATAAGTCTGGATCTACAGGAATAGAAGTAATAACTACAGGCTCGGAGCCATCTGTGGATTCATCGTTCACCGTGTGTTTATTAGTCAATGAGCGATAATAGTCATAATTGAAAAATCTATCTACATCTTCGGCCGTCATGTCTGTTTTTTCAGGATCATTTGGTACCAAGGGTGCTGGCTGGTATTGGGCAGCATCTAATTCTGGAGCATCTAATTGGTCAGCCTCTGCTGAGTCTATGAGATCTCCAGTTAAACTAGCAAATAAAGATAAGTCATCTATACGAGCATCGGCATTTTCATTGGTGGTATCATCGATTCCAGCAACCATTATTTCACCTTATTTATCGGATGTATGAACAAGGTTATATTACCTCATCATATAAGATATATGAAAATATTATATCAAAATAATGCTGCATTTATATTAATAACATGTGGCGTCGGTTCGTTTATTACATTTTTTTATCCGCAAACATGCCTTGGTTTTGTGCACAATATTTATTTAAATTGGGGCTGTGGACATTATTTGGGTTGCGGTCATAGTTTTATCTTATTTATTATTACTTTCTCTGTATTTTATATCATTTTTACATTATAGGCGTGTTAAATAAGATTTTAGATGAAAAAAAACCAAGGAATTACTTTAAGTCGTTTTTTATATAAATGTATAGGAGTGGTAATATTTGGTTGTTTTTATGAAATAAATATTGCAGTGGTTATCCCTGCTAAGTTGATATATGAGTTATTAAAACCTTAGATTGCTCAATTAATTATTAAATCATAGGAGCTTACATTATAGAACATCTGTAACAATCTATAACTTCTTCTTCGCTTTCTGCTTGTTGATCTTGAGTATTAGTATTTCTAAGAAAATCTGGCCTATTAAAATTATTGAGTTGTGCTTGAGTGTTGCGACCAGTATAAACTAGTGTAAAATTTGGCCGTATTCCACCATTAGATCCTAGGTAGCATTGATGACATGTACGAGTATGAATTGAGATTATTGGGGATAATGAATTTATTTTTTCAAATAAACACTGAACTTGCTGTATTCGCAAGTGGATATTTTTTTCTGAAATAAAAGTAGGCATTAATGTAAATTCAGCGATATTAGAAGCGTAAACAATAATAGGACCTGACGAATGTTTTTTAATGTAGTCAAATATCATATGGTCATCATTGGTTGGCCACACATCTAAAATCATGGTTGCTTTGAGTACGACATTACGCAAAAATTGATATTTAATTTCAGAGCTATTAATTAGTGTAACAACTGTTGTGAGAATACGATTAAATTGAACATGACCTTTAGATGATAAACCTAATGATTCAACGTGTTGGCAATATTCTTTATATTGCTCATGAAATTTACAGTAATTTATGGCGGTGAAAAATGATTTCAAATCTTTCCATATATTTTGAATATTAATGTTTATGTCGATAATAAATAATTTGGGGGTATGACGATAACCATCGCTGGCGGAAGCGAGTATTGTCTCGTTGGGGCATAAATAAAGGATGTACTCTAAGTTGCGCGTATGTGAGCAACCTATAAAAGTAAAACTACCTTGTACTGCTTGCATGGCACGTTTTAATGACAAGCTATGATGACCAAAATCGACTCGTTTGCTTAGTAGATGCGGGTCAATATCTGGCTCATTAGACACTGATAATACTTTTCCTCTAATAAATTTCTCTTGAACGTGGAGATGCTTTTTCCTGTCACGTCGGCCACGATAAAGTGCTTGTAAGCGAGAGTGAGGTGTAATTTCTTTCTTGAGGGAAAGTTCTAGCAAAGGTTGTTCTTCGGGTTTATTATCTAGATGAGAAGATGCCATTTTGAACATAATTTAATGATCCTATCTCTATAAGATGTTGGTAAAAAGATTATACATAATATATTACATTAATGCATTTGGCTAGATAAATCAGGATAATAATTGATTGTTTGTTTGAAGTATTGCCGTGAATATAATTTTTCCAATTCATTGAGTATGCACTCTTCAGCAATTTGATAAAGATTACAGAGTTTAGAGCGTCGTCAGATTACTAGTATGAGATAGCCATTGGCAGCCCATTAGATTGATCTATCATATCTTCGGCATCATCCCAGTCTTGGACATGCAATGATGATGCGTTAGCATCCTCAAATGCTTTTTTAAACATTTCTTGTTGAGAAACATTTTGATAATATTTTTCAGAGAGAGGTTCATGTGCTTCGATAAAATAGTGACCATTTTTTTTGCCAACTTTATACGGTATATGAACGATGCTAACTTGTGTGCCAAGCTTGGTTTTATAGAATAAAGATTCTATATCCTCAGGATACATGCGGATACAGCCACTGCTACTTCTAACTCCGATGCCACCAGGCTTGTTAGTGCCATGAATCAGGTATCCAGGTATAGATATACGCATAGCAAATTGCCCTAGAGGGTTGTCTGGCCCTGGAGGGACTA
>Ga0066606_10000376_pt1 | contig 27300 bp, 24 predicted proteins | sample SaaInlV_DNA_100m_FD_60386 | JGI IMG/M metagenome (GOLD analysis project Ga0066606, IMG submission 60386) | Marine microbial communities from expanding oxygen minimum zones in the Saanich Inlet - SI075_LV_DNA_100m | ecosystem: Environmental > Aquatic > Marine > Unclassified | place: British... | reverse complement strand
GAGAACGATCCGAAGCTGGGGTCGATTTCCCAATCGTAGGAATTTACCGCAAGACCGTAATCGAATCGGCTATACAGATGAGATTGCGATGCCCAAAGCCCCGATACGATATCACCGAGTTCTCGCGATTCATCGTGAATCTGCTTCATCATGCGCGAGAAGGCGCCCTGCCTTCGGTGAGTCACCGAAGTGGTCATATAAGCCACGCCAGCCATCGGAATCACCGCTCCACCGGGAACGGTCAGCGAATACGAATCAGCGCCACCCGTTCCAACGATTCGTTCAGACCCAGTGTCAATAGCCGCAACCAGTCGATCAAGCTCGGCACGATCGTTACGCAGACGCGTAATATCCTCGGGGTGGACATGTATGCCAAACCCTTGGCGAACGGCCTTGCGCCATTCGACGAAGTTTTTTTCTGTTACTGAACGTAATTCGATAGTCATGAGAAATGCAATGCGAGTGAAAAAATCACCGGACAACGTATGCTACGTGCTACATCCCAACCGAGCCACCTAACTCAATAACAAAAAACTGCTAGCTAACCAAAAGGTATTCACTGAATGTCCGCTCTTCTCGAAGACAAAATCGTCCTAATAACCGGCGCCAGTTCTGGCATCGGGCGTGAAACGGCGAAAGTTATGGCCGCCCACGGTGCGAAGATCGTCGCCGCAGCTCGCCGAGAGAACGAGCTTGCCGAAACGGTGAAGATGATCGAATCGGCAGGTGGCACAGCGACCTATGTAGTCACCGACATTTCGGTTGGCTCACAAGTTGAACGTGCAATTCAGCACGCAGTGTCGACCTACGGTGGGCTAAATGCAGCGTTCAATAACGCTGGAATTCTCGAAATAGCAGGACATCTTCACGAAGTCGACGAAGACGATTTCGTGAAGATCATCAACGTAAACCTCAAAGGTGCGTTCTTGAGCATGAAGTACGAAATTGGCTACATGATCGAAAACGGTGGTGGCTCGATCGTCAACGATTCGTCGTACATGGGTCTTAATGGCGGAACGGGTCGACAACCCGCGTATACAGCGAGCAAGCACGGCGTTATCGGCCTGACTAAAGCGGCATCTCGAGACTACGCTCGCAAGGGCATTCGGGTGAACGCTGTCTGTCCCGGTGTGATCGACACGGCGATGATGCACGGACTCGACCGAAACGGCGATCCAGCCACCCGCACCAAGATGGAATCATGGGTGCCAATGAATCGATATGGCGCACCCCAGGAAGTCGGTGAAGTCGTCGCATTCCTATGCTCCGATTCAGCCAGTTACATTACCGGCCAAGCAATCCCCATCGATGGCGGCGTGACTTCGTAAGTAGCGTCAATCTGAACACACTCGACGTTGTCATGCTGAACTCGGAGCACTGCGTCTCGTCAGCTTCACAAATAAAACGACTCAGGCAGGGCTAACCCACCTGAGTCGTAATTCATACCAATTTTGAGAACGGATCCTGAATCTAGTTCAGGATGACAATGTGGGTGTTTCACGAACACAATCAAATTTAAATTGACCCGAAGCCTTATCGCCCGGATTCAACCAACCGTTAGCGATCTCTCAGAAAAAGTGGCAATGCCACCTACCGAGTCCACTGTGCCTTGTACGGTGCTGGTTGAGCGTCGGTAGCCTCTGGTTCACGAACTGTGCCTTCTCGCCACGACTCTACCGGGACCCATCCGAGAAGTTTCTCGGCCTTAGTAATCGATAGAGGGCTTCTGAATCCTTCAATGGGCTCACGTAGCTTCACGTCAGGATGAACCTCATTGATCGCATCCATAGTAGGAATATCCAATACCGTGTCGGTTGCATTAATAAAGAAAGCCTCGGCGCCCCCGAACTCCTTCTCGATAGTCAAACGACAAGCCCGAGCGGCGTCGTGTCGACCCACCCAGCTCCAGAACCCACCAGCGGCGCGTCCACTGGCGGAAGTCTTGTCACCCGATTCCAAATGTCCTTCAGCGGTCGCAGGATCCCATAGTGCGTGGAAACGCATATTAGCGATCTGAACCTTGCCTTCACGACGTCGTACAAACGCTTCGGCCATCTCTTCGCCGAGCCACTTCGACTGCGAGTAGGCATCTTCGACACGGGTTGGGTGGTTTTCATCGACCGGATAATATTCAGGTGTGTAGACCTTTTGTCCCCAGCCAGCACCGACTGCGTTGACCGAAGAAGCCATGCAAATGCGCTCAATGCCGTGAATCTCGGCTGCTTCGAGCACGTTCCAGTTCGACAGCATGTTGATGCGGAACAGCTTGTGCTCGGCATCCTTGTTCGGAGCCGGAATAGCCGCCATGTGTACTACAGCGTTGGCACCTGTAAGGGCACTGACCACTTCACCAAAGTCAGTTACATCAACGTCCCACCACTGGGCGGCGTTCGAAAGAGAGCCGGACCGTGGTGGCACTGAGTCGACGTTGTAAACTTCGTATCCCTTAGATGCGAATTCGGCGATTATGTACTCGCCCGCTCGCCCCGATCCACCTGTAACAACTACCTTCTCTGCCATTCAATTCTCCATGCTAACTGCGGCACGATCGGTGCCAACAATAAAAATTCTGAGAACCAGTATGAACCGAGAAAAAGTGTTATGTGTCGCGCAGAGAATAAGTTGAACTGCTGACATTCTGAACTTGACTCAGTACCACGTTCAAATGGCGTTATCGGGGCAAATGAGGCGATTCTTAGTTTCGCTGAATCGCCTCATTTCATGTTGGTCAAGATTGATTCTGAATCAAATTCAGAATGGCAACGTTGGTAGCGGTCGTTCATGTGCTGTCCTGAGCTATAACGAGTAGTATCTCTCTTATGACATCACTTGAAGGAAAAACAGCACTCGTAACCGGTGCTTCCAAAGGCATCGGCAGAGCAATAGCGCTTGCATTCGGCGAGGCAGGGGCGAACGTCGTTGCCACAGCTCGCACGCAAAGTGAAATCGATGAAATAACCAAAGCCATAACTTCGCAAGGAAGTCAGGCACTAGGCGTTATCGCCGATCTCGGTGTCGAATCCGATATCTACGAACTTGCTGATACAGCGACTCAAGCGTTCAGTGCAATCGACATTCTAGTGAACAACGCGGCAATCATTCATCCACGTATTGCAGTTGCCGATTTTGACCCGGATTTATGGCGCGATGTCCTCAACGTGAATCTCACCGGTGCGTTTCTCATCACGCAAAGATTACTGCCGGGGATGATCGATCGCGGCTATGGCAAGATCATCAACATCTCGTCTATTGGCGGACGTAAGGGTGGTGCTGGTCGAGGTGCTTATCGAGTGACCAAAGCCGGACTCATCAGCCTTACAGAAACACTTGCCGCTGAACTCTATGAATTCGGAATAAACGTGAATGCCATCTGTCCCGGCGGAACCGACACCGAGGGATTTAGGGAAGCTTTCAACACGAAAGGGCGATCAGAAAATCCTAAGTTGATGGACCCTGCCGAAATCGCAGAAGTTGCGCTGTTCCTAGCATCAGACGCCAGCTCGTCAATCACGGGCACAGCGATCGACTCCTTCGGTGGCTCGAACCCGTTGTTCGGGTAGAACGAACGAGCTGCAAATCCAATCTTCGTGGAAAACGTTCGACCGTTACCTAACCCATAGACCGATTCACATTGCCATCGCTACCGAGCAGCAAATCATCCTCAGCAAACCGCTCAACCCTGAACGGGTGGACGTCGATCATGTCGGTCGCACCATCGACCACCAAGTCGCTTATGATCTTCCCGATACCCGGACTCAGCTTGAAGCCGTGACCGCTAAAGCCCGCACCGACAAATAGCCCGTCCACAGCCTGAACACTCCCGAACGCTGGCTGGAAGTCAGGTGAACAGTCATAAACACCGGTGTAGCCCTGCATTTTCGACGCCAGTTCCTGACCCGGAAAACGACGAGCGAATCGTTCCATCAGGCTAATCTCTTCGTCGAGCTGAGGAGCCTTCGCAGCTTCGACCTCGTCATCGACCGGACCCTTCTGCGGGTCGTGCTCACCCAACAACGCCAACGTGCCACGCTCGGGTCGATAGTACGCACCGGCAACACGATCAGATACCACCGGATGAATATCGCCAAAATCAGGTGTTCGCTCGACCACGGAAATCGCGTGACGAACCGGCGTTATCGGCAAATCGCCCCCAAGTGGAGCCAACAAAGCGCTCGTTCTAAATCCTGCCTCAACAACAACGGTTCCCGCTGAAATAATGCCCTCGGAAGTTTCGACTCCGGTAACGCGTCCGCCTTCAGAAGTCACGCCGAGCACTTCAGGACCGATTCGAACGTCTACCCCAAGATCACGCGCTGCGTCTATAAACGAATTGGCTACTGTGGATCCATCGGCGTGACCTGAATTTGGCTCCCACGCCCCAGCCGCAACATCGTCGCGAACTAAACGTGGCTCGATTTCACCGACTTCATCAACCGATATATATCGAGCGTCAATGCCGAGTCGCTGCTGCATTTCGACAACGTCGCGACCGTGGGCAACCTCGTCCTCAGGAAACAGCACCAAGAATCCGACCTGACGAAATCCGCTTTCGCCAACGCCAACAATGTTCTTCCAGTCGCCGTACATCTCACGACCGTACATCGTGACCTTCACTAGAGATTCCAGCGAGTAGTGCATGCGCACAATCGCACTGGACCATCCGCTAGCTCCCGAGGCGATACCGTCTTTCTCGATGAGAACGATCTTGCCAGCGCCTCGCTTTGCGAGATGCCACGCGGTTGACGCGCCATGAACGCCTCCGCCAACAACAACGATGTCTGCCGTATCTGCCATCGAATCCGATCTCCTGAAGGGCGCTCGCAAGCGCCAATCGATAAGTCATATGTAGCCAGTTTCTAATTTGTCACTACTTTGACACAAGAAACCGCCCAACAACAGGGGTACGCCAATCACCAAAGCCGTCGCGTGCTAGTAATATTTGCCGCATCAGCAGTTACGAGTGCGTTCAGCGCTACCAAATTACCAATAAGAAAGTTCAGATTTAAACGATGGTTCTCGAGAAGCTAAAGCATGTCCCCGATCCCACCTTCGTTCGGCAGGAGCCGCTTACTGAGTTCATAACGAACCTGTTCACAGCTACTGGAATGCTAGACGGCGAAGCTCGCCTTTGTGCCGACGTTTTAGTCGATGCCGACATGAACGGTATCGACACTCACGGCGTTTGCTACAACCTCGACCTGCACTATCTGACCGGACTGATGAACGGCTACATCAACCCAACGCCTAACGTTCAGGTCACTTACGAAACACCTGGAACAGCCGTGATCGATGCCGACAGAGGCATGGCGATGATCGCCAGTGTGAAGGCGATGGAACTCGCAATCGAAAAGGCAAAGACCACCGGAATGGCTTCTGTGGCTGTGAAGAATTCTTCGCACTACGGTGCTGCCGGGTACTACGCTCGACTCGCCCTGAAGCACGACATGATCGGCTACACGATGTCTTCGGGTGGTGGCCGTGTGATCATTCCGATGAACGCTCGATATCCGTGGATGGGCACAAACCCTATGGCGTTCGCAGCTCCGGCTCGCGAAGAGCCTCCGTTCGTTATCGATATGGCTTCTTCGATGACCTCGTACGGGAAGGTTTCGATCGCTCAGGCGTTTGGGGTCGATATTCCTGAAGGATGGGCGCAGGACGCCAATGGCAAGCCTGTAACCGATATTTCAAAGCGAGGTGAAGCGATTGGTCAGCCGCCACTAGGTGGCAAGTACGATACAGGCGCTCACAAGGGCACTGGGATCGGTGTTATGGCTGATGTTCTTGGTGGAATTCTGCCGGGTGAACGACTTTCGGGTCTGATGATGGATAACCCTAAGGGCGGACGTTTCTGCCACTACTTCCAGGCGACTCGCATTGATGGTTTTAGGCCCGCCGACGAGTTCAAGTCAGACATGGACGAAATGCTCAAATCGTTCCGTGCGCAGGAGCCTTCACCCCAAGCTGCTGGCGACGTCATGTACCCCGGCTACCCCGATTCGAAGTACGTTACGAAACGCGAAAAAGAGGGAATTCCTCTACCTCGCCACACGGTCAACTACTTCAAGAAAATGGCAGACACGTTGAACGTCGATTATTCGATTTAGGTGGCCCATCCTAACCCTTTATCCCACCCTATCATGAAGAATTTAGTTCAGTATCTATCGGGCAAAACCACCTCAAAACAAACGAGGTAAATAGTCAGATTTGGACTTAAAAACAATAGCCCCCGGTTTTGGCGGGGGCTATTCACGTGAGTGGTGTCTCGCCGCGAGGCGGACTATAAGCCGAGTCCTGTACTAACTCCGCAATAAAGCGAAACCAGCGACGGTCATCCATCTAGGCCTGCAGTTGCCTACAGGCTCAAGCAACCAACCCGGAAGCTCCCCGAATCCGGTCATAGCTTCCCTATTTGGTCTTGCACCGAGTGAGGTTTACCTTGCCCCGAATGTCGCCATTCGAGCGGTGCGCTCTTACCGCACCGTTTCATCCTTACCGATCGCCGAAACGAAAGGCGGTTTATTTTCTGTTGCACTTTCTGTCGGGTCGCCCCGCCCTGCCGTTAGCAGGCACTCTGATTCATGAGGTGCTCGGACTTTCCTCCCCTGCATCGAAACACAGCGGCGACCGTCCGTCCCCCTCGCGACATTGTTAAGGGTACTAGGTTTAGTTTAGAAACAGGCGAAATTTACTCGATGTGATCCTGAGGTTCTTGAAGGGCGACAGGTTGAATGATTTCCGAGCAAGCTCCCGCGACTGCGCCAACCCCTATGCGTGCTCCGCCAACCACGGTAGTACCACTGGCAGCATAAGTTCAGGGAACTCTCGGTTGATGTTGTGACCTGCCCCAACGATCTTCTTCATCGTGAAAGTGTCGTTTTCAGGGATCATCCCACCGATGTGATCGTCAGGCAGAATTCCGCCGGCGTCAGGATCGGCTTGAAGCAGCAGGACTGGCACTTTGATAGCGGCAAGTAATGCCGCCGGATCATCGAATCCCCCATAGGTACCACTAACTACCCCTCGAAGAATGTCGGCGTCCATCTGAAGTAAACATTCAGCCTTCCACTCTGCGAAATACTCCGGCTGACCAGGGCTTCCCGCTTGCAAGTGCGGAGCCATCTCTTCGACGGATAGTCCCTGCTCGATCAATCCAAGATGTACTTGAAAAGTATTCACAGTCGGGCTGCTATCAGTACGTACAGGGCGCGTCTTGCCAAACACTGCGGGATCTTCAAGCACTAAAGCCTTCAGGTTCGCAGGAGGATCGTTCGTCATGGCTACCGAGTTTCCGCCGCCCATCGAATGACCCCAAACAACCGTTGATTCTTCACAAACATTCTCCATCATGAATCGAATATCACGGGCGTGATCGAAACGGTCGTAAGCCCCCGGAGTATGGCCTGAGAAACCGTGCCCTCGTTGATCCATCGTGATTATTCGATAGTCCCCAATCAATTCATCGATCACCCGTAAGAAACCGTCACGCCTACTCGTTACGCCATGACACAGCAGCAGTGTGGGGCCGTTATCGGGTCCAACCGAATAACCAATCTGAACTTCGCCAGTGTTAATCGTGTGGTCGGTAAATCGGTTCAGTAGAAGTGGCATTTGTCCGTGTTCTCCGGTGGGTTTAGAGGAGCAGGATACCCCTGACCAATAATTTACTCTCCGGCGACTGCGCGTCAAACCGGGTCCATGAAATAGCAACGTCATGATTTAGATCAAAGCGTCGGCTTTCCCACGCTAATGAAGTCTCCAACCCAACGCAACATCAACGCTGCAATTGGAGGGGAAGATCCTGGAAATTATTTCAGGATGACATTGGCAATTACAGGCTGATTCGAACGAACGAATCCAGTAGAACAATCAGTCCCCTTCCGGATGGAAGGACTAGGGTCAGCATAACTGCGACGCGGAGCAAAATCCTCCGACGACGATCGCTACTAACGCAAATGCGGAATTACGTCGGGCGGAATTACGCCTAACTTGCCAGCTTGGTAGTCAGCAAACGCTTGTTGAAGCTCTTCTTGCGTGTTCATGACGAACGGACCGTACCAAGCAACAGGCTCTCGAATCGGCTGACCACCAAGAAGTAGAATTTCCAAATCAGGCGTCTTACTGTCCTGCTCTTCATCAGCAGAAATCACTATCGAATCGCCTTCGCCAAACACCGCAGCCTGCCCCAGGTGAATACCGTTTTTGTTAGGACCAACCGTACCATTACCCGCAAGCACATAAGCCAAGGCGTTGTACTGAGGATTCCACAGCAGTTCCAGCTGCGCCCCCGGACTAATCGTCGCGTGTACGTACGTGATCGGCGAGTAAGTAATGCCGGGACCATCGTGACCGTCAAGCGATCCAGCGATTACCCGCAGTAGAGCTCCACCATCGTGTGAACTTAGCAACGATAAGTTCGTTCGTGAGATGTCCTGATACCGGGGCTTTGCCCACTTCTTATCACGCGGCAAGTTAACCCAAAGTTGAGTACCGTGAACCGTTCCACCACTGATGACAATCTCCTCGGTCGGAACTTCGATGTGAAGAATCCCGGCACCGGCAGTCATCCACTGCGTGTCGCCATCGCTAATAACACCGCCACCACCCTCAGAATCACGATGCTTGAATTCGCCTTCGATCATGTAAGTGACTGTTTCGAATCCACGATGAGGATGCCAAGGCGTGCCCTTCGCCTCCCCAGCGCGCCACTCGTTCTCACCCATCTGGTCGAGCATGATGAACGGATCGAGGTACTGCTGCGAAATTCCGCTGAACCCACGTCGCACAGGGAAGCCCTCACCTTCGAATCCTGACGGGGCGGTCGTGATCGTCACGACCGGCCGGACTTTACTGTCGCCAGCGGGACGCGAAACTCGATCCAAAGCAATAATATTGTCGACCGTTACTGCGGGCATGATTTTCTCCAGAACCAGAATCATCAAAATATATGGAGCGATCAAAAGGACTTACTTATAGTAAGCTAATTACAACAAGTTAGCAATATCTGAGAAAACTACGATGCAGGTGGGGTACGCAGGTATACGATTCGTCTAGAAGCTTCGTAATTCACCGAGAGCCAGCTAAATTCGGGGAAGCACTTCGACTTGATCTTCGCCAACGATTACTCGTTCGACTACTGCGGCTACAGCAGTCTTGGCTGTGCCGATTTCATCGCTTTGAATATCGGCAAGTAGTTGGTCGACATCGATCTTTTCGGCAGACTCTGCACCCGAGCTAGAGCGTGACTGCTCTAATCGCTCCAATGGCGCTGCTAGGTCCTTCAATGTGCCGTACGCCGACGCCACCGCCCTTACCGCCCGAGTGAACTCACGTTCGGCATCTGCGATCTCTTCAGCAACTGAATCAACGATCATTGGTTTCAACTTATTCTGAATCCGTCGTCCCCATCCACCAATATTAGCCAGAACCGATGCTTCGAGTTCGTCAGCATGCCACGTTGCGTGACGTGCAACATCCTCTGTTCGCTCTCGGCGAGCGTCTCGTGAAGGACACTCGTAGTATCGGTACGATTTCGATGTTGATGTACCATCAGTTCGTTTCCAACTTCTACGCCGCGTGAGCCCTGACAAACCACGACCGCACAAGTCGCAACGTGCAATTCCACCAAGTAGGTACGGCGGCTCGGTTGCCCGACGCCGTACGGGCTTACGTGTTTTGGTCACGGCTTCAGCACGATTAAATATTTCGCGTTCAATCAGTGGTTCATGGCTTCCGGCGATTCGAACGCCGTACCGGCTGTACGTACCAAGATAGGTGCGATTCTTAATAATTCCGGAAATCGCTAAGGGCGACCAAGGTCGTCCGGTGCGAGTCAAAAGCCCACGATCATTCAGCGAACGTGCAATTGCGCGGAGACCGGGACCGCCCTTAGGCTTTGAATCTTCCGTATGCCACGGGCCCGCGTAGGTTTCGAAAATTTCTTTTACAATTTCGGATTCTGCCGGTACCGGCTTCATCAGACCGTCACTACCTGCCACATATCCGTACGGGGTTCGACCGAGTACTTCCCCTCTCGAAGCTTTCGCAACGATAGCGTCACGAATCCGTGCCTGTCGCTGAGGTGATCGTCCACCGAGCCCTAGTAGCTGCTCTCCGCTTTGGAGTGCGTCGGGACGATCGGGGTCGGTACATCGAACTTCAGTGTCGATTAGATTAAGTTCGAGAAGTCTGGAAACCAGCGTTTCGAGATCTTCTGCGATGTGAGTCGCATCTGGCACTAGCACCAGCGCCAACCTGGCATTTGGTCCCGTGAACGATGCGAGCATCTGGCGATATCGATCGTGCCGGGCATCGAAGTCGTTTAGTGCTTCGTCTTCTTCCGGCTCAAACCAGTTATCCAACTGATGAGAATTTCGCTGGCAGTACAGTTCGATCTCAGCGCGAGGATGCAGTCGACTCGATGAATCAAAAACGTCGCCGGATCCATGACCTGAGTCTGAATCGTTTAGGGACGCGATAGTGCTTTGAGCGGGTTCGCTATGGAATCCGACTGCCCGCAATTAATTCTCGGTTAGGAGAGCCCTGCCACAACTGCAGGGAATTGGGCCATCGGCAGCTCGGAGTCGGGTTAGTTCGCCGACCGGCAGTCGAACGGCACAGCCTTGGCAAACACCACGATCAACTTGAACGATGGCAATCCCACGGTTCGAGCGGAATAGACGTGTGTATCGAGCAAGATGATCGTCCGGAATCAGAGCAGCTTCGTCGTTACGAACTTGAAGCATTTCGTTGAATGCAGTGCCCCTCTTCGCTTTTTCCGAGCGAAGTTCAACTAGTCGTGTTTTCCACGTTTTTTCTTTGGTCTCAAGCTCGGCTGTCAGATCTGCAAATTGTTGCCGGTGGTGCTCTGCGGCAACTTGCGCCGGAGCGATTGCCTCTTCAACCTGTGCAAGTTTTCGTCGAGCAACAGAGTGCTCAGTTTCAATCGCAGTTAGCTCCCGCACGTTAGTGATTGCCCCGCCGTAGAGTCGAGTTTCCAGCTCAGCGACCTCATTCCTTAGCACTGCTAAATCGGATTCGAGCCGTGCCGTCTCTACTTTTGCTTCGAGCTCTCTAACTCGGGTCTTATCGCAAATTTCACGAAGTTCGGGCAAGCCGCCTTCGGAGTCTAATTCTGTCTGAACCTCGCGATATTCGCGGCGTCTTAACGCTAAAGATTGATCGGTGCCTTGAAGAGAAAGAAGAGATTGTGCAATTGTCACGTAGCAATCCTGAAGTCAGAACGATGTCTAAATTGTGCGGTAGCGTTATTTGAATTCTAGACCTATCAGTTTCGGTGTCAAATTCGTATGAGCCATCTTCACCCCAAAAAAGCGGCAACTCAGCACCGGAAATGTGTATGCTCGATACATAGCTTTGTAGTCAACTACGATTGAATCAGTTCTTTTTGGAGAATCGCTTGGCCGATACCGACAGATCCTATTTGCTCCCACCGTTTTTGAAAAGCCGCGCGCGAACACGTATTGTCTGCACCATTGGACCCGCCACCGGCACATTATCTCGAATAAAACGGCTGATTCGGTCGGGCATGTCTGTCGGTCGACTAAACCTTAGCCACGGTAATTCTGCCGATCATGACGGCTACGTAAAGATTCTTCGCCAAGCCGCTGAGGAAATGGGCGTAGCAGTCGGAATCCTCGCCGACCTGCCTGGCCCAAAATATCGTGTGGGCGACATGGCAGAACCCGAAATTACGCTAACGACCGGTCAACGTTTTATCCTTCTACGCACCCCATGTGATGGAAACACTGAACGCGCCAGCGTTTGGCCGCTAGGTTTGCATAACGACATCAAAAAAGGTTCACTGGTTCTGATCGACGAAGGATCAGTCGAACTACGTGTCGATTCAATCGATGAAGAATCGATTTACTGCCGTGTCACACGCGGCGGAATAATGAAGCCAAACAAGGCAGTCACTGCCCCCGGCAACACAACCACAGTCGACTACTTCACCCCCGAAACAGAAGAAGCGCTCGCATGGGTTGAATCATCCGACATCGATTTCGTTGGCCTCTCATACGTTCGAAATGGCGAAGACGTTGTACGAGTTCGGTCGCAGCTCAGCGCAGCTGGAAAAACTCCCCAGCTGGTTGCAAAAATTGAAATTCAGCAAGCTGTCGACAATCTTGTAGATATCTTGGATAAATCCGACGCTGTCATGGTCGCCCGTGGCGATCTTGGTGTCGAACTTCCATTCGAACGCGTGCCATCGGTGCAAAAGCAAATCATTCGAATGGCAAACGAAATCGGGAAGCCGGTTATCACTGCCACACAGATGATGGAATCGATGATCGAGGCACCAATGCCGACTCGAGCTGAAGTTACCGATGTTTACAACGCGGTTCGTGATGGAACAGACGCGATCATGCTTTCAGCCGAAACTTCGGTAGGAAAATACCCGTACCGAGCGGTTCAGGCGATGACGAAAATTGCAAAACGAGCTGAACGCTACCTCGAACATCCCAAATTGGCTGGTCGAAGACGCGACGCTGCTTCCAAAGGCGGCCTCCCTGTCGATGACGCCATCGCCGACGTAGCGGCAGTTACCGCAAGCAGCCTCAACGCCAAGGCCATCGTCGCTTTCACTACCTCGGGTAGCACTGCCGCACGTGTCGCCGCTTATCGCCCTGTAACACCGCTCCTGGCGCTTACGCCAAATATCGGTGCCGGAGCAAAACTTGCGCTGCGGTGGGGTGTAATCCCGGTTGCAGTCAAAGTGCACGACAACATCCAAGCCATGTTCGCTGAAGCTTCGAATCTCGCCATCGAAACGAAAATCGCTAAAGAAGGCGATACGATTGTCGCGGTTGCAGGCTTACCAATTGGAGTTTCCGGAACAACCAACATGCTACGCGTGATAACGCTTCCTGAACCCGTTAGTCACGGCTAGCACTTATCGAAACCGGCCGATAGCATTTCTTCCGACTAATCTTCGTCCCCCGGCCTAGGCTTCTTTGCCGCTTCTTCGATTTTCTCTCGAAGCCCTTCGATCTCTGCTAGATCAGACGGTTCGGCGCCGTAGCAAGCGGCATTGAATCGGGCGGTCACCGCGCCAATAGGCGCACCCGGCAGGAACACTGCCAGAGCTTGTACCCTTTCGTTCGGAGTGACGTTGGGATCGAAGACCATCCCGCGTTTGATTGCGTGGGTCAGAGTATCGAAATAAAGCAAAAACGCCTCGGAAATCCCACTGTCACCTTCCGGCCATTTCCACAACGACCGATTATTTCCGCCGCGCATCCAACTAGGCACCAAACTAGACAAAAGCTTCATCATGTCGGCACGAGCGTCGGCATCACCGCGAATCGACTCTCGTTCATCTTCATCTTCCGATGAACTGCGGGATGTGTAACGCTTGTATGCGAACACAAGAACGAAGAACAGCACCACAAGTAACAAAATTGACAGTGGCCATCGCAGCGCCTCAACAGCAAAATCAGATGCGCTTTCCACTCGTTCTAACGCCGGATTTTCCAGTTCTTCTGAGAATTGCCCAGGAGCGTCTCGTTCTATCGGCTCTTCCTCGTCATTTACTAAGCTCTGCAGCCACAAAATCGCGTTGAACAGCGCTGTCATGATCCATTCGATCGGATATCGAAGAATCCACAAAAGCGCATCAATAAACGCCGCCCAAACGTTGAAGGCTCCACGAACGCCGAGGTTTCCATATCGGCCTGTCAGTAAAGCTCCGACAACTCCAATACCGAGAATTCCGCCAACCGATATTGCGATAACTGCCGGCCACGAAGCCTGCCCTGTATCACCCGATTGTGGAAGTCGTGATGCTGCCATGCCAATAAGGGCGGACCCGAAGAACGGGAACAGCAAGGAGGCGATTCCAATATCGGATCGGATGGCACTCATCTCGATCAACAGACCAAACGCGATAAACGCAGTACCGAGTTTAAACGCCGTGCTGAGTCGGCGAGCTATCCCGCCACTTGCAAGAATATTTTGGGAGCGATACCAAAGCCAGCTAGCGGCAATCACACCGATCAGTACATCTGCAACACCTTCACCACCATAAGTGCCGCCAAACGTATCGATGGGCCAAGCTATTTTGAACGACCATGAATCAGTCACCGTCGCTGTCGCAAGTGCCACATATACGGCGATCAACGCGACCACCGCTTGGTACATGGCCATTGTTGTTGAATCGCCCTTGGCGCCACCGAACAGCCACGCCGTCACCACTCCAACACCCATCAATGCAACCAGTGACGACCACGGCAACGGAGAGCCAGCCAGTCCGAGCATCCCACCGATCATTGCGATCAGAGAAAACCACCAAATGCTCTCGATAATTACGAGAGCACCATACGAAACAGCAACGTAATTACGCTTCATATCGCACTTCGATTCAGCGAGCCAGATTCCACTGGTATTTCGTCCCAGCTAGACCTGATCTTTTGCGGACGTTGAAAATCTGTGGGACCCGACGTGGGATTCGTATCGAGGAACATCGAACGACCATCGCGTACTTCGAAATCTGGATAATCAGGCGGTTCTTCCCGTCCCGTGTGAAGAATAATTACAGGATGACCAGTTCGCTTCAGCCCCATCAGATAGTTCATAGTCCGCGGGTGGTAGATTCCTCCTACGAGGATCAAAGTTGCTCCAGAAGGTATTGCCCCGCGCTTGCTTCTAGCGAGTTCATCCAGGCTACGAACACCGATCGGATGAACCATCGCAAGTGATTCCAGCAACATTGTTAGTTGGGCTGCTCCCGTTCCCGGTGTCACCACAGAGTGCGATCCGCTTGAGGAACTAACTCCATTGGTTACGAGCCCAACCTTGTAACCAAGATCAAGAGCGTGATTCGCTATCGATGCAGCTGCCGTCATCGTGCCCTCAAGCACGTCCGATCGGTAGCCTTCCCACGGAACGTCGGTCGTAACAGCTTCAGCAAAAATTACCGCATGTTCAGACACACTTGGGTCGAACTGCCTTACGAACATATCGCCTCGACGAGCAGTGGTTTTCCAATCGATATTTTTGATCGGATCACCAGGCCGATACTCCCGAACTCCTGCAGGACGTGACGGATCGTCCCATAGGCGTATACGCGACACCGAATCACCTATCGGTCGTCGAGCCTTTAGTGCAAAGCCAGGCAATGCCTTAATCGTTGGGTAAACGAATATAGACCAGGCTGTGTGATCGAGAGTCGCCTCTGCGGGATACAAGCCAAAAAGGTCACCACTGCGAAGCCGGGTCTTACCAAGTCGATACGAACCTCTTGCAAGCGCTGTGAGCTTCCGCTTCACCCTCACTCTTTCGTATCCTCCAAGCGAGGTGGTTGCCGAGATCTCAGCACCGCCCAGATACGCCTGTTCGACCGCCTTGTTGCCTTCGATCAACAGACCCCGTGGCACATACTCGTTGATCTCCAACCATGGCACCGGCAACGGCTTATGGTTTTCGATTGTGAACGTTATTTCGATTTCATCATCTTGGAATGCATGATCGACCGAAGCCGTTCGATCGATGGTTATTTCCTCAAGCGAAAGTGCAGCCCACACTCTGGAAACAATTGCAATAACGAACGCCAAGGCGCCAACGGCGCTAATCAACGTTTCGTGAGTAACTGCCCCGACGATGACTACAATGATGAGAAGCATCACGAACAGTTCGCCAAGAGGGTTCAGCGAAGTCGCACGTGAAGCTTTGAGCGATGGACTTCGATACCGGGCTTCCAGTCCTTTCGCCATCCAAAGGGGGTGCATGCCCATTATTCTCGCTCGATCGGAACCGGAGTCGCCTCGACGATATCGCCGATAATCTGGGCTGTTGCCTGCCCCCGCAGTTGAGTAGTCGTCTCAGCGAGAAGTCGATGTGCCAACACAGGCACAGCAAGATTTTTTACATCATCAGGCAGCACATATGAACGGCCCTTCATCGCAGCCCTACCCTGTGCAGCGTGTTGCAAAGCCAAAGAAGCTCGTGGGCTAGCGCCAAGGCGCAACGCAGTACTTTTTCGAGTAGCTGCAACGATATCGAGCAGATAGTTGCGAACGGTGTCGTTCACAGTCACATTATCGACAGTGTTTCGGGCTACTACTAGATCAGTCGCAGTAGCCGAAGGCGTTATCGCATCAGGATCTTCACCAAATCGGAATCGATCGAGCATCGAAGATTCTTCATCACGATCAGGGTAGCCAAGCGAGGCTCGAACCATGAACCGATCTAATTGCGCCTCTGGCAATGGAAAAGTACCTTCCATTTCGACCGGATTAAGGGTCGCCATGACAATGAACGGATCAGGAAGCGCAGTCGTCACACCGTCGATCGAAGCCTGGCGTTCCTGCATCGCTTCGAGCAAGGCTGACTGAGTTCGAGGAGTAGCACGGTTGATCTCATCAGCGAGGAGAATTTGCGAGAAAACCGGACCCGCCCTGAATTCGAATTCGCCCTTGGCAGCGTTATAGAAATTCACCCCAAGAACGTCACCGGGTACTAGATCTGGAGTAAATTGAATTCGGCCAAATTGGCAATCGAGCGTTGAAGCCAGAGCCTTTGCCAATGTTGTTTTGCCTGTACCCGGGACGTCTTCAAGAAGCACGTGCCCGCGGCATAGCAGCGCCAAAATAGCGATATCGATCGTTTCAGATTTACCAACGATTACTTGCTGCACCGACTCACGAATGTTAGTTGCTAGCGTCTGTACCGCAGACACGTCAATTGATGTTGTAGTTTCAGACACTCTGGTTTGACTCTCAATCGTCAACTGTTTCTCCGAGTCTCGCATCTACGAGACATATTGGAGCAGTAGTCTACCCCGCTCTATCAAGCTAGGTAAAAGTTCCAGCGCAAATTTCTAGCGGCGATTCATGATTCGAATTGTCCGTCGCAACACCAATGTTGAAATGGCGGAACAACGCCATTTTCCGAGACATCAAACTTTACAGTGACGGATTACGTAGAAGTTCCGTCACCTCTAGCCGTTTCGCACAACATCTAGCGATTCTCCAAGTACAATTCACTTCGTTCGAAGATGACCTCGCGAGGATTAGGATTATTCGTGATGAACACCTTACCTACGCGCCGAGCGAGTGCAAGAATGTCCCACTCACGACCTGCCCACCGACCTTCGATAATAATATCGACCTGAATAGCGACCGATCCCCAATCGAGAAACGATATTGTCGGTGATCTCTCGACTCGCCAATCGGCTACATTACCGCTTTCACCTTGGTCGTCCAAAATAATGCCGTTCGCACAGAGATGAATCGATGACCCATCGTCGGAGTTCGGATTGATCATCGTAGTGTTCGCTAAAAACCTGGCCCAACCTTCAAAAATAATTTTGTCCTCTGGGCGTTATTCGACTAATTCGGGATCAAGTTCCACCGGGAATACCGGCGGCCCAACTTCGGGTTCGAAAACCTCTGGAGTCGGTGTTGCAGTGTTCATAGGCAGCGGCGTAACTGTAATCCGAACGAATGACGGTGGAGCGGTAGTCGGTGCAAGAGTCGGCTTAGGAGCAGCACCCAGACCGTCATAACCACATCCAGCGACGAACACAGGGGTGACTGCCAGCGACATAACCGCCAGCAGCCCTAACCGGTTCAAATATGTGCGTTTAAACAACGACGACTGTATTTGTAAGAGTTCCGATCTTGTCGATAGTAATGTGCACGACATCCCCAGCAGCCAGAGTGAACTCAGGCGGCGGAATAGTTCCAGTTCCCGTCATCACCGATGTACCGTCTGGAATCGAGTTGTGGCGTACCAGCCAGCCAACCAGATATTCGCAATCACGTTTCATATCGGCCGTATTCGCTTCGCCTTTGAACGCCTGTTTGCCGTCACGTTCGATCACGAGAGTCACTGCTAACTTCTGAGCGTCACCAATCGATTCCTTAGAAACAAGCGCCGGCCCAAGTGCTGCCGATTTGTCGTATACCTTCGCCTGTGGAAGATAGAGAGGATTCTCCCCCTCAATAGTTCGGCTGCTCATGTCGTTGCCACATGTGTAACCAACGATCTTGCCGCCGTAAGTCACGAACGCCAACTCTGGTTCTGGAACGTCCCAGCCGGAGTCGCCACGAATGCCAACTTCATCGAACGGCGACTGCAATCGATCTAATGTCGCTTTGAAAAATGATTCTGGCCGATCAGCGTCGTAAACCTTGGCGTAGACGTCCGGCGAACCGCTCTCAGCCTGTCGCTCTCGCATTGAATCCATGTACGTAACGCCAAACGCCCACACTTCAGGAGCGTCGACTGGCGGGAGGATTGTTACTCCGTGCATGCCGGGCTGTGCGCCATCAAGAAGTTCTTTGGCAGAAAGCGTGGCGGCTCCTTTATTCGCTTCCAATATTCCTCGACTCACCGAATCGATGTCAGAATTCGTAATAGAAGCGACCTTGAACAGATCGAGGGTCGATCCGATCTGCGAGTTGAGGACTGTGAGATCTGTCACTCGCCCGGCGTCATCTTCAACGCCGACGTGCTTTGTGCCGTTTTGTAGGTACTGGTAGTAACGCATCTTTTGCTTTCGCTGAACTAGAGAGAGCCCTGCCCGATCCGATCCCGAACCAACTCTCTTAATATCGAAGTCTAAATCTTGCCGACAAGGTTAACTGAGTCGTGACGTAATCGGTGACCACTGCAATCAATGTTCTTCCGGATCAATTTTGTTGACCACTCTGAGACCGGTTCAACAGAATCCACGTATATCTTTGTACCAAAGGAATTTTCTGTTTCATGATTCACCCGATTGTAAGTTCATGCCGAGTGCCCGCGATCACAGTGTTTACGATCTTGGTTTCGCTTGTCTTTTTTGGAACAGGAGAACTTGTACCGAAAACCGCCAGCGCGGAAACTCAAAGAACCCTGAGGATCACGAGCCAGTCGGTCGATATCAACTACGGCAATAAGATTTCCGTCACAGCCGTAGTCGACGTTGGCGTTTCGGTGAAAGAAATCGATAACGTCCGTGCCTTATTCCGTCCCAACGGGGGCTCGACGATCTGGTCCTATTCATATCCGAACTACTCGTTAGTCAACACCGACGGCAACGAAATCCTAATCGAGTTCGATATTTTGACGGGTCCAGGTTCTTACTACCCGCCCGGTACAGAATTCTATATCGAAATCGAAGTAACAGATCTCGGCGGACAGACTTCTTCGATTGTTTCGCCCAACTCAATCGAATACCTCGACCCAGCTAACGATTGGGAGCGAGTTAGGGGTAACGGCTACACAGTGATCTATTACGGAATTGATCGCGTACGAGTCGAAGAACTCATTGCCACTGTCGACCACCGAATCCCAACTCTCGAAGCGACACTCGGCGTAACCGATCCGCCAAATTTCAAAGCAATCGTTTTCCCATCTATCCAGGCGGCGACCCCTTCATTCCCACCTGTTAGCCAAACAGCCACCGACTCTTATCTCTTCGCTGGATTCGCTCAACCTGACTACCGTCTTTTCGTTCAAGGTCAGATGAACTCGACCACGTTCACCCACGAACTGGCGCATTTGTATTCTCACGAGGCAGTATCGTCTTCGTTTACCGGCATTCCGTCATGGCTAGGTGAAGGTCTCTCTCGATTCCTTGAATCAGGTTCTAGTGAGAGCTCAAATGAGCGGTTAAGGTCGAGCGTACGCCCTGACGAACTTCTATCACTGAACCACATGCAAACGATCCCGGGGCAACGAAGTGATGTGTTCATTTTCTACCCGCAGGCAGGAGCGTTCGTTGGCTATCTGATCGAAGAATACAGTCACGCGACCATGGCAGGTTTTCTCGATCAGATGAACAAAGGCAGAACACTTGAAGACGCTTTCGAGTTGATCTACGACAAACCTCTTTTTGAGATAGAGAACGACTGGCGTGCACTGTTCAATGCCGTTCCTCTACCCGCTCCACTTACAACCGTAGTACGGGGCGATATTAGTGGCGAACAAGGTCTCAACACGCCCGTTCCTCTGGTCGATTACGAGGCAGCAGCGGCAGCATCTTCCGATAGCCAGCCCGATTCGACCTCGACGATTGCGCCTTCTTCACTTTCAACGGTTACGCCCGAGAATCCTCAGGTGTTCAACCCTGCTGATTTTGAAGAAAAGAGTGATCCGGACTGGCGCGTCGCATCGCTAATAATCGGGCTTTCTGTCATCACGGGAATCTGGTTGTTCACATCACGTCGTAGAATGCCGAAGCGGAAAACATTGCGCTCGTCCACTCAACACGACACGAAAAGCAGAACGTAGCAGCGTGACTCAATACTGGATACAACCTAAAACTGCTCTGGTCTACGACGACGAACTGTCGCAGTACCAACTTTCACCGGAGCACCCGCTTCGTCCTATTCGCCTGCAACACATGCACGAATTGATGCGCGCCAGCGGACTATTGAGTGTCGAAAACGTTTTTTCGCCGGCACCACGTACAGCGAGCAAACGGGAGATCGAAACCAGCCACGACCACGACTATGTTTCGATCGTCGAAGCTATCTCCAACGGCGGAATCGCTCCTGGTATGGGCGAATTCGGTCTCGGCACATCAGATAACCCCATACGCTCTGGAATTTACGAGACGACCGCGCTGTGCGTCGGATCAACACTTACCGCAAGCGAATTGGTCACCTCGGGCAAAGCCGATGTCGCTTTCGCTCCCGCAGGCGGAGTCCACCATCACGCAATGCCGCGAAGGGCCGCTGGATTCGGAATTTTCAATGATGCCGTAATCGCCATGAAAGCGATGGTCGCGGCAGGTCTTCGAGTCGCCTACATCGATATCGATTGTCATCATGGCGACGGTGTGCAGATGGGCCACTACGACTCCGACCAAGTGCTGACGATATCAATCCACGAGTCCGGTCAGTGGCTCTTCCCCGGCACCGGCTACGTGCAAGAAATCGGGGTAGGCGATGGTACGGGCTATTCGGCCAATATCCCGCTTGCGCCGTACACACAAGACGATCAGTGGCACGCAGCGTTCGATGAGGTGGTCCCCCCGTTAGTAAGAGCATTCAAGCCAGATGTTCTGTTCACACAACTGGGAATCGATACGCATTTTCAAGATCCTCTAACGCATCTTTCTCTGACCACCCAGGGCTTCAATCTCGCAGTGAAAAAGCTCGGTACCCTTGCAGCAGATATCGGCAAGTGGGTAGCAGTCGGCGGAGGTGGCTACGATCTCTCAGCGGTTGCGAGATCTTGGACGATGGCACTGGCGTCAATGGCGAATTTCGAACTACCTGATGATGTGCCCGCTGAGTTCACTTCGCTTTCCAACATGACCACATTTGCTGATATGCCGCCCACTCCCATCGAACAACGGTACTTAGACGAGATTCAGAGTCACAACACACAAACACTCAACGACATACGATCGCTGATATTTCCTAAATTCGGGATCTAGGACTCTACGCCGCTCCCCACCGGAAACACATCTTGTAACACCGGATACAACGCTCGATAGCGTCCGTACGCATCGTCGTAGGCCCCCTTAAGCGCCACACAAGGTTCTACCGACACAAGCTCAGTCAACCATACATGCCCCGCTTCTACGACGTCACCGAACGCTCCCGATCCAGCCGCCGCCAACATCGCAGCACCCAGCGGTGCTCCTTCCGACGGCCCGACCGTTCTCAATGACAGATCAACCACGTCACTGAGCATCTGAAGCCACATCGAACTGCTAGCACCGCCACCAACCACCACAGCCTCGGACGGATTCACCTCAAGTTCGTTCATTAACTCCATAGAATCTCGCAAGGCGAACGAAACGCCCTCCATCACGGCTCGAGTCATGTGCGCCCGTTCGGTTCCGCCGTGCATACCAAAGAAAACTCCACGAGCGTTGGCGTCGGCATGAGGCGTTCGTTCCCCGTTGAGATACGGCAAGAAAGTGACACCACCCGATCCTGCTTCGACTTCCGATGCCTCAGAAACGAGTGCATCGAATGTCGCTTGACCTGATGATCTTCTCCACCAGTCGAGCGCAGCACCCGCCGACAACACAACGCCCATCAAGTACCAAGTGTCGGGAACCGCATGCCGCATTGAATGAATCCGCATGGCTGGGTCGGTCGATGGCTCAGAAATCGGGGCAACGACCGTTCCCGAAGTTCCCACTGAAAATAGTACATCGCCAGAAGAAACAACGCCCGCCCCAACTGCAGCACAAGCATTGTCGGCGCCACCTCCTACAACCGGAACGCCAGCCGTAAGTCCTGTCGCGGTAGCCGCAACACTGGTGACTCGCGCCACAATTCCCGTTGATTCGACTATCGGTGGCAATATAGTCAAATCGAGGCCGAGCATGCTGCATAATTCGCCTGACCATCGACTGTTGACGATGTCGAACAAAAGCGTTGCCGAAGCGTCAGACGGATCGGTCGCTAGTTCACCGGTCAGGCGAAATCTTACGTAGTCCTTCGCCAGCAGCATATGCGATATTTTTTCGAATAGCTGTGGCTCGTGGTTTCGCATCCAAAGAAGCTTGCTGACTGTGAAACCTTCAAGCGATGGATTGCCCGCGAGCCGCCGTAACGATTCATTTCCGACTGTTTCTCGAACATACGCTGCTTCGGCACTCGACCGAACATCGTTCCACAGAATCGCCGGTCTCACGACATTCAGCGAAGAATCCAACGATACGAGTGAATGCATTTGGCCGGAAAGTCCGACTGCCACCACTTCAGGCGATTCGATCTCACTGAGAGCCTGCCTAATCGCCGAGCATGTTCCCGTCCACCAGTCTTCAGGGTTCTGTTCGCTCCATCCCGGACGTTGAACATCGACAGGCATCGGACTGCTCGCCACAGCTAATAGCTTTCCGTTTGGATCAACAGCGACGACTTTGATCGAGGAAGTGCCGATATCGATTCCGAGAAACGTTGGTTGGGTCATAGTCGCCGGACTCTATCAAGCACCCGGCATCCACTCAACAGCAACCACGCTCACCAACCAGCATTAATCATCAACACCCACCTTGTCATTGGGAGGAGGCCGTGCGACGTGACAATCAGCGCCCTCACCCAACGCTACTCATGACTCAGCACTGACTCGAACACACGCACTAACCCACCCAAGAGCAATCCAGCACAACTTAAAAGAAAAGACCCGCCAAAATCACGGGTCTTTTCACATTTGCGTTATTTCCTCAGCATCAACCGCCAGAATCACCAGTGGCTCACCTGAAGAAAATGTCGTTATCGACTCTACACTTCTCGGAATTCACCTTCGACGGTGTCATCGTCTTCGCTGTCGGCAGCATCGTCATTGTCATCTTCTGGAGCCTGATCGCCACCTTCGACAGTAGCTTCTTCGCCACCTGCAGCCTGATTGGCTTCGTAGACAGCCTGTCCGATGGCCTGAAGTGCAGTCTGAAGCTCTTCAGTCGCAGCAGCAATCACCGTTGTGTCGGCAGTCTCATCAGCCAATGTCTCTTTGACGGCTTCCACTTTCGCTTCGACATCGCTCTTGATCTCTTCAGGAACCTTGTCACCTTCGTCCTTCAGGATTTTCTCTGCCTGGAAAACGGCGCTTTCACCAGCGTTACGTGTTTCGACACCTGCGCGCTTCGCCTTATCAGCTTCAGCATTCTCTTCAGCCTCTTTGACGAGTCTCTCGACCTCAGCATCGTCCATTCCTGAACGACCCGTTATCGTGATGTGCTGTTCCTTGCCCGTACCGTTGTCCTTGGCAGACACTTTGAGAATTCCGTCGGCATCGATGTCGAACGTTACAGCGACTTGCGGAACTCCACGAGGGGCCGGAAGAATCCCGTCTAGGTTGAAGCGACCAATCGAAGTGTTGTCGCCGGCCATCTCACGTTCACCCTGCACGATGTGAATCTCCACGCTCGACTGGTTGTCAGCAGCGGTAGTGAAGGTCTCCGTCTTGGACGTAGGAATAGTCGTGTTTCGCTCGATAAGAGCAGTTCGAACACCACCGAGTGTCTCGATTCCAACTGAAAGAGGCGTCACATCAAGAAGAAGAACGTCTTTGACGTCGCCCTGAAGAACACCAGCCTGAATGGCTGCGCCAACAGCCACAACTTCATCGGGATTAATCGAACGGTTTGGCTCTTTGCCGAACAGCTTGGTGACCATTTTGATCACCGCTGGCATTCGAGTCATTCCACCAACGAGAACAACCTCATCGATTTCGCCCGGTGCAATACCTGCGTCCTTTAATGCCGACTTGGTCGGAGCCACTGTTCGTTCAATCAATGCACTCGTCAACTCTTCGAGCTTTGCTCGGGTGAGAGTCGACTGAAGGTGCTTAGGACCTGAAGAGTCTGCAGAAATGAACGGCAAGTTGATTTCAGTTGAAGCTACTGAAGAAAGTTCAATCTTGGCACGTTCTGATTCGACCCGCAGTCGCTGGTGTGCAGAAACATCGTCTCGAAGGTCGATCAAGTTTTCTTTCTTGAACTCGTCAGCTAGGTACTCGACCAAGTTCAAATCAAAATCGTCACCACCCAAGTGAGTGTCGCCGTTAGTGCTCTTCACTTCGAATACGCCTTCACCGAGTTGGAGAATCGTAACGTCGAATGTTCCACCACCGAGGTCGTATACAGCGATAGTTCGTTCACCCTCTTTATCGAGACCGTACGCTAGCGAAGCTGCGGTAGGTTCGTTGATGATTCGAAGAACTTCAAGTCCGGCAATCTGACCAGCGATTTTCGTCGCCTCACGCTGTCCATCGTTGAAATATGCAGGAACAGTGATGACTGCTTGCTCGACTGGTTCGCCTAGTTTTGCCTCGGCGTCTTCTTTGAGCTTGCGCAGAATCATCGCCGATACTTCGGCAGGTGTGCTGGTTTTGCCGTTTAGGACAATTCCAGCATCTCCACCATCAAGCTCACCGAGCTTAAAAGAAACGTTCTTTACGTCAGCCTGAACCGCTACATCGTCGTATCGACGACCGATGAATCGTTTTGCTGAGTAAACAGTGTTTTCGGGGTTCGTAATTGCCTGACGGCGAGCCAATTCTCCAACGAATCGCTCACCAGTCTTCGAATTGAAAGCGACTACTGATGGAGTAGTACGTCGTCCTTCTGCATTCTCAACGATCTGTGGTTCTCCGGCTTCCATGATCGCCATTGCGGAGTTCGTGGTGCCGAGATCGATTCCAATAACCTTTGCCATTGTTCTTTTAGATTTCCTTCTTCGTTTCCGGGTTCTGGGCCGGAAAGTTTTCAACCTGTTGTTCGAAATTCGTAGTAACTAAATAAAAGTGGCGCTAACCAATTCGCTCATGCACGATTTCGTAACCGCCTACTCATATGCATAATTTGTTTCGTTCTAGTTCTCATCAGGTAAAGCGATAGCAATCTGCACCTGTGCAGGTCTAACGACTTCTCCGTTGTACACATATCCGGGCCGTAGTTCTGCAACCACGGTATCCGGTGCATGATCGGCTGTTGGGCTGGAAAGCAGAGCCTCGTGTTTACGGGGATCAAACTCTTCACCAACACAGTCGAATCGCTCGAAACCTTCCGAAGAAACAGCACTCACGAAATTCTTCTGAATTGCCGTGATTCCATCGAGCCAGCCTGTCTCAGCATCCTTCATCGAGTCGGAGCTCAGTGCGACATCCAACTGATCGATCACATCAGCGAATTTGAACACAATTCGTTGTAAGTTACGATGTCGCGACGATTCCTGCTCACTTTCAATACGCCTTCGATAATTGACCAAGTCTGCCTGTGCTCGTTGAGCCAAGCGTTTGAATTGGTCTTTCTCACGTAGCGCTTCCGCCAGTTCATCATTTGATTCGTCTGACGAATTTTCGATGTTTGCGGAATTCGTAGATTGTTTTGATTCCGCAGAATCTTCCTGCGGCATTTTATCTTCTGTTTCTGACAACGTTTTCTAATGACCTATCAATAAAAAGAAATGAATTGGACACGATTAGACCGTCTAATCAGCGCCAACATACGAGAGTATCTGTCGAAGTTCGTCTGCAGCCACTCTCGCAGCACGGGTATTTGATACCTCAGGGCTGCTCTCTAGTAGCGAAACGATATCTGTTAATGATCTCACCAGATCGAGGACTAAGCCAACCCCATTCAAGTTCAACCCTAGTTCGTCAGCAAGCCGACGAATTACACGCAAGCGTTCGACGTCGGAATCGGAATAAAGTCGTCGACTTCCTTCTGATCTCTGCGGACTGACCAACCCCTCCTTATCGTACTTTCGCAAAGTTTGCGGATGCATATCGGCCAATCGAGCCGCCACGCTGATGACGTAAACCCCTGTTATCCGAGTGGTCGGCGGAACTCGTCGAGACTGCTGACTACTATCGGATCGATTCACATTCATAGGAACACGGTGGTTTTCGTCACCATATGAAGAGATTTCGAATAGTTCAGTCAACATCCGACCCAAATTCTTTGATCGCGACCAAGCGAGATCGTTCTTACCAATTAGTTCCTGCTCGTCAGACGTATGCCCGTAGTTCTGAGTCAAGAAATTTCCTTAATTAGGCGAATGAAGACGTAAGAACGTCGAAAATCCGTCATTTACGAACAAATCGTCTTACCGAGTCAATGTAAATAACACGACTGCTATTGTAATAGTTGATACGAGTTGTGTAAACTTCAATGCATGATTTCGTCGATATCTCACGAGTCACTCACGAATCGTTAATCAAATGTTTACGAAATCAACTGCAGATATGTTGAATCTTGAGATTTTTCGTAGTAGTATCTGCGCCGGCTCGTATTATGGAGTGAATCTTGCTACAGGATTCGTAACGCAATCGAGTCCAACATTTTATGAACGCCCCGACCAGAGTTTTGGCGGGGACGAAAGAAGAAGGAACTAAAGTGCTTTACTTAAAGGCATGCCCGAAGTGCCACGGCGACATTGAGCTCGTCGTATTCCCAGACAGCAAGACATTGTCTTGCCTCCAGTGCTCATTCACTGTGGACTCGAAAGAGGCTGCAAAGCGAGCAATGGCTGAGACAAAGACTCCGGCTAAAGTCACAGCTGCATAATTGCGGCCACCGAACTTTTAAGGCCCTGGCAATTGTTACCGGGGCCTTTTTTGTTTAAGCCGGCTTAGCGTTATTCGCAGTAGTCCCGTCTGACTCCCCCACTCCAGGGGGGGTGATCGTTCCGAAGGCTACATATACGGAAACCAGTCTCAACAACCAGGTCATCCTGAATTCATTTTCAAGACTTTTCTACTCCAATTGCAGAATTACTGACAAATTGCGAAGAGTAGCCCAGTCGTTCGACGACGCCCGCAACTAACGCCAGCGGTCGCTCTCTCGGCTTGAGTAAACAATCACAGCCGCCAGAATCAATACAG
>Ga0066606_10000349_pt1 | contig 28190 bp, 26 predicted proteins | sample SaaInlV_DNA_100m_FD_60386 | JGI IMG/M metagenome (GOLD analysis project Ga0066606, IMG submission 60386) | Marine microbial communities from expanding oxygen minimum zones in the Saanich Inlet - SI075_LV_DNA_100m | ecosystem: Environmental > Aquatic > Marine > Unclassified | place: British... | reverse complement strand
TTTATTATAGCGACGGTCGTGTTGGAGTCAGCAGGAACTCGTGATCAATAAGTTGTGATGGTTTTAGGTTATTACGCTTACTTTAAGTCTTTGCTCAGTGAGAGCTGATAGACCCTGTTTTTGGGTGCGCTAGTGATTTCTACTGCCCGTTCGACGAGCATTCGTCCGCTGAGACCATTTTCTTTTAGGTTTTTTATCACTCCTGAAATCTCATCGTCAGAAAGTTCGATGTTGGCTGCTTTGCCCGCGCCCTGAATGACAATGACGAACTCGCCTTTAGTCTGTTTGTCGAAATGAGAGATCGCTTGGGCGGCTGTTCCACGGAAGGTTTCTTCGTAGAACTTGGTTAGCTCTCGGCAGATGACTAGTTGTCGATCTTGGAACGCCTGGTTGATGTTTTCGAGCGTTGCTTTTATTCGATGTGGCGATTCGTATGCGACTAAAGGTCCCGGTTCATGTGCGGCATTGTTGAGCGTTGTTAGCTGATCTTTCTTTTTTCTCGGCAGGAATCCTAGAAAAAGGAATCTGTCGAATGACCAGCCAGTGATGGATAAGGCGCTGACTATTGCGGATGGGCCGGGGAGTGGGATTACATCGTGTCCGGCTTCAACAGCTGCAGCGACCAGCGATGAACCGGGGTCGCTTATTCCGGGTGTTCCAGCATCGGATACTACGGCCATGTCACCGAGTTCAAGTTTTTCTACGAGTGATTGGAGTCGCTCAGGAGAGGTGTGTTCGTGGAGGCTTTCGAGATGAGGCGAAACGCCGATGTGGTTGAGGAGCTTTCGAGAGACGCGGGTGTCTTCGGCTGCGACGGTCGATACGGTGGAGAGTATTTCCGTGGCTCGTTGTGAAATGTCGGAGAGGTTTCCGATTGGTGTTGCGACAACGTAGAGAGTCGACACTGGTTAGGTTTTGGTGTTTGCGGAATCGAGGATCTGATCGATTGCGGCGTTGTGCTGATCGTCGGCGTGGTAGGAACTGCGGACGAGTGGACCTGCTGCGACGTGTTTGAATCCCATCTTCAAGCCTTCCTCTTCGAGCTCTTTGAACTCTTCAGGACGGTAGAAGCGGATAATTGGGTGATGCCGCTTAGAGGGGCGGAGATATTGGCCGATTGTAAGTAAATCGGTGTTTGCTTCTCGGAGGTCATGCATCGTTTGAAGGATTTCAGGCTTCGTTTCCCCTAGGCCGACCATCATTCCAGATTTCGAGGGCATGAACGGGTTGATCTCTTTGACCCGCTTCAGTAGCTCGAGAGAAAGATCGTAGTTCCCGCGAGGCCTAACCTTTTTGAATACTCGTCGAGTAGTTTCGATGTTGTGGTTCAGAACGTGCGGGCCGGCGTTGATGACTCGTTCGAGTGATTCGAATTCGCCTTCGAAATCAGGGATCAACACTTCGATTTTGCAATTTGGTGTGGTTCGTCGAACCTGATTGATCGTTTCCGAGAATATTCCTGATCCGTAGTCGGATAGGTCGTCACGATCGACTGATGTGATCACGGCGTAGCTGAGTTCCATTTGCTGCACGGTTGAGGCGACACGGATAGGTTCAGCTTGATCGACAGTTCCAGGCCAGCCAGTTTTCACGTTGCAGTAGGAGCAGGCTCGTGTGCAGGTGTCACCAAGGATCATGAAGGTTGCTGTGCCGCGTTCCCAGCATTCGCCGATGTTTGGGCATGCTGCTTCTTCGCAGACGGTGTTCAGGCTTGCTCCTTTGATCTTTTTGCGAATTTCAAGGAATTTTTCACTGCCGGGGGCTTTGACCTTGAACCAGTCGGGGAGACGTCGCTCCACTGATGGTGATCCTGCGTTTTCTGACTTTGAAACCAATGATTTGTTTTCGATTCGATTAGGAAGAATTGACCATTTGGTGGCCGTGATTCGCACCTAGCTAGGCGCATCGTGACCTGAACTAGTTCAGAATAACAGATAGGGTATTTTTTTAGTCGATAAAATAATGGTTTTATTAGTCTAGTGATTCATGGTTGAGGCACGAATTCGTAATGGCAAAGCGTAAGCGGCGACAGCGCTATAACGGTCCTGATTTGACCGATCATATCGATTTGAACCCGGGTGATAATTTTGAGATCACTTTGGGTGCTATCAACGATGCTGGTGATACCGTCGCTGAGATCTACGGCGCTCCGGTTATTGTGTCGGGTGGACTGCCTGGCGAGGTAGTAATCGCTGAGGTTCAGAAGAAGTTTCCAGAACGGATCGCGGCCATTGTTGCGCAAGTTCTTGAACCGGCTGATGAACGAATCGAACCGGCGTGTAAGTATTTTCTAGCTTGCAGCGGGTGCCAGTGGCAGCACGTTTCGTACGATCATCAACTTCAACTGAAGCGTGAGCGCGTTCAGCGCGAGATCGCTAATTACGAGACTCTCTCTGGCGTTGAGGTTGATATGACGGTAGAGAGCCAGAGGCGATTCAAATACCGGAATCACGGTCGATTTACGATTGGCAAGTACGAGGATTCCGGGGAGGTTGGGTACAAGAATGCTGTGACTCGGCAGTTCGTACGTATCGAAGAGTGCTTGCTGATGGACGAGAAGGTGAATGACACGATCGCTCTTGTTCAGGACAAGATGGAAGGTCAGACGCAGATGTCGATCAGAGTCGGGGTGAATACCGACTCGATGCTTGTTCAGCCGAAGATGGAGATTCCGGATTTGGATCTCGTGACTGGAGTACAGCATTACGAAGAAGAGGTGCGAGGATCACGATTCACGGTGGCGGCATCTTCGTTTTTCCAAGTGAATACGAGTCAACTTTCACGCGCCGTCGATGAGGTTCGTGAGCTGCTTGAACTTCGCGGCGATGAAGTGATGGTCGATGCCTACTGCGGCGTTGGGGTGTTCGCTGTATTGATGTCTCCGTACGTAAAGCGTGTAGTAGGAATCGAAGAATCTGTGTCGGCGATCGAGGATGCGAATCTGAATTTGAACGGTGCTACGAACGTCGAATTTATCGAGGGTAAGACTGAACACGTGATGGCCGATTGGCAGGATGAAGATTCAGTTGATGTGCTTTTGCTTGACCCACCACGAGTTGGTTGCCATCCGGATGTTTTGGAATCGGTCAAGAAACTGCAGCCAAAAAAGGTGTTGATGATTTCCTGCGAGCCTGCGGCGATGGCTCGAGACCTTGATCTTCTATGTGATGGCGGGATGTACAAGCTCGATACTGTTCGACCAGTCGACATGTTCCCGCAGACTCGACACGTTGAGACGATTAGTGTGTTGTCGTTCCAAGGGATTCAGGGTTAGCTGAGATGGTGAGTTCATCTGTCACAAAATTAGTGCTCGCTAGTGGTTCGCCTCGGCGTGCGGAAATTCTGTCTGAGTCTGGATTTGATTTAAAAATTATTCCAGCTTCCGTTGATGAGGACGCTATTTTGACCCAAGGATCAGATCTTGTTTCGGCTGTTAGGGCATTAGCATTGGCGAAGGCTTCTTATGTAGCCGGATCGAATGTTGGCGAGTTTGTGCTTGGTGCGGATACGATCGTTGTTTTCGAGAACGAAGTGTTCGGCAAGCCTGAATCGTCAGAGCAAGCCTGTGAGATGTTGAATCGATTGAGTGGACGTCAACACAAAGTTATTACGGGGGTTGCTATTGTGAATCCCGTCGGACAATCTCACACCAAGTTTGTTAGTACGTCAGTTGTTTTTCGTAATCTAGAAGACGATGAAATTTCTAAGTACGTTTCAAGCGATCTGTCTCTGGATAAGGCAGGGGGTTACGGTATTCAAGATTCTTCTTTTGCTCCGGTTGCGAGTTACGATGAGTGTTATTTGAATGTTGTTGGGCTGCCCATGTGTGCAACGAGTGACTTGTTAGAAAAATCTGGTTTTGAGATTGGTGAATCTCTCGCATGTACGGGTCATTCTGTGCCCAGAGTTTTTCACGATATGGAGTCGTTGTAGTGAACCTCTTTGGGCTTGGCGGATTCGAGGTATTGCTCGTTGGGGCGATAGCTCTGTTCGTGCTTGGTCCTAAGCGTTTGCTCGAAGGCATTCGTGATGGTCGGAAGGTTTATTCAGACTTGAAGCGGCAGCGTGATGCGTTGCAGTCGCTGATTACCGAGGCGATTGATCTTGAGGATCTAAAAGATCAGATCGGGATTGATGACATCAAAGAGAGTGTAAAAACACTTGAGGGTGACTTGAAGTTCGATCAGGTGGGTGAGGAATTTCGTAAGGCCAACGAAGTCATCGATAAGTCGATTCCGCGTGACTGGCAGTTCAGCCGACCGCCTATTGATGTCGATTCCGAAATTCGCAATGCCATCCCTGATCTTCATATTTCAGGCGGTGATGGTAGTTCAGTTACAGCCAATCAGGCTGTACCAGCTGATGTGTTTGATCTAGACGAGAGTTCCGCACCGGATCCAAGTGCCTCTAACCGTGATTCAGGTGAGGCGAAGTCTTGAATAGCAATGCCATGTCGGTTCTTGCGCACCTGAACGAGCTGAAACGTCGGCTGTTTCGGGTGGCGATCGTAGCTGTGATATTCATTGCGATCGCCGTTGTGAATTTTCGGTGGATATTCAACCAGTTCACTGCGACTGCCCGCGAGTTGATCGAAGCTGCAGGCGGTGACATTGTTCAATTGACGCTTACGGAAGCGTGGGTGGCGGCAGCTAAATTGGCGGTGATGCTTGGGTTGACGGCTGCGATGCCATATTTCTTGTTTGAGATGTCACGTTTCTTCCAGCCGGGGCTGAAATCTAATGAGCGGAAGTACATTTACTTCTTAATTCCCGGAGCTTTAGTTTCGTTCGCTATTGGGGCGATATTCGCCTATCTAGTGCTGATACCGAGATTATTTGAGTTCATGTTGGACTTTCAGGGCAGCTTGGCTGTGCCTACGATTACCGCAGCATCTGTCGTTTCGATGACGGTTGGAATCGTTTTTTGGCTTGGTACGATTTTCGAGTTGCCCATCGTAATGTATCTGTTGGCGAAAGTCGGACTAATTAAGTCGAAATGGATAATGGGTAAGATTCGCTGGATGATCTTGATAGCGTTTATTTTCGGAGCGGCGGTGACGCCTACTGATCCGATATCACAGGTGATCGTGGCGGTTCCTGTAATGGGGTTATTCGGGATTGGCCTGTTGTTGGTAAAGCTGGCTGAGCGCGGACGCGACGAATAAGGCGTTTATGACGCCTTGATTGTTACGTGCGGGATTGGTTGGCCTGTTGACCTAGAACTGACTAGCTAGATTTAGCGTCGTCGTCTTTGTCGTCTTTATCGCCAGTGTCGGAACCGGACTTCTTGCCCTTGGTGTCGACGGCGGATTTGAACTCGTTAATGGCCTGCCCCATGCCTTTGCCGACTTGCGGCAATTTGCCTACTCCGAAGAGAAGCAAGACGATTACGAGTATTAGGGCGATTTGCCAGATGCCAAAGTTCTGCAGCACAGATAAAGCTCCGAGTTGTCCCTATTTTGTTCAGGACTTGTTAATTTGAACCGGGGTTCATGTTCAAGTATACGCCGAGAGATAGTAGGCGCATATCGAACGAGTGAGGATTTCATCACGCCGGTCACAGATTTGGCAGTTGTGTATTGTCGACTGTTGCCGTTAACCCATGTATCGCCATACGGCTACCACTCGGCTGAGGACTTCGATATCGTCTGACCGGAACGTCATTGCCTCCATTTGCGAGTTGGCTGGCTCTAGGCGAGTTCTTGGGCCCTCCGAGTAGAAATGCTTGAGGGTGGTTGTGTTGTCGGATTTAATTCTTACCGCTGCCATCTGGCCGTTACGAACAGATGATGCTTGCTCCATTATGACGAGGTCACCATCTGAAATTAGAGCGTCGATCATTGATTCACCTCGAACCTTGAGGGCGTAGACACCGTCGCCAGTGCCCGTTATCGCCTGAGGGAGATCGATGAGTTCAGAGCCCGAGAGATCGGACCATGTGTCGTTTTCGGGCATGGGGAAAGGGGAGCCCGCAGCGATCGTTCCGAGCAGCGGCACAGCTACGGTTTCAATAGCAATTGGCGCAGGCGCTGATTCGCGCTGATTCGAGAGGCTTAGACCTCGAGAGACTTCGGAATGGCGGTTTAAGTATCCGCTCTCTTTGAGTCGGTCGAGGTTGTATGAGACTACCGACGTGGAACTTATATCACAGCCGTTTTGGATATCTCGAATGCTTGGCGGGTAGTCGTGTTCGTCGATGAACTCCTCAATGAACGAAAGAATCGTTAGTTGCTTTTCGGAGAGCTTCTTCATCTGTGCTGTTCCTGAACTGTGGTCTATCCGGTGATTCGTAGGTGAGACTTTAATCGCACTAATGTTCTGAAAATTACCAGTCGACACTACCCCGTGTCAATTGAACATGTCACGAATTACGATCATAAGTTCGGAAATCTCACATTCGTTTTATTTTTGTGTTTGGCTGTTTTGGGGAATTGGTTCGTGAAACGATGATGTTGGCTGATGTGTCGCCTTTCGACTGGCTTAGGATGACATTTTAAGAGCCGTGTATAGATGGGTGATTTGTGCGACTTGGGCTGTGTTCGAGGTTGAAGTTGGTTTGTTGCCGGAAACGAAAGAATCTTACGCTGCAGGCTTCTTAGTTTGAGGTGAGTTGGTCGCTCGGGCTGAATCAAGTACAGCTGTTGTTGTCGCTCTTACTACAACGGTTGCATAGATTGTGTGAGGGGTTGTAGTTTCAGGTCGAACCAGCTCGACGGTCGGAACGGCTCCGACTTTTGACGATTCAGATCCGCACGCGGTCGAAACGATTCCGCCAAAAAGAACCAAACCGACTAAGAGCGAGTTTTAGTGGTTATGAACTGAGTGGTCGTGGTCATCGTGGCTGTGATCGTGGTCGTGCCCGGCGTGCGGGTCGAAGCCGGCAGAGGGCGGTGGTGGAGTTGGCTGCGAGTGACTGTGTGACGGATCGATGTGAGCGTTAGGGTGAGTCGGGTGATCGTCGCCGAAAGAGATGCCTTCGAGGTTACCTGGAGGGCCACCAACAGTTTCTGCATGCCCAAATGCAACATAGTGGGGGGGCTCGCCGTCGAAGACGAGGTACGCCGACCGTTTGGTCGAAAGTGACTCATGACCGCCGAACCATACAACGAGAGGGCCATTCACCATCTGAATTGGGCCATCTTTTGCCGGTCGTTTTACATCTTCGTCGATCTCACCTGAACCAGCAGGACCTACACCCCATCTGGAGGGGCCTTTGAAATCGCCCGGTACGACGAATCTCCAGCGTGGGATTAGTCCTTTCCACGGGGCTACTTCGACCGCGACTCGATTTTCCACGTCTTCGAAAGGATGATGGATTCGCCAGTTGAACTGGGTGTCATCAGATTCTGACTGTGGACCGGGCCGATGAGTATCCGCCGCATGGTCGTGAGTGTGCTCTGGGGAGTTTTGTGGACCCTGAGTCAAAAGGTCTATCTCGAGCTAGGTAGAAAGTTTGTTGTACTGCTTGGTGAGTCGAGACTTCTTGCGAGCAGCAGTATTTCGGTGCATGACACCTTTGGTAACTGCTTTGTCGAGCGCTGAGATTGCGGTATTCAGTGTTGCATCTGACTCGTCCGTCTTAGAACCGGATTCGAGTACTTCTGCAACAGCTCGAACACGGCTGCGAGTGAAAGATCGAGTCGATCGATTGCGATCGGCTTTGCGGGTCTGAGCACGCAAAGTTTTAGCGGCGGGCATTGATGTTCCTTGGTAACTGTTCTGAATGCTGAGAAAACGACTTTATGCGATTTTTTGAGTTTGTATTGCTACAAACTCTGCGCTTCGCTGACCCGGAAGACACTGTCGACGCCGGGGATCGTTTCCAAGCGGGAGAAGAGCAAACTTAACTGCTCTACCCCAGTAGTGTACACCGTAAGTGACACAGTACAGGCATTTGTTTTGTCGTCTTCGTCCGACGTTAGCGAGTGAATATTGACGTTTTCAGATGAGACGACATTTGTGATGTCTCGAATAAGTCCAACGCGGTCGAATGCTTTTATCTTCAATCGAGAAGCGTAAGTCGTTTCGTAGTGACCCCACGCGACGGGTAAATGGCGTTCGGTATTTTCTCGGTCGCGTAGGATGGAACAGCCTTGTCTGTGTACTGTCACACCTCTACCGCGAGTTAGATATCCCTCGATCTCGTCACCGTGGACAGGGCTGCAGCACTGGGCGATTCTGGTGAGTAGGTTTGGTTCGCCCATGACGAACAGGCCCTTGGTTTGATCGGTAGGCGGTTTGGCTTGAGAAATTTCCGTATTGAACACTTCAACGGGTGTTGGGCTAAGTGTTTCCGCTACTCGACCAACCGAAATTTGACCTGTTCCCAGAGCTTCGGTTAGGTCGTCGAAATCGGCGTAGTCCAAGCTGGTGACGATCTTTTTCTCGTTGTATATGAGTCCGAGTCGGCGTAGTTCCTTCTTGAGCAGATCCTTGCCTCGGCGGACATTGCTCTGTCGTTCCTGTTTGCGGAACCACTGTTTTACTTTCGTCTGGGCGCTACCAGTTATGAGATATCCTAGGTCGAGATTTAGCCAATCAAGGCTTGGTCCACGAGGGATTCTGGCTTTGCGTATCTCTACGACATCACCGTTGTTCAATGCTGTGTTGAGGGCCGTTAGTTTTCCATTTACGATGGCACCGACTGTGTTGTGACCAAGATCGGTGTGAATGCGGTAGGCGAAGTCGATAGGCGTTGCGCCTGAAGGGAGGTCTTTGACATCGCCTTTTGGTGTGTAGACAAATACTTGGTCTTGCAGAATGTCGGTTCGAACTGTGGCGAGGTATTCGTCATCACCAGAAACTTCACGTTGCCAGTCGAGCAGTTGGCGGAGCCACGACATTTTCGTTTCGAAGTTGTCGACCTTTGGTGCTCCATCTTCGCCTTCTTTGTACATCCAGTGAGATGCGACGCCTTCTTCGGCGATTTCGTGCATTTCTTGTGTACGAATTTGCACTTCAATCGGGTAATTACCCGGGCCACGCACCGAAGTGTGTAGCGACTGGTACATATTTTCTTTAGGACTGGCGATGTAGTCGTCAAACTGACCGGGTACTGGGCGCCATTTCGAGTGGACGACGCCGAGCGCTGCATAGCAATCACCAAGATTGTCGGTGATGACTCGAATAGCGATGAGATCGTAGATTTCGTCAAATTTACGGCCCACACGTTCGTAGCGTTGGAGCTTGCTGTATGTGCTGTAGAGATGCTTGACACGTCCATCGACTCGGCATGTGATGCTAGCTTTGTCGAGCGGGCCTTGGATCGCCTTTACTGCTGCTTCTGTATAAATCTCTCGCTCGGCACGTTTTCGGCTTACGAGGCGAGAGATTGATTTGTACTGGCGGGGCATAAGGTAGCGGAAGGCTTGATCTTCGAGCTGCCATTTGATTTCGTACATGCCCAGGCGGTGAGCTAGTGGGGAGTATATGTCGAGCGTTTCTCGTGAGATTCGCTGTTGCTTCGGTACGGGAAGATGTCCGAGTGTCTGCATGTTGTGCAGGCGGTCGGAGAGTTTGATGAGTACGACTCGCACGTCTTCAGCCATCGCAACTAGCATCTTGCGTAGCGATGCTGCACGGGTCGCTTCGGGAGTTGCGATTTGCTTCATCATCGCACTGTTTTCGGAGATCATATCGAGGCGTTTTAGTTTGGTGACGCCATCGACCAGTTTTGCGACTTCAGTGCTGAATTCCTCTTCGAGTTCTTTGAAGGTAATACCGCAGTCTTCTATTACGTCGTGGAGTAGTGCTGCTTGAATCGTGGCGGCATCGAGTCGCATATCGGCGAGTCGGATGGCGGTTGAGATTGGGTGAACAACGAACGGCTCACCGGAGACGCGTACTTGACCGTCATGGGCTTTGATCGCGTACTCAAGCGAGTGCTCCACCGTGGAGGCGCGGTCCACTGGCAGGTACTTGTGAACCGTGTCCATTAGATCCTTGGCGGATCCGATTTGTGGAGTGGTTGTCATAAATCGTAGGCTTGCCAGTAATTTGGCAATTTAGTTGATTCTCGCCAGCACGCGCGAGCGTGTTTGTTATTACATTCTAATTGTTTGATCAAATTATGGGTGCGATAGGAGCATACGCGAAATTTCAGATCAGCTTGAATAAAGCCGTGCGATTTCATCGCGTTCAAAGACAGGAAGAGGTTCGCTTATTCCGCTGGAAGTTCGGGTTAATCCGCTTTCTGAGTTTGTTATCTTCCCAATGACGTTTGCAGGTATGGCATTGTTTTCAAGTGAATCGACGATTTCTTGGGAGCCACTTGGGTTGCAGGTGATTACTAGAGCACCCGATGCGATGAGTCCCCATGGATCGAGGTCGAGAGCTGTGCATATTGCCTTGGTCTCAGGGTATATGAGTACGCGTTCGGCGTTGATGTTTATTCCGGTTTTCGAAGCCCGTGCCATTTCGTGTAGGGCTCCGGCTAGTCCACCTTCGGTGGGGTCGTGCATGGCGGTCACATCGCCAGTTGATGTGGCTATGCTGGCAGCTTTGACGACTGATATGCCGGGAGTATCGAGAAATTCAGCAGCTTTGGATATTTGAATTTTGGACAACCCTGCCGAGAGAAGTTCAGATTCGCATTCTCGAGCGATTATCGCTGTGCCTTCGATCGCTATAGCCGAAGTGAGGATTACGTCGTCACCGATGTTGGCAGAAGAAGTTTTTACGGTTTCGGAGGGAGCCGCTTCACCGAGCATTGTTCCTGCGATTATTGGCCGGGGTATACCGATCGTAATTTCGGTATGTCCGCCTATTAGCGAGATTCCTAGTTCGGAGGCTGCGTCGTGGATCTGGGCGAATATGTCTCTGGCGGTTGAAGCGGGTTCGTTTTCGGGTAGCAACAGCGTTCCGAGGAACCATTTTGGAGTGCCGCCCGACGCCGCGATGTCGTTCGCGTTGACTTGAATTGCGTACCAGCCGATGCGATCGGTGGCGAACGTGATTGGGTCGGATTTTGCGATGAGCGTTTTACTGCCAAACGAAACAAACGCGGCGTCTTCTCCAACGCCCGGTCCGAGTAATATTCTCGGGTCTGTGGGTGCGAGATCACTGAGAAAATTGGCGAGTAGGTCGGCAGGTAGTTTGCCTGCTTTGAGTCTCCTGTTCGCTAGTTCGTCGGTCATCAGGCGTGTTCCTTCGCTGTGTTTCTTACGGAGTTGCTGTCGGAAGCTGAGGAATCGGATCGCCCGTGAGGTATGGACCGATGATGTAGCCGAGTATTGGGGCGGCTCCGTGGAGTTCATTCCAGTAGATATCGAACGCTTTGTAATCATTTTCGCAGATGAATTCGATTTCACTCGTTCCACCACTGGTTACGAAATCGAGTCGGAATATTGTCGTGCATGGAGCCGTGTAGGAGATTCCGGACTCTTGGTTGAAGAGGGTGATCACTCGTGCCATGTCTTCTGATGTCATTTCTCTTCGAACTTCAAAATTCCCGGTTGATAAATCTCTGCGCATGAGTGTGAGTTTGGTGGAATCAGCCAGGTTGGCTTGCTCCGTAATATTTACGAGAGGGGCGTTCGATGGCGTTCGCTCATCGCACCGAACTACTACGGAATCGTCTGCATTGGCGTGATATTCCCAAGTTATAGATCCGTTGCTGATTATGTAGTAGAAGCCGCTGTACGGGGCTTCAGAGGTGTCTTCAAACACTCCAGGTTCTGGGCATCCTAGAGCAGCTGACGGCCACTGTGCTGCGCCGACTGATTGAACGAACAGTGTCGAAAAATGTATACCTTTCTCGGTGAAGAGTCGTCCCATTTCGGTGACGTGAGAATCAGGAGGGGTCGGTGTAGATGTTGCTCTCGGTGTTGGACTGGGTGTTGCGGTTGGTTGGGGAGTTGCTGTTGGCCCAGGAGTGTTCGTTGCTGTCGGAACTGGTGTGATAGTCGCGCGTGCGGTTGCCAGTGCTTGAGTGGTTGCTGTCGGGCTGTTATCAGTGTCATTTGATGAGCAAGATACTGCGATTGCGATCAAGGTGACTGCCGCGATGAGAATTAGTGCAGTGCGTAGCGGGTTTTTCACTTAGGTTCTTCCGTGTTCGATTGACTCGATGATTGACTGATGTCGGGAGTTATCTGACTACGACGAAATCGTAGGTGTAATTAGGGTCGGTAGTGTCGACAATAGCCCAGGTTTGAGTAGGATTTCCGCTGGCTTCTTCTTCAAATTCTTCGGGTATTACAACCTCGATAATGACGTGCCCGTCCTGTTCGGGTTTGTAGGCTCGTGTTATCTGAGGATTCGGGTTGGCATTTATCCAACTGCCAACGAGAACTTCTTCTGGAAATTCGATATCGTTGACTCCAACTAGTGCGGTGTATGAAAGCGATGAGTTGAATTCAGCGACATCTTCTCCAGACTTAATAATGTGTACGGTCTAATAGCCGGGTGCTGCTGAGTCGGTTTCATGTTTTCACTGGACACGTGCATATGTGAATGGCGTGAACGAGCGTTGGGCAAAAATCTCACGCCTGCCGTTCAACGGCAACAATAAGTTATTTGTCTGTTCGCCCGTCAGATTGTAGTAGTTAGTTTGTTACCCCTGCCTTATTGATGAAAGACGCGTTTGGTGAAGATTTCAATCAGACGGGGTAGCTTATTGTTCATGTCTGATCCAAAATGTTAAGTCATTGTTATTTCAGTGCGAATTATTATGTTCGTGCTTGCAAATAGTCAAAATATCTCAGTGTATTTACGATTGAATAAGTACAAGTGAGAGCCTCACATTATTTTCATAAATTGTATTTGCGAGATCGAAATAAATGTGTATTGTTTAGGTAGGGATTTCTATATACGAATGATTTAGGATGTACTGGTGAACCGTTGTAGGGGGCTCACGGATCCTAAATTGACATGATTTAAGGGACTTTTGGGATGGATAAGAGCGTAGCCAGCTTGTGGAGCGTGGCAGCTGGTTTCGCTTTATTTTCAGTATTGGCACTGGTTGCCATTTCTTGTTCGAACGACCATGAAGGAGGCGAATCTTCAGGATCCAAATCTCTCATCGTTTATTCAGGGCGTAGTGAGTCGTTGATTGCTCCATTGATCGACGATTTTGAGGAGATCACGGGCGAGAAGGTTCAAGTCAACTACGGTTCGACTGGCACGCTGGCTGCGACTCTTCTTGAAGAGGGTGACAATACCCCTGCTGATGTGTTTTTTGCTCAGGATCCGGGTGGTTTAGGTGCTGTCGACTCTCTTCTATCTGTGTTGCCAGAAGACATTCTGAGTTCTGTTCCTTATTGGGCTCAGGATCCTGAAGATAGATGGGTTGGCACTTCGGGACGGGCACGGGTGATCGTGTACAACACCGACATGCTTACTGAGGCTGATCTTCCGGATTCAATTGAAGATTTCGCAAAGCCAGAGTGGAAAGGTCGAATTGGTTGGCCTCCTACTAACGGTTCACTTCACGCGATGATTACCGCGATGCGGCAAGAATGGGGTGAGGACCGAACTAAGGCTTGGCTTGTGGGTATTGTTGCGAACGAGCCTAAGATTTATGAGAAAAACACGCCGACTGTGGCTGCTGTTGGCGCAGGTGAGATCGAAGTTGGATTCGTGAACCATTATTACCTTCACCGTTTCATTGCTGAAGAGGGTGAGTCGTTTGCCGCTCGAAACTATTACACCCGTACAGCTGATCCGGGATCGGTAATTCTTGTGGCTGGTGTTGGAATACTCGCTGAATCTGACAATAGGGATCTTGCACAGCAGTTCATCAAGTTCTTGCTTAGTGCGGCTGGTCAGCAGTACTTCGCATCGCAGACTTACGAATTCCCGCTCAACGAGAATGCTAAGCCAAACAACCTACTTCCTGCGCTTGAAAAGATTGCGAAGCCTTCGATCGATCTGGGTGACTTGATCGATCTTGAGGGAACGCAGGATCTACTTCGGGAGGTAGGCGCTCTACCGTAAGGATGGGCTGGAGTAGGTTCGATCTGCTCCCAATATGTTGATCCGATTGTGTTTCGAACACACGTTGGAGTTCGTTTCTCACACATCGCCTTTTGAAATCCCGGTGGTGTCTGGGTGACTATTTCTGACGTTATTTCTACTGGATGGAAATCCACCGATGGAAAACGGCCACCTGCGTTTCTTTTAGCGTCGGCGGCTGTTGTCGCGGTTGCCGCGGTAATTCCGGTTGTTTATTTGTTTGCAAGATCAATTAACTCTGGCTCGGAGTGGATCGACATCGTATGGCGTCCGAGCACTGCTGCTGTATTTGGTCGGACGTTTGTACTGATTGTTCTCGTTACGGTTATTTCAGTGACTGTCGCTGTTCCAATTGCGTGGTTGACTGTGAAATCGAACATTCCTCTTCGCCGGGTTCTTTCGGTGGCATCTGTATTACCACTAGTGATGCCAAGTTTCGTGATGGCCACCACTGTTATCGAAATGTACTCCCCGAAGGGTGTGGTCCAGGGCTGGTTTTCTGGGTTAGGCGTTGAGCGATTGCCTGATATTTACGGTCTTGGTGGCGCAACATTCGTACTTGTGCTGATGACATATCCGTATGTCCTTTTGACGGTGAGAGGCGCGTTACGGAGGATGGATCCTGCTCTGGAAGAAGCTGCACGGGCGATGGGATATGGCCCGTTTCACACGGTTAGGGCTGTGACGTTGCCAATGTTGCGACCTGCGATTACTGGTGGATCGCTGTTGGTCGCTCTGTATACGTTGAGCGATTTCGGTGGTGTGGCACTGCTGCGATATCAGACGTTCACTTCGACGATCATGATTCAGTATGAGTCGTCGATTGATCGTACTCTTGCAGCTGTTCTTTCATTGATTCTTGTCGCTATTGCAGTGTTACTACTGTTTGGTGAAGAATTTACTCGTGGACGTGGGGCTTATCACCGCAGCACTGTGGGTGCTGTGCGGGTTTCTCGGCGAATTGATCTTGGTCGCTGGCGATGGGCAGGGGCGGCTGTGGTTGGTGTTCCTGTTTTGATCGGGTTGGTCGTTCCGGTTGCCGTGTTGGTTCACTGGCTCGTTCGAGGATTGTTGAACGATCAGGAGTTGCTGCCATTGCTCATTCCAGCCAGAAATTCGTTGTATATATCTCTTTTGGCTGCGATTACGACTGTGCTGGCAGCGTTGCCAATTGCAATACTCGCAGTTCGATTTCAAAGTCGGCTAAGTCGATTCTTTGAACGGGCGATTTATATCGGATTCGGATTACCTGGTGTGGTGGTTGCGCTGTCGTTGGTGTTCTTTGGGATCAACGTGGCACGTCCTTTGTACCAGTCGATTTGGATGTTGATATTTGCCTTTGTCGTTTTGTTTTTACCGGCGAGTGTTGGAGCGTTACGGAGTTCGTTGCTACAAGTCAATCCACGAGTTGAAGAAGCAGCTCAAAGTTTAGGGCGATCTCAATGGAGAGTGATCTTCTCGGTCACTATGCCGTTGGTTATGCCTGGCGTGTTGGCTGGCGGGGCGATGGTGTTCCTTTTGACGATGAAAGAGCTTCCGGCGACTTTGATTCTCTCTCCTATAGGGTATCGGACTCTTTCTTCTTCTATATGGTCGGCAGCTTCCGAGGCGTTTTTCGCTAAGACTGCCGCTGCGGCTCTGTTGCTGGTTTTGGTTGCTGGTGTGCCGACGGCATATTTAACGTTGCGGGGACACGGTGACGGAGTTGATGAATCTGATCGAGTGGCTAAACCGGATAGGGAATCATCACCACAAACAGTTGAGGTCTCTCGATGAAAATGCCTTGGCGTGAAAAACAAACGGATATTTCGGTGTCACCAGGAGTAATTTCGATCGTTGCTGGTTCAGGTTCAACCGAAGCGGGTGTGATTGAACTTCAGGGGGTCGAGTGCAGCTATCCGGGATCTGATGTTCCGGCGATTAGCGGGTTCAATTTGCTTGTGAAGCCCGGCGAGTTTGTGAGCATTTTGGGTCGTAGTGGTGCTGGTAAGACTACGGCTTTGAGAGTGGTTGCTGGATTCGAACAGGTTTCATCCGGGTATGTTCGTGTTGGTGGTCAGTTGGTGGGTTCTTCGTTCGTTCATGTGCCTCCAGATCAACGTAGGGTAGGGTTAGTTTTTCAAGACTATGCGCTGTTCCCGCATTTGACGGTTGCTAAGAATGTTGAGTTCGGGCTGAAGGAACTTCCTGCGGCAGAACGTCGAGAGCGAATTGCCCCTGTCTTGAAGATGGTCGGTATGAGCGGATACGAATCTCGCTACGTGCATGAGCTTTCAGGTGGGCAACAACAACGTGTGGCGATAGCCAGGGCCTTGGCACCTGATCCGGTCGCTTTGTTATTGGATGAGCCGTTCAGCAACCTTGATCGTCAGTTACGGGCGGCACTTCGTCGAGATATTAAGAGGATTGTGCGAGAGACCGGCGCTACTACGTTGTTGGTTACACACGATCGTGAAGAAGCGTTGGCAACGTCGGACCGTGTTGCGGTGATGGGGCGGAACAGTATCGAGCAGATCGGTACTCCCGAAGAGGTTTATCGAAATCCGGTTTCGGCGGCAGTTGCCAAATTGATCGGATCGTGTGAACTGATCCCTGGTGTATTCCGTGGTGGTGTTGTCGTGACCGAAGCGGGGGTGTTTCCGACTCGCGTGACTACCGATATTCATATGGCAGATGGACAGCAGGCGCTGGCGTTGATGCGGACATCGGAACTACAGATCGAGCCTGCTGGTGAGGACGTTCAGCGTACTGCGACTGTCGAACTGACGGAGTTCGAGGGCGAGTTTACTGAGTACAGCGTTAGATTGGATTCTGGGACGCTGCTGAGGGTTCGTCGCCGTGCTGCGGACGGGATCGACGTTGGTAGCCGAGTGAAGGTTCAGACTCGGGGTGATTCCAAGGTGATCGTTTTTACGGTTTAGGCGGAGCGTCAGTGATTCTGAACTTACTCCAGAACCACTGACTTCATCGAGCGAACGCTTTTACATGAACTTCTTGATTATCAGGCAGGCATTTTGGCCGCCGAAACCGAAGCTATTCGAGAGAGTTACATTCACCTCGACTTCGCGGGCTACATTCGGAATGTAGTCGAGATCACAGTCTGGATCGGGTTCATCTTGGTTGATCGTTGGGTGAAGAACACCGTCGTTGATGCTGTTGATGCAGACGATCGCTTCTAGTGACCCTGATGCGCCTAGGGAGTGACCGACCATCGACTTGGTCGAACTTACGGGCACGTTGTAGGCGTGTTCGCCAAAAACGGCTTTGATCGCTTTTGTTTCCGAGGCGTCGTTGATCGGTGTCGATGTTCCGTGTGCGTTTATGTAGTCGATATCGGTGATCGTGACGCCTGCATTTGTTAGCGCTCGGTTCATTGCTTTGGCGGCGCCAGATCCTTCTGGGTGAGGCTGCACGAGGTGGTAGGCATCGGATGATACGCCCCAGCCTCCGATTTCTGCGTAGATTGTTGCTCCGCGCGCTTGTGCATGTTCGAGGCTTTCTAGGATTAGAATTCCGCTGCCTTCCGCAGGAGCGAATCCGTCACGTCCTTTGTCGAATGGTCGGCTAGCCTTGGAGGGATCGCCGTCCCAAGTTGAAAGTGCTCGCATGGTGCTGAATCCACCCATGCCTATTTCACAGATTCCAGCTTCAGTGCCTCCGGTTACGATAACGTCGGCGTCGCCGCGGCGGATAACTTCGGCTGATTCACCAATTGCTTGTGTGCTGGCCGCGCAAGCTGTGACACATGTGTTTGTGTAACCTGTGAGATTGAATCGGTGCGAAATGTTGGCTGCTGCCATGTTCACTAGCATCATCGGAATGTAGTAGGGACTCATGCGCCCGACACCGCGCTTTACGCGTATTTCTGCTTGCACGTCGGTCTCAGGAAGTCCACCTGAACCACTACCTATCAGAACACCTATGCGGTCGAGGTCTTCTTTTTCTAAATCTAGGCCAGAATCTTCGACTGCTTGATCGGCTGCAACAATTGCGAATTGAGAGAAACGAGCCATGCGGCGAGCTTCTTTGCGATCCATGTGTTCTGTGGGGTCGAAATTTTGAATCTCTCCGGAAACACGGCATGGAAAGCCATCAGGGCTAACGAGACTGATTTCGCGAATTCCAGATTGTCCGCTTTTGACACTGGTCCAAAACTGTTCGACTGAGTTACCAAGGCACGTTACTGCACCCATTCCGGTGACTACTACTCTTGTTTCGCTATTTCTGGTCATATATTCGTGTCAAAACTTTTTATCTAGGGTCTCCGGGGTAGTTTTATATCAGCATAGAGTTCAGGTTCGATTTTGTGTTCGATCTCAACTATTTCCGCAGCGACAAACAGTGATCCGGTTCCGAGAATTAGGTCGTTTTCGTTTGCAAGATTTTTTGCCACATTCAATGCATCTGATGTATTTGATGTGGATTGGTGCACCCCAATTTTACATTCACCCAACAATTTTGATAGTTCTAAATTGGTGAGAGATTTCGGGTGTCTCGACTCTGTGGTGATGAAAATCGGTTTGAAGGGTTGTAATTCTCGGGCAACTGCCGCCGGATCATGTCCACGGACAGTGCCGAGAATGACGAATATATTTTTACTGTGTGGGAATAGCGCTTCTACGGATTTTCGTAGGGCGCGTGCTGAATCAACGTTGTGAGCACCGTCTACAAATATTGGAATGGGTTCGGTAGTCACGATCTGGTTTCTGGCAGGCCACTGGACGTTTTCGATGCCACTACTGATTTTAGTGGGATCGATTCTGATGCCCGTTTTCTCGAGAACACAAATTGCAGCAATGGCGGTGGTTGCGTTCTCGATTTGATGTCTGCCTAGAAGTCTCAAATGAGGCGAAAATATTGAATTACGAGTTTTGATTTCAAGATTTGTGCCGTCTAGCCCGAGGTTTTTTTCTTTAGTGATTGTGACGACAGTGCTTGATTCGATCAGTTCCGATCCCTGTTCAGAGGCTTTCGCAGCGATGACTCTCAGGGCATCTGGGTACTGAGGGGCTGTTACTACTGGTACGCCTTGTTTGATGATTCCCGCCTTCTCTCGGGCAATCAGTTCGACTGTGTCGCCGAGAACAGCTACATGATCGAGGCTAACCGGGGTGATTACGGAAACTAGGGGTGTGATGATATTGGTGGAATCAAGACGCCCACCGAGCCCGACTTCAATCACGCTCATATCGACATTCGAGTTGGTGAAGTGGCAAAATGCCATTGCGGTTTCTAGCTCAAATACTGAAACCACTCCGATATCGCCATCGACCGTGACTTTTTCTACGGCGTGCCAAAGGTCGTTTACGAGGTCAGTAAAGTCGGATTCAGAGATTGGATCGCCATTCACACGAATTCGTTCTGTGATTCGGTGAATCGAGGGTGATGTGAAAAGTCCGGTTTTGTAACCGTTGGCGGCGAGTGCCCATGCGATCATCGCCGATGTGCTGCCTTTGCCTTTACTCCCGGCAACGTGGACGTATTTTTGCCCATGATGCGGGTTACCCAGGTACGAAAGTAGGCGTTCGATGCGTTTGAGATGGAAATCGGGCGGGTCGTTGGCGCGAGATTTTCTCTCGAAGTCGGCGAGCGACAATAGTTTCGAAACCGCTGACTGATAATCGGTATGTTGGCGTGATTTGCTCGGCATAACTAATGATTATCTCTGCGAATGGCTGGGAATGTAATTGCGAACGTCGTGCGGAGTTACGGCTTTGCGAGTCCCATTGCTAGTATTGTCATTGTAAAACCTGATTCCACTTACGACGTTAGTTGGACTTAGCGCTATTAGTTCGAACACTCACTACTTTAAAGAGGCTCGGCGAATTCGTGAAATACCGCGACATTATTGAGAATGCCCTTAACGGCCATAGTGCCGACTATTGCGAGATCCGAATCGAAGAGACGGACAATTCGCGGCTCACGTATCGAGGTAAATCACTCGATACTATTGCTCAGACGAGTGGTCTTGGTGGAAACGTCCGCGCTGTTACAAAAGGTGGCTGGGGTTTTGCCAGCTTCAACAGTTTGGACGAGCTGACCACGAAGGTTGCCGACGCAGTTGCGCAGTCGAAGGCTGTTGGTGGATTGAAGACTGAGCTCGGCGAGGTTGAGCCACACGTTGATCTGGTTCCGGCGTACGTCGTTGAGGACCCGACTGAAATTTCTCTTGATGAGAAAAAACGCCAGATGGACCACTACAATGATTTGGTGTGGTCGGTCGACGGGATTAACAGTGCCGATATCATCTACGGCGATACGTCTCGAAAGACTTTCTTCGGCAGCTCTGATGGATCGTACATTGAGCAGCAGCAGATTCATGTCATATCGAGGATTTCCGCGCAGGCTCGAAGTGGTGGGGATGTGCAACAGGCGGGATTTAGTCTTGGGTCTCAGGGCGATTACGGATTGATTCGTGGTCTCGACGATAAGGTGACTGACGCTGCGAAGAGGGCGGTTGCTCTATTGGATGCGAAGTCACTTGAAGGTGGCGAGCGAACTGTCGTTCTTGATCCCGTTCTTGCTGGAGTGTTTGTTCACGAGGCATTCGGTCATCTTTCTGAGGGTGACAATGTTTACGAGAACGAGAAGCTCAAAGAAATTATGTATATGGGTCGGAAGTTCGGTGGAAAGCACCTGAACTTCACAGACGGCGCTGCTATTCCTGCGCTTCGTGGCAGTTTCAAGTACGACGATGAGGGCACACCTGCGACTCGTACAGCACTTGTTCGAGAGGGTGAGCTGGTTGGTCGGCTGCATTCTCGAGAGACCGCGGCAAAGCTTAGTGAGCAACCAACGGGTAATGCTCGGGCGATTGGTTACAACTTCCCTCCGATTGTTCGGATGACGAACACGATCATCGAACCTGGCGAGGCGACCTTGGCTGACTTGCTTGCTGGTGTTAATGACGGGGTTTACGTGCGTAACTGGTACGGCGGGATGACCCAGCATGAGATGTTCACTTTCTCGTCGGGCGAAGCGTACATGATCCGCAATGGTGAGATTCAAGAGGCGGTTCGTCCGGTAATGCTCACAGGCAACCTTTTCGAGACTCTCGAGAATCTTGATGGTGTTGGGGACGATCTCGATATGAACCAAGGTGGTGGTTGCGGTAAGGGCGGGCAGTCTCCTCTTCCCGTTTCGAACGGTAGCCCACACATTCGTATTCAAAAATGCCTGATTTCAGGGGCGTAAGTGCGTTTTGTCGAAAATTTGTAATTACTTATTCCAAGAGAAGATAATTTGAGCGAATCGCTATTGAACGCAGCAACAGACAAGTTCGATGAGGCCGAGGTCTACCGGATTGAGATGGAAAGCCATCCGGTTTCATTTGAATCGGGCAAGCTGAAGGAAATCATCCGCCGTGACACTTCAGGTGTTGCGTTGCGAGTGATTGATAACCGCAGAATCGGCTTTACTTCGACTACCGATGCCGCACGTGAGAGCGAGCTTGTTGATAGAGCGGCAACTCTTGCACCGTTCGGATCGGAGGCTTCTTTTAGCTTTCCTGAGCCTTCTAAGTACCCGAGCGTCGATATTGTCGATCCAGCGGTTCCTCAGGTTTCGCAAAACTCGATGATTAATACGGGTGAGGGCTTGATTGCGAAGCTGATGGACGAATGGCCCGACTTGCTGTGCGATGCCCGAATTGGATGGTCGACTGGGCGCGGTCAGATTATGAACTCGGCTGGAATCGACGAGACGTACGAACAGACGAGTTACTACTGTTCGCTTGGTGCTCAATTGATTCGTGGTACCGACATGCTCAACGTGTGGGCGGGCTATGGGTCGAGTCGCCTGTTTGGCGAGGCTGAGCTTGATCGATTGCTTCAGACCGTTCGTCGGTCGTTGAGGTGGTCGAAGGAAACTGCGATTGCTACGTCGAGTACGGGCGATCTGCCGGTTGTTTTCACTCCGCGTGGAGTTGGGGCGACTCTGCTTCATCCGTTGTTGTCAGGATTCAGTGGCAAGAACGTTGCTAACGGTTCGTCGCCACTTGGCGATCGATGGGGCGAGAAGATCGTCGACGAGCGAATATCTATCTACGATAATCCGCTAATTAATGGTGCAAGCGGTAGTCGACCTTTTGACGACGAGGGCATTGCGAGTCGTAAGCTTGGGCTTATCGAGAATGGTATCGCTGGTAGTCCGCTATTGGATCTGCAAACGGCAGGTCAGCTTGGAATGACTTCGACGGGCGCAGCTGGACGTAGTTTGGCGAGCACTCCTTCACCAAATTCTTCGGTTATAGATATTGCAGCGGGCGACACCCACTTTGAGGACATGATTTCCGGCATAAAAGAAGGACTGCTTGTTGAGGAGCTTCTTGGCGCTGGTCAGGGCAATGAGCTTGGCGGCGATTTCCGGGCGAACGTTTCATTGGGCTACAAAATTGAAAACGGCGAAATTGTTGGTCGGGTGAAAGACACGATGATTTCAGGCAATGTTTACAAAGTGCTCTCTCAGGTCGAACAGGTTGGCGATTCTTCGGATTGGGTATTTGGATCGATGCGATCCCCAGCGCTTCAGTGCCTCGGTGTCGATGTGTCAGTGAAAGATGAATAAGGCTACAAGTACTGATGGGTCTCGACGAATTTCTAAATAAGCTTCCTGAAGATGATGATGCGCTGATTAACTACGCGTCGTTGCCTGAGTTGTCACGTCTCACGAATCCTGAAGCTGAAGAGTTCGGTGAGTTGTGGCTTGAATGGACCGACGAACGCGTTCTCGACATCGTCGAGAGAATGGTTGCACTTTGTGAAGAGCAGCCGGACGTCGAGTTCGAGGTTATCTACAAGCAGGGTTTGAAGCACCTTGATTCAGCTGTTCGGGTTGCTTCTTTAAAAGGACTCGAAGAGAGCGACGACCGTGCGCTAATTCGTCCGCTAGTCGATATGTTGAAAAACGATCCGGCGGTTGAAGTGCGTGCAGGAGCTGCGATTCCACTGGCTTATCTTTCGGCCTTGGCCGAGACCGGAAGGCTCGGTCCCAGATACAAGGATTCGTTGATCGAGAATTTATATAGCGTGTTGGATGATGAGCGGGAAGTTCAAGATGTTAAGTTGAAGGCGTTGGAAGCGGTGTCGGTTTTCACCGATGATCGACTTGCTGCTCATATCGAAGCTGCGTGGTCTTCAGAAGATATTGGCTCTCGACAAAGCAGTCTTTTTGCGATGGGTCGAACGTCTGATCCAAAGTGGATAGATCATGTGATTCCTGATGTTGAACATGATGTTGCTTCGATTCGTTATGAGGCGACAATGGCGATGGGGGAACTTGGAGATGAGCCTCATTTACGTGTGCTTCAGGCTGCGATTGATGATGAGGATTTGACGGTTCAATTGGCTGCTATTTCGGCTGTTGAGCGTATCGGGGGTGAGACAGCGAGGGAACAGCTTCAGCTGTTGTTGGTTAGCGCTGAACCGCGTGTTGTGGAACTTGTGCAGCAGGCTTTGCAGACGATGAAGGATGAAGAGGATCTCGATGAGGTTGTGACTCAGGAGATGGCTCGTTCGATGTTTGGGGCTACCGATACGCTTCCGGGTATTGATACGGAGGGGTATGAGCCTGCTGAGATTGAGGGTTGGGCGAATACGCCTGATCCGAGCGAGGTTGATGATTTCGGTACGGGTGTTACGGATGAGGCGGAGGAGTTGGGTCTGGATCGTGGTGACCCATTCGATATAGATTTGCCGCCGGAAGATCCGTGGGATCACGAAGAGAATTTCTAGAGCTCGTATGAGTTAGTCGCGGTCGTTTGCTCGACCTCCCCAATTCAGTCGAGGGTTAGTTTAGGTTTTCGGGCCACTTGATTTCTATGGATGATCGTTCGATTTCGTCGGCGTCCATTTCTACCCCGAGTCCAGTGTTGTCGGCTAACGTCAGTTTACCGTCGTGAAAATTTAGCGGTTCGGTTAGGAAGCGGTTGTAGCCAGATATGTGGGTCATGGCGTGTTCAAGTCGGTAGAAATTCGGCAAAGTCATGCAGAGTTGGGCACCAGAAACGATCTGCAAAGTTCCCTGAGCGTTGTGTGGGAACGAACTGCCCTTGCCCCAGCCAGTGATTCCTTCATCGGTGTCGAATCGCAGGAACATCCAGCGAAGTGGTCTGGTGATTCCAGCTCATTCCCAAGTGAAGGGTTCGACCACGTAGGCTCGAACGTTGATGATTTTCATATTTGAGTGAGTTCCTTGATCAGTTTAGAGGTTGGGAGTTCGTATGCGAACTGTTACTGCCGTCTTGCTTGGCGGAAGGCTAGTTGGGCAGCGCCTAGGAGGCTTACATCGTCGCCGAGTCGGGTGGCTGTTAGCGGGATTGATCCGCCGTAGCCGGGTAGCGAATGGTCTATGACTGATGCTTGGAGCCGATCCCAATGGCGTTGTAGTCCTTGAACCACACCTCCGCCGATTACGAGGGCTTCTGGGTTGAAGACGTTCAATAGCGAGCCGAGTCCGATAGCGACGTTTTCGATCGTTAGATTGACCACTTCTTTTGCCACTGGATCGCCATCGTCGGCGGCATCGAAGACCATTCTTGAAGTGACGTTTTGAGGGTCGCCATCGGCAAGATCGGCAAGTATGCCTTCTCCGGTCCAGCGATCTCGGGCGGTGCGGGCGATGGCGGGTCCTGAAGCGTTGCCCTCGAAGCAGCCGTCACAGCCGACGTTGCATTTGTAAGCTCCAGTTCTAACTGAGAGGTGACCAACTTCACCGGCTCCTCCGGATGATCCGGTGACCATCTCGCTGTTAGCGATAATTCCGCCGCCTACGCCGGTACTGATAGTTACGTAAACAAGATTTTCTGCACCGACATGATCGCCGAATCGAGTTTCAGCGAGGGCAGCGAGTGTTGCGTCATGCCCAATCCAAACAGGTAGTGTCATCGTGTTAGCAAGCCGTGATTTCATCGTTTTATCGTGCCATCCGGGTAAATTCGGTGGGTGATTATAGATTCCGGTTGCGGGGCGAATTGGGCCTGCTGTCGAAACTCCTATGCCTACGATTTCAGCTCCGGTTGGTGTAGTCGCGAGAGCGGCTTTGAGGAGTTTGGCCAGACGATCGCTGGCATCCTCGATTCCTCTTTTGGGTTCTGTGTTGATTGATCCTCGGCCTGTCATTCGACCTTCGGAGTCGATGAGGGCGGCCCGGATGTTTGTTCCACCAATGTCGGCGGCGAGTGCGAACTGGGTATTTGAAGTGGTCACGCTCGAGATAGTAGCAGTTGAGTTATTGTTCCGGGCGTGACTAGCTTGACTTGGCTATGAGTCGCATTTGCGTTAATCGTGATCGCCGTAATCGGGCGATCCGACTCCACAACATAGTCTCTCCCCTCCAAATACTTCGATCTGTGGGGGCGTTGGTCGCTTTAACAATTCGTGCTTGTTGTGGGTGCATATCGCGTTCATGATTGAACGATGCCCGAAATTGTTCACAATATAGATTTAACCTCAGTCCCTCATCAGCCCGGTCAATCACTCGACCTTGAGGCGAAGCGCATGCGCGCTTGGAACCGTTTGTCGGATGAGGAGAAAGAATGGATTCTCAAAGCTTGGGATCTGACGGGAATGATTCCGTCGGCTCCTGCTTTCAGAGAGTTGAAGAGCGCGGGCGACCGTGTGCTGTATGTACTGGTTGGTACCGAAGAGAGCCTCACTCCGTTGGAGTTGTGTTATCTCATGATCGCTCGTTGGTTCCGGAACATTGATCCGGCGACTGCTCGGGCGAAGATGGCTCAGCTGGTTAACCAAGGTGCGGCTCGATATACGGGCATCGGGCGAACGATGGGTACAGAAGTTGGGCTAGAACGACTCGAAGAATTGGCTCAGGCACGTCGTCGTCTACCAAGTGACGATGACGACAGCGAAGAACGTTCAGACCATCGCACTACAACTTCGAGGAGCCGAATTGTCGATCGTGGCGAGTCGGCTGATTCAAACTTCGGCAATCGAAGGTCACCGACCGGACGTTACCGCAGCGAGATTCCGAATGACGGTGGTCGACCTGGAAAACCAAGAGACCGCGCCGAAGATGATGGTGAACAACGTGGATCAGGTCGTGATGATCGAAGAGACGATTCACGGGGCGAACGTGGCAATGATTGGCGTGGTTCACGTACTGACGATCGTGGACGAGAATTTCGATCACCAAGACGTGATGATCTAGACGACCGAGGCGGGGATTCTCGTGGCCCAAGTCGTGACGATCGCGGTGGTTACTCAAGCGGACAAAGACGTGACGACCGAGGCGGGGATTCTCGTGGCCCACGTCGTGACGATCGCGGTGGTGGTTACTCAAGCGGACCAAGACGTGACGACCGAGGCGGGGATTCTCGTGGCCCACGTCGTGACGATCGCGGTGGTGGTTACTCAAGCGGACGAAGACGTGATGGCCGAGGCAGCGATTCTCGTGGTCCAAAGCGTGACGGTGGTGGAGAACGTCACGCACGACGTCGCGTGAATACTGACGGTCCACGAATTGACGGCAAGGGCGAGAATCGACCAGACCCTCGAGTAAACACAGATGGTCCGATTATCGATGGCAGGGACAAAGAGCCGAAATCCGACAATCAAGGCTAGATCAATTCTTAATCTCTAGTCCCTTATCATCGAGACGTGCCTAAAAATCGTTCTATCGGTAGTCTTCGCTGTTGTCTAGTGGCGAGTATCCGACTGTTTTCTTGGCGTGATCGGTATCCCAGAAGCGCCAAGTGTTGTCGGAAACTCCATAGAAAATCTCGAACCCTAGTGGTTGAGTGATGCATTGTGTTACCAGTTGTGCGAGATCACGGTGACTCAGCCATGTCGCCAGCGTTCGAACCGATCCTTCGGGTCGAGCCTGAGGGCCTTTGGGACTGTTTTGCGGGTTCACTGTGCCAATCCGTAAGCAAGCGACCTCAAGTCCGAAGTGCTCGTGGTAGTAACGGCCCGTCGCCTCTCCAAATGCCTTACTAACACCGTAATCGGAGTCGGGCCTGACTGGCACATTGTGATCGATCATCTTGAAACCACCTGGCGTGAGTCCTTCATAATCGCCAACTCGAATTTTGCTGTATGGCTCGTCCATTTCAAAATTACCAACAGCATGATTTGAACTGGCGAATACCACTCGTTTCACCCCGTTTTGTCGAGCTGCTTCGTACACGTTGTGAGTAGCTGAAATGTTGTTTTTCAGAACATCGGGCCAAGGCGTTTCGACAGGAGCTTTGGCTGCCAGGTGAATCACCGCGTCGACACCGGCAAAGGCCTTCGACATGGTGTCGTAGTCCGAGCCGTCGGCAATTAGGGTTGGTACATCAGGTGCGTGGTCAGATCTTCGTGCGTCAAGAGCAGAAATCTCGAAATTATCTGACAGGGCGTTGACCAGCATTGATCCTATTAGTCCTGATGAGCCTGTTACTAAAACCTTCATGGTTGATCTCCTAGCGGGTTATTTCGAGAAAAGTTATGTGTCGAATCATAACGATTGACCTCGAGTATTTGGCAGAAATCGGGCAATTTTGGGCGATCATTTTGATTTGTTGTTACTCACTATTTGTCGTGTGGAACCTTGGTTTAAAGATGTTAGTTGAATACGTATCAACAACTTCTTCACGGCATTGTCCTTGTTGAGATTGCACAACTCTCGAAACCCTGTTCTCAGTATTGTCGAAATTTGTGAGGTATTTTTCTACTATGAAGATGTGCATTCAGGAGACTTTGTAAGAGATTTCGCGTTAATCATGGTCGCAGCAGCAACGGCCTTGATACTTTTCCGTTTGATTCGGCAGCCACCGATACTCGGCTATCTCCTCGCGGGTATGCTCGTTGGTCCGTTCGCACTTGGAGGGAGATTTGTATCTGATACCGAGACCGTTTCACTCGTAGCCGAAGTTGGGCTTGTCGTATTGTTGTTCGCTATTGGAGTGGAGTTCGGCTGGGAGCGAATTCGGAAAATCGGATTCCGAGTAGTGCTCATAGGCGCCGTCGAGATAGCGGCGATGATTTCACTCGGGTATTACTTGGGTAGAGCGCTTGGATGGACATCTACAACATCGGTTTATCTCGGTGCTGCGTTGGCTTTTTCTAGTTCGGCAGTGTTGGTTCAGATGCTCAGAGAAAACGGGCAGCTGATGTCACTGCGTGGGCAGTTGATAGTCGGAATTCTTGTGGTCGAAGACTTCGTCGCTGTAGTTCTTCTCGCTGTTTTCTCGGGCTACGCAAATCAAGAATCAAGTGGAGCAGTTCAGGTTTGGCCTATCGT
>Ga0066606_10000337_pt1 | contig 28537 bp, 27 predicted proteins | sample SaaInlV_DNA_100m_FD_60386 | JGI IMG/M metagenome (GOLD analysis project Ga0066606, IMG submission 60386) | Marine microbial communities from expanding oxygen minimum zones in the Saanich Inlet - SI075_LV_DNA_100m | ecosystem: Environmental > Aquatic > Marine > Unclassified | place: British... | reverse complement strand
CACGTAGAGGATTTCGATAATTGGGCGCGCTCCGGCAATGGCTGCGCCAACACCGACACCAATCATACCGGCTTCGGCAATCGGGGTGTCCCGGACGCGACCCGCGCCATATTTTTCAAGCAACCCTTCGGTAACTTTGTAGGAACCGCCTCGTTCTGCAATCCCTTCACCTAGGATGAATATGGTTTCATCCCGAGCCATTTCTTCTTCCAAAGCCTCGCGGAGGCCATCTCTGTACATCAATTCACGATCAGGCATTCTGTTTTCTCCCATTCGGCTCAATAGTTAGCCACAAATTTATGGAACTCTTCGACCGTAACCTCGCCTGCGCTTTCAGCTGCGGCTACGGCGTCCTCAAACTCTTTTGCAATGTCTTCCTCGATGGCCTGAACATCTTTCTGGGACAGGTCCGTCATTTCGATGAGGGCCGCGCGTGCGCGATCGACTGGGTCCCGCTCGGCGTAGTATTTCTTCTTGTCTTCCGGCATGTATGCACCCGGATCGTTTACATGGTGACCGGTATGGCGATAGGTGACCGCTTCGATCAGCACAGGCCCCTCCCCTTTCCGGCACATCTCGGCAGCTTTTTCTGTGAGGTCATGCACAGCCAGCGGATCATTTCCATCAACTTGGAAGGACGGAACGCCAATCGCTTCACCACGCTTATAGAGGTCAGTTTCACGCGTTGATTCACCGATCGTCGTCGATACGGCATATTGGTTGTTCTCGATGACCAAGATGAAGTTCAGGTTCCAGATGGCGGCAAGGTTCAGGCTTTCTAGAAGGGTGCCGTTGTTAGCAGCACCATCAGATGAAAACGTCACAGTCACAGCATCGTTTCCTTTGATCTGATTTGCCAACGCGGCCCCAACCCCAAGCGGCGTGCCCGCACCTACGATTCCGTTCGCACCAAGGTTTCCTTCGGAAATGTCTGCGATATGCATCGATCCGCCGAATCCACGGCAATATCCTGTTTCCTTTTGCAGAAGCTCAGCTACCATACGCCCAACATCCGCTCCCTTGGCGATGCAGTGACCATGCCCGCGGTGTGTTGAGGCGATAAAGTCACCTTCTTTCAGGGCCGCACAAACACCTGTCGCGATACCCTCTTGACCAAGGTAGGGGTGAAAATATCCGCGGATCAGGCCGCGCCGATAAAGCTTGATGCCTTCAGTTTCGAAAACGCGAATCTTGTAGGCGGTCGTAAAAATTTTCTTCAGCAACTCCTCACTACGAGCATTCTTACCTTTTTTTGCTTTCACCATACTATTAGCTCCTATCCTTTTGAGCATTAAACCCAGAGAGGTCGGGCCCTCCCGAGTGCTGTTCGGCGCACTCCTCTTCGTCATATTCTGTATAAGTGGGTCTTAAAAACATGTCGAGGAAAATTTCCTTCACAGAACGATATTTTTTGTTTCTCCCCTCATCGCCAAACGATTCGGTTCATTCTATTTGTAAAAATCCGTTGTAAACAAGAGAAGTGGCAATTCCGGCTCGAAGTGACGTGCCTCGGTGTAAATTTTCCCCATTAGACAAGACCAAACGAGTTACAGCTTCCCATAAACCTAGGCTGTTCAAAAGTAGAACTTTATCAGCAAGGAATTGGAGGGTTTTTGCAGTAAAGATCGTTCAGTTTTTCGACGCATATATCTCGGGTATCTTGGAGCATTTGGAAGGCGGTGTGTTGTTACGCCTGCCGGCCAACAAGCGGAGCTGAGGCTTTGGCTTGTGCATTTTGCACATACACAATGTCCAAGGCTACGGATAGAATCGCAAACGCGTATATCGTGTCTATTGAAAGTTGAAACTGAGCCTGCGAATCAAGCCTAAGAAGCGCCTTAAACAGACAAACCCGAACCGTTGGCCGTGCCAGACTCCCCAAACGGCACTTGGATGTCACTGACGGGCAGCACATACAAAGCGTGAGTGAAAGGGGATTCCCTTACGGCTCAACCGCCCCGGTGCTGTTTCGGAGGGGCCGACACCTTGGGAAAGTCGTTGAGCTTACAATTCACCTTCCAATGGCGCACGGTGAAGCTCGTGCCCTTATCCCTTGTGATGCACATCTTGCAGGCCAAAAACGGGCGTCTCGATTCCCTCAAGTCGGGCCTTGAGTTGAAGCGCCAAATAGTGGGAGAAATGCCGAGACTGGTGCAGATTGCCACCATGAAACCACATCGCTTCCTGCTGGGTAGGCTTCCACATGTTACGCAGTTCCCCTTCCCAAGGGCCGGGGTCTTTCGGCGTGTTTGACCCAAGCCCCCAGACCTTACCAACCTTGTCCGCCGTTTCCTGATCCACGATATCGGCAACCCAGCCATTCATGGATCCGTATCCCGTAGCATAGACAATTAGATCAGCATCCAGCTTTGTCCCGCCTTCTAACAGCACTCCATCCTTGATAATTTCTGCTACCTGCCCCCGCGCCAGCTTAATCTTGCCATCAATTACCATCTGGCTGGCGCCAATATCGATATAATAGCCCGAACCGCGCCGCAGATATTTCATGAACAACCCAGTATCATCCGCACCATAGTCAAGTTCAAAACCAGCCTTTTCCAGATCACTGTAGAATTCAGCATCTTCCTCGCGGATCGCGTCATAAACCGGTTTTTGAAAGTCATGAAGGACCGTATAGGGGATAGATGCAAAGGTAAGATCGGCCAATTCCGTGGTCATGCCTTGAGCAACAGCTTCTTCGGAATAAAGCGGACTCAGACCGTGTCGCATCAACAAGTCAGATTGCACAATATGCGTCGAAGATCTTTGCACCATGGTGACATCCGCGCCCTCTTCCCATAGCGCAGCGCAGATGTCATGGGCCGAGTTGTTCGAGCCGATCACAACCGCTTTCTTTCCTTCATATGCCTCTGGCCCAGGATGCGTTGAAGAATGCTGCTGGTCGCCCGTGAAGCTCTCTTTTCCCGGGAAGTTCGGGATTACCGCCTTGCCAGACATGCCGGTCGCAAAGACAAGTTGCTTTGGCCTAAGGGTCACTGGCGTGCCGTCACGGTCTACCTGCACTACCCATTCTTGCGCCTCTACATCAAATTTGGCGCGAGTAACGGCCGAACCTGTCCAATAGTTCAACTCCATCACTTTTGTGTACATCTCAAGCCAATCACCGATCTTATCCTTGGGTGAAAAGACGGGCCAATTGCTTGGAAATGGCAGGTAGGGGAGATGATCATACCAGACGGGATCATGCAGGCAGAGCGACTTGTAGCGGTTTCTCCAGCTATCGCCGGGTCGATTGTTCCGATCGACAATCAACGTCGGCACGCCATGCTGCCGCAGCCGGGCTCCGAGAGCAATACCGCCCTGACCACCGCCAACCACCAGCACATAAGGTTGCGTTTCATAGCCGAGTTCGGCTTCCTCCTTTTCGCGTTCCTCTAACCAAGTCAGCGCGTTGTGGGCCGATCCGTGACGTGCCCCGAAAGGCCGGCTTGTCCCGCCGGGTTCTTCATATCCGGTCAAAGATGCCATAGCTGTGAACATCGTCCAAATCTTGCCGTCCCTGATGCGCAACAGACCTTCGCCTTGGGCAGACCCCGTTTCAAAGGTGATCCAGAAGGTATGAACGTCAGCCTCCGTGCTGGAAGGACGTGTCGGGTCGAGTTTGACGTTTGATGGGGCTATCACTGCTAGCTGGGCCTTGAGCATTTTGCCAATTGCGCGCTTTCCAGACAGCGTTTTGAAATTCCACGTAAAGGTCAGCAGGTCCCGCCAATGACAGTCCTCTTGAAACAGTGATAGGATGCGATCCGTGTCCCGTGCCGCCAGAGCAGTGTTGAGATCGGAAATGAGTGTCATGAGTTTCGGGTCATCCGTAGTTCCGAGCATATTATTTCCTTCCTGTTGAATTTTTCGGACCTGAAAGATCACTCAGTAAATGAAGCATGGCCGTGCAATCCTGATCAGCACGCATCCAGGGGAGCGAAAGCGCGAAAATCTGTTGGGCGGCCGACCCCAGCGGTGTCGGCGCGCCCGTCGATTGTGCAAGGGTTAAGCCGAGACTTATGTCTTTCAGACCGAGGCGCAGAGGGAAATCGGGGGTGATATCACCGCTCAGGACCTTCTTGGGAAAGTTAGTATTGATTTGGCCCTGTCCGGCTGGTGTTTTCTGCAAAACCTCAACCACTTGATCAACGTCAAGATTCGCCATCCGTGCAAGATTGAGAGCCTCGGCAGTCATGACCATTCCGATCATGCCCATATAGTTGTTGATGAGCTTTAGTTTGAGGCCACTCCCCAACGGTCCTGCATAGACGATTTCGTCGCCCAGACATGCTAGGATGGGTTCAACGTGTTCCAGATCCTCTCGTTTGCCTCCAGCCAAGACCAAAAGCTGACCGGTTTGGGCTTCGGCGGGCGTGCGGCCAACGGGTGCATCAACCAGTCCGATTTTCTTAATGGCCAATTCGTACGCCAGGTTTTGAAGAAGCTCCGGATCCCCCGTACTCATATCAATGACGACCGAACCAGCACCCATCGACCTTACGGCCCCGTTTGATCCCAAAATAGCGTCCCGAACATGCCTACTTTCAGGCAGCATTGTAATTACGCACTCGACATCCAGAGCGGCGTCTTTTGGTGAACCGGCGACCCGGCAATTGGGCAAATCAACAAACTCGGACGCCACCTTGGAATTGACGTCATAGACGCTCATCTTATGACCAGCGTTTGCCAATCGCTTAGCCATTGGTGCGCCCATTGTTCCCAAGCCGATAAATCCGAGTTTCATAGTTCTCCCTGCTGCCGCGATTGTCGGCCGTCCTATTCAAGAAGTGGTTGCAAATTTGACAGATCAAGATGTCTTATCAAAGTGGCGGTGCTGTTGTAGTCATTCATGTTGAAGGCCACGATGCCGTACTTTCCAGTTCGCGCCTTCTTCAGCATCGGATTCATGTAAGCAATGGTCATAGCGGGCCTCCAATTATGTCGCAGTGTTTCGGAAATCCTTGGGCAGTGGCTGCAGAGTTGAGTTCGACCTGAGCAGCGCGGACCAACATGCTGACGGCTCCGCAACCTGGGTTTTAGATCAACGTCTCGGACGCGTGGGCAGGGTTGAACAGCCGCATTTCGCCGTTTGCTTTAGCAGCATTGTCAAAATCGGTACCATTCGGTGCGGACACGATTTCCAACTGAAGACCCCATGGCGCCATAAAATAGCACCAGGTCAAACCGATGTTCGGTCCATCGTCATAGGCCGTGGGTTCACCTAGAATTTCGACATCATTGTCTTTCAAAAACTGAATTGCTGCATCCATGTCATCAACATAGAATGCTAGATGGTGCCCGCCTATATCACTGTTCTTTGGTGGCGTGTTCGCTTGATCCGGGGCCACATATTCAAAAATTTCTAGGTTGGTCCCGTTTCCAATCCGCATGTAGCGAAATTCAGTAATGACCGAGCGTGGGTGCACATGCAGGTGCTTCGTCATCCAATCGCTGTCATCTACACGGAAGTTCGTGGCGGCAGTATAGAGCGTCACGCCACCGAGAATTCGTTCAAAAAAATCACAGGCTTCGTTGATATCGGGGACTGTGAACCCAATGTGTTCCATCCCTCGCATTCCAGGTATTGGCATTTTGCTTTCCTCCCAAGTCTATTAGAGTTTCAGAAATATTTGGCCGAGAAGTCCGCCAGCTTTTGGTATTGCCCGCCTGCAGCAATAGCTTCGTACATACCGCGCCAAATCTCATGCTGTTCACCGTAAAGCTCGCCCAGTCTTTGGTTCGGTATGAACTCGGCTTCAACTTCAACCATCTGTTCCACTGCTTCCTCGACGGAAGAAAATGCGCCAGATCCAAACGCCCCCAAGATAGCAGCACCCAGTACAGTACACTCCCGCTCGGTTGTGACACGTGTTGGCATGCCAATAATATCGGTCATGATTTGTACGAACCCGGCGCTCTTGGTGCCCCCTCCGGTCAAGCGTAGCTCTGAAATGCCGCCATCAACGTCGCTTTGGAACGCGTCCACAACCATCCGCATTTCGTTGGCGCAACCCTCTAGCAGGGCGCGGATCATATCGTGGCGGGTATGGTAAAGTCCTATCCCTAGAAACGCACCGCGTGACGCAGCATCATAGTAAGGCGTAACCTGACTGCTGAGAAACGAATGGAACAGCAAACCCTGAGCCCCGGGCGGAGAAGCCGCTGCTCCATCGACCATCAAGGCAAAAGGGCTGCGACCAAGCGCATTGCCGGCCTCGATCTCACGTCGACCCATGTTGTCGCGCCACCATTTCAGGCAAGCGCCAAGGCTGAATGCAGCCCCTTCGATGTCCCAGGCGCCGGGCACGCCATGGCCACCCCACCACAGATTGTTGCCCTTGATCCGATCCAACGAGTCCAGATGCCCAACCATCACACCTGAAGTTCCCACGGTAAATTCGGCCATGCCCTGCTTGATGATACCGGCACCGATTGCGGCACATTGCTGGTCCCCCGCCCCGCGGCAAAGCGTGATGCCTTCGGGCAATCCCGTCAACGCAGCAGCTTCCTTGGAAAGTTTGCCCGCAACACCTGACGGAGTGCCGATTGGGGGTAATCTGTCCCGAGTGATACCACACATCGACAGGATCTTGTCGCTCCAATCAAGCTTGGCAATATCCATCATCCCGTTGAGAGTGAGCGAAGCCGGATCGGTCACCCACTCTTCAGCACCAAGCTTATAAAGGAAGTATTCCTGACCATTGGCAAACCAACGGGTCTTTTCGAAAAGAGCAGGTTGATTGTCGCGAAACCATGCGACCTTGGCCGCAGACCAAAGCGGGCTGAGCTGCATGCCCGTATGCGCTTGATGCTCTTCGGGAGAAATTTCGGCTTCGAACCTAGCTTGGTATTCCGTCGCCCGCGTACAATTCCAAACATAGCTATTGCAAAGCGGTTTCTTGTCTTTATCCAGCATACCAATCGTGCCACGTTGGCTCGAAAGTCCCACCGACTTATAGGCCTCGGGTGGAAGATTTGCGGCACTTGTCGCTTGAGAGCAGGCCTCGCAAATCCCTTCCCAGACCACATCAAGATCTTGTTCACTCCATCCGGGGTGGGGGGTGATACAAGGATACTCCGCGTAACCATGGCCCAGCTTCTTGCCACGCTCGTCAAAGATCATCACCGTACATCCGGTCGTACCGGCATCAATTCCTACAAAGGCCTGAACTGGCATCACTCTTCATCTCCTCTTTTTCCAATGTTTGCGACCCAATCTGTCAGGAGAGAAAGAAAGGTCAAACGGCGCTCTTGGACATCCTGGTGCAGCCCCTCAAGGAGCCTCTTTTTGTAGGCGGGAACGTCTTCGACTCGCGCCAGCACCTTTTCAGGTATCAACGCCAGGTTCGTATCCCCCGCACCGTTCCAATCCATGTTCCCGAGCACGCCGTGCTGGATTGGGCCATCAGACCACGTCGCATCCAATTTGACGTCTCCCTCGGGGCCCGCCCAAACGACGTACTGATGAAAATCAGTTACGTTTCCATCTTCACACATCTGCCTCAAAGCCGCACCCATGCTCTTTTCGCCGACAAGGCGCGATGTGAAATCGCCACGTACCGTTTCGACGGCAGCATCATGCCCCAACAGACGTAGGACATCTCGCAAAAGCATATGCTTGCCCGAGCAAGATCCCTTATTCTGCTCGACAACATCCCGAACATTGCGTCCACCGCCGCTGCCGTACGGAATACGACGCACTGCGTGAAAAATATCCGCTATTTCAGATTCAGCAGTAAGTCGGTTGCTGCCAATAAAAGTGCGTACTTGTGATGGGATATCTGAAACAACCTGCATCATTGGCGTGGAATAGCCACACCATCACCGGCATCGAAGAAATACAGATCTTCCGAATTCAATGACAGGTGGCAAGGTTCACCATCATTGCCGGAAAATGAGGTGTCCGCCTTGGCACGAACCCGGCTACCACCAATTTCGACTTCGACAAGGACGTCGGCCCCCAAAAGCTGACGAGAGTAGACCTCTCCTTGGATGCTGCTCGAAGATTTCTCCAACGAAACCGAGGCTTTGTCCGGTCGAACCCCAACAAGAAGTTCTTTTTTTCCGAATTGATTCAACCGTGCAGCACTTGCTGGGTCCAAAGCGATGGTATTTTCGCCGTAGATCAAGGCTGTTTCGCCATTGACCCCGACCAGTTGCATTTCCATCAACGACATCATTGGTTCTCCCACGAATGTCGCCACCCAGGAATTTGCAGGATTTTCATAAACTTCCTGCGGTGTTGCAAATTGCTGCAAGACACCATCATTCATCACGGCGATCCGATCTGACATGGTCAACGCCTCAAGCTGATCATGGGTAACGTAGATGGTTGTCACGCCGAGCTTGTGTTGAAGGTGCTTTAGTTCTCCGCGCATTCGAGCGCGCAGCTTGGCATCCAAATGCGCAATAGGTTCGTCAAACAAGAATACCTGTGGTTGACGAACGATCGCACGACCGATGGCGGTTCTCTGCTTTTGTCCGCCACTTAGTTCCTGTGGACGGCGCTCAAGAAGATGTTCAATCTCAAGAAGTTTGGCTGCGTCGTTTACACGGCGTGCGATTTCGTCTTGCGGAACTTTGGCTTGCCGCAGAGGGTTTGCGATATTGTCGAAAATAGTCTTGTGCGGATAAAGCGCATAGTTTTCAAACACCATCGCAATGTCGCGATCTTTGGGCGGCAATTTGTTCACGGCCTTATCGCCGAAGACAATTTCACCAGAACTGATATGCTCCAGCCCCGCCAACATCCGCAACGAGGTCGATTTTCCGCACCCTGAGGGCCCAAGCAACGAGACGAATTCGCCGTCCTTGATGTCCATATTCAGTTCTTTAACGGCAATCGCACCGTCTCCGTAATCTTTCCAGACGTTATTGAATGAAACAGCAACCATTTTGTATTCCCTTGTCTCAGTATTACTCTTTTACGGCGCCCATCGTCAGCCCGGCTACAAGATAGCGTCGAACGAGCAGTCCAAGGGGGATCATCGGCGCGGTTGTCACTACCCCAGCAGCCATGATTTTTCCCCAATCGATGTTCTGCGGTTGTACCAATTCACGCGTTGCGGCGGGCAGCGTTTTCGCGCCTCCGCTGCCAATAATGGTCGCAAATAGGAAGTCGTTCCATGCGAACAGGATACATAGGATCACAAACGCTCCAAGACCCGGTGCAACCAACGGCAAAATTGTAAGGAACGCCTGGAAGCGGTTTTGCCCGTCAACTTGTGCAGCCTCTTCGATGGCATAGGGCACCCCGTCAAAGAACCCTTTCAGCATCCAGATCGCAAACGGTAGATTGAAGGTTGTAAATGCCAAGATCAGGCCCGGCAGCGTTCCAACCAGATCAACAGACCGAAAGATCGCATAGAGCGGCACGATCACAGCGACAATCGGTGCCATCCGGGTCGAGATGATCCAGAACAGCAGATCTTTCTTTCCGCGAAATTCGCTACGCGACAGGCTATAGGCACACATAGATCCAAGCGTGACAGCAATCATCGCCGACCCGATGGAAGCCACGAGACTATTGAACAAATACGTTCCAAAACCATTCTCTGTGAAGAGAGCAACGTAGTGTGCGAAGGTTGGAGAGAAGTCAAAGAAGACCGTCGCACCAGCCCAATCACCAGGGGCCGGTACAGAAAAAGCATCCAGCAGGTCCTTAAGCGATGATACAAACATGATGAACAGCGGAAGCAGCGACCATACCAGAAAGAAGGTAAGGAAGATGGGGCTAATCCACTTCAACGCTTTGACAAAAAACCCGGTGTCGTAGGAGATTATTTCTCGAGATGCCATTTTCTTAGTTTCCTTGTGCCCTAGTTGTCGGTGTCGCCCTGAAGGGCCTTTTTGCGGGCCGGATCTTCAAGAACCCGCACCAAGATCATTCCCAGTATAATCGTGACGATCAGCAAGGTCAGCGCAATGGCTGCTCCCCGGCCCAGTTTGAAGAACTGGAAGGATACGTCAAAAAGATACACTGGCAGCAAACGCGTCGAATTGCTGGGACCACCACCGGTAAGCGCGAGGATCGCATCGATAAACCGGAAATTATCCATAAACCGCAACAGTACCGCAATCAGCAGGAACGGATAGATATTGGGCAAACTGACATGGAAGAAGTTGCTAATTGAGCCGGCGCCGTCGACCATATTCGCCTCAAGCTGATCTTGCGGCACACGCTTTAGCCCGGCCAGCGTAATCAGCGTGATCAACGGCGTCCATTGCCATACATCGACAAGAATAATGCCATAAAGCGCAGTTTTTGTGCTGCCCAAAATGGATGTTTCACCCAACAGACCAATGCTCTGGAAAATCCAGTGATACCAGCCAAATGTCCCGTTGTAGAGGTAATAGAACAGCAGGCCAGCGACGACAGGCGAAACCATCATCGGCATCAAGAACAACGTCACCAAGACCTTTTCGTGACGCGAGTTGTTAAGAACAACCGCAAGCGTGACACCGACGACAACCTGTATCGACAGACAGATCGCACTGTATTTAGCAAGCAATCCCCAACCTTCAATGTATCGTGCATCGCTGAAAAGGCGGCTGAAATTCTCTACCCCGACGAACACATCTCCTGCCGCGCCGAAACCGACTTTGTGAAAACTCATGTAAATGAGCCAGAGGAAAGGGTAGATCGTGATCGCAGCCAGTAAAATGATGGCCGGAGCAGCCAAGTAAACATAGAACATGCGGCTGGGCGCGGGATTCATTGTTGCGGGCATTTCGCTGATAGTTGAAAAGCCCCAATCCTGATCCGACAGTGCGGGATGTCCTTTATAAGACGTACTCACAGTCATTTTTTGCTCCAGGCCTAGATATACAAGTTCTAAGAGTACGCACGTTGAGCCGGATCATTGAGATCCAGTTCACCGCACTCGTGTCACTTGTTATGTTGTGTGCAGCTAAAAGAAGGGCGTACGAAATCACGCCCTTCTTCGATTTTTACCTTCTTAGTGAAGGTTATCGATTTGCGATTTGATGTTGTTACAAGCCTCTTCCGGAGTGGTTTGTTCGGACAAACAACCCTGCGTCTCTGTAGCCACGATTTTGTGGTACTCGTTCGCTTCGGGAACTTTCGGCCCAAGCACAAAGTTCGGGTCTTTGATGCCATGATCGTAAACCGCATCGAAGGTCAGCGCATTTGGCATACTGGACGGACGAGAACGGGCTTCAGCCACACCAGGCATATCCATTACCGACCGACGCGTCGGCGTGCCGCCAAGGCCGGTCAACACGTCGTACTGGATGTTGGCAGAGGTCGCATAGACACAGAAGATATAGGCCGCACGCTGAACGTCTTCGGACGCATTGCCGTTGATGCCGATACCGCCCACACCACAGTTGGTTCCATTGACCGCCGGGCCGCCATTCAGGATCCAGCTTGCTTCGCCCTTTGGGCACGGAGCATATGCCGTCTTGCCACCGGCAGCGACTGATGTGGCTTCATCTTCGATAGAAGCCGCAAACTCATGATATTGAACTTGCATCGCGATATTGCCCGACTGATACACAGTGTTCAACTCAAGTGTACCATTAGCTAAGTTATCAGGGTGGCTGACATCTGCCTGCTCCTTAAACTTCTGCATCAGCAGAACGGATTGCTCGTCACCCCAGTTTGACGGAGGCGGTGTTCTGCTACCCAGCTTGTCGTCAATTTCCCAATCCAGCCATTGGCCATGTGCATAGAACATCCGCTGCACATCAAGCTGGGTTGTCCACGCGAATGAACCTTGGTGCTGGGCATAGCCATATGGCACGTCTGCACCTCCGTCGCGCTTCCTCTTTAAGAACTCGGCGAAGTCATGAACGTTCTTCCAAGTCGAATCTTCGTTGAACTCCATACGATACCCGTACTCGGCTTCGAAATCCTTGGTATTCGCCTCATAGATATCCTGACGGTAGAACGTACATGCCACCGCGGCATCATAGGGCAAGGCGATCAACCGATCCCGATCATAGAACCGTCCACAGGCATCCTGGAAGTTTTCGAACCAAACGCCGTCACCATATCCTTCAGGATCCTGAGGCAGCGTTTCATCACCGATCATTGGGGTCAGGTCTGCGTAAAAATCAGCAAACGGTGCACCGATGGGTTTGTCTTGAACATAACTGACAGGGAAATCAGAGTTGCCACTCTGCAAATCAATGCCAACTTTCTGCTGAACCGATGGCAGGCCATCTGTGATGACCTCGACTTCAATACCGGTCAGCTTATAAAACTCTTCTATTTTATCCCGGATTGCAAAAGATGGTGGTGTATTCTCTGACATGAAAACCAGCTTTGAACCTTCATATTGCCGCCACTTGGCGTCGTCCGAAGACTGTGCCTGCACAGGACGTCGCGAGATGACAGTACTGAGACCAACAACGAGCGATCCCAGACCAAGCGAAGCCGCCCCGCCACCACCCAACTCAAGAAATTTACGGCGCGATACCGATTTGTAAATCGCATTTTTAGGTACGTAGAACATAGTTTCCTCCCTGATGCAGCCGATCGCCGAAATTTTCCCGGACCTACAGCTTCTAACGAATGCCGAGAACAGACTCGGACGCCTCGGCTGTGAAAATTAATTCCACACTTTACGAAATTGATCAAGTGTTTGTTGGAAATTTTCTCCATAAGTAAAGCACGCCACATTAAGGCCGTTGAAGCAGTCAGCGATTTATTGCTACGTTAAGCCCTTAGTTCGTTGCAATTCGCGCCGTCCTGCCCCGTAAAGGTTCATCAAATATGCCTCGCACTGAGAGCCCCCTGCCTAAACTTAGGCTCTTTTAAGGGCGATCCCGTGCCGGTATGCCCAAGTCCTTTGACAAGCACAGTTGACTTATCTGGTTGATGTTCGCAGCCAATCCTGTCAGTTTCATGGAAAGAAGCAAATTTTCATCTCCCAATGAGAACTACCTAGAGATCAGCAGAAAGGAGAAGATTCATGTCGATCAAAGATAGTAGGTCAAATTTGCCTCTTTCAGAGCGTATACAGACCAACTACGGCCTACTTAAAAATGCTGAACGCAAAGTAGCCGATTTTCTGATGCAAAACCCTGGCTTGCTGCTTGAAAGCTCAATTACAGAGTTTTCGCGCCAACTCGGGGTCAGTGAAGCCACAATTAGCAGGTTCTCGAAGGCCATAGGCTACGATGGTTACCCAGCCCTGAAACTCTCAATCGCTGCCGGTACCTCACGATCGGCGCCTTTGCCAAACATGCCAACAGAAATTAATGAAGGCGACAGCATAAGCGAGATGGGTCGAAAACTTCAGGCAACGCTTTCACTTTCCATTCAGATGACCAACAGCAGCCTAGATTTGAATGCCCTTGAGGAGGCTGTTGAAAAGATCGGCGGTGCAAAGCGCCTCATTTTCATCGGTGTTGGCGGCGCGGCATCTATTTGCGTGGAAGCTATGCATTTGTTTGTCAAGGCAGGGAGACAGGCTGAGTCAATTTCTGATGGGTACACGCAGATTGCTGCGGCAACTTCGCTCAACGAAGGCGATACATTGGTGGGTGTTTCACACACTGGTCAAACCCGTTCCGTCGCTCATGCCTTATCGCTTGCTGCAAAAAACGGTGCCGCGACAGTTGCCATAACTTCAGACAAGAAATCGGAGGTTGCCCGGGCTGCGGACACAGTCCTGACAACTTGGAACAGTCAATCCAAACAAGTGCCTTTGTTTGGTGATTTTCTGGAAGGTCGAATGTCACAGCTATTTCTAATTGATTTGGTCTATTTGAACGCTTTGTTCAAAAGTGAAAACAACGAAAAAGGCGGCCTCATGATGACTGGTGACGCTCTCAAGCGTTACTATCAAATTACCTAGGGGCGCGACCATGTCACTGCGCAAAGCTCCAAGCCACCTACTTGATATGGATGGTGTTCTGGTCCGGGGAAAACAGCCAATCGCTGGATCCATTGAATACGTCCGCATGCTGAAGGAAAAGAAAATATCCTTCATGGTGCTTACCAACAACTCTCGGTTTGCCCCGGATGTTCACTCGGATCGCCTGCGCGAAATAGGCTTTCCAGTCGATGCTGAGAATGTTTATACGTCTGCCTTGGCAACAGCCAGGTTCCTCAGAACTCAGAAGGCAGGCGCAACCTGTTTCGCCGTAGGAGATAACGGTCTTCACGTCGCACTTGAAGCGGCCGGATGCAATCTGACCGATAAGAACCCGGAGTTTGTGGTGATAGGTGAAAGCCTTGATTTTAACTACGCAGATCTGGCTAAGGGCGCCCATCTGATTGATCAAGGATCGCGCTTTATTGGCACCAACCCGGATGTGAACGGCCCCGTCGAAATCGGACGGCATCCCGCATGTGGTGCCGCTTGCGCGATGATCGCTGCCTCGACCGGGAAAACGCCCTATTTCCTGGGCAAGCCTAACCCACTGATGATGCGTGGTGCTCTCGAGCGGTTAGGCGTACGAGCCTCAGAGGCTATTATGGTCGGTGATCGCATGGATACTGACGTGCTTGCTGGAATGGAATTGGGGCTTGAAACGACGCTTGTACTCACAGGAAGCTCTAAGGTCGAAGATGTCAGTGAATTCCCATTCCGGCCGGATCGCGTTGTCGCACGTCTCAGTGACTTGGCGTACGATTTCGATTTTGGCTGACGTCGCGCCTGCTGCCACGATGCGTTTGGAAATAGCGCATGCAATGCAACCTCAATGCACGCGCCACTAAGAGCGCAACTATCCTAGATTTTGCACCAAAGCACGGCACGTTGCCAGATCTACCTGCCCTGCGCTTAGATCATCGGTAACAATATCCGCCTTGGAAAAGTCTTCGTTCTGCGTATAGGTGGACTTGGTCACGACGCACTGCGCACCAGCGGACTTGGCCGCCATAAGGCCGATATGACTGTCCTCGATAACCACACATTTCTGCGGCTCGACGCTCAGTGTTTGGGCGCCCAGCAGGTAGATCGCCGGATCAGGTTTTTTGATCGAAACCATGTCCCCTGCAAAAACTTGGATGTTCGGTGCCAAGTCACCTCCAATTACTTCATCAACGATCCCTTGAACCGCCCGCACGTTTGATGTGGAGCAAACCGCAACCGGAATCCCATCGCCAAACGCTTCGGCTATTAACCCCCGCACGCCCAGCCGAAGTTTCATATCTCCCGCAAGAACCAGGTCCATGAACTTGTCAGTTTTGGACCGGTGCAGATCTTTTACGAACCCGTCTCGGTCATGGATCTCGTTTGGCCAGCCTCTGCCATCAAAATAGTGCTTCATGCGTTCCTTTCCGCCAGCAACCTCCAGCAACACAGAGTACTCTTCAACAGACCATTCAACCTCTAGTCCGGCACTCTTGAATGCCTGATTGAACGCCACGCGATGACCATCGCGTTCAGTGTCCACCAGAACGCCATCACAATCAAAAAGTAAGGCTTGCAAAGTCATGTCGCGCTCTTCTCACCTATGCTAAACAGCTTCAGGAATGGCGCTAGGCTGTCTTTCATGGTCTGATGTTGTGACGTGACGTAGGGTAAGGGTTCCGATGGTGGTTTCTGCGCGCTCAGCGGCTTTGAAAACCCCTGAATGAAATCACGCTTGTGCATGGTCGACAAATTCACCTTGGCGCACCCACGTGCAATGCAACTTTCAAACTGATACTCTGACAAACCTGTACCACCATGCAAAGCGATCGGTAGGCCCGTTCCCTCATGAACACGTTGCAACAAGTCGTAGTCGATATTCGGTTCCCCGCTGTAGAAGCCGTGCGCGGTTCCGATCGCAGGTGCAAAAACGCCCATTTCGGGCATGGCCTTGGCGAATTCGATGCACTCATCATAGTTGGCTAACCGCTCACTGCCCTCTTCAACGACTTTATCATCTTCGACGCCACCGATCGCGCCGATTTCACACTCTAACGAAACATCGGCAGCCTGCGTTTTTGCGTATACAGCTGTGGACCTTTCGAGATTTTCCGCAAATGGTAGGCTTGATCCATCGAACATGACGGCGGTCCAACCCGCGTTAATACAGTCGTCGATCACCGCTTCATCCGTGCAATGATCGAGATGAAGCGCGACATCGACATCAGCGTCATTTGCAAGAAGCTTCACCCAGCTTGCCACCGAATTGGCGCCCCAGTATTTGACCGTCTTGACAGAAACCTGAGTAATCACAGGAACGGAGAGTTCCTGCGCGCAATCAATCACTGATCGTGCAGAGTTGAAGTCAATAATATTAACGGCAGCGACTGCCCGATTCTTTGTACGCGCGTCGCGCAGCATCGGGCCCATTTTGACCAATGGCATCTTACTTTCTCCTTGTGAGTCTTGAGGCTAAACCTCTTGAGAGGCGTCTCGTTGTCTTGATTGGGCGAAGACAGCTAGCCCGGTGCCGAGCAACAGAATGCCGCCCTTAATCATTTCACCAATACCTTCATTGGAGAGCCAACCCAGTGCCGCGGCCCCCTTGCTGACAACAATTAGGATCAAAATGCCGACCATTGTTCCCAGGACATTCGCCTGACCAACACGCAGAACCAGACTTCCCAAGAAGACCGCTGTTAGCCCGTCTACGAAATAGCTGGCTCCCATCGTCGGTTGCCCGGTTTTGAATTCGGCCGCAATCAGAACACCTGCCGTTGCCGACATCAGAGCTGAATATACAAAGAGCAGCAGGTTCAAACGACGCACATTAACACCCGCTTCGTGAACGGCTTCGTAATTGCCTTCTTGAGCGTAGATGTAATGGCCAAACGTAAGGCGCTCTTGCAAATACCAGCTCACAAAAAGCACAATTGCCGCCACCAAAAGCACGAGTGGTACCGCACCAATCGCGGTGGCCCCTGCCCCATCGCCAGAAACAAATGCCTCACCAAAAGTGGTATGCATGAATTCAGAAAGCCAGCCGGGTCGCTCAATTCCAAAGGACGACCCATCAGCGAGCATCAAAGCCAAGGAACCTAGAAATGATGCGCTACAGATTGTAACGACAAGATCCGATAGACCGAGGTAATTGATCAAATACCCGTTCACGATGCCGACAACAGCCCCAATCACGAGGACCACCAGATAAGCGGTCACCCAATCCCAACCTAACTGCACAAGTGTAGCGGATACCACATTTGCAAGCGCCGCCATTGTATAGAAACTGACGTCAATTTTTCCAGTCGCGACAATCCAAGTCAGCCCGCAGACCATTATGAAAGTAACGGAGGCTGCGCGCAGTATTGATGTGATGTTGATAGGAGCAAAGAAAGTTGGTTCGTTCGACCCAAAGAAAACGATCAAAGCAACCAGCACTGCTAGCAATCCATATCGCTCCAAAAGCCCTTTGAACCAATAACCGCGGTTTTCCATCGAGATATCTGCAGACATCAAGAAGCCTCCTGAATTTTGGAATTGGTGGCGGGTCGTCGAAGCCCCAAACCATTTCTGATCCTGTTGGAAAGCGAACCCCTGATCTTGCTATCGAAAGCAATCACCCCGAAAATCAGAATTCCGGCAATAACCGCATTGTGGGACAGGTTGTCGACTCCAGCGAGCGTCAGGCCATTGCTCACGATTGCGATGAGCAGCACGCCTGCGCTTGTTGGCAAGATGCCTGGACGAGAAAAGATCGCGGCTCCTAACAAGACTGCCGCATAAGTAGCGAGCATATAACCCTCACCCGCGCCCACTTCTCCTTTGCCGCCTGCAGAAATCAACACGGTCGACGCACAGACCATCAAAACTCCGGAGATAACAAAGGCGACCGCGACATAGAGTCTGACGTTGATCCCCGAGTATTTTGCTGCAACCGGATATTCACCGGTTGCATAAAAGCTTCGCCCCCAACGGGTTTTGTGCAAAAAAACGAATGCGATAACGTAGGCAAATATCAGGAAAATAGTAGCGTAGCTAACGCCAAACAGCTTCCCATTGTTCAAGGTCAGGATGCCCGAGCTAAAGAAGTTGCGAAAGATGTCTTTGCCATTCGAGAACCAGTAAGATGCACCTCCGACTACGGCCCCAACAGCAATTGTCGTCACGATGTCCGGTAGGCGAAGATAGCTGATGGCAATACCATTCATCATACCCACGACCAGACCACCGAGCATTCCCAAAGGCACAGCGACCCAAGGGTTGAAACCAGACATGATCAGAAACGCAACAAACATGGCCCCAAAAGAAATTGACCCTTCAAAGGACAGGTCAAATTTTCGAACAACTATCACGAATGTTAATCCCAACGCTGCAAACCCAACTGGCGTCATATTTCGCAGAATCGTGGTCATGTTGTTGACCGTCATGAAACGTGGGTTGAGCACTGAGAATAATAAGATCAGCAGCAAGGTTAGCAGCAGAAAACTGGCCGTCCTTTGGTTTGTGGGATCGCTGAGTAATTTTTTCACTGGTTCGCCTCCCCCATCAAACCACGATGCAAAAGTTGATCGCGGGTGATTTTAGCTTCTGGATCGCCAACCTGCTGCCGTTTGTAGAAGGACACAGCGCGATCGCTCAGTCCAAAAACCTCGTCGCAGTCTGACGAAATCAGCACGACCGCCTTCTCATCGGCAAGTTTTCGAATTTCAGAGTATATTTTCGACCGCGCGCCGACATCTACGCCAACTGTCGGTTCAACAAAAATGTACAGCTCGGAATCACTGTAGAGTGCTTTCGCCATGACTACTTTTTGCTGATTGCCACCGGAAAAGCTTGAAGCGCTGATATCGATATCATGTGGATTCAGGTCCAATTTCGTCAATATCGCGTCCGCATCTCGCCGGTTGGCAGCGACACGATCAAGACCTAGCCTGTTCGAGGACCGTTTCAAGTTTGCCAATGTGGTGTTAAAAACAGAACTGCGCTCCATCACCAGCCCTTGCGTCCGCCGGTCACCGGGCAGAAGAAAAATTCCCTTTTTCAAAGCCTCACCAGCACTGCGAATGTTCGTCTCTTTAGATTTGAACCAGATCCGGCCTTGGCCGTCATGCTTGCGAATGCCGTAAATTGCATCGCCGAGTTCATGGATACCTGATCCTACGAGCCCAAAGATGCCCAGCACTTCTCCACGCCTGGCTTCAAGTGTCACATCAGAGAACATTTGATCAGCACTTAGTTTTTCAAGTTTGATCACCGGCTTTCGGTCGATCTCAGGAATGGCCGCCTTGGCCGGATAAAGCCCCTTAAGTGGGCGACCTAACATTAATTCGGCCAAATTTACGCCCTCTGCCTTCGCTTCGAGCGTATCCATCGTTGCGACCCGTTGACCATTTCGGAAGACGGTAAATCTATCCGTAATTTCAAATACTTCTTCCAAGTGATGGGTGATGTAGATGATCGAAATACCCTGATCACAAAGGGTGCGCATAAGCGCGAAAAGCATATCCCGTTCTGCTTCCGTCAGGATTGATGTCGGTTCATCCAACAACAGCACCTTTGTGTTGTCGCGGATCAGCGCATGTAAAATCGACAAAAGCTCTTTCTCAACCGGCGACAAATCCGAAACACGGCTCTCAAGATCCAGCGCCATTTCATACCGCTCTGCCGTTGCTCTTGCTGTCGCCAGCATTTTGGAGCGATCCACACGGCGAAATAGTCCCGGCTTTGCACTTTCTTGACCCAACAGAACATTCTCATAGCAGGTCATCGCGGGCACCAATTCGGGGTGCTGTTGTACAGCAGCAATGCCCGCGCGCATCGCGCTGCTCGGGTTTGTTATGGAAGTCTTCTTGCCATCAATTTTGATTTCGCCCGCGTCCGGCGTGTAAATCCCCGACAAAATTTTCGTGAGCGTGGATTTTCCTGCACCATTCATGCCCAACAACGCATGTACTTCACCACGCCTGAGCTCAAAATCAACATTGTCGAGCGCCCTAACACTGCCGAAGCTCTTGCTCAAACCGCTTATTCTTAGAACAGTGTCGTTCATGGTCATTCCCTGTGAAAGCCCGAAACCCAGCAAAGGGTTTCGGGCACCTTGTTTCAGTCCTACAGAACGCGAACCCAACCAAGCTCGTCAGCGCGACCTGGACGATCGTAATCGGCCGCGTCTGGGCCAACGTCTTTTAGATCGTCGTAAGTGGCCTGATACGTCGGAGTAATGACGAGGCGTGGAATGTTGTTTCCCGCAAGGAACTCATGTGCATAGAGCGCATTCAGGAATGCCATCTCATAGAAACTTTGAGCACAGGTCATTTGGAACGGCGTACCACCAGCAATATATGAGAACGATTGCTCCCCGCCATCAATTCCGGTCAGGAAGATATTGTCACGACCGGCGGCCTGAACGGCGAGCGCACCCTCAATTGCAGCTCCATCCCATGCGCACCAAACGGCATCAATGTCGTCGTGCGCCGCAAGCATATTTTCAACTGCCTGGCGCGGCGTTGTATCCGCGGTAAAGTTGAACGCCCAACGCGCCGCGACTTCAAGCCCTGGATACTTGCGCAGCGCATGCTCCATTCCCAGTGTTCGTTGGTCCCAGCTTTCATTTTGCGGCAGTGTCACGATGGCAACTTTCCCATTGCCTTCCAGCTTTTTCGCCATCCATTCAGCTGTGTGGAAACCCATTCCGTAGTTAGAAGATAGCGCGGTCGAATGTACTGCAACACCGGGTACCATTGAGTCACCACAGAACGTCGGAATTCCCGCATCAATTGCTCGCTGAACCGCGGGCGCGATAGCAGCCGCATCTGCCGGCGTGATAAAGATGGCATCTGGGCTTGACGCAATTGCGGAATCAATTTGCTCGGACTGCGTTTTTGGATCGAAGCCTGCGTCAGATACCGTCAGTTCGCCCCCAAGTTCAGACACCGCGTCCTCATAGCCCGCAAGCAATGCGGCACCACTATCGAACGATGTCCACCCCAGGCACGCAACAAATTTGGGATTTTGTTGCGCCAGTGCAGGACGCACACCGCCTACATAGCCTGCCACCGCTGCAGCTGCAGCGGTCGACAAAACTTGTCGTCTACTCATGTGAAAAGTCGCCTGGCCTTCTTTAGCTAGCTCTAATTCATCTGGCATATCAGTTCTCCCCTTTGATTTCAGTTTAACTTCCTGGACGATGTATTCCAATTTCCAGGAACCTGGCCAGGTCACGACAGAATAGCCAGACACGGCATTCGGTCAAGGAGAAAATTTTCACCCAACCAAATAGACCCGCGAGACTTCCCCGACACTGGCTCCCGAATCTCGCCTACCCAACAGCGATAAGCCAAATTGATCTGTAAGCGAATCAACCCATAAAGATCGCCTGGGGACGAACAACTTAACTGAAAATGCACACATAGAGCGAGGTTTTTCGCAGAAAATATATTCCTACAGGTTGTGCTCAATTGCCAACTGGCAACTTGAAAATACGATGCGTTGAAAAAGAGACTTGAAAAATGGCGAAAATTTTCCTCTAGTGCCTTTGGATAGACCTTCGTGGACTTCTAGAATGGTCTGTCTGCGCCAACTGTGGCGCATGAATGATCAGGCTTCGAAAGAAGCTGCAGATAAGGAAATCAAGTGTCTACAGTCATAACGAACCGCTTTGAAGGCAAGGTCGCCCTAATTTCAGGCGCGGCAAACGGAATCGGGCGCGAGATCGCAATGCGTCTTGCAAACGAGGGGGCTCATTGCGTTCTGTCAGATATCAATGGCGAAGCGCTCGCGGCCGCAGAAGCGGCCATTACCGCCCAAGGCGGATCTGCCGAACGCTTTGCAATCGACATTACCGACAACAGCCAAATAACATTAATGGTGCAAGAGACCCTGCAATCCAAGGGAAAAATCGACATTGTCATTCCATGCGCAGGAATCGTGCAGGAAGGCCCGATTGAAGAAATATCAGAGCGCACCTGGGATCGCGTCTTCGACGTGAACCTAAAGAGCATTTACTTCCTTCTCCATCAGGTGATTCCGTCAATGAAAGCGCGGCAGTACGGGAAAATTGTCAACATCTCCTCACAGTCCGGCATATTCGGACGCCCCCGACGTGTCGCCTATTCCGCTTCCAAATTTGCATTGAACGGCCTAACGCAGGCTTTGGCGCTAGAGGTTGCCGAGCACGGAATCACCGTCAACGCAGTTTGCCCAAGCCGAATAGAATCAGCGATGACGGACGAGATCATTCGCGGACGGGTCGAGAAATCCGGCAACAGCTTTGATGATGAGATGGCCAAGTATCAAAAGACAGTGCCAATCGGCCGATTGGGGCGCGCTTCTGACGTGGCTTCGCTAGCAACTTATCTGGCCAGCGACGAAGCAGAATTTATCACTGGCCAATTCATGTCGACCTCTGGCGGACGCTAAGTTGGTGGGAATGGTCGACCAGAACATGAGGAGGATTGAGCCATGACAAAAGAAAAAGACTACGTCATCGCGGTGGATGCAGGGACAGGCAGCCTACGTTCTGCGTTATTTCACAGGTCTGGCCGGATGGAGTATATGTCGGTCGAGCCCTACCACACGGATTTCCCTAGGCCAGGCTGGGCAGAACAATCTCCTGCTGAATGGTGGGACTGTCTGGTCAAGACAGTACGGGCCTGCCTGGCCAACGCAGATGTTGACCCAACAAAAATTGCAGCTATTTCTGTCGATGGAACCTCTTCAACGGTTGTTTGTCTTGACGATCAACAAGCTCCTCTACGTGAGGCGATTCTTTGGATGGACAATCGCGCCTCTGCTCAGGCACAGGAGATATTTAAGACTAACCACCCCGCAATTGAGCGAAGCAAGGCCGGCATTAGTTCCGAATGGCTCATACCAAAAGTGCTTTGGCTCAAGCAGAACCAATCTGAAATCTTCGACAAAACTGCCTACTTTATGGAACAGGTGGACTATCTGACTTTGCGCTTATCCGGAAAACCGACTCTAAGTCTGAACCACGTGACGCACCGGTGGTTCTACAATAAACGTGATGGTGGCTGGCCGTCGGCGTTTTATGATCAGATTGGCCTTGAAGGGATCACGGAGAAATTCTGCGGTACGGTCTTGCCCATTGGCGCCGCAATTGGACATTTGTCGTCGGCAGCGGCTAATGAACTGGGACTGTCCACCGACACAATTGTCGCACAAGGCGGCACCGATTGTTATCTGGGTGCGCTGGGATTGAATGCCGTTCGGCCTGGTCAAGTTGGCATGATCGCAGGTTCGTCCCATGTGTTCATGCCCATGGTCAAAGAACCAACGGTCACCAAAGGCTTGTTTGGCGCACACCCTGACTGTCTTATCGATGGGCTTTGCACCTTCGAAGGAGGGCTGGTTTCTTCTGGTTCCATTGTTAAATGGTTCCGCGATCATTTTGTTCATGAAGCTATGTTTGATGACATGGCTGCTGATGACGATATTTATGACCGGCTGACAGCAGAAGCCGCTGATATCCCAATTGGGTCAGAAGGCGTAGTTGTTCTGGATTACTGGCAAGGCAACCGCACACCGCACACGGACTATGAGGTTCAAGGTATGATATGGGGACTCACGCTGCGCCATCGGCGAGCCCATCTGTTCCGCGCCATTTTGGAATCGATTGCCTTTGGGACAGAAAACACTCTCAAGCGCGTGCGTGATGCTGGACATTCAGTCGAGGCTATTCTTGTTGGTGGAGGAACGGCCAAGAGCGATCTCTGGCTCCAAATGCACGCTGACGTAAGCAATGTGCCGGTAATGGTGCCAAAATTCACCGAAGCGACTCTGCTTGGTTCGGCTATTTCCGCAGTGACTGCTGCCGGTTTTTATTCCGATCTTGTCAGTGCATCTGACGCAATGGTCGATATCGAGCGTGTTATTGAGCCGAACCCGCGCTCGCACAAGGAATATTTGAAGTTCTTTGACCTATACGAGGCCACATACCCAGCAATGAAAACTCTGATGCACAACATGGCAAAAACCGTGCACGGGAAGGCGATTTCCGACCTTATCGAGATCGCTGATTTAGAGCAATGAGCCCAGTCTACTTCATCTGATGGCCTTACGGGCCGCTTTACAATGTGAGCGGCCTTCTTAGGTCAGTTTTCCATAGCCAAACAAGCGACAATAAGTCGATAACCAAAAGTACATTCCCTGTCGAGTTAACATATGCGCGCTTATGCGAATTTGACCTGTGGCCGCAAAGTTAGAATGTCTCACAACTGCAAAGTAGAAGTGTCACACTTCCCTGTTGAAGCAGGATTGGAGTGTGGCCGTGGGATTGGTGATCATGAGCGAACGCGAGCTGAACCGCATAGAAGTGTTGAGTCAAGTTACGCAAGGCCGAATGACGGCTGTGACAGCGGCAAATGTTTTGGGACTGAGTCGACGACAAGTGCATCGACTGTTGAAGAGTTTCCAGACCGAAGGCCCAGCAGCGATCCGTCACAAAGCGCGTGGTCGAAGATCGAACAACAGTATTGATCCTGCGGTGCTTGAGTTTGCTGTGACGCTGGTCAAAGAGAACTACATCGACTTTGGGCCAACCTTTGCAGCTGAGAAGCTGGCCGAGGATCACGGTCTGAAGGTATCCCGTGAGACGCTGCGCAAGTTGATGCAGGACGCCGGGATCTGGCTGTCGCGCAAACAACGTCGCACATTCCATCAGCCCAGATTGCGCCGGGAATGCTTTGGTGAGTTGATCCAGATTGATGGCTCAGATCATCGCTGGTTTGAGGATCGCGGCCCGCCGTGCACTCTGCTTGTCTTCGTCGATGACGCGACCAGCACGTTGATGCAGCTGCGGTTTGTGACGTCAGAGAGCACGTTCAGCTACTTCGAAGCGCTAGATTTGTATCTGGCGGCACATGGCAGACCGGTCGCTTTCTATTCTGACAAGCACACGGTGTTTCGTGTCGCCAATCAATCCGCCAAATCTGGACACGGCATGACCCAGTTTGGTCGGGCTTTGAACGCGCTAAACATCGAGATTCTCTGTGCAAACAGCTCTCAGGCGAAGGGTCGCGTCGAGCGTGCCAATCGCACGTTACAGGATCGCTTGGTCAAGGAACTCAGGCTTGCGGGCATCTCTGACATGGACGCCGCCAATGCGTTCCTGCCCAGTTTCACAGAACGCTATAACGCCAAATTTGCAAAGGTGCCCCGTCGTGCTGACAACCTGCACCGTCCGATGAACATCGAGCCCAATCGCCTGCGGGATGTCTTTTGTTTCCGCGATGAACGCCTTGTCAGCAAGCAACTCGCCTTTTCCTACGAGCGCCAACGCATCATCCTGGCCGAGAATGAGGTCACACGTGGTCTGCAGGGCAAATACGTGGACACGTACGCCTTCCCGGATGGTGGCTTTGAGGTCCGCTGGAAAGGGGTGTCGATCCCCTACTCAGTCTTCGACAAGGACCAACGTGCCACCCACGCGGCCATTACTGAGAACAAGCGCCTCAGTGCAGTTCTGGAGCATATCAAGATCGAGCAGGACAAAGCGCCACCCAAGAAACGCCGCGCTGGCAAACAACGCACACGGTACGAGCCCACCGGTCGGCGCAACACAGAAGGTTGGAGTTCAAGGCTGGCCCAGAGAGCAAAAAAGAAACAGGCGGAAGCCGCGCAGACAGCTGCAGAATAACAACGCCCGCATGGCTGTTCAGCGCTGCGATATATAAGGTCTCCGCACTACACAGCCATGCTCCAACTCCGCCAAGTGGGACATTTCTACTTTGCGGAACGACGGACATTTTAACTTGGTTGCAACATGACCCTTTGTTCGGACAGCAGTCCCACCAGTAATTACGATTATTTAGCAAGTGTTTGAAGCCTGCCAAGAAACGCAAACAATTCTTTTGGTGTTGTCGCTTTACCCTTAGCCAGCATCTCAGGGTCTATTTCAGGATCAACGAAAGCTGCCGTCTCTCTTGGATTAAGCCACAGTATTGCCAACTCCGATGTTTCCCAAACATAGGCCAAACCAACGATGCTCCTGCCATCCGGTCCGATGAGCCGCGCAATGGGCGTTGCTTCGTCATTTAAATGAGGCACTCTTTAATTCACTTTTGTTGCGGGTCGGATGTCGAGCCGCCGATAAGCAGCTTGGGTTTGGATTTTTTTGAGTATGTAACCTCAAAAGCTTATAAAATTCAGGAATCTAGCTTGCTTCGTGAAAGAACTCCATTCTCGTTGGATCCTCCCATCGGCGTGGATAAACATCTAACAAAAAATACGGTCACAGTTCTCACCCAACCCTCACGTGCAATTTCACTTCGTCACTCGCCCATCGCGGCGTTCAATCCCAATTCGGGAAATTTTCGCCCAAAGACAATAGCCTAGGATACGAATGTAGAATATATTGCGTGGCTAAATACTCTACATCCGGGCTCTGCCTGAGGCATGAAGCTACGGGTACAACTTGGTCTAAATATTCAGGAGGCGCGCCGATCAAAAGGGTTCAGCCAAGAAACCCTTGCGCATCGCGCGGACATTGATCGCGGCTATATTGGCAAGATCGAGAACGCAAAGCATGCCGCGTCGATCGATATGGTAGAAGCGATTGCGGAGGCATTGGGCATTGAGCCACGAGACCTTCTCAATCCCAGATTCTGAGTACTTTTCGACAAGCCCCTGCATTCCATAACTATGGCCCATCCAATCCATGGAACCGCCCATACTCTTCGCTGACTTCACGCGCTTCCTGAAACGCGCGCGCCCTTTCGTTATCAAGGCAGCGGAAATAGTTTTGAATGGCCTGAATGTAGGCCTCAAAGTCGTTCCGGATAAGGTCTGCGTATTCTTGAGCAGCTTGCAGGCCGTTCGGGACGAAGGGCCGCGAGGGCGCAAAACAGGTTTCTGCTAACGCATTATCAGCTAGAAACATGAGAGACGCGACAACGAGCATGCAGCTATTCAGTTGCATTCGTCGACGCCAAAACACCCATGAAACCTTGAATATACTCACTTCACATGCCTAATGGGTGCGCAACCACAGTACAGCCGCAACACATAAATATACCTTGCGGACAATTATATACTATCGTATCTCTGGGCTTCAAGTAGGAATGCCTAGTGTTGCGTCTTTAAAGAAAGCGTGAGCCGGGCCATGAACTGGGAAGTCGAAGCACCAAATGTGGTTACGGAGGCAAGATTCCGCGAACTCGTGGAAAGCGGCTATAGCGCCGAGATTTTGTGCCAGGAGTCTGCGCACAAGAAGGGTCCGAGCTATTACGGTATCTGGATCATGCGCGCTGTCAGCGATGACGGCGTGGAAAAGCTCTTGGTCACCGCTCGAACCCGCACAACCCATAACGACATCAAAATCCGCGAATTCAAAACCATCACGGGCGTCGTATCGTTCTTGGTTGGTATCGGCTTCTCGCACGCCGATGTTCCGCTCGAAGAAGGTCAACGCACCACGCATAAACTGGCCGCGGCCGCCAAAGGCAGCAGCGGCTAGTCTTCTCCTTCTCGGCGCATCCACTTTTTCCGCCTCCGCGCAAATGGTTCTGGTCATGGAGAGCAACGGCTCGCTGACCGCCACGCAATCCCAAAACAGCTTTGCTCGGAACTACAATGACGGCGTAGGCCAAGGCTCGGCGGCCGATGCGCTCGCTATATTTGACGAACCTGATGTTGTCGCAGCAACAGAAGAGATCCGCATCGCCGCCATTGCGCCGCGCGCTCCCCTGCCCCGCGCAGACGTTCTTTCGGCGATTGAGGCCACGGCGCTACGCTACGGCAGCCATACTGGCTTGCGCCGCGCGGGACTTTCGGTTTCAGACTGGCTCCTTCTCTTCCGCGCCAACATTGAAATCGAAAGCGCCTATCGTCAGAGCGCGGTTTCTAGCGCAGGCGCCATTGGCCTTGGCCAGTTGATGCCAGCGACAGCGCGCGATCTCGGCGTCGATCCCCGCGATCCCCTACAAAACCTTGACGGTTCGGCGCGCTATCTTGCGATAATGCTCCGTGAGTTTGGCGATCCACGGCTTGCGTTGGCAGCCTACAATGCTGGACCCGATGCCGTGCGCCAATACGATGGTATCCCCCCTTACCGAGAAACCCAAAATCATGTGGCCCGCGTCATGGCGGTGGTCGCTCGACTAGAAGGAACAAACCCATGAGATATTTTTCACCCCTATTCACGGCATCATTGGCGTTGTTCTTGCTGGTCGCGGAACCTGCTCTTGCGCAAAGCATCGACCTCTCCCCGATCCAAAGCCTTTTGCAAGGTATCGTTGACGCTCTGACCGGCCCGCTTGGTGTCGTCATCGCCACGCTGGCTGTCTTAGGTGTCTTTCTCAGCTGGTTCTTCAACATCATCGATCTGCGCCAAGCACTCTGGGTGCTCGTCGGCATCGCCGGTGTTGCGGCTGCCCCCACAATCGTAGCCGCGGTTTTTGCCGGTGGCTGAGCGCTCGCCTCTCTTCCTCGGCCTCGTCCGCCCGCCCAAACTTCTGGGCCTGCCCATCATGTATGCGATGGTCTGGCTCTTTGGCTCGGTGCTGCTGTTCGTCTGGGTCCAGCACATCTTGATCCTTGGGGTTGCGATCGTGCTTTATCCCGTCCTTTGGAAAGCGGCCGATTGGGATCCGCGCTTCATCGACGTGATGATGACGGCGCTGCAGGAAACACCGCCCACACGAAACCGGCAAGTTCATGGTGGGGACAGCTATGCACCCTGATATGAC
>Ga0066606_10000323_pt1 | contig 29296 bp, 20 predicted proteins | sample SaaInlV_DNA_100m_FD_60386 | JGI IMG/M metagenome (GOLD analysis project Ga0066606, IMG submission 60386) | Marine microbial communities from expanding oxygen minimum zones in the Saanich Inlet - SI075_LV_DNA_100m | ecosystem: Environmental > Aquatic > Marine > Unclassified | place: British... | reverse complement strand
GTTGGCTGTTTAGTTCAATGACGGAAGCTCGAGTGGTGATCAATCACTGGCTGGAGGAATACAACACGATCAGGCCGCATGGCTCGCTGGGCGGCATGAACCCAAAGTACTTTTTACAGCAATGGATCGAAGGAAATACGGATCAACAACCGGAAACCCTAACAATGTGAGTGGACCAAAGATCTCGGGCTTGCCACAGGATCATTGCGCCTGACGCGGTAAAAATTGGGGATCCGGGTTTTCTGGAGATTGCCATAGCAAGGAATTACTAATAGTCACAAATGGTTACTTAGTGGCGCATTAGCACTTACATCTGTCTTTTATAGTCCCTGCATGACTCATCAAACCACCTATGTTCTACCTTGCGACTCAGCCTCATGGATTCCATACAGGTTACCGGGTGGTTTGAATTTTTTGAAGCAGAATAAGGAGGACTAACATGCAAACGACATCAGATATTGCCAATCTTCGCAACGACTGGGAGAGTGATGCGTACCAAAACCTGCCGGTTGAGCCTGGCTCCGAAGATAACCGAAGTGAAATCAGGGTGGCTTCCCGTGAGTCCCTGTTTGTCCAGATCACCCAATCAAGCGAGAAGAATTTGATTGGCAAAACAATGGCGTGCAAGGCAGTCGACGCATCTGGCCATGGCATCAAGTTTCTTGCAGAGGGTTTTATTCCTGATGGTTGCCTGCTTGACCTGTGGGTTGATGACCTACAGCGCCTCGGAAAATATTTCCTTTCAGCTGATGTTTGCTGGTCCCGGGAAGCAGGCAAAGTTTCCACGGTGATCGGGGTCAGGCTACAGGAAGGGCTTGCGACTGACATCCAGCACTGGAAAGACGTCCATCAGCCTTAGAAAACAGCTGGATCAGTGCTGCCATTTTATCATTGATTTTGGCTTAGCCGGGTTTCGAGATTTTAGTGCCAGGGAGAAAATGAATCGCCGCGAAGTACCTGTAACTATATTACAAAAGTCTGAACCGGAGTTCAGTGGTTTGACCTGCAGAGCATTCTGATCCTGGCCACTAAAAGTAGCCACGTCACTAAGCGACTCGTTTTGCCTCAAATGATTCTGAACTAATTTGCCCGTTAGTACCGTGTCGGCGGATTCTATTGTAGCCAACTTCTATAGCGTGTTTTCGCTTGGCATTAGTCGTTCTAGAAAGGTCCAGGAAAAATTAAATGGTGCCCGGGGCCGGGGTCGAACCGGCACTTCCTAACGGAAACAAGATTTTAAGTCTTGTCCAAACCTCGCCAGCACTGGCTCTTAGCGATTTTTGAATGGTAGTGCACTACCTTTCTTCGCTAATCACCGGGCCAGCGATCATATTTGAAAATCTTGGCAAGCAGGGCTACGCTGCAAAGTGGCCTTTTAGGCACCCTCGCCCACTATGAACAATAGCGGGTGCCATCGTCTTTGAGAGAATAGAAGAAGGCATCGACAAACGCATTGCTTACCAAACCAGCCGCATCCCCCGGGCGCAACTTGAGTCCCCAGGCGCAGTCACGCACAGAGGCAGAACTCGACTGTGCCTCAAAAGGAAAAGGACTGCCGTCTCGAGCTACTATCGCTGAAGCCGCAGAAGTGTGCGACGTCAGCCATCATGGTATCAAATGACCTGATTCACTAAGAGATACATCTGCTACTTTTAAACTAAAGCAGAGGAGTATCACCATGAGCATGTCAAACACCGAAAAGACGGTTAAGAATACCCGTCGCAAGACCCGCCGCAAGTTTTGCACCGAGGAGAAAATTCGTATCGTCGTGGATGGTCTCCGGGGCGAGAGATTACATCCCGTTTTAACTTAAGCCTGCCACGCAGCCAAACATCGTTAGCTCCACTCCTTCTCGGTGTGTACACCCTAGTTTTTCCTCTTAGACTGAGACGAGCTTGCTGCAATATCAGTCATATCACATTTCATTGGCACAAGATCGCCGTCGACAATATATTCAAGTTGGAGCATGTGCAAACCGCCGCCTTGCCCTACGTCGCTGTGAGAAACGACAATAACCTGCCCTTCTACACACAAGCTAGTTACTCGTATATCGTGCCGCTTATACTCGCCCATTAGTTCTACTTCACCCGCCATCGCTGGATATATTGCTATCCAGATGGGCACTAAATAGTAACAATTTTATTACGCGCATTTCTTTGCTCCTGAAAAATGTCATTGTTTTGTTCTTGTCCGATCTACCTTGGCAAGGTAACGGAACTAAAGCGATCGATCAAGGCGATGCGCGTAATCGTGTGTGCAGTACTTTTACTTATTCGGTATTGGCGCTATCAGGCTCGACCGGGCAGGTAGATAGTCGCAGGTAGAGTTGTTTGGTTATGTAGGAAAAGGATTAAGGTTGTGTAGGTTATCTACCCGCGATGCACATAGGTATGACTACTGTTTACAAACCCAGTTTTATGGGGATTATGTGCAAGGTTGATAAAGCAGAAATGTGGTTAATTCTTCTTATACTCTAAACTATGGGAATCTCATCCAGGTAGTGGTCCTAACTTGGGGGAAAGGTCAATGAACGGAATGGGGTACCTTCGGAAAGTAGATTGACTGTCAATTGACATCCCCCACCCCATTTATCAAACACCATACCGCTCTACCTGTACCAGACACGTACCGCTACTCGGACCTTGTGCCAAACTTGAAGTGCCAATATCTTTAGTTAACACGTTGGGGTTGCCGGCCAACTCCAATGATCCGACATCATCTGGTACGCTAGGTTTGAACCAAGCGCCGGTCGGCAGCGCGACCACATCCACTCTCATTTCCGAATCAAACTTCACCCCGGCTAGACAAGCACCACGGCTATTGAAAACACGCACCGTGCTGCCGGCTTCGATACCTCTTTGTTGAGCTGCATCAGGATGCATACTGAGCACTTCACGCCCATCAATTTTGCCGTCAGTGCTGTGCTTGCTGTGATCTAACTGGCTGTGCAGACGACGTTCCGGTTGCGGCGATAACAACGCCAAAGGAAACTCATCGCTACCTGCACCGCCAAGGCGCTCAAATGGCTCTAGCCACGCAGCATGCCCAAGACAATCGTCATAGTTGAATCCGTTAACAACCTCCGAGAATAGCTCCAGCTTACCGGATGGTGTTCTGAGCTTGTTTTTCACGGGGTCATCTCGAAAGCTACCTAACCACGTTGGTCGAGGACCTGGATCTGGAATACGGTGTTGTTTCTTCAGCCAAAACTCGTCAAAAGCCGGTAGCTCAAAGCCTTGTTTTGCAGCAGCACTCTGAGAACGTTGCCACATATCAGCAAGCCACTCTCGGTCATTTTTCCCCTCGGTGAAGCGATCGAAAAAACCTAGTTTGTCTGCAAGACCTTTGAATATTTCATGATCTGAACGCGCATTGTGTTGCGGAGGGATGGCTGCTTCCATCACATGCGCATAGGGATCGTGGGAATTTGCGCAAATGTCTTCTCGTTCAAGCTGAGTGGTTGCCGGAAAAACAATATCTGCCCACTGTGCTACCGGAGTCCACCATGGCTCATTAACGATGACGGTGTCCGGTTTACGCCACGCCCTGCAAAGCCGATTTAAATCCTGGTGATGATGAAATGGATTGCCGCCGGCCCAATAGATAAGTCGTATATCCGGGTATTCTATCTCATAACCATCGTACGAAACTGACTCGCCGGGATGTAGCAGCATGTCAGCGATGCGAGCGACAGGAATGGCAAAACCAGTCGGATTTCGCCCTTTACTTAACGTCGCCCAATTGAATCTTCGCCAGGAACTACCGATAAAGCCCTCAGCGCCGTAGCCAAAGCCAAACCCTTGCCCGGGCAGGCCCACACCTCCCAACATTGCACCTAAAGTCACAACCATCCAATAGGGTTGTTCACCATGGTGTGCTCGTTGTAGCGACCACGCTGCAGATACAAAGGTTCGTTTTTTGGCCGCAAGATGTGCGAGTGCCGCAATTTCTGCTGCAGGCACGTCACAGATAACGCTCGCCCACTCCGGCGTTTTCGGTTGGCCATCGTCCAGACCTAACAGATATCGTCTGAAGCGTTCATAACCCACGCTGTGGCTTGCGAGAAACTCGAGATCTGCCAAATTGTTGGTTTCGAGTTCGAACGCCATACCCAGCATCATGGCAACGTCAGTACCTGGGCGTGGCGCTAACCAGTCTTGTGCGTTTATGGCATCACTTTTTAAAGGTGAGATGTTAATTAGGCGCACTCCAGCCTTCATTGCCGCTTGAAGTCCAGGTGTTGATTGATGTTCGGTGATACCACCGTAGGCTACCTGAGTATTGCGTAAGGGCACGCCTCCAAAGACTATCATCAGCTCTGTGTTAGCCGCGATTTCATCCCATGTGGTTTGCTCCAGTTCCATTTGTCCCCACGGCGCTACTACATGCGGCAAGATAACCTGCGCGGCAGCAGTGCTATAGCTGTTCATCGCTCGCGTGCAACCGCCGGCCATATTGATAAAGCGGTGGAGCTGGGATTGCGCATGGTTAAAACGACCGGCACTGGCCCAACCGTAGGAGCCACCAAAGATCGAGGTGTTACCAAAATCGTCTGCTACGCGTTTGAGCTCATCTGAGGCAAGCTCAAGTGCTTCATCCCAGCGCACATTCACAAACTCATCAGCGCCCCTCTTTTTTGTGTCGCGATTTTCGAGCCACCCTTTACGAATCGCCGGTTCTTTAATTCTTAGAGGGTGCTGGATGCCATCAACCAAACCTTGCCCCAGAGGTGAAGGGGCTGGATCTTCAGGTATGTCTTGCACGCCCACAATTTTCCCCTCTTGCACCAGAACATCGTAGATGCCCCATTGGGTTGCCGTTCGAAATTTTTCTAAAATGGTCTTGTCCCTTAAATTCAGTTTTCGTGATCAAAGCACCGTACCGAGGTACAGCCCTGGTGTAAACTCATAGAATCATCTAGATGCTTTTTTTGCAGGGAGATAAGCAGTGCTCTTAACAAATTATGCAAAGAGTCCGTAATCCCGAGCCAAGCACGCACAATCTACGGTGGTTTAAGAATCTACCATTGTGGATAAATTCTTCAGCTCAATTGAATCGCGTGCAAATCACCTTTGCCGCAGGTGGTTGACACATTTACCAATGGCATCAATGACAATGACTCAGCAGATATGTCACTGACTACTACGCGACTTCTTCGACGCGATAAATGTGTTTACAATCAGCAAGTCAAAACTAGATTCCCCCACAGGTTACCCTTTTAGAGCATAAGAGCATCATTGGTGCCACGAGGACCTGGGTGGAAACAGTGATTGGCTGACCTGGTGATGGACGATGAGCCAACATAATTTTCTGTTGGCGTAGGGATAAATGCGCTGCCGTGGTTTCAACCATCAGATAGCGGAAAAGAGAGCGTTTTGCGGCCTTTGCCGGCACCTCCCCTCCCCCACTTCACGTTTGGGACTCCTATCAGCAAACCGGATAGCTTCACCATTAGCGCCGCCAAATTTCCAGCGCGTTGTGACTGGGGATATCCCAAATCCTGCGGCCAGAATGTTCCTCTGTCTCATACCTTTCGAAGAAAGATTCCATCGCATCAGTCAACTGGACTTGTTGCGGCTCACTCGGTGGAGGAACCGAAAACCGCTCTCCCAAAGGATGATTGAGGTCATACCAGAAGTCTCTGGGTGGGTCGTCTTGATTCTTCTGATAGTAACGAACCAGTTTCCAGCGCCCGTTATGTACCATTCGGGCGTTGCCTAATTCTGCATACTGAAAATCTCGGAAGGAGGTTAATCGTTCACCCCTGAGCAATGGCAGCAGGCTCTTCCCGGGACCGTCATAGTCTGCCAGATCTATGCTGGCACCCGCCAACTCGGTCAGTGTCGGAAACAGATCGTACAGATTGACGAACTCGTTACGAACCTGGCCTGCTGCAACCAGACGTTCCGGACCATAAATGATAAGGGGTATGTCGATAGAGTCCTGGTAGAGGTTCTGAGGGATTGTCGAGTTGCCCTTGCCGTATAGACCATATTGTCCGGTTTGATGACCGTGATCAGACGTAAAGACAATGAGTGTGTTGTTTAGAAGATCCCGTCCTTCGAGCGCATCTAGCAAACGCCCAACCTGCTCATCCACCAGGGTTACTGCAGCCAGGTATTGCGCGAGTTTCTCTACGTGATCAGCGACTGGCGCGCTTACGTTGCCGGAACTACGAAGATTCGACGTATCACCAGGCGCCGCAATCTCGCGCGCGACTTGCCGATATTGTGACACCAGTCGTTCTGGCAATCCTTCAAACGGAAAGTGAGGCTCGACAAAATTGATAAAAGCCGCAAATGGCATCTCGCCAGGTTCGTCTATAAAAGCCACGGTTGATTCCGCGAGAAACCGTGCCTGGACTCCGGTGTGGGCAGTAGCTGCCCCGTCTTTCGAGAAATACACGGTCCCGGAATGTTGATACTGATTAACCCAGTTTGTTTTACGTTCGTCGTAAGTCAGCCAGCGATCAAAACCTCGAACAGGTATCCAACCGTGAGTATCTGCATGCCATTTACCAAAGAGCCCAACGCGATATCCGCTGTCCGACAATACTTCAGAGAGCAGCCGTTCTTTCTCGAGCCAGTTTTTTTGGCCGCTATCTTTATCTGAAAGGAAGTCATGCACGCCATGCTGTGATGCTGCGCGCCCGGTAAAGAAACTCGCTCTGGCTGCAGAACACACCGGCGTGGGAGAAATGGCCTGATCAAACCTCACGCCCTGATCGGCCAAGTAGCCAATGTTAGGCGTAATGATACGGTTGTCATACTCTCCCAGGCTCCATCGCCCCTGATCATCAGTCATGATCACGATTATATTAGGTAAAGACGAGTTACCGGATGCCATCAACACGTTAGAGAGGAACAGGATGATGACACCGCAAAACGCACGTATCTGAAGGAGCCTGGGTCTTGAGAGGGTTACAACCTGGAAAATCGACATAGCAATCGCTGCAAATGGATAATTGCTACCTATAGTGCCAGAAAGTGCTAACGGTGTACTTCCTGTTTTAGTGCAGGCTGAATGAGGCAATCAGGAAGATCTTCTTATGCCAGGCTCGCCATTGGTGACGATGAATGTCGCCAGATCGTGCGCAGTCGAGTCATTGTTGCTCTTATCATCTACTGCACGTAAGGTCGTCTTCCAGGTTCTTTTGTTTACTTCGTGCAACAAGTAGCCCCGCTTGCCTCCATCGTAGAAGAGAACCTGGGGATTGTGGTCCAGATTCTCGGTGATCGGCTGTGAAAGTAGTTCCGGCCAGTTGGCGGATATCGATGAAGTAATGAATTCCACCACGGGGATCCGATCAACTTCCTGCTTGGCGAGCGCACCATCGAGCGCCCAAAATGAATGCACGTCGCCACTCAACACAATCGGATGGCCTGATTTCGCCTTACTGATCGCCTGAACAACACGCTCACGATTCGCCGGGTAGGCATCCCAGGCACCAATGTAACCGTATTGTTTACCCTTTACCTGGAGATGAAATGGCAGAAACGGCCCGGAAGAGGCCACCACGTTCCATGCTGCCCTGTTCTTCACCAGACTTTCATGCAGCCACTGCTCCTGCTGGCCTCCCAGCATGGTTCGATCTTCAAGAAACAGTTCGTCGCAACGTTCCCTATAGTTACCGAAACCAAAACCCGTATCCAGATTGTCCGTACAGAGCTCTTTTTTGTCCCGAAACTGCCTGGTATCGAGCAGATTGATCTGCGTCAGGTCTCCAAGCTGAATTAAGCGGTGGAGGCTGAAATGATTATCACCAGCTACGCCATAACCTCGCACAGGCATGTGTTCGTACCAGGCCTGATAGGCAGCCGCACGTTTCGCGAACCCAGCCGGATCCATGTCCTCAATCGCATCATGATTATCAATCACCGTAAAAAAAGGCAAAGCGGCATGAGCGCGTTGTAGATGTCGATCGGTTTTGTAGAGCGCGTGTCGTCGACGGTAGTCCGCCAGGGTACTTGGCGCATTTTCCCGATCGTGTTTTCTAAATGTTTCGCCGAACGAGGTGTCGTAAATATAGTCCCCTAGATGAATCACGAAATCTGGCCTATCCAAGGTCATGTGCTCGTAAGCGACAAAATAACCATGCGTATAATTTTGGCAGGAACAAGTGACGAACCTAACCGACTCGGTATGACTATCCTTGTAAGGTAGCGTTTTAGTGCGTCCAATCTGAGATGTGTGTGTTGCAGCGGTAAAGCGATACCAGTACTCGCGGTTAGGCTCTAAGTCTTGAACATCAACATGCACGGAATGTGCAAGCGCAGGCTGCGCCAATAGTTCGCCTCGCTGAATAATGCGTGACATTTTAGCATCCAGCGATAACTCCCATTGAACTGGAACACTAAACGACTCCATACCACCCCCGGCTTTTAAGGGCTCGGGTGCGAGCCGGCTCCATAAGACCACTGAGCTTTCCGTCACATCGCCAGAGGCAATGCCAAGGGTGAATGGATTGACTGAAAATTCAATATTATGTGCGAGCGGAGCTTTTATCTGGGTGGTAGTTATGCCCAAGAGCGCCTGTTGTAAAAATCCCCTCCTATTCATGTTCACTCCCTTAATGGTCATTACGATGATCCAGAAATCGTCGCTTATGCAATCCCGTTACTTTGTTCCATACACGCTGACGACCTACTGGCATTGCTATGTGTATGGCAAAGGTCGACTCAATACCTGCGGCCTATATATGTAGTTTACTCCTTCAAGCCTTGAGCTAATGCGGCTTGGATTTTCGCACCAAGTTCACTGGCTTGTAATCGAACGCGATCAGTATCAATCGTGAGTATTTCTCTTTTTTTCATAAGAACCCGACCCTCGACAATCACGCTTTCTACATCCTGTTCGTCGGTGACATAGACAAGGTGAGAGATGACGTCATAGGTCGGAAGGTGATGCACATCATCAAATGACACGAGGATCATGTCCGCTCGCTTGCCGATCTCCAGGCTGCCAATCTCATCAGCGAGTCCGATAGCGGCAGCACCATCGCGCGTCGCCATGGCGAGAACCTTGCGAGCAGGCAACACCTCTGGATTCATGTTACTAACCTTCTGAAGTAAAGCAGCGAGTCGCATTTCTTCCCACATATCGAGATCATTATTGCTCGCGGCACCATCGGTGCCGAGACCAACTTTGACGCCCGCCTCAAGCATTGCACTCACTGGTGACACGCCAGCTGCGGTCTTCATGTTGGATGTGGGATTATATATAACACCAACCTTACGTTCTGCGAGCACTTCGATGTCTGCTGCATTTGGCCAGACCATATGCGCCGCAATCGTCGGCCCATCCAGGAATCCGATCGACTCGAGCAAGCTAACGCTGGTCATGTCATAAGTGTCCTTGGTGTACTTCAGTTCGAAAGGCGATTCCGACAAATGAATACTGATGGGGACACCCAGGTCACGAGCGGCCTCTCGCGTTGATTTTAGTTGTTCTGGACTCAATGTGTAGATTGCGTGTGGTCCGAAAATAGGCGTGATGCGATTATTACGATTCTGCCAGCGCTTAATGAAAGCTCTGCCTTTGGTCAGCGAATCAACAGCGCTCTGCGCACCCGGGCTTGGTTGATCTATCACCGTCGCGGAGACCAATGCCCGCATCCCGCAGGATTCAACTACTTCGGCGATTGTGTCAGGAAAGTAATACATATCGACAAAAGTCGTTGTACCGCCACGAATCATCTCCCAGCAGGCTAGTTCTGTGCCAATGCGAACGAACGCCTCATCAACAAAAGCGACTTCAGCAGGAAAGATATAATCATTTAACCATTCGAATAGTGACAGGTCATCTGCGATACCACGCAACAGCGTCATAGCAGCATGAGAATGCCCGTTGATCAGCCCGGGTAAAACAATCCGGTTGCCGCCTCCTAGCACCTGCGCTGCCTGATAGCGCAAACGAATATCTTCGCTGGCCCCTATGTCGATGATAAGGCCATCGTTAACCGCGACCGCGCCACCGTTTATGATGCTGTCTGTCGCGTCCATGCTGACGATGTAATCCCCTTCGACAATCAGGTCAATCTGTTGGCGCTCGCCAACTGGATTTTCTAATTGAGCGGCGCTACAACTCACCAGCGTGAGCAAAAGCACAAGCACAAGGGTAGAAGAGACGGGGTGGTTTTTCACAGCATGACCTTATTTTAAAAAATCGGAATCATTATATAGTCTGCCAGATCTTCACGTTGAACAGAGCACCGCATCTAATGGATTTTTGGCAGTCTACGCCGTTCTCCCAGATGTCGACCACTACCACAATACTGTTAACATATTTAGTCTCTTTAGAAGAAAGGACAAGGGGCCCGCAGTATGTCAATTTCAAATTACAAGATCGCCGACACTAATCTTAGCGGGCAGGGAATGGATCGAATCGCCTGGGCACGTGGGAACATGCCGATTCTTAGGGGGATCAAGGAACGCTTCGCTGTGGAAAGGCCATTCGAAGGATTAAAAATTGGTATTTGTCTGCACGTAGAGGCGAAGACTGGCGTCTGGCTGGAGACGCTGCAAGCCGGTGGCGCAGAAATAGCTATAACTGGCAGCCCAGGTACCACTCAGGATGAAGTGGCGGCGGCGATGGTCACAGAATATGGCATCAATGTCTTTAGCTGGCGTTCTGAAACCTACGATGAACACATCGAGAACGCGATTAGCGTGTTGGAAACCCAGCCTGATTTGATCGCGGACAATGGTGCGGATTTGCACCACTTATTGTATGAAGGCGACCGCTTCAACGCTCTCAGGAAATCTATTGTTGGTGCTACCGAAGAGACTACGACAGGTGCAAATCGATTGCGGGAAGAAATTCAGCATCCGGATTTTTCTACGCTTGTTATCAATGACACACTGGCCAAACGCATTGTCGAGAACCGCTATGGTGTAGGGATATCTGTGGTTGACGGAATTATGCGAAGCACCAATCTGCTGCTTGGTGGCAAGAAAATTGCCGTTATCGGCTATGGATACTGTGGCCTGGGCGTTGCCCATCGACTTCGTGGCACAGGAGCCCATGTTACTGTTGTCGATAAAGATCCGTTGACGCAGTTGGAGGCTCATCTCGAGGGCTTCAATACAGCGGCGCTGGAGGATGCTATTGCCGTGGCTGACCTCGTGGTGACTGTAACTGGCCGACAAGGGGTGCTTTCCGCTGAACATTTTGAAAAGATGCAGGACGGCGTCATTCTCTGTAACGCTGGTCACTTCGAATTTGAAATGGATATTGCCTCACTGTGTTCACTGGCCAAAGAAGTTCGTAGCCTGCGCCCGAACATCGATTGCTACACCCTAGCCTCCGGTAAGGAAATTTTTCTACTGGCCCGGGGTAACCCAATTAATCTTGCGGCGGGAGATGGCAACCCGATAGAAGTCATGGACCTCGGGCTGGCCCTACAGTCCTTGAGCCTGGAATATACCGTCAAACATGGTGATCAGTTGAGTAAGCTACCACAGACAGTGCCCTATGAGATTGAAACTGAGGTCGCAAAGGCAGCACTTGCTGCCTGGACCTAACCGTCTGATTACATCATATAAATGGATAGCTCAATCGCCCAGCATTCGGTCCCAATGTTAGGCGATAGGTAATAGATGCGCTGAGGAATTTGTCTTTGCCTAACAAAAACCGTCAGGACTCATGACACTAGTCGCTCGGACATTAACAGAGATTCAACCGCGAATAGAATCTAAGCACGGTGATGAGTCGAAACCTTTTGAGCTTCGATTACCAGGGATATGTCTACTACTGCGATTTCAATCAGATGCTAGGGATACCGCTGGTAATAGAGGGCAGGAACATGACACACCTCTCGAAGATACTCGAGCGAGAGTTCAGCGATTACCGGTGAGCGTTTCTCACGAATGGGTCATCGAATTGAATTTATCTTTCTGATGATAGCGATGTTTATAGAGGCTAAGTAATAGAATACTTAATAGTACTGTCACTTGGATGCCAAGAAAGATCACTAACGCATCCGACACGCTTCCCAGTCTTTCTACAGCGGCACTACTGAACCAGGGCGCAACGCCCGACCCAACGCCACCTGCAATGAGAATATAGGCGACATGTTTGTGCGTTGGTTTAGTAACAAAACTCAAACCGAATGCTGTGTAGCCATTAAAGGTTGCTCCTACCGAAGCGCCAACAATGTAAGCCGTTATCAGCGCCATTGGTAAATCTTCAACAGAGACCAGCATCCACAGCCCTGTTGCACCGATGGTGAGCATTATCATCAGGAAATAGTCTATTTGTATTCGGGACACAAGCCATGTTCCGGCCAATGACCCACAGAACGCACCTACGAAGATGTTCGTCAGTAGACCGCCGGCTGTAGCAATGTCAGCATCGAAACGTTCAACGATGTACTGAGGCGCCCAAATAAATATGGAAATTTTGGCGGTCATGAATAGCAGCAAGCTGACCCCCACAAGCAGAATCCCCGGCGCCCATTGGGTTTGTGGCGTAGGCATTTCTTCGCTGACTGAGGCCTGTTTGAATTCAGTTTTGGCCGCAATGATTGCAATTGCCAGCGCGAGCACGCCCACCACGGCATAGGTGCTTGCCCAATGAAAACCAGACGTAAGAAACCAGGTCGTCAGGATCGTAAATATAATACCGCCGCCGTTAAACATGGCGTCCTGGGCGATAAGCATTGTCTGTCGCGGTTTCTCTTGCCATATAGTACTGACAAGTGTGCTGGCACCGCATACTTGAATGCCGGCAAACACGCCGATCGCGAACAGAAAGAGAGGTAGTGTTTTGTCACTGTTCAGCGCACACAAACCCGCGATTGTAACCGTCAGGGCTAAGTATCCCAGAACAGTGACTGACTTAAGGTGAAAATAGTCGAACACAAAAAATGACAGAACAGAGCCTGCGAAAACGCCGACAGTAAAGTATCCGAAGCTCGCCACTGCGTCTGTTAAAGAGATATCAAAAGCCAGAGCTACAGGTTCGCTGATCAGACCGATCTGGTTTAATAAGCCAGACATCAGGAATGACGCAAAAATGCAGATTAGAACGATGTTTATACGGTTCATCAGATAATTGTCCTGCGGTCAGAGAGTTTTACAATTCTCTGTACTATCGTAACCATAAAGCGCGTTTCCTCAGATTGTCATAGTCTTCGCGCAGGTAGCGTTTCAGTTTTCTGTCCGACTGTACGGGATCTGTTCCAATGTATAATATTCAGTCACATTTATTTTTATGATATTAACATAGCAATGACTATACCGGTGGTGGACTTATCCCCCTGCTTCAGCTCTCGAATCAAAAGTGATGATCTCGATGTCTTGGCAGGGCAGTGGGACAGGGCTATGTCAAAGTTCGGATTCGCGATAGTCGTGGGACACCCTGTTCCGCGCCAACAAGTGAGCACCTTGCATGCTGCCATTCGCAAGTTCTTCGAGTCTACGCCGAGTGAACTGAAGCAAATTTTTGAGCATGGGCCATATGGGAGTCCGGATGGAGGTTATAAAGGTCTTGGATACGAGTCAGTGGAGACAACGTGGAAGCTGGATACGGTCGGAGCAGATAATGACAACAAAAAAAGGGTTGCCGCTGCAGACATTGTGGAGAACTATGTTTTCCGTGGTCTACCAGCGAGTTGGAAAGAACGAGAACCCGCGAAGGCACACCCAGTTGAGCTCGAACGATTGGCTGGACCGTATGTCTCACAAGTTTTGGAAATCAGCAACGTTATTCACCGTTTGTCTGCTCGTGCCTTAGGTGTAGAAGACAGGTTCTTTGACCAGTACTTTGACTCGACCCCAAAGACAGAGTACTCGCTGCGATTAGCGTACTATCCACCCACAGCAGAGCATAGCTTGGAAAGGGACAGCATCCGATACGGAGCTCACACGGACTATACCGGCTACACGATCTTGTACCAGGATCCGGATGATCAAGGAAATAGTAATAGTGGCGGTTTACAAGTACTGGTCGATGGCCACTGGCAATATGTCCAGCATGTAGAGAACGGTTTTGTGGTGAACGCCGGGGACTTGTGGCCAATTTGGAGCAACGGCAGGTGGATCAGTGCTGTGCATCGAGTAACGAATCCCGCCAAGAATAGTGAGTATAGCCATCAGTCAAGGGTGAGCATTCCGTTTTTTACCGGACCGAGGGGAGATACTTTGGTGGAACCAATAGTGATAAATGGAGACAAGCCAAAGTTTCAGGCGGTTGAAGCGAGTCAGCATTTACAGTCCAAGGTGAAGGCTTCGAATATTTAGCTCCGGTCGCAAAACACCTTATAACGATGGCAATACCCATGTGGTCTTGAGTCCGATGGAATTCATGGGGCCATTATCTTCACAGGGCTAGCGATCCTCTGGAAAAATATAGGATAAAATTTCGTGCCTGCCTAGAACACTTAGATATGCTCTTGCGTTGCTGGCCTTTCCAGGGGTGTAGGCCGCGCAATCGAATATTCTTCTAATTTATGTCGATGACCTCGGCTACGGCGACCTAGGCAGATACGGCCACCCTGTTATCAGGACACCGAACATCAACAAGCTAGCTGACGATGGTCTCAGATTGACCAGTTACTACGAACCCTCAGCGCTCTGCTCACCGTCGCGGGCGGGCCTGCTGACCGGCCGCTATCCCTGCCGTACGGGAATAACCAGCTGGATCCGCCATGACAGCGATGTTTCCCTCCGTAGCGAGGAGGTCACGCTGGCGGAAACTCTGCAGGCCGCCCGCCCATATCGGCAAATGGCATCAGGTTTGACTTAAACCCTTGGCAATGAATGCTTGTATTAAGTAATATCTCCGGGTCATTTTTATATAGATCGCGAAGTTAGCGAATTTTAATTTTTTACAAGGGGGAAACATAATGCTCAGACATACACTGGGGAAGATAGCGCCTAAGAATATATTGATAGGTCTTCTCGCCGTACTGTTGAGTACAGGCACACAAGCAGAAGAACAGTGGCTTGAGGAAATTGTAGTTACTGCTCAAAAGAGAGACGAGAATATTCAAGACGTACCTATTTCTATCACCCAGATGAGCGGGGATCGACTGAATGCCCGCTTTACTGGCGGTGGCGATATTCTTCAACTCGCCAGTGCTGTACCAAACCTGCATATCGAATCATCCAACGGACGCCTTGCGCCGCGTTTTTATCTTAGAGGTCTCGGCAACGCGGACTTTACCTCAGCCGCATCACAACCGGTCTCCGTTGTTTTCGACGAGGTAGCCATGGAAAAATCCGGGCTGAAGGGCTTCCCTGTCTTCGATATGGCAAATATAGAAGTCGCCCGAGGGCCCCAGGGCTCGCTCTTCGGTCGTAACACCACGGCAGGTATCGTGCATATCAAATCGGCACGTCCTACCGAGGAGTTCCAAGGCTATGTCAAGCTTGCCGGAGGCAACCTGGAAACCGCCAATGCCGAAGGTGCAATCGCTGGCACGCTGGTGGAAGGTAAACTACTGGGACGCTTCTCCTTTTTGAATCAAAACCGCGGTGACTGGATAGACAACCCTATCCTCGGTACCGAACTGGGTAGCCATAATACCAGGGCTGCTCGTGCACAATTGCTGTGGACACCTAGAGAAGATCTAACCGTGTGGTTCATGCACCAGCGTCAGGACTCAGAAGGCGCGGTAAGCATGTTCCGTGGCAATGTATTCGACAAGGGCAGTAATAAACTGAATTCCAACTACTCCCGTGACAAGGTCTTTTTCGATGGTGGTGACGGTAACGAGGGTTACATTAAATCCCGTGGCACGACCCTGAAAGTGGACTGGGATGTGGGTGATTACACTATTACCTCTATCACTTCCTATCAAGATGTCTATGACCGTGGTGGTCGCGGTGATATCGATGGTGGATTCGGATGCCTGTTCACCTGTGGTGGCGTTCCCTCCGGCCCGGCCAGCGAGCCTTTCAGCCCCTTTAACTCACCCTTTGTGGTGGATATTGATACGGGGGGCTACATTGAAATCGAGCAGCTGACCCAGGAAATCCGAGTTGCCAGTCACCTCGATGGTCCTCTGAATTACCAGTTCGGTATGTTTTACTTCGATGACAGGATATACAGCGGCTCAAGTAGCAAGAATGCCGGTGCGGCTGTATTCGCGCCAAATTCACTGTCCATCATTGATAATACATCCTGGTCTATCTTCGGACAGGGTACTTACGAACTCACAGAGCAGTGGACACTAACCGCAGGCCTTCGCTATACCGACGATGAAAAAGATGCGGATCACGTCGATTATACTGGTGCCGTAGTGACCACCCCGATTAATTTGACAGACGATTTTCTGAGCTTTGACCTGTCCCTGGCCTACACCTTGAGCGATAACACACAGGTCTATGCCCGCGCCGCTTCCGGTTTCAGGGCCCCAACCATCCAGGACAGAATCCAGGACGACCCGGAGGTAACCACGGCTGATTCTGAAGACATAATGTCCTACGAGATCGGTATCAAAGGTCAGGCTGACCGATTCAGGTACAGCGCGGCCGTTTTCTACTACGAGATTAACGATATGCAGCTTGTCGCCATTGGCGGTACCAGCAACTCCACAACCCTGTTGAATGCCAAGGAAGGCACTGGCATGGGTCTGGAAGCCGAAATGCAGTATCTATTAACGGATAATCTTGTCCTTTCCGCTGGCTTTGGTTATACCGATACGGAAATCAATGATCCCAACCTGGCGGTACCTGCAGGACCTTTAACGACGCCACGTGACCCACTCAACGCTGCTGGCTTCGCTCTTATCGACGGCAACCCTTTCCAGCACGCACCACTGTGGACGGCCAACATTGAGCTTGATTACACCTATTCCTTTAGCGACGACAGGGAGTTTTACTTCTTCACCGACTGGAAATGGAAAGGCGAGACCCAGGACTTTCTTTACGAGAGCAAAGAATACGTCTTCGATACTCAATTCGAAGGTGGTCTCAGGATCGGCTATCGTAATCTGAGTAGGGATTTCGAGGTCGGCTTATTTGCCCGTAATATTACCGACGAAGACAACCCCATCGGCGGTATCGACTTTGCCAATAACACGGGCTATGTCAATGAACCCAGGGTATGGGGCGGGGAATTCCTCCTCCGCTTCTAATACCGCATGGGGCAAGTCCCAGCAAAGAAGTAGTCAGTTTTGCAAGTTTGGTCCGGCGATGCCGGGCCAAACCTATATTTCAGAATTATAGGTACGCAGCAGCCAATTATTATCCTGCAGCGCCGAAGACTCCAGTACAGATCGTAGCTTCTTTCGAACTCAGTGATTCCCCGAAAAGCGGACCTGCGACGAGCCAGTCGAACACCGCATAGAGCCAGAATCCCCGCAGCAAATGGTCAATGCCTGACTGCTCACTAATCTACTGGTCTACAGACGGTTGGCCGGTTTATCAAGAAGCGTCATAAGGTCCATGAATCGACTTTATGATAGCTTCTTCTGAAGTATCTTCGAGGATAATTACATTATATTTGGCCCCGCCTGGCAATACTCGGACCACAATATGACCTTGTTCGCTCTTGAACTTGAGCATCCACGAACCCAGCACGGTTTTTGTCTCCGGTAATAAATTAGTAATAAACACATCGCGAGGTCCTGGATATAACCGCTCAGAAAGTAGCCGATACATTACTCGTGTTCCTGGATGGGTGGGCGACCAGGCACTGATTATATTTACACGTGGTTTCAGCGATTCCAGAAAGGACGAATTGGCGACGTCAGGGTAGCCGTGATGGTTGACCACATGTACATCGACAGGACCAACCACCTTGCCAACCGGCGTCTCTACATCGTGCCATTGGGGTACACCCGTATCGGCAACCCCGGGCAGGTCACCTCCCGTGTAGTAGTTAAAGTCACCGTAGCTCAGGTTGAATACGATGGAGCACATATTTTCGTCGGGCCAATCGTTTCTTGGCAGAGTTGACAGATCAGGAAATATTCGCCTGGTCTCGTCACTACTACCAGTCCAAAGGTCACCATTGCTGGCAATATTTCGTAAATTAAATTGCGGATAATTGTCTGGTTTAATAACCAAATCGATCTGATCCTTGCGACCAGGTATGAATCGCTCAATTTCCATGTCTTTGTTTTTGGCTTGCCAATCGACAAACGCACGATAATTTAATGCAGACCCTTGGATCCATGCGCTTGGATAGTCGTACTCAGGCCAACCTCGGTCAATCAGTTTTCGAATCTTCACATGTTCAGCAACCTCTGTAATACCAGAGAGCTTGTAGTGGCCGTTGCCAGCCAGTTTTGAACCTTCGTTGGGCTCTCCTATGTGATCGCCATGGAAGTGCGTCAACACAGCATAATCGAGCACGCCAGTTTTCCCATTTGGATGGAAGCGTTGGATATATCTGGCGATCCACTCACCCGGCTGTCGTGATGCGTCGGGCCAGGCAGGAGACGTAAGGGGAGGCTCATCATTGACGACACCAGCGTCTACCAGCATCGTCGTTCCATCGGGTAATATGAAAAAAGTAGAATCGCCTTTGCCAGTATTAATATGGTGAATATCCAGCATTCCATCCGACCAATCGGGGAGTGCCTCCCCTACCGTTTGCGACCATGCCGGTAGGGCAGTCATCATGACTAATGTCAGGTAGATGGCAGACCGATAATCGTTTTGTGTAAAAAATAGTTTCATAATTTTCCGCTGTACGACATCAAAGGTCTCCGAAGTAGCAATTGGGGTCAGAGTCACTGCTGTTCCACTTAAACCTGCATTACGAAACGTCACAATCGAGGCCACGGAAGATAGCTAATTTGAACCACATCTTTTCCAGTTTACCAAAGTAGCTTGATCAGTGTTTTTTACATCAGAAAGGCCAGAACCTTTTACCCGTTAATCAAAGGAGGTCTCGGTAATGCGGAGTTTACTATAGCGGCATCGCAACCGGTCTCCGTTATTATGGACGAGGTACCCATGGAGAAATCCGGGCTGAAGGCCTTCACTGTCTTCGATATCGCAAATATAGAAGTCGCCCGGGGGCACCGGTGCACTCGTCTTCGGAACTCAATTCGAAGGTGGGCTAAGGATCGGCTATCGTAATCTGAGTAGGGATTTCGAGGTCGGCTTATTTACCCGCAACATTACCGACGAAGACAACCCCATCGGCGGCATGGACTTAGCCAACAACACGGGTTATGTCAATGAACCCACGGTATGGCGCGGGGAATCCCTCCTCCGCTTCTAATAATGCACGAGGAAAGTCTCAGCAAAGAAGTAGTCAGTTTTGCAAGTTATTATCTTGCAGCGTCTGTTGCCGATAGACAATCAAACTAGAGATACTGATCTTTGCTCCTGTGGATTCTCTGTAAGGTTCTCCCCTGACTTTCAGGCGCAGCGTATGCCTTTTATCTTCAAGATCAAACTGATGCCAGATCGATTCTTCAGGCTTGGCATTTAGCTCATCCGGATATACATCCACTGTACGATTCAAGTCCCCGTCGAGATAGATATCTAACAACCCCCCATCGGGTAATAATATCCCTTTAAGCACGGCCCCCGTACCAACAAAACTGATAGTGGCTTCAGCGCCCAGGGTACTGCTGGTTTTGCTGATGTGTTCGTATCGCCAGATACGCATGGTCTCGTGAAGCCAGTTTCCCCGCCATTGCCACCGGGGATCCTCATAAAGAAGGATTTCACTGACCACCCCCTGCCCTTTCCATGTTTGAAGTTCTGCAGGCACGGCCTCCTGTAAGACCACATGGACATATTCCTCATCAACGTAGCCACCATTCTTTTTACTAAGGGCAACAGCCCGCTTCAGGGTGCTGTCGACGATTTCATTAAAAGAATAACGGGTGTAAATAAATTTACTATCGGCAATATCCTTCAAGCCAATTGTGAACTTTCCCGGAATATTCCTGTAGCCCCTGACAACACCAAGAATTCCCAGCGCACTGGATGGGTTGCAATCCGAGTCCTGCCCGGCCCGTGTACTGATGTGCATGGTTTTTTCAAAATCCCCGGCACCATATAGGAGACCAAGTACCACGTAAGCGCCGTTTATTTTTGCATCAATATTAAAAGTTTTAACCGCTCCTTCGGGACACATTTCACCACTGTTCCACTTATCGTGGATTTTCTCCCATGTAGACTGCCAATCATCCGGGGATTCGCGCCACCAGCCCAGGACATCTTCTATAAGACGGGCATATTCACTTTCCCCCGGTAGGGCCGAAACACCCGCACGAACAATCATCTCCGTGTCATCACTGAAGAACGCGGCAGCATACATAGCGCTTATAAACATACCCCCGTAGATGCCGTCACCATAATTCATCACCCTGCCGGCGCGCAGACTGATTTCATTGCTGCTCCGAGGCATCCCCGGGCTCATCAGGCCTATAAAATCCGACTCTATCTGGAAATCGATATCATGGGCATGGAGGTTGTATGCCGGTGTACCACTTAAGGTCGCGGGTACGCCGCGACGCAGGGCCCGGCGGGCGGCAAGATTGGCATGCCAGAGAGGATAGCGGGCATTCTGAAATAATTCGCCAAAATCTTCCGAACTCGCGTCCAGCCCCTTATCGTCCAGTACCTGTGCAAAGGTGATGTCGACATAAAGATCGTCCTGCTCAAGCGCTCCCTTGATCATTTCAGGCCGCCATTCCGGCAGTTCGTGCTCGGGAATGATACGTTCCTGGTAAACGAACTCCGTTGGAAAACCGAAGGTGACACCAATCATTTGTCCGGCCCACCCGCCCCGAATCTTGTCTTCTAATGAAGCCAGGGAAATTTTGGCATATCGCTGTTTTTCTTCGGCCGCTACAACTGGTAAGGCAATAAGCGTCGCCAGGCCCAGTAATAAAACTATCCTCATGAGAATTCACTGGTCATAATTTCTATAAGTTTATCTTCAAAAGTGGATTGGTTTTTCCAGCCGGTCGCGCAACGTACAGTCCGACCATTCTTCTCATCAATAACTGTATATCCGTCATCGGTAACGCGCAGGGGAAGATCTTCCATGACCAGGAATTCCTCTGAATGTGCCAGGTGTACTGCCACTGTGTCGAACAATGTGGAACTCATTAACCTGAAATCCGGCTTTGGATCCAGCCAGGTTACTTTCGGCAACCACATGCGATAATTATCCATCAGCACTTTCATCCATGCATCGCGGCTTCGAAAGACTTTTTGATAGGTATCGCCCTTTAGCTGCACCAGCCCGCATGTATCCAGCGGTGTAATTGAGCATTCCCAAGGGGCCGAGAATACTGTCTGCAGCGATTTTGGATCGACTTTGACATTCCATTCTTTTGCCGGCTCTGCTTCACCCTCGTAACCGGTTCGAATGGAACCAAGCATGCCAACAAAACGGGCATTATTCGCGATTGAAGGATCCCGCCTCAGGGCCTCGGCGATATTCATGACCGGACCTATGCACAGTAAAGTTACCGGCTCGGGCGACTGTTTGATCGTATCAATCAGGGCCTGGATACCGTCCTCGTATATCTGACCGGGATACTCTTCAAGCTGATAATCACCCAGCCATTCACTTTGATTGCCAGCTTCGTCCGTGGCGTCCAAGCCCATCCCGACAGGAATAGTCCCGGCGCCGATACTATGTAATATTTTTGCCAGTAATCGGGTACGATAGCGAGTGTTGCCAAAATCCGTAGTGATAAGCTTGGTATCGATCGCCTTGGAGCGTAACAACATCAACAGGGCCCAGGTGTCATCGATATCATCACCAATATCTGTATCTAAGATCAGAGGAATAGGATTGTTTGCAGAAGAATTGGACACCATGCTGGCAGAGGAGATTCCGATGAATGATGCCAGCGCAGCGAGACTTCGTTTATGAAAACCTGGTCTTGTAAATTTAACCATGTTTCTGGATCTTCAGGATTGAATGTGGCTAATGTAAACCAGGCATAATCATAAAAACAGCTTCAATTATCCGCAAGTACACTTGCCTTGTATCCTGAGCCAATGGCTATTCATGAAGACTGATATAACCATGATTGCAGCAGTTCTCGCCAATGCTCGCCCAGGCGAAGTAACGCGTGAACGTGAAGTAGTAAGGTTCTCCCTGTCGCCGCTCTCGGTACAGAAAGGTGCCGCGACTCCATCTGTACCCTTCCGCGATCAAATTGATAATCTATTAACCTCGTAAAAGGAAAAATCAACCCAGAATGTCAAAAATTCCCGCAAGCGTTTTTATACTCATATCCCTGTGTTTACTGTTGCCCGGATGTGATTCGGAAACAGAATCCGCATCGACTGAAAACGGGCCTCCAACGGTAGCCCTGATAATGAAATCCCTAGCAAATGAGTTTTTTGTCAACATGGCCAGTGGGGCAAAGCAGCACCAGGCCGACAATTTCGACAGGTATGAACTCATTGTTAACGGTATAAAAGATGAAAGTGATCTAGCGCAGCAGGTAATTCTGGTGGAGCAAATGATAGCAAGAGGTGTTGACGCTATTGTAATAGCACCTGCAGACTCAAAAGCACTTGTACCTGTCCTCAAGCGTGCTCGCCAAGCCGGACTGATCGTAATCAATATTGATAATAAACTGGACGCAGCCATCCTGCTGCAATCGGATATAAGTATTCCCTTTGTCGGTCCTGACAATCGAGAAGGTGCCCGTGTTGTAGCCCGACATCTAGCAACTGACCTGCAGGCGGGCGATCATGTCGCCATCATCGGTGGTATCAGCACTGCGTTTAACGCGCAACAAAGGCAACTGGGTTTCGAAGACGTCATGCAGGACGCCGGCATGAATATAGTCAGCGTACAGTCCGGTGAATGGCAACAGGTGAAAGCCAGCACTATCGCAGCCGCGCTGATCATCGAGCACCCTGCCCTGAAGGCGATACTTTGCAGTAACGACAATATGGCAATTGGCGCCATAGCGGCGATAAAACGAGCAGGTAAAAGCGGTGAAATCCAGGTAGTAGGTTTCGACAATATCTCCGCCAGCCATGACTTATTGCGCAATGGCAGTCTTCTGGCAACTGCGGACCAGTACGGCAGCCAACTAGCGATATTCGGTATCGAATATGCCCTGGATATTCTCGTCAATAACAGAGTGACCGCGGACAAAAAGACGCCGGTCGACCTCGTCACTGCAGCCAGCCTGGTATCACCCTGAATGACAAATTCAATTCTCTCGATTGATGGGCTTTGTAAGAGCTACACCGTTCCCGTGCTCAGGGGAGTCGGTATTGAAATCTGCCCGGGTGAAGTCCATGCACTGATGGGTGCAAATGGCGCCGGAAAATCAACCCTGTGTAATATCATCGCCGGGCAGGTCCCGGCGGATGACGGAGAGATGAAATTCCATAACCGACTATACCGGCCGACCTCGATATCCGATGCCGAATCTGCGGGTATCCGCATGGTAACGCAGGAGCTTAGGTTAATAGACACGCTGTCTGTTGCCGAAAACATATACTTGGCTGCGTTGCCCCAACAGGCAGGTTTTATCAATTACAACCTTATCAATCAACAGACCGGGGAGCTTCTGCAACGATTTGGTCTGACGGATATTGATCCCGGCCAACAATTGAACAGCCTGAGCATCGGCCAACAGCAACTTGTCGAGATTGCACGTGTTCTCAATCACAGCTGCGACCTGTTGATTCTTGATGAACCAACGGCTGCCCTGAGTGAAGCGCAGATTGAACTGCTGTTCAGCGAGATTAGGGAAATTAAAAACCAGGGTTCCGCGATCATTTATGTCAGTCATCGCATGGACGAAATTTCGCGTATTGCAGATCGAACCATAGTACTCAGGGACGGCCTTGTAGTCGCCAATGATCACACGGAAAAACTAAGCCGGGATGATTTAATCCGCCTGATGACCGGGCACCCTGTAGCAAGCGCTTCAAACTTGGACAAGCGCCATCCAGGCCCGCTGGCACTCAAAGTTGAAAATCTTTCCACCAGGGAGAAACTGAACGATATTAATCTTGATGTCTACCAGGGTGAAGTTCTTGGCATTTCCGGCCTGATGGGATCTGGTAGAACCGAATTATTGCGCGCAATTTTCGGGGCAGACCGCCGAAGTCACGGTGATATCAAAATCGGTCCGGAAATGCGGCCCGTAGGGATAAGATCACCCGTGGACGCTGTCAGTAACGGGATTGGACTGATTAACGAGGATCGTAAGCAACAGGGTCTGCTGCCTGAGCTCTCAATATTCCAAAACATTTCGCTTGCCTGTCTCGCGCAATTTACAAGCAAGATTGGCTGGCTGGATTCAACGCGGGCTTTGCAGGATGTCGAGAAGCAAATCGAGAACCTGAGCGTGGATTGCACCAACACTAGACAAAAAGTGAATGAATTAAGTGGAGGCAATCAACAAAAGGTCATTATCGCCCGCTGGTTACTAATGAACTGCAACATTATGCTGTTTGACGAACCTACGCGAGGTATCGATATTCAGACAAAACAAATAATCTACGATTTAGTTGATAATCTTGCAGGCTTGGGCAAGGCCATCGTCGTCGCATCCAGTGACGCAAATGAGTTGTTCAGTATTTGCGACCGCATCGCAGTTTTGTCCAACGGTAAGCTGGCAGAAATTTTTCGACGTGACCAGTGGAGCCCTGAAGCGATAACCGCCGCCGCCTTCACACATTACAGCGGTCAGAAAATTACCCGCGTGACCGTTCCAATTACCAATCCACGCCCATGAACAGAAAGCAGACACGCAACAAAAACAGTCGCTCTGAATTCCAGTCCTCCCGCGACACTAATATGTCCATGTATGTCATCCACTTAAGCTCCTATCGGGCCATCACCTAATTGGCTTTTCTGTTTCATGTCGATCGATTGCACCCATATACTCGGTCTCCCACCTGTAACATCTATATAGTACAACCATGAAACGATACCTAGGCCATATAGCGCGAGAATACCTGGGATTACTCTCTGTTCTGATTGGCCTTATTGTCTTGTTCAGCCTGAACAGCGAGCATTTTTTTTCACTGATTACCTTTACCACTCTGGCCAATCAACTTCCAACCCTCACTGTTATTGCCGTAGGTATGACCTTTGTTCTGATTGTTGCGGGCATCGATCTGTCGGTCGGTTCAGTAATGGCCTTCAGCGGAACAATCCTTGGCGTGGCCCTGTTAGATGCGGGCCTACCACTGTTCCTGGCCTGTTTTCTCTGTCTTTGTGTCGGCCTCATATGTGGCATTATTAATGGATTAATAAGTACGCGTTGGGCCGTACCTTCATTTATTGTTACGCTCGGAATGTTGGAAATAGCGAGGGGTGGTGCCTACTTGGCGACTGGCTCGCAAACGAAATACATCGGTAACGCGGTTGAAACACTAAGCGCACCCCTGCCATGGATCGACCTGTCTCCCGCCCTGCTCATTAGTGTTCTTGTGGTCATCTGCGCACAGCTGGTACTGTCCCGCACTGTATTCGGCCGTTACATGATCGCGATTGGCTGTAACGAAGAAGCCGTGCGTCTGTCGGGCATCAATGTTCGTTTCTGGAAGCTACTGGTTTTTGCGATTTCCGGGTTACTTGCCGGGCTGGGTGGTCTGTTCCATGTTGCCTACCTGCAATCAGCCGACCCCAATGCCGGTATAGGCCTGGAACTGGCCGCAATTGCCGCTGTGGTCATTGGAGGTACCAGATTATCCGGTGGCAAGGGTTCGGTGATAAATACTTTTCTTGGTGTAGTGATTATTTCGGTTCTGCAAACAGGACTGGCACAGCTTGGAGTATCGGAACCCAGCAAGCGGGTTATCACTGGACTAGTGATCATCATTGCCGTTGTGCTCGATGTTTACCGTAACCGCAACGAGGGTATGGGTAATTTTTTTACAAGGCTGCTAAAACGTTAACTTTCTTTATTATCTAGCCAAAAAATTGATTTATACTTCCTAACTCCGAACAGCGGACAAGACCATGACAGACGAAGATATCACAATCGCGGTTATCGGCGGTTCGACCTTTGACCGGAGTTTTCGCGGGGATCGCCCCTTCGCGGAGGGGTTGGCGGAGGTTGAAGGGCAGTTCCGGGTGGACACGGCGGCGGGCAAGAGCCCCACCATTCACCGGATGCGTTACAAGAACGCCGGATTCTATTTCATCCCTTTTCACGGCGTCGCGGATTTTACGAGTAAGGAATTTCACGAGGGCAAGAACTTTGTTACGACCCTGGCCGCGCTTTACAACCTCGGCGTAACCCACGCCATTGGCGGCGCCACGGGAGGTGCGGTGAATGAGTCCTACCGGGTAGGCGACGCCTTCATCCCCGACGATCTGATGAATTTCAATTACCACCGGCCGGCGAGCGTCCTGGCTGAGGCGGCCATCACCCGCGATGCGGTGCGCTCGCGTTTTAATCCGCCGTTCTGCCCGGATATCCGGGAAATCCTCATCGAGCTGGCGAACGCCCATTACACGGTGGGAAAGGTCCACACCGCCGGCACCGTGGTGCAAACCGATTCGAGCCGCTATGAAACCCCGGCGGAGGTGCGCAATTACGGCCGTATGGGAGGGGACTTCGTCACCCATAACATCGGAACCGAGGCAATCTACGCGAGGCAACTCGGAATACACTTCGCGGTTCTGAATTCCGTCTCCAACCCCGCGGAAGGAGTCGGCTCTTTCACCCTCGACTCAGAGATGGACACCGGTGAGAAGATCGCCGAGCAAGCGACCCCTATCATCCTTGATACCGTAGCCCGATTGAACGCGCATACGCCCCAGTGTGGCGATACCTGTATCGGGGAGCGTATGGCATAGCGGAAATCGAGAGCACCGACGGCCGCAACCACGGCATCGTCCTCTTCCCCTTATCCCGTTCAGGCAACCCGCGTACGCTTTTTAACTTCGCGTTCCCTTCGTTTGAAGGCGTGGTGCATATGGAAGAACTTGCGGCGACGCTCCCTCGTAATAGTCGACAAAGGCGAGGTTTTAGTTATACATGGGGCTGGATGGTTGGTGCTGAGATAATTAAATGGTCCCCGGGACCGGGGTCGTAATAAACCACTACCTCTAGCCCAAAGCCCTTTAAAAACGGGCTGTACAGTGATCGCGGTCTGCTTCCGGGGTTTCCGACGCCCTTATAAACAGGGGCTTACAGGGATTTTAGCCAATCTCGTTACACTGTAGCTACGGCAGAAAGGGAGCTTCTGCACAAAGCCGCCATAACAAGTTAGATATAAAAAACGTATGACTAGTAGTGGTTAAACGCCACAGGGTTTGTGGCTATTGGCTGACGTGGTGATGGACGATTAGCCGACGTAATTTTCTGTTGGCGTAGGGATAAATGCGCTGCCGTGGTTTCAACCATCAGATATCGGTAAAGCAGCCCCAGCTCATTTATCTGGAAAGTAAGTAATTGGCCTCTTCTCACCTTCATCGTAAAATCGAGCGCCCGTTCCAATTCGATTATAGTCACCGAGTTCTGATCGAGCCAACTCGGCCTCCTGCATAAGTTGTTCGACAATTTGCGGATTCTCGTCGGCCAGATCATTCGATTCACTGATATCGTTATGGAGGTCGAACAGTAATGGCTTCTCAACAGTATCTGAATAACGACTTAGCCAAAGTGTGTAGGGAGAGTTCGCTTCCCGGGGCAGAACCAGTTTCCAGCGACCACTACGTACTGCCTGCAACTGGGTTAAGGAATAATAGAAAAAGCTTTTATGGGGGCTAGTCGCCCCGGGTAGGTCAAACATTATCGGTGTAATATCTCGACCATCAAGCGTGACGCCCTCAGGCAGCGCTGCCCCAGCCAAAGCAAGGACTGTGGGATACAAATCCATGGAAGTAGCCAGAGCATCGCTCTCAATGGATTCTGGAATGTGCCCGGCCCAACGCATAAGCGCCGGTACGCGAATACCCCCTTCCCAATTTAGATACTTTCCACCTCTTAGTGGTTTGGCACTTCCTTGATGGTATTCGCTGTACTTCTGCTCTGGTCCGTTGTCCGAAAAATAGACTACCAGGGTGTTCTGGTCCAATCCGAGCTTATCCAGTTCCTCAAAAATTTCCCCCATGCTCCAGTCGAGCTCTTCGACGGCATCACCGTAGGCGCCTCGCGCAGACTTACCTTTGAAGTCCTCCGACGCGCCCAGCGGCACGTGGGGCATGTGATGAGCGAGATAAATGAAAAATGGCTTATCGCGATTTTTTCGTATGAACTCAATGGACTCTTCGGTGTATTTTTTTGTTAACAGATTGACGTCTGCTGGAGTTTCAATCACCTCCTGATTGCGCATTAACTCAGGAATAAAACGCCGATGGTCTACTTCTTGAGTGAAACCATTGTACATTGGAAGCCCGTAAAAATAGTCGAACCCCTGTGCATTTGGCATCAGCTCCGGCTTAAAAGGGCCTTTCCCGCCTGGGCGGCCGAGAGGGGCCGGGGGAGGAGCAAAATCCCATGGCTCTTCACCCTCCCCTGCCATATGCCATTTACCAAAAATAGCCGTTTTATACCCTGCACCCTCAAGTGCTTCAGCAATAGTGACCTCTCTGGCATGCACTATGGTATTCGGATTTTTCTTGTTGTCAGGTTCAGCAACCCTGATGGGGTAGGAACCCGTCAAAAAAGCCGCCCTGGAGGGACCACAAACCGGCTGTGCATAAAAACTGCTGAACTTAATACCTTCAGCCGCCATTTTGTCGAGATTGGGTGTCCGGATATCCGGGGAACCATACACCCCAATATCGCTGTAACCCTGATCATCCGCAAGCACAACGATAATATTGGGCTTTGAAACCACAGTCGTTGGCCTTTCCTTGTCACTTACTAAGGCGGCAAAAACGTCTATGCAGCAGATGAGAAAAAGGACAAAAAGAACCGAATGCGCAAGGCTCATGTGTCTAGTACTTATACAGCCGTAACGGTTCATCACGCCTTCCATCGGTGAGTTTATGCTGTTGTAGTTCACAAGATAACATCGACGTTATCGTGTTGACCAATACTTAGGTCAAATGAACTGATCAGCTAGACTTATCTGCCCAAAGTAGTAGTTCATGTCGCCAGTGAGGCTATTGATGACCTTTCGCCGAAGATAGAGGATAGGAATTATAACAGGGCTTTTCGATCGAAAGTCTGGGTATCGAACCAGAACGATTGCCTGATTGTTTTATGGAAGATTGTAGCCGTATGACTGCAGTGGTTAAACGCTACCAAGTTTTTTGTTGTTTGTGGTAATTAGCTGACCTGGTGATGAGCGATTAGCCAAGCCAAGTCAACTTTGCGCGGAACAAAAATCTTTTCAGTGATCAACCCGGGCGCCTGCGTTACCCACGAACCAATTTTTCATCGCTCTCAAGAAACGGATATACCTCTGGACCCGATTTGGTAGAT
>Ga0066606_10000307_pt1 | contig 30025 bp, 27 predicted proteins | sample SaaInlV_DNA_100m_FD_60386 | JGI IMG/M metagenome (GOLD analysis project Ga0066606, IMG submission 60386) | Marine microbial communities from expanding oxygen minimum zones in the Saanich Inlet - SI075_LV_DNA_100m | ecosystem: Environmental > Aquatic > Marine > Unclassified | place: British... | reverse complement strand
GTATGTACAGCGTTGGTATTGCTAACAAAACAGGCGGTTCCGGAACAATTGTTCCGGAAAGCGAAATTGCTGAAGGCATGAAACTACTGGCCGAAACCGAGGGTATTTTCACTGAAACGGCAGGTGGTGTTGTCATTTCAACGCTTCGCCGCCTTGCTCGTGAAGGTGTGATTGCTCCCGACGAAGAAACTGTTGTACTTATCACGGGTACAGGGCTCAAGACCCTTGAAGCAATAGCTGATTCAGTCGAAACTGTAACTATCGACCCGACGATTCGTTCGTTTGACGAAGTTGTAACAGGAGCGCCAGTTTCATAATGCCTTTCCGAAGAGTCAAGTTCACTTTCAAAACCGAAAGAATTCAGAGCCCGGTGATCTACGAACTCGGGCACAAGTTCGATGTTGTAACAAATATTCGGCGTGCCGACATCGATTCCGAGAATGGCTGGGTCGTTCTAGAAATCGAAGGTGCTGTAGATGAAATTGAACGTGGTCTGGAGTGGGTACGAGAACAGGGATCAGACGTAAACTCATTGGACGGTGACATCCTCGCCGGTTAGCGTGCTTGTACTGAACTAATCAATCTGACACTAATTTGCAACGAAATTAGCTAATTAGCGTCTAACATGTTTGTAGATATAAATTGAGCCGTAGATTCGAAATCACATGGTTCACGAGAAAACAGGAAATCTGATGTCCGTAACAGTAAAAATTCCAACGCCGCTCAGGAAACTGACCAACGGTGAGACAAGTGTGACAGTCGAAGGCACAACCGTTGGTGCAATCGTCGATTCACTCCAGGCAGCTTACCCCGGAATACAGGAACGCCTGATCGATGATGAGGGTGCTCTACGCCACTTCGTAAATATCTACCTCGATGGTGAAGATGTTCGATACCTCGATGGTTTAAACAGCGTTGTTAGTGATAATGCTGAACTGAGCATTGTTCCTGCAGTAGCTGGTGGACTCAACTAGTCCGACGGTTAGGGCATTAAACGCCCGGCACAAATAGAAACTCAATTCACCCTGCTAGTTTCATCTTGGCAGGGTGAATTCGTTAATCGAGCACGCTGAGAATTGCTTCTCGAACGACATCGTCAGGTACATCGCGGCGAGTAGTCGCCTTTCCCGGGCCTTCGAGCAGCACCCATCGAATAGTTCCACCGCGTGATTTCTTATCGCTCTTGGTAGCATTGATCAATTCATCGACGTCGAGTTCAGAAATCCTCACAGGAAGGTCGTAGCTCTGGAGCACCCTACGCTGACGATCCACCAGCTCTGTGTCGATCATGCCAAGCCGTTCAGCGATTCCAGCTGCGACCATCATACCTACAGCGACGGCCTCGCCGTGCAAATACGTTCCGTAACCAGAAACTTTCTCAATCGCATGTCCCACGGTATGACCGTAGTTCAGCAATATTCGTTGATCGCCCGTTTCAAATTCATCTGCTGAAACGATTTCGCCCTTGATCGCAACACTTCGTCGAATTGCTTCGACTGGCTCTTCGCCTTCGAGCGCTTTCATCTGCGGAGCCAAACGCTCGAACATATCGAGCAGCTGTGCATCCAAAATAAATCCATGCTTCACCGCCTCGGCCCAACCAGCAGACATCTCTCGTGCAGGCAACGATTTGAGATGCGCAACATCTTGCAGCACTAACTTAGGCTGATGGAACGCACCGACCAGGTTCTTCCCAGTTGGGATATTGACACCCGTCTTGCCGCCTATTGATGAATCGACCATCGCAGCAAGGCTCGTCGGCACATGAACAACCGCAACACCGCGTAGCCATGTAGCAGCAACGAAGCCAACGAGATCGCCAGTGACGCCGCCGCCCATGGCGACAATGATGTCGCCGCGTTCAACTCGTAGATCAGCTAACCACTCATACACAACTTGAACTGTTTCGACGTTTTTGTTCTTCTCGCCGATTTCCAAAGCAAGAAGATGAGTTTCATATCCGCCACGTTCAAGTGCTTCCTGCGCCTTGCGAGTGGGATTCGGAAACATCGCTTCATCGGCCACTAAGAACGCCCTGCCCTGTAGACCTGTCTTGGCGAGTTCAATGCCAAGATCGTGGACGATATTACGACCAACTACAACTCGATAGCTTCCCTGAGTTGTGTTGACGATTGCAGCAAGGTTTTGGTCTTGGTTAGTCATTCGAATCCGCCAGCCCGCTATTTCGCCATGCTTCGGCAATCGCTTCAGCGACCTCATTATGAGATTTGGACTCGGTGTCGACAATCACGTTGGCAGTCGAATAAGCATCTTCACGTTCAAGTAACATTTTACGAAGTTTCTCTATTGGAGCATCGTCGCCAAGTAATGGACGTAGTGTGCGACCTCTCTGGTTTGCCGAACTTACCAACCGTTGGTGAATAACCTCTGGACTAGCGCTCAATCGAACAATTAATCCAGAAGACTTCATCGTCTCGCGATTCACTTCTTTCACAGGAACACCGCCACCCGTCGAAACTATTCGTCCACCTCGTCCTGCGACCTCTTCGAGTATCTGAGATTCAAGTTGGCGAAAGTAGTTTTCGCCGTTCTCTTTGAATATGAGAGGAATTGTCTTACCGGCTCGATCTTCGATCACGCCGTCCATCTCCACAAACGGCCAGCCCAATAATTCAGCGACGCGCCGACCGGATCGAGTCTTACCAGTTCCCGAAAGGCCAATCAGATATATGTTCGGCTTGGCGCCGGTAGTTTCGTTCAATGGTTGTCTGTTCCGTGGCTTCTTCGATACAAAGACTAGCTGTGCCCAAATTCTTGGTGAGAGTCAACGTATCCGGCATAGTTACGCTTAATCTCGTCGAGCGAGTCACCACCGAATTTTTCTAACATCGCCTCGACAAGCGTGAGAGCCATCATTGATTCACCCACTGGACACGCTCGGGCAACCTGACAAATATCGCTTCGGTTGTAAGCGGCATCGACTAGTTCACCCGTGTTGATATCGACAGATGGAAGCGGATTGGTCATAGTGGCGATAGGTTTGATCGCTACGTTGACTACGATCGGATTCCCGTTTGACATGCCGCCTTCAATTCCACCAGCATGATTCGTAATCTGCTTGAACCGACGCGGGTCAGAAGAATCTGGTTCAATTACATCCTGAACTTCACGACCCGGCTTGCGAGTGTTTGCAAACCCTCTGCCAATCTCGACACCCTTCACGGCGTTAATGCTCATCATCGAATGAGCCAGTCGTGCGTCTAACTTGCGATCCCAGTGAACATGACTACCAAGACCGACAGGCGCTCCGAAGGCGACAACTTCGAACACTCCACCGATGGTCGTGCGTTCTTTCTTTGACTTGTCGATTGCTGCTTTGAATCGTGCATCGGCGTCGGCGTCTGAAGCACGAACTTCGGAACCCTCAACAACGTTCCAATCAACGTCTTCAGTTGCTACCGAACGCCCCTCTTGATCGCCCGTTGCAACAGCTCGCGAGTGAATTGATATCCCTATTTCTTCGAGAAGTCGTCGTGCTATCGAGCCAGCAGCTACTCTCGCTGCAGTCTCTCGAGCGGACGCTCGTTCAAGAACGTTGCGCAAATCGTGTTGCACATATTTCAGCGCACCTGGGAAATCGGCGTGTCCGGGAACGATTTTTGTGTAGACCTTCTTGTCGACGTCATTGCCAACTTCCGAAACCGACATAGCGTCAGTCCAATTAGCGAAATCTTTGTTCTCGATCCACATCGTGATCGGCGAACCAAGTGATATTCCGTGACGAACACCCGAACGAAGATCAGCGTGGTCCTTCTCGATCTTCATTCGCCCACCAGAACCGTAACCTTTTTGTCGACGAGCCATTTGTTCTTCGATGTACTCCTCGGTCACTCCAAGTCCAGCAGGAATCCCCTCAACAATTACTGTAAGGCCGGGACCGTGTGATTCTCCGGCCGTGAGGTATCGAAATGTCGTCATTCGTAAGGATTCTCATTCGTTTTGAGGGTTGTAAAATCTGTCATAACAAACCGGTGGAGTAAACGTTCTTCACTCAGACGTCATGACTGCAATTAGCGTTTTGTAGCTTCGATTATATGCAGTTGCCAGAACCTGCACCCGATCAACCGGATTTCAGAGCACGTTCAAGAGCATTAAACATCGTATCGACGGGCGCAGTCTTGCCAGTTGCCATCTCGAAACCTTCGATTCCCTGGAACACCAACATAGTCATGCCACCCGCCGGCTCCCCGCCGGCTTCTTCGACCTCACGTAGGAATTTGGTCATTGGTGGAGCATAGACAGCGTCATATCCCACGGCATCAGCAGAAATCATGTCGGCTGTGGCTGGGGTTGCCAACTCGGCAGGGCCACCCGCCATACCTAACGAAGTAGTGTTTACGAGCAAATTCGCATACGGAACGTAGTTCGATAATTCGTCTCGGCTCATGCCAGTGGCGGTCGGCTTGAATCGACCTTCGCTGAAGTCGTTTGCGAGCGCTTGAGCCTTCTCAACCGTTCGATTCGCAATCGTGAGGCGATTTACCCCAGCTGTCTTCAATGCGTACACAATCGCCCGGGCAGCTCCACCGGCTCCAAATACAACCGCATCTGCGCCTTTGGGGTCGAAGCCAGCTTTTTCCTTAAGCGCCCTTAGAAATCCATTGCAGTCGGTATTGTGCCCAATGAGCTTTCCATCTCGATTGAAAATCCAGTTGACAGCGCCAACAGATTCAGCCGCTTCGGTCAGTTCATCGACCATCGGAATAACAGCCTGTTTATGAGGAAGCGTCACGCACGCAGCGATGAAACCTTTTTCGCGGAAAGTAGCTACCTTAGCTTCTAAATCTTCAGGTAAAACGTCCCACGCCTCAAACGTCTCATCGATGCCGAGTTCGTTTAATCCAGCCTGCTGGAAGATAGGTGATTTAGTGTGTCCGATGGGATGCCCCATGACGCCGATGTTGCTGCTCATACTTCTCCAAGTCCGCGCACGGACAAATCTAGTTCGACTGCATATAAGAGTTGAGAATAATTGCGGCCGATGCTGAGTCTATCTTGCCTCTGGCCGCTCCACGTGCTTTTGAAGGAGACTTTCCGGTCTCTCTCAACAGTGAATGCGCCTCCACTGTTGTCATGCGTTCGTCCCACGCCATCACCGGCAAATCGGTCGCCTTGCGAAGTCGAGCGCAAAAAGCATTCACTTTGCGAGCAGCGGGACCCTGTGAACCGTCCAATGAGAGCGGAAGCCCGACCACGATGCCACGCGCCTCGCGTTCGATTGCGATCGATGAAATATTCGCTGGGTCCTGTTCCCCAGCAGCCCTAATCGCTTCAAGTGGCGTAGCAATCGTTCCAGTAGGATCGCTTATGGCTAGCCCGATACGAGCTTCTCCATAATCGACTCCCAGTAGTCTCCCGTTATCAGCGATGACTAATTCCCTGTCTTGCCACTTAGCGAATCACGAATAATTCCCTCGCTAGCGGCAAGAGCCTCAGGAAGTTGCTCGGCGTTCTTTCCACCAGCCTGAGCTACAGTCGGATTTCCACCGCCGCCGCCGCCCATCATGCTCGCAATGGCTTTAGCGATATTCCCCGAATGAATTCCCGCTTCTACTACGTCATCAGTCGCCATAACTACGACCATCGGCTTGCCGTCGATCACGCTGCCTAGCACGACAACTCCCTTGCCGATCTGGTTCTTCAGATGGTCACCGGTTTTACGAAGCGCACCAAAGTTCGACGCCGGTATTTCGTTTACCTCAACATGAATCGAAACATCGCTTATTTCAATATCGAAACTGTTGGCAGAACTGTTCGAACTACTCCCGCCGACACTCGCCTGTAGAAGCTGCTCTTCAAGCTGTGCTACCTGCTTACGAGCCTGCGATAGATCATTTGCCAATGAGTTGACTCGATCTCCAGCATCAGCCACAGGCACACGGAATTTCAAAGCGATCTCGTCGAGTGCTCCGAATCGTTCAAATATTGCATCTTCTGAAGCAACGCCAGTGATCGCTTCCATTCGACGCATTCCTGAGCCGATGCCAGTTTCTGAAGTGATGACAAACATTCCAATTCCACCAGTCTGCTCCATGTGCGTTCCGCCGCAAAGTTCGTAACTCCACGGCGCATCGATCTTGATCGTGCGAACTTCGTTGTCGTAGGTATCACCAAAGAACGCCAAAGCGCCCTCTTCGACCGCCTCACCGTATGTTGTCCAATGAACCTCAACATAGCGATTAAGTCGAATCTTCTCGTTAACCCGATCTTGAACAGCTTTAATCTGGTCGCGGGTCAGTCCCTGCATGTTGGTAAAGTCGAATCGCAATCGATCTGGGTCAACAACAGAACCTGCTTGCCTTACGTGACTGCCAACTATCTCACGCAGAGCGGCATGCACGAGGTGGGTAGCTGTGTGGTTGCGACGAATACGCTCCCGGCGCTCTCCGTCGACAGAGGCGGTAACACCATCATCTTTGCTTAGCGAACCCGACGTAATTGTTCCGTGGTGAACATTCACGTGTCCATACGGAGCCAAAGTGTCGGTGATCGTGACTTCTACACCGTCGCCTGAAATTACCCCGGTATCGCCAACTTGACCACCACGAGCTGCGTAGAACGGCGTTTCACTGAGAATGATTTCTACTTCATCGCCTTTATTGGCCGAATCGACAGCTTCACCGTTTTTGACGATTGCAGAAACGCTCGTTTCTGAAACAAGAGTCTCGTAACCAGTGAACGGTGTATCTTCAACACCGAGCATTTCATATACCCGGTTCGATTCGGCATTTCCTCCGAACCCTCCAGCAGCCCGACTCCGCTCTCGTTGAGTTTCCATTTCCGTCTCGAAACCGGCTCGGTCGACTATTAGATCTTGTTCTCCAGCGACTTCTTCGGTCACTTCAACGGGATAGCCGTATGTGTCGTATAGAACAAACGCCTCTGTTCCAGAAACTCTGGATTGCCAGTCATTGATGGCACGAACATCACCAGATTCAACCAGTCGTTCAAGTTCAGCAATTGCCAATCGAGTTCCGACAGACTTGCCATCATCACCCGTAGGAGAATTCAGTTTCTTGCCATCTTTAAATTGTTCGGCTGCATCAGCGTTTTCATTACGGTAGTTGACCATTCCTGAAAGCACCCGAGCACCAAACTCTAAAGTACGCGAGAAGCTGTTTTCTTCCTGTTCTAGAACATCTTTGATGAACTCGTAATTGCCAACTAATTCTGGATAGACGTGTCCCAAGTGTTCAGAAACAGTTTTCGAGATATCGGACAGCATTGGCGTGTCCATGCCGAGCTCGCGCCCAAATAACATTCCACGTCGAATCAAACGTCGAAGAACGTACCCTCTACCTGAATTGCCCGGAATCACGCCATCGCCGATTAGAAAGGAAGCTGATCGTGCGTGTTCGGCAACAACCCGAATTGACCTATCGATTTCTTTGTTCTGTCCCCACTCTTTTCCAGAGAGTCGTTCGACATGGGCAATGATTGGTCGAAACGCATCGGTTTCGTACACGTTCGACGCGCCCTGAAGAACCGCAAGCATGCGTTCGAATCCCATGCCTGTATCGATATTTTTCGCAGGTAGAACCGTGTCGTTGCCATCTAGATCGCGGTAAAACTGGGTGAATACAAGGTTATACAGCTCAACGAAATCGTCGTGGTAATTAGGCCCCCACACGCCTTTCCGAACAGGGTCATCTACCGATGGAACTTCATCGAGCGATCCTTGGTAATAGTTGATCTCTGAACTAGGACCACATACGCCTTCGTCACCAGCCGGTCCCCACCAGTTGTCTTCATCACCGAATCGGTAGATTCGGTCGGCGGGTATTCCCAACTCTTTCCAGATGTTTTCCGCTTCATCGTCGGTGGTGTATACGGTGTAGTAGAGACGTTCTGGGTCAAGTCCAAATCGATTGGTCAGCAGGTCGAGCGCCCAAGCGCACGCCTCTTTTTTGAAATAGTTACCAAAGCTGAAATTGCCCAGCATTTCGAACATCGTCAAGTGGGTGTCGTCTCCGACTTCCTCTATGTCGGTAGTTCGGAAGCACTTCTGCGATGTTGTGACGCGGGGGTGAGGTGGCTCTTTTTCTCCGGAGAAGTAGGGCTTGAACTGAGCCATTCCAGAGTTTGTGAGAAGTAATGTCGGGTCAGCGGCAGGGATCAGCGATGCTGAGGGCATTCGAAGGTGGTCATTTCCTTCGAAATACGAAAGGAATGCCTCTCGTAGTTCATCTGCTGTCTTTGGAGGGCGGGAAGTCATAGTTCTCCGAACTGCGCGCGTAAATGAATCAGAACAATGTTGAACTACTGATTTTAGTTAGTGGTCAATTTGCGTGTCAAAGATGATTTATGACATGCGAATTTTGACGATTAACAGTTACCGTGATTGAATTCGGAACTAAATGTAAACGACCGCCGCGTGCGCTACGAGTTCGAACTTGAGCTTTTATAGGCGTGGTAGGACAAATTCCATGGCTCATAAGAGCGGTGATTTCTCAAACAGCGTTTCGAACAGTGAAGCGTCAAATTTCGCAGCAATGATGAAGAAACTAATTTCCGGTAGGAAGTTGATCGTAGCGTCCAACCGGGGTGCGCTCAATTTCTCGGAAGATTCTTCAGGGAAACTTGTCGCACGACGCGATACCTCTCGTTCATCTGAATTGTTCGAACCACTTTCTGACGAGCCGATTTCCTGGATTACTGGCGCAGTAAGCGCAGCGGATCGTAACGCTGCCGATACTCAAGCAGACGATCTTGGAATAATTCGAAATGATGTACTCCCTGACGATTGGAATGTGAGATTCGTCTCACTGCCACGCCGTGTTCATCACAAGTTCTATAACGTCATTTGCAATCCCCTATTGTGGTTTCTGCTCCACCGATCATGGAGTCCAACGTTCACACCGAATATCGGAAAACAAGAACACGACGCTTGGGAACGCGGCTATAGGGTGGTTAACCAATCGTTTGCAGATCGGATATCCGACAGCGCAGACGGTAGTCAAATCGCCCTGATTTGCCGTGATTATCAACTGATGTTGGTTCCCGGTATGGTTCGGAAACGTCATCCCGATTCGTTGATTCACTTTTCGTTCGAAACCCCCTGACCCTGGCCTTCAGAACTCGAACTCATTCCAATTGCATGGCGTTCAGAATTGTTGAATAGCCTTCTGTCTGCAGATGTAGTTTCATTTCCGACCGCCGCTGATAATAACGCTTTCATTGCCTGTGTACGTTCGCACTTCAGTTCGGTATCAGATAATCGACCGACTAAGGTCGGATTTAGAAACGACTTGCTTACGAAAGATTTACATGAGGTTCGCCTCAGTGTGTTGACGCCGTCGGTACGATCGATGCAATTTAAATCGGTCATCGATTTCGGCCCGACTCAACGATTTATCAAGAACCTGTCGGGAGATGATTCGAAGCACACGTTCGTAACGGTAGATCGTTCCGAACCGCACAAGAATATCGTGCGGTCCATCAATGCTTACGGGGAACTGTTGAAACGACGGCCTGAATTAGCCGAGTCGACCCGATATTTGCTGATGCTCACGCCTGGACCGACTCATATCTCCGCATGCAAACGAGTGTCTGAGGAAGTCCGTCGAGCCACACGAAAGGCTAATGATGCGGCGAAAAACTCTGATCCGATTTGTGTGTATGAAGAGAACAATTTCTATCGGGCCATCGCAGCCCTCAGCGTCTATGACACATTATTTTCGATCCCAGTGGCGGACGGTGTCGGGCGGAGTCCACTCGACGGTCCAATTGTGAACACTAAAGACGGTGGAATGATTCTCGGTGAAAATGATGCCGCCAGCTATCTATTTCGCAAAAATGCGTCGATAGTAAGTTTCACCGATATTGCCGGTATTTCAAATGCCATGGAAAAAGCAGTAGACGAATCGCCAGAAATTCGTTCTGCCCAAGCAACTGCTATTCAAGACATCGTTAGTTCGCTTGATCCGGCAGCGACCATTCACCAAATTATCAGTGAACTACACGAAGTCTCCAACAGTCGGTAGGGCCTAGCTACTCGTCGTCAGCAGTGTCCACGAGTAACGATCGCGACTTGATGTCCATCAATGCGTCAGAAACGCGAGTATCGGTAGCGATAGCTTTTGCAGCAAGCAATTCTTCCCGACGTTCAGGAGTGAGCTTTCCATCATCACGATTACCCGTTGTACTACCAGCAGCAGTTGGCTTGCTTTGTGGTGGTGCAGGTCGGTTAGTCGGTGATCTGCCAGGCTGATCAGACGTAGTAATGTCACGAACTCCATCGGCTACGACTTCAGCCCGGAACGGCGGCTGGGCTTCTCCCCAGTAGACAGTCTGGTGCGGGAACGGGATTTCTATACCTTCGGCGTCGAATCTTATTTTGATGCGCTTCCGCATCTCTCCCATGATTTCCCACTGTGCCATCGGCTTACAGTCACCGAGCATTTTGAACGTTACCGCCGAATCGTCAAGTGAGTTCAGTCGAAGTACCTGAGGAGGAGTTATCAACATTAATCCGTAATATGGATCAACTGCAATATCTTCACCGATTTCGTTGAGAACCTCTATCACACGATCAACGTCTTCTTTGTAGGCAACACCAACATCTAGATTCACCCTCGACCAGTACTTGGTCTTGTTTGATGCAACCGTAATTTCTCCGTTTGGAATAACGTGTACTTGCCCATCGAGGTCTCGCAATACTGTACGTCTGAGGTTGATCGATTCGACCAATCCTGATATTCCCGCAATCGACACGACATCGCCAGTTCTGTACTGGTTCTCAGCGATTATGAATATTCCAGCGATCAGATCTCGCACAAGATACTGAGCACCGAATCCAACCGCTATCCCCGCGATTCCGAATCCACCAAGAACAGGACCGATCGGAACAGTCAGTGCGGTAAGCACCATGAACAAAGCAGAAACGTAGATGAATGCGACCGCCGCACCAACAAATACACTGGAAAGCGTTTCTGACCGCTTGAGTACTTCGTGATGATCTGCCGTCGAAGCTTGTCCAAGCATCACCGATGAAAGAAGCCTAGGGATAACTCGCCGTGTAATCCTTGTGGCAACCCAACTCATGAACAGAATAAGAACAATTCTTAATCCGTCAGTCGCAAACCAGTTCCCTGTCGATGACCCGGCATGTTTAAGATATTCGACGGCTGGATCGACGTTATTGCCAAGCACGTGCAGAATCCCAAGAATCGCTGCCACTCCGAACACCACAGCTACCAAGATGTTCGAAATCCATGAATCCGCAGCTTGGACAGCCACCCCTACGTCGGCGGTCGCTTCGTGTTGATCCAATCCACGAATCGCTTGTCTCAGCCAGCGACGTATCGCTGTCCTAACTACGAACCAGCCAGCAACGGCTGCAATTGCAATCAGAAAAGCCCACAGGCCGCCGCCGGCAAGCCATGCCATGAATGTGCCGTCGGCAGGGTTACCTAAAAAAGTATCGAGGAAGGACTCTTCCATAATTTGGTTCGTCGAGTGATGCTTGGTGCGAAAACCCATGTTAGTTTCCGCTAATTGTTGAATCAGTGACTATAGACGATACAGTTATCGGTCTTGCTCGAACTGAACAGCGGTTACTTCCCGCTACTTTCCCAGAGAGTTACGTACGGACCACTCTTGCCGGAAATGAGTCCAGCGAGGTCCTGTTGAGTGGTGTCCTTGATCGACTCCCGTTCTTTTTTCATCAAACTAAAGAGCTGATCGTTCAGTTGTTCAATAGTTAGTTGCGTCAGCCTGCCGCCAAACAATTCTCGGGTAGCTTCGTGAAGTTGATGTTTCTCAAATGCGAGCAATGAACCAGAGAAAAACAGCACGCCAACGCTGCCGCCGAGGTCGTTCGAGGCGGGGTCAGTGTTGATGCCGAGTTCGGAGATAATTCGTTTCAGGGAATTCGCACGAACAACTGCTTCAACTTGCTGTGGAATACCCATCAGCTCAAGGAATCCGACGTCATGACGGCGGATCAGCTTAGAGAAGTCTTGTTCCATTTTTGAGTAAAAGTCTTCAACCAAGATATTTGAAATCGAGATATTGAGTACCGCCGGACCACCCGGTCGATCTTGTCGAGCATCGATCGCAATGAACTCACGCAAGTGAGGGAATATGCAAAGTGTTATATCGGCGTTTTTTCGATCTGAATCAAACATAATTCGATTCTAGCCTTAGTCGAAACCCAATAACTGTTTCACGCGCTGAAAAACACCCAACTTCTCGCCCCGACGAGTCTTGTGCCAGCTTTTTTCTGCCGAGACCGCCCTGTTTAGATTTGATCCTCGTCGTTTCATAACGTCACGAATCTCACGATCCTCGCTCTTGTCGAGCCAGAACCCCACGTCGCTCGGGCATGCCTCAATTTCTAGATTGAAACCTCGGTAGCGGAATCGCACCATCGCGTTACCGCAATGGGGACATAGATGATCTACTTCGTGCTTGCCATACTTACGCTGTCCTTTGACCATGTCGTCGTTTGCGGCATTGTCTTCGAGTGACTCCATAGCAGTCGTTGACAACCAAATGCCATCGCATTCAGGACATTTTGACGATTCTTCGCCTGAAGTTTTTGAATCTTCTAAGGTTGCCTGATCTACTGGGCAGGTAAGTTGAGTCATATTGAGTGATCCTCCGAAAGTGTGAAGCAATAGTTGATTGTACGAACTTCCGGGCAAATCTGTTCTATCGAACATGCCAGATCAAGAAAAGTCGCTCAACGGCGTTAGTCGCCATCTGGTTTTATCTGAGCTTGTGGTTCGTCCAGCGAATACCTGAAGTCACAATGTGAAGCTCCCTGCATAATCGTCTGCGTTCGTTTCAATTTCACTTCGGAATTAAACCCGTTGCAAAACTCGAAATCCCGAGTGCAAGAGAAAATATCTCCAAGATCCCCGTATCCAAGCGATTTGTACATTTCGGCGTACTTGCACCGAGTCACGTCGAACGAATAACGAGTCGGGCTACTCTCGATGATGTCGACTTCCAGCGCCCCATGTCGACGCCATGCATCTTTGTTCGAAGCATAATCTTCCAGACCGTTCGCACCGATTCCTTCAGCAAATTGGGCACCTTGCTCACGAGCCAATTTCGTGATCGCAGCGCGAGCGATTTCGTTTGTTCGTTCGACACCGATCTCTTCTTGGAACTCACGAAGCATTGGCCCCAATATCATCGCCTCGACCTGCCGCCTGTCGATAACATCCATTTGGATCGGATCAAAAGCCATATGGGGTTCCTTAGTCTTGTTTGGTCGTGTGGTGAAACTTCGGTTATTGAAGCGAGATGCTCATTGCGACAGCACCCCCGCCAGCGTGACAAATAACGGCGAGTCCTTCTTTCCCCCGAGAGGACTGAAGACCGTGCATCAGAGTGACTAATATCCTAGACCCGCTTGCGCCTATCGGATGTCCCAATGCGATTGCTCCACCCCGCAGATTAACGCGGTCCCAGTCCCAGTTCAGTGCCTGTCCGTTTGCAAGAACCTGTGCAGCAAATGCTTCGTTGACTTCTATCAGGTCAAATTCTTCCAGTGACTGCCCTGTTTTCTTTAGAAGGTTTCGTACTGCTATTCGAGGTGCGTCAAACAGCATTCCGGGTTTGTTTGCTGCGTGTGCATATCCTGTAATTCGTGACACAGGACCACTAGACGAATCTCCTGCCATTTCGGCGTTCGTCACGACCACAGCGGCGGCACCATCGCTGATTGAAGAAGCATTCCCAGGCGTAACCGTCAAACCCGGAGGGAATACCGTTGGAAGTGCTGATAAGCCATCCATGTTCGTGTCGGCACGTGGCCCTTCATCCGTGTCGATTATGATAACGCTTCCACGCCTGCCAGTTACTTCGACAGCGGCGATTTCGTCATTAAACGAACCTTCTGCACTTGCCGTCGAGGCGAGTCGGTGGCTCCGCTCGGAAAATTCATCTTGCTGTTCGCGTGTAACTCCGTACTTCTCGCTAATCGCTTCAGCCGAACCGCCCATATGACGATTTTCGAACGGACACCAGAGACCGTCGTGAATCATGGAGTCGATTAGATTCGTGTCTCCTAATCGCTGTCCAGTCCGGCTGTTCACCAACAAATGAGGTGCTGCGCTCATATTTTCCATACCGCCAGCTACGACAGCAGAAGCTTCGCCCAATTGAATCGACTGAGCAGCCAATATCACGGCCTGCATGCCTGAAGCACAAGCTTTATTGATCGTTAGAGCAGACACCGAATTCGGTATATCGGCGCCAATTGCTGCCTGCCGTGCCGGAGTTTGTCCTAAGCCAGCCGAAAGCATATTTCCCATGACGGAATATTCAATGTCGTCGCCGGTTAATCCCGATCGATTGACCGCTGATCGAATGGCTATTGCGCCAAGTTCGGTTGCTGGTGTGCTAGCAAGTCCGCCTTGGAATTTGCCGAGAGGGGTTCTCGCCGCACCTGTAATAAACACATCACTCCTGAGTGCGTTGACCATTAAGAGTCTTTCTGGTGACTAAACCGAATAGGTGATTCGCCGAGTATAAATCGGCTGAGATACTTTTGCCTTCTTAGGCAGAAACGACTCGAACGGTTAGGCCGTCTGCCGTAAGCGCTATCTTTCCTTGTTTCAAGGCAAGCGCGTCATTACCGTAGATATCCCGTCGCCAGCCACTTAAAGCCCGTACATCGGGTTCATCTTCTGTGGCGATTCGATCAAGCTCTTTTCTATTAGCAATCATCTGTGCAGCGACCCCGTTTTCGTCGCTTCGTAATTTAAGTAAAGCCTGTAAAAGAGCGACGAGTGTTTCATGGCCGCGTAATGGCGGGCCACCCTTTTCTGGATCAGGACAGTCGTCGTCAGGAATTTCCAAACCGACTTTTACGGCGGTAAGAAGCGCTTTTCCATCACGCCCATGAGCGAAACGCTCATTAACTCCTCTGACCCGTTCGAGGTCGGCAGGAGCTTGTGGTTGGTTCAAAGCTATCTCGGCGAGTGCTTCGTCTCGACAGATCCATCCTTTTGGAATATCACGGTTCTGTGCGCTAACTTCACGCCATTCCGTAATTTCTCTAAGCACCGCAAGGGCTCGACGTGTTGGACGTCGAAGTCGGACTTTGCGCCACAGATCACGTGGGTCAACATCGTATAAATCTTGGTCACGGAGATGTCTCATCTCTTCGTGAGCCCATGATGTTCGATTTGAATCGGTAAGCTCTTCAACTAACTTGTCGTAAATATCGATGAGGTAAGTCACATCGCCGATTGCGTAATCGACCTGATTGTCGGTAAGCGGACGGCGTGCCCAATCTGTCATCTGCGATCGTTTGTCGATCGTCTCACCGACAATACGTTGTACGAGCGTGGCGTAAGCCGGCTGATCTCCGTAGCCGCTGACCATTGCTGCGATTTGCGTGTCGAATACTGGTTCGACCATTGAACCGCTGGCGTTGAACATGATCTGCATGTCCTGACTTGCCGAATGGAAAACCTTCAATACCGAAGTATTCCGCATAAGTTCATACATAGGTTCGAGATCGATACCTTTGGCCAGCGGATCGATAGCCACTGCTTCATCGCGCGTAGCTATCTGTATCAAGCAGAGAATTGGCCAGTAAGTTTTCTCACGGACGAACTCAGTATCAACAGTAACGAATTCAGATTTGGCGGCCTGTGCGCAGAAATCGGCGACATCGACGGAGTTAGTAATAAGCACTTGTTAAGATGTGATCGTTGTGTGACTCAGTTCAAGAGCCTTTTACTGAATCGGGGTACTTATTGCGTGTACTCAATACCGCGATTGACCGCAGACGCTGCGTGACTAATTCAGCTTACATGTGAGTTGACTAGACGGACGTTGTTACCATGGTCGAAGTCGGAAAATTCACACGATTATTCCTCGTACTCAAATAGCGATGGCAGGACATGTCGACCTGCGTTTTTTCCTAATTCTAGTAGGATCTCAATGGAACCAAGCCAGAAGGTCGAAAAGCATGTACGGCGACAAATATTAGAATCAACTAAACATCCCGGTAGAGATTGATCGTGCCGAGGGGCTGACTCGAACCGCCGACATATGGATTTTCAATCCGATAAACGGCATAGGAGTGAGTGCTGCTGAGTGTTTTTTAGTTCAGTTCAACACCCGGAGTATTTTCAGCGTCTGATAAAAATGTCAGCGAACTATCGAATCGCATTACGGTCGAATACAACTAAACTGTAATCGAAACTAATTTTCCAGATTTTCACTTTGAGAGAAAGTGACCCGTATTGGACGAACAAGCTTACCGAGGCAAGAAGCATCCGCCTTACTGCACGTGTGCGACTTGTACGGCAGAACGGTTGAACAAACACAACACTGCAAACTCGGGTAACCTTTTCACTCGAATCTTGAGATTACTGCGCCTTAAGCGTTAGAGGCTGTCAGGGCCGTATAACTTGCTCCAAAGCCCGCCTATTCCAAGACCGATGAGCACCATGAACGGCATTACGAAAACCACCGTCAGCAGAATTTGTCCCTTAACGTCACTGACTTCTTTATCGAACTGCAGAAGTGAAAAGATGAGGAACGCTATCGACATCAAAAATCCCAGTCCCGCGCCCATTAATGCTGGTTTACTAAATCTCAACTGATTCGATCTCCTAAGTTGATTCGCCCCGAATCAACCCGCGTAGTAAGTTTCGTAACTATTCTCACACGGATTCCCGTTTGAGACGTGCATACGATTATCACCCGGTTCAAGGATGATCGATATAACACTGCGTTGCCAGCCCGTAGTCGGTTCATCATTCGGATGACGACAAATCGAGGTTGGAAATCCGTCGTGGTCAGATAACAACGTCTTGGCGTGATCCAGTGTGACTTTGCCTATGGTCATATTCTGGGCGAGGATCGCCTGTCCACGATTTCGTCTATCAAATGACTGACCGTAGATTCGATCGCCATATTCCGAATTGTTCGATTCGAGCGATGGGTGAACGCAATGATTAGTGTGAACCAACACGCCGTCAGATTCAGCCCGTATCGACTCAACAGAATCCGGTGTGATCTCCAGATTCAACGGTCCCTCAGTAGTAATCATCGCTGCATTAGCCGTTAGTGCCCTTGGGGATGATTCGACAGCGCTCACAGCAGCTTCACTCGAAGATGATTCGAGAATCGAACGAACGAAGAAGTACCAAGGCAACCCTGCCGGATCGCTCGGACCATTCAACGCGTTCATACATATTCCAATACCCGCCGAGTTGAATCCCATATAAGCGACCAACCCGGGTTGCATCCAAGATGTGAACGAACTAACCCTTTCTCCTTTGCGAGTAACAACCGCTGACAAAGGACCCATCGCGGGATCGTTGTCCCAGTTCTGTCCAGCGAATCCTTTGCCAGATCCAGAATCTTCCGAAGAAACCATGATCGACGTACAGCCTTCCGAGGTGTCACCAAGCATGTTCCGGGCATTCAGAACCATCAAGCGCTCTAAAGAAACGCCTGACGACTCAGCGGTACCTCTGAGTTCGTCAAGAGGACCAGGGAACATCTCCTCGACTCGACCAAAGCTCCGGCGAGCGACTTGTTCTGCGCGTTCCCACGAAATAGGTTGTGTCGTTCCTTTGTTGAAACGATCGAGTACCAAATCAGAAAGTTCAACGATCTGCGACCGAAAATGCTCGCCGATCTGGCGCCCCATATCGATTGGCGAACCAGCAACAGTTAGCTCGGGGAATCGTGAGTTTGTGCCTAATGACATATTTATCTTTTCTATTCGACCTTGCGACTAACAAAAGCTTGAGGGATCACAACGAAATGCAACCCGCGGCTACGGCTGACATCAAATTATCACCTTGTCGTTTGCTAAACTCGCCGCCTCTCGGAAATTCTTTAGCAAGTTGATAGGACTCCAATCGATGGGTACCGACCAAGCAAACGGCAAAATTCTTCGCTCGGCTGAGTGGTTTGGCACCAAAGATCTTGAAGGATTTTTACATCGGGCGGGACTCAAAAACCAAGGTTGGTCGGAAAAATCATTTGCTGGACGTCCAATTATTGGAATCGCCAACTCATGGTCGGAAGCAACACACTGTAACGCTCACCTTCGAGGTCTGGCTGAACACGTGAAGCGTGGAGTTCTTGCTGCTGGCGGATTTCCAATCGAATTCCCGACTATTTCACTTGGAGAATTCTTCCTATCGCCAACTTCGATGTTCTGTCGAAACCTGATGTCGATGGATGTCGAGGAAATGATCCGCGGTCTTCCTATCGACGGAGTTGTTCTCCTTTCCGGTTGCGATAAAACCACTCCTGCAATGCTCATGGGTGCGGCTTCAGCCGATCTCCCCGCCATCGTTCTAACCGGCGGGCCTCAACTAAAAGGCAATTGGAAGGGTGAAGAGCTTGGCTCTTGTACCGATTGCCGACGTTATTGGTCAGAACTTCGAGCTGGAACAATTACTCAAGCCGATTACGATTCGATGGAGGCAGCGATCTACCGATCACCAGGTCACTGCATGGTTATGGGTACAGCATCGACCATGGGCGCTATCGTCGAAACCATCGGAATGTCGTTACCGGGCGGAGCCGCCATTCCGGGTGCCGACTCTCGTAGGAAAGTCCTCGCTGAAGATTCAGGTCGTGTCGCTGTTGATCTCGTTCGCAAGGGCATTCGACCGTCAGACATCCTTACCCAAGAAGCCTTTGACAATGCGATACGCATGCTTCTGGCAGCTGGTGGCTCAACCAACGCGATCATCCATCTCACAGCTATTGCGGGCCGAGCAGGCATAAAACTGCCTCTTGAACGATTTAACGAACTATCCGAAACCACACCGGTAATTGTCAACCTGAAACCAGGCGGAAAATACCTGATGGAAGACTTGTACTACGCGGGCGGTGTTGAAGCAGTTTTAAAGAAGATGTCGAGTCTACTCAATCTCGATTGCCTTACGGTTACTGGCGACTCTTTAGGCGAAAATATAGCTGAAGCCGAATGTCACAACGACGATGTGGTTCTATCTCCTGAGAACCCACTCGCCAAAGAAGGCGGGCTGACGGTGCTAAAGGGATCACTGGCTCCGGATGGAGCCGTAATCAAGCACATAGCGGCTTCTCCCGAGCTTTTGAAGCACACCGGCAGAGCAATCGTGTTTGAGAACCCACTTGATCTAAAGAACCGAATCGATGACCCTGATTTGGATGTGACCAAGGACGACATTCTCGTTATGAAGGGTGCTGGCCCTGTCGGAGGCCCCGGAATGCCAGAGGCAGGGTTCCTTCCTCTACCGAAGAAACTGCTCGCCGAGGGTGTGCGAGACATGGTGCGAATATCCGACGCTCGAATGAGTGGAACTGCGTTTGGGACGATCGTGTTGCACGTATCTCCCGAATCGACCGTCGGTGGCCCACTGGCACTCGTTCAGTCCGGCGACATTATTACGCTAGACGTTGAAGCAAAAGTGCTCAACTTGAACGTCGATGCTGCCGAATTGGAACGACGACGTGTGGAGCTACCTGAACCAGCAGTCGATGGTGGGTTCACACGTGGGTATGGCAAGATGTACTCGCAGCATATTACGCAAGCTCAGGATGGCTGCGACTTCGACTTCCTAATCGGCAAAACGCCGGTTGAAACTCACGTCGAGGTCGCAGGACACACCGCCGGTTTCCACACCGGCTGATCGAATCGGTTCTCTCGTGCCTTAATCGGGAGTGGGGGCGTTATCGGGAATTAACCCGGCAGAACGCATATCACTCCAGACAGCAGACGGAATGTCCTGCTGAACCATCGCAATATTTTGCTCAAGCTCGGCAGTCGACTGTGCACCGGGTACTGCAGTGGCGACCGCAGGATGAGCAAGAACGAACTGAAGCGCGGCGGCTTTCAGATCGATTCCGTGTGAGACGCAGATCTCAGTCAACTTACGGGCTTGCTCGACCAAGTGGCCGGGCGCTTGCTCGTAGTTGAACGTAACCGGTTTCGATAAATCACGAGCCAGAATTCCCGAGTTGTAAGGTCCGCCAATGGTGATTTTTACATCGCTTTCTACACAAACGGGCAGGAATTCGTCTAGGCCAGAATGATCGAGCAACGTGTACCTGCCGGCGAGCAAAATAATGTCTAGGTCGAATCGCTGAATGAACTTGAGAGGCATGTCCCAAATGTTCATTCCGCAACCTATGGCTTTTATGACGCCTTGTTCCCGCAATTCGATTAAAGCAGGGAATGCTTCGTTCAGCGCCTGTTCTTCTCCGTAAGGTTCAACATCGGGATCGTGAACGTAGATAATCTCGACGCTATCCATATTGAGTCGCATTAGGCTCTCTTCGATCGAACGATGCACGTCATCGCGAGTCCACGAATTGACCGCATTGAGATCGCCAATTCCGTCAGGGTCATCCGCAGCCGTAATGCCGCCCTCGATCGGATCAAGCACGCGACCTATCTTCGTTGAGATAACGAAAGAATCTCGATCAGCCGATGCGTAAGCAGAGTTGCCGACTCGAGCTTCCGCTCGGCCAGCGCCGTACAAAGGCGCTGTATCGACATACGAAATGCCAAGTGCTTGGGCACGATCAATTACCCTCACCGCTTCTTCGTGGGCTGTGATCCCCATCAGGCCGTCACCCAGCACCCCGCCGCTCAAAGGCGCAGTGCCGAGACCAAGCAGCGGCACTGAAACGCCTGTGTCGCCTATTTGAATTTTCTCGAATGGATTCATACCCATAGTTTGATCTGTCCTATCGAAACCGGGATAACTCGGCGTCAGTGCCTACTTCGACACCAGTTCGGCGATTACATCACCAACAAGCTCGGTTGTTGAAGAACCGCCGAGGTCTGGTGTCAAGGTTTCACCCTGTTCAAGTAGTTGAAGTACTGCTGCATCAACATCAGCCGCTGCTGCATCTTCGCCAAGGTGTCGGAGCATCATTGCTGCAGTCAAAATTTGCGCCATTGGGTTAGCGATTCCCTGCCCTGCGATATCAGGTGCTGATCCGTGGGTTGGCTCGAACATCGATGGAACTGAAGTATCAGGGTTGATGTTTGCACTCGAAGCAAGCCCCATACTGCCGGTGATGATCGCTCCAATATCAGTGATGATGTCTCCAAAGAGGTTCGGTGCAACAATCACATCAAACATCTCAGGTCGTCGAATAAGATCCATGCAAGCTGCGTCTATCAGTAGTGATGACGAGTCGATGTCTGTGTACTCTTCAGCAACTTCTGCGAACGTTCGGTCCCAGATAGTCATGTAGCCAAGAGCGTTAGATTTCGTGATGGATGTGACGTGGTTCTTTTTGCCACGTTCACGGGCTAGATCAAACGCGTAGCGAATAGCTCGTTCACAACCCATACGTGTGTAAACGGCTGTCTGTACAGCGACTTCATTTGGCGTACCGTGGTAAGCAAATCCACCTATATTGAGGTATTCACCTTCAGTATTTTCTCGAATTACGGTTAGGTCAATGTCGTAAGGCTTTTTGCCCGACAAAGGAGACTCAACACCAGGGTACAAAACCGAAGGACGTAAGCAAATGTACTGGTCGAAACGTCGACGGATCGGCAGCAGTAGACCGTCGAGAGTGATGTTGTCCTGAATGTCAGGGTGACCCACTGCTCCGAGAAATACAGCATTGAAGTCCTCTAGAGTTACCAGCGCATCATCCGGCATCATCTGGCCGTTTTTAAAGTAGTAATCCGAACTCCACGGGAGCTCTGTGTAAGCCCATGTAATACCGTATTTTGGAGCAAGGGCATCGAGCACTTTCATGCCTTCGTTTACAACGTCGACACCAATTCCGTCACCTTTGACGATTGCAATTTTATGTGTTGCCATTCGAGATAATTCCTATTTTTGTTGGTTACGTAATAATTGGATAGTTGGTGAGATTCACTGATCGAATCGAACCACATTGTTGAATTTGTTTTAATCCGTGAAACAGGATTACTTAGATCGCTCTTCGATGAGTTCGAGAACTCCCGAAATATCATGCTCTTTTTTTCCGGAATCCATCATCGTGTTGTACATCTCGAGTGACTTGGTAGCCAGTTCAAGCGAAAGACCTTCATCTTCAGCTAACTCGCCGATAATGCCGAGATCTTTCCAGATGAGACGGAGAGGCGCTGCTGAATTTGGGAAGTCTCGAGCTGCGGTCATTGGGGCATTTCGTTCGATCATCGTACTACCGCCCCAACTTACTCCAAGTAAGTCAGCAGCTGTTTGAATGTCTACTCCAGCTGAATTGGCTAGGGCGAATGCTTCAGCAGCGGCAACGCTATGTACGCCGACCAGGAGCTGGTTGATCAGCTTCATTGCGGTGCCTGCGCCAGTAGGTCCCATCAATTTGACGTTGGCACCCATTTTGGCAAAGTACTCATACGCAAGTTCGAACGCATCTTCGTGCCCGCCGACCATGATCGCCAATGTGCCAGCTGCTGCCCCACCAGGGCCGCCAGAGATAGGAGCATCGAGGAAATGGGCCCCTTTGGTCTCTGCGGCTTCGGCACAAGCACGTGATGTTGCGATATCTACCGTTCCGTGATCAACGATCACCTGACCCGAGTGTGCGTTGGCGATTACGCCATCTTCTCCAAGAAGAATTTCTCGAGAAGTTTTCACATCTGGTAAACAGACCATGACGACTTCGACGTTCTTAGTTAGTTCGGTGACGGAAGTTGCGCCCTTTGCACCGCGTTCGATCATCGCTTCGATCTTAGATTGTGTGCGTGTGAACACAGTAAGATCAGTACCCTTTTCAAGGAGGTTGTCTACCATCCCCTGTCCCATGTATCCAAGACCCACAAAGCCGACTGACATTATTTGAGAACTCCCGTCGAAAATCTGATTTTGATTGTGCTCAAATGTGAAATTGTGTCACACCGTTACATAAATTAAGAAGGTAGAACCCTCGATAAGTGGCGCGATTATATCGGCTAACCGGCTTTGGATTATCGAAAGGTGAAAATATTTTCAGCAGATACGGATTTAGTTAGAAACACACAAAAGGCGCCAGAATAATCTGACGCCTTTTGTGTGTTTCTTTTTTTATTTGACACTAGTCTAGTTGTCGCAACTTTGGGTCGAGTCGATCTCGCAACCAGTCACCGAAAAAGTTCAATGACATCACAACTAAGAAGATTGCGAATCCGGGCCAGAATGAAATCCACCAGGCTTCTTCAATGAACTGTCTGCCATCGCTAACACTCTTGCCCCATGCAGGGATCGGGTCTGGAATACCAGCACCCAAGAATGAGAGTGTTGACTCGGTAAGAATCAATTGACCAACTCGAAGTGAGGCAACAACAAGAATCGTGCTGTATGTACCTGGCAATATGTGCTTGAGAATAATCCTTAACGAAGACGCACCAGCCACTTTAGCCGCAGCGACATATTCCTGACCACGAATAGTCAACACATCAGCACGTACTTGTCGTACGAAAGCTGTCCAAGCCACAAGAGTGATCAAGAATATGACAACACCCTTAGCGGCTCCTCCTGTTGATATGAATTGCTGAGCAACCACCAGTGCGATCAAAATAAACGGAAGTGCTAACCACACATCCACAAGGCGCATCAGTATCTCGTCAGTCCATCCACCAAAGTAACCTGAGACTATTCCCATAAGGGATCCGACAATAATTCCTGTAGTGAGGGCGTATGCAGTTACTTCAAGAGAAATTCGTGCGCCGTAAATCACACGAGAAAATACGTCACGTCCTAAGTTATCTGCACCAAGTATGTACACCGAACGTGCGAAGGTGCTCTTCTTCGCCCTATTAAACGCCGAGCGCTCTTTAGTTATCGACATGTCGTAGTCAGCGGGGTCTGGCGCAGTGTTGAACTCTGGTCTTTCAGCACCCCAAGTTGGCGGGTAGTTTCTGAAGGCAAGTGACTGTTGAGTAGGATCTGCTGGTGCTAAAAGAGGAGCGAATATACCCGCAATAAGCAAGATAGCCATGACTATCAGAGGGATTATCGGCCATCGTCTAACGACGTAGAGTGCCTGAGCAGCTATTCCACGTTTTAAAACGGTACGTTGTTCTACGCTTTTACCCGTCTCTGAAGCACTATTTTTGATTTGTATGTCAGCCTGTTGAGCCATGTGCCTACGCTAAAAAAACTAAATGTCTCTAAAAATTTGTACAGCGTCTAGTCGTACCGAATTCTCGGATCGATGTACGCGTATAAAAGGTCGGTGATGAAAGTCATACCAACGAACAAAATCGTGAAGAAAAACACAACGCCTTGCAGAACCGGGAAGTCATTGTTGTTCACAGCCGTGATAGCCATTTGCCCCATTCCAGGCCAAGCAAAAATTGTTTCTACCAAAACTGAACCCGTAAGAAAAAAGGTCAATCCCAAAGTCATGCCAGTCAAGGGTTGAATGAAGGCATTTTTAAAAGCATGCTTCCAAATCACCTTGTTATTGCCGACACCTTTGGCACGTGAAAGCCGGACATACTCAGAATCAAGTACTTCTAACATTGCCGTTCGCGTGATTCGCATATAGAACGCAAATCCGCTTGATGCCAAAGTGATTGTCGGTAGAACCAGATATTTAACGTCCCACAAACCTTCACCTTTGAGACCGGCTGGAAATATTTGCCAATTCACAGCGAACAGCATTATCAACACAAGGCCGAGCCAGAATTGAGGTACCGCTTGACCTAGTAATGCAAAGAATCTACCGATGTAATCCCAAATAGTTCCGCGTTTCACTGCAGACAGAACTCCAAGTGGAATACCTACCAAAAATGAAAGAAAGAACGCTGCGGCTCCTAGATGAAGAGTCGATGGTAGCCGGGCCAAAACCACGCGAGCCACCGGCTTGCGATCAAGGATGGTTTCTCCCATGTCGCCTTTAAGAGTGCGCCCAAGCCACAGCGCATATTGAACTGGCACTGGGCGATCCAACGCCAATTTCTTACGTAGAGCCGCTTCACTTTCAGCTGTTAGGCCGTATCCCGAAGTGGCGTAAAGAAGTAGTGGGTCGCCTTGAGCGCGAGACAGTAAAAACACTGCCAAGGTCGCAATAACAATGCTTACCAGAGAAAACACAAATCTACGAATAATAAAGCGACGCATTAAAGTCCTAGAATCTAACAAGTTTTGTGTCAACGAAAGACACGGCGAAATCCTACCATATTTGCGTTGAATTATTGACGATATTTTGAATTATTTTCACCAGTTTGCTGGTATCTAGATGGTCATTATTCGCTCTATTAAAAAGAAGGGGCCCACCTATTGGTGAGCCCCTTCTAGTGTTTACTGTTTAGAACTGTAAACCCATTCTTTCACACAGAACTATTTAAGTTCAATATTCCATAGGGAGTTTAGGTTCGCAGCAGCAGCAACGTCCATTTCGAAGCTCTTTACTTTGTTGTTGTTGAAGTAAAAAGCGTCAGGGACGGCTACAACACCAGGCTGTAGAGCCTGGTCGTGAACGTACTCAAGGTATTCGTTAGCTGCTGCAGTTGCCGTGGCAGTATCAGGAGCTTGAGCCATCTGCTGGTAAAGATCCAGGATGACTGGTGATTCGAAACCACATGAGAAACCACCACGGGTTAGAGATGTCTGTACAAGGCCCTTAGGGAAGTGCCATGGGTTAGACGCCCTACCCTTGTCACAAGATGTGATCCATGGGTGCGTGTTGGCTCGCCCAACGACAGTAGGTCGGAAGGCCGTGTAGGAGAACTTCAGTGAGAAAGTTTCAAGACCGATGTCGGCCCAGAAACCAGCGACAGCGTCAGCAACTTCACCAGTAACTGATGCACCACCACCGAGTTCAGGACCAGCGTAGACGGAGATCTCAAAAGCGTTATCGCCAAGAGGTCCATCGGATGGTGCTCCACCGGCTTGGTAGTCACCGTCAAGTCCGTTGATCATTTCAACGGCCAGGTCTGGGTCGTAAGCGTATTCGTACTTGGAGTCCCAGTTAGGTGAAGCGGCGTTGAAGTATTCAACGTAAACCGGAGCACCAAGACCTGCAAGTAGAGTGTCGTTTACAAGGTCACGGTCGATGGCAATGGCCAAAGCGTTTCGAACAGTTTTTGCTTGTTCGAGGTCGCCTTCACCGTGGCTTGAACCAGGCTTACCAATCCATGCTAAGTCATGAACGAAAGTAGCCTTAGGCGGTAGAGCCTGACCCTCAAGGTCTCCTCCACCGTAAACGTCTTCCCAGAGGTTACCAGCGAAGAACACACCAAGCTGAACAGCACCACCAGCGGATGCCTGAGTGAACTGTGTCAAGTCATACTTGGCAGCGTCCTTCGGCTCGAGGTGAGCCATGTCAACTTGACCAGTTCGCAGAAGCGAAGATCGAGTAGTTGCTTCAGTCACTTGAACTATTTGAACTCGTTCAGTCTTTGGCTCTAAATCACTGTTCCAGTGAGTGCCTGCTCGGTTAACTACTGTGTATGACTCGTCTCGGAGCCATTCTTCAATCTGGTAAGGACCGGTAGCGACAACGTTGTCACGAACCCACTCTGCACCTTTTTCGTCATAAGCCTTCTTCGAAAAAATCGATAGAGCCTGACCTGACTGGTTGACGTAGTCATCCTTCCAAGTCGAGTCAAAGTTAGTGAACTTGAACTCGACAGTTTCGTCGTCTATAGCAGTCCACTCACCCCAGAGACCGGCGAAATCACCAGCCTGTCCGTGAATTGACTCAGCATTTACAGCACTGTTGGCGTTGTTCATAGAGAAAGCAACGTCGTGTGCGGTCAGGTCGCCTGCGTCATAACCATCAACAACCTGGAACGGGATGCCTTGCTGAATTTTCACAGTTGCACCGGAAAGATCCGCTGCAATCGTAAAGTCATTAGCGATCCAGTTCAGTGTGCTGTCATCAGCAGCCCGTCGGAACAAAGTCTCGGCAATACCGACGTTCTTAAGTCCGTCTTGTGATTGCGCTGAGTTCAATCCGTTTTGATCACCCACCGTACCATTGACAGCGATTACAGCCGTCCCAGCAGGTGTGGATGTATCAGGTGCTGTGATTAATTCTTCAGGTGCTGCTGCAGGGGCTGCAGGAACCGAAGTGGCCGTAGCAACTACCGTAATGGTGTCGCCCTTGACTTCGACTTCTTTGATCACCTCAACGGTGTCACCCTTGACTTCTTTGATCACCTCAATGGTGTCACCCTTGACTTCTTTGATGACTTCGACTTCTTTGATCACTTCAACGGTTTCCGTACCGCCACAAGCAATCACTGCAGTCATTGTTGCACCAATCAGAAGTCCCATTACGAGCTTCATCTTGTCTAGCTTAAACAATAAAATCCTCCTCAGACGTGCAAAGACCCACGTTTAGGTCTTTGTCAGGAGCCTAGATCGAAATCCAGACACCACGTCATGTCGCTTTGATGAGGTGATTGTTGAAACCATATTTAAAGCCATACCGCGCGAAAATACACGAATACCCTTGGAGACCTCAACGGAAACCTCATACTTAGCCGACCAATTATATTAAGGGAGTTTTCTTAATGTCAACGCTAGGACGATTACGACGGCACGTACCTAAGTCGTTTAGATTTTTTTATTTGACCTTATATCGCACACGACCATGCATAAAATCCACCACGTTATCCACAACCATGTTCAACGAAACAGTCAACGCCTCATTAGTGTTCGAAGCGATGTGCGGAGTGAGAATAACGTTTGGAAGTCGCGCCAGTATTGAATTTCTATCAAGCGGTTGGCTGCCAAAAACATCAAGAGCAGCGCCAGCAATTGTTTCGTTTGCTAGGGCGTCCGTCAGCGCCCTGTTATTAACTAATTGTCCTCGAGCCGTATTGACGAATAATGCCGTAGGTTTCATCCGAGAGAATTCAGATGAGCCGAACATTGACCGTGTTTTCGGGGTTAATCGGGCATGTACTGAAATCACATCAGCGCTTCCTAACAGTTCAGAAAAACCGACTTCGGTCCAGTTCGGTCGCTCACCGGCTGACGATATCTCGCTCGATTCTCTTAGGGAACTCGTCAGGATTCGCATTCCGATCCCCTCTGCAATACTAGCTAATCGAATGCCCACAGCACCGGTTCCCACAATTCCCAGTGTTTTACCTGCTAGCTGCGTTAGCTGTCCTCCAGGCCACTCCCCGTCTCTAACCCTGAGATCTAGTTGGGGTATTTTCCGAGCCAGCGACATCAATAGAGCTAAAGCATGCTCGGCCACCGCCACAGTCGCTGCATTCGGGGTATTCGTAACCACTACACCAAGCCGCCGAGTTGCCTCTAACGCTATGTGATCAGCCGCTGTCCCCCATATTGCAATGTGCTTGAGTTTAGGAGTGACTGATTCGAGAATCGTGTTCGTCAACTGAGTGGTAGATCGGGCAACTACCAAAGTATGGGCCCCAGAGATTCGGTCGATTAATTCATCTGGATTACTAGGTCGGTCAGTGAAAGACTTCACTTCGATGTTTGGAAGCCGTCGTAATCTCGCCATCGCTGCTGAATCGGTGAATACTGGCGGGTTGTCATCCGGCACGACTACTCGAAATACACCATCTGCTGCATCTGATTTCATTGGACCAGCTACTAACTACTCAAAAAGGTATTGAACAAACTACGATATCGAGCATATAGGCGTTCACGATAAATTGCCCGTTAGCAATGATCGACACGATGCTACGATTATCATCCACGATGCCACGAACAACTCGTGCAGTGATAAAAACGACGGATTGGTTTATATGACACGCGTGCGAGTTATGTACTGGAAAGAGATTCCTGTTCAAGTTCAAGCAGAAGACGCCGTTGGACGTATTTCGAGGCAGCTCGAAGATCGATTTCAGAAGGCGGCCGATGCTGTCGCTATGAAAGACGGTAGCGAAGGCACCGACGAGTATCTTGATGCTTGGGCATTTGGCGAATACGTTGATTCGGACGCGAACGCAAAAGATGCTGCAGAGCAACTCGCAGTGAAATTAGAGAAACTCCCCTCCAATTTCGTCAAACGGATCATTAAACTTCACGAAGAAGGGTCCCGGAACCCAAAACCGGGAGCGATCGACCACTGGGCACTAGACTAAATATATATTTGCGTAAACGTATCTGATTCAGAAACACTCAATAGAGAACGAAAACAATTGGAGAGAGCATTTGGCAGCTTCTGACGGAAAACGGGGCATTCTTGACCGCCTCGCAAACGGCGATACATTGATCTTTGACGGTGCGACCGGAACATACCTTCAGAACAACGGACTCGAACCCGGCGGCAGCCCAGAATTAATGAACGCTGATAACCCCGAAGTTATTAGGGGAATGGCGAAGCACTATTTCGATGCCGGTTCCGATATCGTTCTCACCAACACGTTTGGTGGCAACAAATTCATGCTCGAGCGTTACGGCGCTGGCGACCGCCTGTTCGAACTAAACCGACTGGCTGCCGAACACGCACGAGCCGCCGCTCCTGAAGGTAAATTTGTAGCGGGTTCGATCGGACCTACTGGTGAGTTCATTGAACCACTGGGAACAGCGACAGAAGACGAACTTTACGAAACGTTTTCCGAAATGTCTAAAGCGTTTGAGGCTGGCGGCGCCGATGCTGTGATGATCGAAACTCAGCTTGCTATCGAAGAAGCAGCGATAGCGGTTCGTGCGGCAAAAGAAACAACGGATCTCGTAGTTATGGCGACTATGGTTTTCGACAAAGGGCCACGCGGCTATTTCACAATGATGGGCGTGACACCTGAACAGGCTGTAGAAGGTCTCGAAGAAGCCGGAGCCGATATCGTAGGAACCAACTGCGGAAACGGAATCGAGCGAATGGTTGAAATTGCAACTCGAATGCGAGCTGCTACCGACAAGTACCTCGTCGTTCAGTCAAACGCAGGTCTGCCCATTATCAAGAACGGCGAAACTTGCTACCTCGAAACTCCAGAGTTTATGGCTAAGTACTACCGAGAATTGGCTGAATTGCCAATAAATATCCTCGGTGGATGCTGTGGAACCACTGCGGATCACATCCGAGCACTAGTACAATCTGTCCGAGCGTAATCGAACATCCCTAAGAAGAGGTCCCCGATGCCCCCGTCGGCACAAAAATCGAGAATTGTTGAGAA
>Ga0066606_10000298_pt1 | contig 30413 bp, 30 predicted proteins | sample SaaInlV_DNA_100m_FD_60386 | JGI IMG/M metagenome (GOLD analysis project Ga0066606, IMG submission 60386) | Marine microbial communities from expanding oxygen minimum zones in the Saanich Inlet - SI075_LV_DNA_100m | ecosystem: Environmental > Aquatic > Marine > Unclassified | place: British... | reverse complement strand
GCAAGACCCTATCTGTTAAAATTCCTGCAGGCGTTGATACCGGTGATCGTATTCGACTTGCGGGGAAGGGTGAAGCTGGACCCCAAGGGGGACCTGAAGGCGATCTTTATGTTGAGATGCATGTTCGTGAGCATGCGATCTTTGTTCGTGATGGCAGCCATTTACATTGTGAGGTGCCAATTAGCTTTGCTCAGGCAGCTTTGGGGGGTGACCTTGAGGTTCCAACCCTTTCGGGGAAAGTGAAACTAAAAATTCCAGTGGAAACCCAAAGTAGCAAGTTATTTCGCTTGCGGGGTAAGGGAGTTGCGCCAGTAAGGGGCGGGGCTCAGGGTGATTTATTATGTCGTGTGGTCGTCGAAACGCCAGTCAATTTGAGCGCAGAACAGTGTGAACTCTTAAAAACGTTTAATGATAGTCTAGCTGGAAATAGTAAGCATTCGCCTCGCAGTACAAGCTGGTTCGATGGGGTGAAAAGTTTTTTCGATAATCTAACTAGATGAGGGTAAAGTATTAGATTTAGTGAACATCTAATGTCCTTTAAGATCTCATTGGGAGCTTTGTTGTGAAGAATATCGCCATTACAGGTGCCGGCGGCAGAATGGGTAAAGCCTTAATGGAGGCTATTGCTAGCACCGATGAAATGCAGTTAACTGTTGCTATTGAGCATTCCGGCAGCTCACTCATTGGTGCTGACGCGGGTGAAATTGCTGGCCTGGGGCGCAATAATATTGCGGTGGTTAGTTCGTTGGACGAGCTTGCTGATTCGTTTGATATTCTAATAGATTTCAGTGTCCCAGTAGCCACGGTTGAGAATGCTGAGTTTTGCCGGCAGCACGGGAAAAAAATGGTGGTAGGTACTACTGGCCTGACTACTGATCAAGTCCAAGTCGTTCAACAAGCTAGTGAACATACGAGCATCTGTATGGCTTCAAATTTCGCCACCGGTGTAAATTTGTGTTTCAAGCTGGCTGAATTAGCGGCATCAGTGTTTGGTAATAACGTCGACATTGAGATTAGTGAAGCCCATCATCGGCACAAAGTTGATGCTCCATCTGGTACAGCATTATCGCTTGGTGAGGCTGTGGCTGGAGCACTGGGTCGAGATTTAGGTGAGGTTGCCGTTTATGATCGTCAAGGTCTAACGGGTGAAAGAGGGAGCGAAGCCATTGGGTTTTCAGTTGTTAGAGCTGGAGACATCATTGGTGATCATACTGTGCTGTTCGGCTCTGAAGGTGAGCGCGTTGAGATTACACATAAGGCGTCTAGCAGAATGGCATTTGCTCTTGGCGCAATTCGCGCAGCCAAATGGATAGATAAGCAGTCAGCTGGACTCTTTGATATGCAGGACGTCTTGGGTCTTAAATAGAAAAACCGATGTGACTATTTAACTTAATTTAAGAGTGAATTTTTCATACAGATAAATAGACAATATATGCCCCTTTCCCTATACTGTTTGGCTAACACCGCAGCACTAAAAAGCGGTCTCGTTCTGAGAGGTTAGCGTACAGCAGAATATTTTAATTAAGCGAGATGAGACAAATTGTTTCATCTCGCTTTTTTGCAAACCTAGGTATGACTCTGCTACCACTTTCGGATTTGTTTATATAGCTTTGGCTAAGATAAGCGAAACATCTACTATTTAGGAGGTTGTGTGAATTCCCAGACTCGCCGGGAAGCCGTACTTGCGCTTGCAGACGGAACAATTTTTAGAGGAATAGCTATTGGTGTAGATGGCCTCTCAGTTGGTGAAGTTGTTTTTAATACCGCCCTTACCGGTTACCAAGAAATCCTCACTGACCCCTCTTATGCTCGCCAGATTGTAACCCTGACCTATCCTCATATTGGTAATGTAGGTGTTAACCAAGAAGACCAAGAATCCGATTCTATTTGGGCGGCAGGCTTGGTCATTCGTGACCTTCCTCTACTCGCATCAAATTTCCGCAGCGAACAAAGCCTAGACCAATATTTAAAGGACAAAGGGATTCTAGGTATTGCTGACATTGATACGCGTAAATTGACCCGTATACTGCGTGAAACTGGCGCTCAGAGCGGCTGCATTATGGCAGGTAATGTCAGTGACGAGCAGGCACTCGTTGCCGCTAAAGAGTTTGCTGGCCTTAAAGGTATGGATTTGGCTAAAGAGGTGACTACTGCGACTAGCTATCAGTGGTCTGAACACAGTTGGGGATTGGGTGTTGGCCACAAAAGCAAAGAGCCTAGCAGCGCCAAGTTTAAGGTTGTGGCTTATGATTATGGTGTTAAGCGCAACATTCTTCGTATGCTCGTTGATCGTGGCTGTGAACTGATTGTTGTGCCAGCACAGACACCAGCGTCGGATGTTTTAGCGATGAATCCAGATGGTATATTCCTGTCCAATGGCCCTGGTGATCCAGAGCCTTGCGATTATGCTATTCAGGCAATTGGTGAAATCCTCGAAACCAATATTCCAGTCTTTGGCATCTGCCTGGGCCACCAGTTATTAGCGCTGGCCTCGGGCGGCACAACGGTAAAGATGAAGTTTGGCCACCATGGTGCCAACCATCCGGTTGAAGACCTTAAAAACAATATGGTAATGATCACCAGCCAAAACCACGGTTTCGCCGTTAATGAAACTAGTTTACCCGCTAACCTGATTGCCACGCATCGCTCGTTATTTGATGGTTCGCTGCAGGGCATACATCGCACTGACAAACCAGCCTTTAGCTTCCAGGGGCACCCTGAAGCTAGCCCTGGACCCCATGAAGCATCAGTTCTGTTCGACCACTTTATTGAATTAATGGAAGCTAACCACTAGAGGCTTTCGGAGAAAACATGCCAAAAAGAACAGACATGAAAAGCATTCTCATACTTGGCGCAGGTCCTATTATTATTGGACAGGCTTGTGAGTTTGACTACTCAGGAGCTCAAGCGTGCAAAGCGTTACGTGAAGAAGGGTTTAGAGTTATTTTAGTTAACTCAAATCCCGCAACTATTATGACTGACCCCTCAATGGCCGATGCTACGTATGTCGAGCCTGTTGAGTGGAAAACTGTGGCTAGAATTATTGAACAGGAGCAGCCTGATGCTTTACTACCTACTATGGGCGGTCAGACAGCATTAAACTGTGCTTTAGATCTTGCTAAGCATGGTGTGCTGGATGAATTTGGCGTAGAAATGATTGGCGCTAACGCAAATGCAATCGACAAAGCCGAAGATCGTGAGCGCTTTGACAAGGCTATGAAAGCGATTGATTTGGATACTCCTAATTCCGGTATAGCGCATAGCTTGGAAGAGGCATTTCAAGTCGCAGATAGGTTTGGTTTCCCGTGCATCATTCGGCCATCATTTACTATGGGTGGTTCGGGCGGGGGTATTGCCTACAATCGTGAAGAGTTCGAAACAATTTGTCGCCGTGGTCTTGATCTGTCTCCAACTAATGAGCTCCTTATTGATGAGTCGCTGATTGGCTGGAAAGAGTTCGAAATGGAAGTAGTTCGCGATCGCAAAGACAATTGCATTATTGTTTGCGCTATCGAAAACCTAGATCCTATGGGTATTCACACTGGTGACTCAATTACCGTTGCGCCCGCTCAGACGCTGACCGACAAAGAGTATCAAATCATGCGAAATGCCTCGATTAAGGTATTGCGTGAGATCGGTGTAGAGACGGGGGGCTCCAACGTGCAGTTCGCGGTTAATCCAGATGATGGTCGGTTGATTGTTATCGAAATGAACCCGAGAGTATCTCGTTCATCAGCACTGGCCTCAAAAGCCACTGGCTTCCCAATTGCGCGAGTAGCGGCGAAACTGGCTGTGGGTTATACCCTTGACGAATTGCAAAATGAAATCACGGGTGGTGCCACGCCTGCTTCATTCGAGCCAAGCATCGACTATGTAGTGACTAAGATGCCACGCTTTGCCTTTGAGAAATTTGATCAGGCAGACAAGAATTTGACCACACAGATGAAATCTGTGGGTGAGGTTATGGCGATTGGTCGAACCTTCCAAGAATCAATGCAAAAAGCATTACGTGGTCTCGAAGTGGGTGTTGCTGGATTTGATCCTTTGCTAGATCTAGACGATGAAAATTCCTCTACAGTGTTGAGAAGTCAACTTGCAGTGGCGGGGCCAGGTCGCATCTGGTATCTCGCCGACGGCTTCCGTCAGGGTATGAGTGTAGAAGAGATTTTTGCGATCACTAAGGTTGATCGTTGGTTCTTGGTGCAAATCGAAGACATTATTAAAGATGAGATGAGTTTGCAGGGTACAGCACTTGCCGATCTCACCGAGGAGTCCCTTTACCGTCTCAAGCGGAAAGGCTTTGCCGACCGACGGCTGGCTGATATTTTAGGTTGCAGCGAAACGCAAATGCGCGAAGTGCGCTATGGTTTTGATATACACCCAGTGTATAAACGCGTTGACACCTGCGCTGCTGAGTTCGCAACAGACACAGCTTATATGTACTCTACCTACGAAGAAGAGTGCGAAGCACGCCCTAGTGACAAAGATAAAATTCTGATTCTAGGTGGCGGCCCCAATAGAATAGGTCAGGGTATTGAATTTGATTATTGTTGTGTACATGCTGCTCTGGCCATGCGCGAAGATGGCTATGAAACTATTATGGTCAATTGTAATCCAGAGACTGTATCCACAGATTACGACACCTCAGATCGGCTGTTCTTTGAGTCAGTTACGTTGGAAGACGTACTAGAAATTGTACGCGTAGAGAAACCCAAAGGTGTGATTGTGCAGTTTGGTGGTCAGACACCACTTAAGCTGGCACGAGCTCTCGAAGCTGCAGGGGTACCAATTGTAGGTACCAAATCAGACGCTATTGACCGTGCCGAAGACCGAGAACGCTTCCAGCAGATGATCGATAAACTCGGTCTTCTGCAGCCGCGTAACGCAACTGCACGTAGCGCAGACCAGGCTGTTGAGTTGGCGAAAGAAATTGGTTATCCATTGGTTGTCCGCCCTTCTTATGTACTGGGTGGTCGCGCCATGGAAATCGTCTACAAAGAAGACGAGTTGCGTCATTATATGAAGACTGCAGTGCAGGTATCTGATGATAGCCCGGTACTGCTCGACTTCTTCCTACCCAATGCCATTGAGATGGATGTGGATGCCGTTAGTGATGGCAAACAAGTCGTTATCGGCGCGATTATGCAGCATATTGAGCAGGCAGGCATTCACTCCGGTGATTCAGCCTGTTCACTGCCGCCTTACAGCCTCAGCGAAGATATCCAGAATGATATGCGTGAAGTGTGTCGCAAGATGGCTGTTGAACTGGGTGTACGAGGACTGATGAATGTTCAACTGGCGCTACAAGACGACAAGATCTATGTGATCGAGGTTAATCCTCGCGCCTCGCGCACAGTGCCATTTGTATCCAAATGTATCGGAGCGTCATTAGCAAAAGTAGCGGCTCGCTGTATGGTCGGCCAGACTCTTGAATCGCAAAATTTCACCAAAGAAATTATCCCTCCTTATTTCAGCGTTAAAGAAGCGGTTTTCCCCTTTAATAAATTCCCCGGCATCGATCCTATTCTTGGGCCAGAGATGAAGTCTACCGGCGAAGTGATGGGTGTTGGCGAAACTTTTGCTGAGGCTTATGGCAAAGCAGAATTGGGCGCTAGCGATGAAATTCCAGCTAAGGGCACGGCCTTGATAAGTGTTCGTGAACGCGATAAAGAACAGCTACCAGCGCTGGCTAAAAAGCTCCATAATCTTGGATTTAAGTTAATTGCAACCAAAGGCTCGGCAGATATTATCGAGCGGTCTGGATGTCCAGTGCAGCTAGTTAATAAAGTCAAAGAGGGGCGTCCGCATATTGTCGATATGATCAAAAGTGATAAGATTGATCTTATTATTAACACTACAGAAGGGCGTCAGGCGATCTCTGACTCCTCGACAATTCGCTCCAGCGCCGAACAGCATCGAGTTTATTACACCACCACCATGGCCGGTGGCAGTGCTGTTTGTGAGGCGCTAGGATTTACCCGAGGGATGGAAGGTGAAATTAAAGTGCGTAGCTTACAGTCGCTGCACAAGGAAATTAACTAATGCAAAAAAATGCCATGACAGTAGCGGGCGAAGCGGCCCTACGAAAAGAGCTAGATCATCTTATTAAAGTGGTACGCCCGGGCATTATTGAGGCTATCGCAACCGCACGTGAGCATGGTGATCTTAAAGAAAATGCCGAGTATCATGCCGCGCGCGAACAGCAGAGTTTTGCTGAAGGCCGTGTTCAAGATATCGAAGGTAAGCTATCAAACTCACAGGTTATTGATATATCCACGATGCCTCAGGGTGACCGTGTGATCTTTGGCGCGCTAGTAACTATCATTAACATTAATACTGATGAAACAGTAAGTTATCGACTGGTGGGTGATGACGAAGCTGATGTGAAACAGGGAAAAATTTCCTACCAGTCTCCGATTGCACGCGCGCTAATAGGCAAAGAAATCGGTGATGTTGTTGTGGTTAAAGCACCCAGTGGTGATGTCGAATATGAAATCGACGATGTGGTTTACAAATAAGCGTAATGTTAAGCATTAGCCGAGAGTAAAAACACCATCAGCGCTTTTTGCGCATGCAGGCGATTCTCGGCTTCATCCCAAACTACCGAAATAGTTTCATCGTCCAGTAGCGCCCCAGACACCTCTTCCTCACGATGCGCAGGCAGGCAATGCATAAAGATCGCCTTGTCGGCAGCATGCGCCATCAGTTCATGGTTGACCTGAAATCCGGCAAACTTTTCCAGCCTAAGCTGCAACTCAGACTCCTGGCCCATTGAAGCATAAACATCAGTGGTGACCAGATCTGCTCCGTTTGCGGCTTCTACTGGGCGCCGGGTGATAGATACTCGGTCGCCAGCCTCCGCGACCAGCTTGGTGCTGGGCTCGTAGCCCTCTGGGCAGGCAATATTTAATTTAAAGTCGAGCACTATTGCGGCATTAATCCACGAGTGACACATATTGTTGCCATCACCAATCCAGGCTACAGTTTTGCCCTCTATTGAACCGCGATGTTCAGTATAGGTTTGAATGTCCGCCAGTAGCTGACAAGGGTGATATTGGTCAGTGAGAGCGTTAATGACAGGTACTTTTGAGTATTGAGCAAAACGTTCGATGGTGTCGTGACCAAAAGTTCTAATCATCACTATATCAACCATTCGTGATATCACACGGGCAGAATCTTCAATCGGCTCACCACGTCCCAATTGCGATTCATTGGACGACAGAAATAAAGCATCGCCCCCTAACTGGGCCATGCCAGCTTCAAATGAAACTCGGGTTCGAGTCGATGACTTTTCAAAAATCATACCTAGTACTTTGCCATCAAAAATTTTCTCTTGCCGACCCTCGCGGCGTGCAGCTTTCATCTCAATAGCCAGCTTGATAATATGATTAAACTCAGCAGCATTAAGATCGCGTAGAGTAAGAAAATGTCTAATAGCCATAAATTAGTCCTTCTTAAAGGCTTTAATAAGTGGGGCTAAAATAGCGACCACATGATCCGCCTCATCATCAGTCATAATAAAGGGTGGCAACAGGCGCACAACAGAATCAGCGGTCACGTTAATTATGATCCCTTTTCCCATAGCTTTGCTAAACAAAGATTTACAGGGTTTGGTTAGTTCGATGCCAATCATGCAACCAAGACCGCGAATGTCTTTAACGTGATCGAGATCGGCAAGTTCATAGCGAAGACCAGACATAATACGCTCTCCGAGAGCGGTTACCCGATCGAGAAATCCTTCAGTTTGGATCGTAGTAATGGTGGCTAGCGCAGCCGCACAGGCCAGGGGGTTACCACCAAAAGTGGAACCATGATGACCAGGTTGTAGAAGTTCAGCCGCCTTTCCTGATGCGAGACAGGCTCCTATGGGAACACCATTCCCTAAACCCTTAGAAGTGGTGACTATATCTGGGATAATATGGCTGTGCTGATAGCAAAAATATTTACCGGTTCTGCCATTGCCAGTTTGGACTTCATCCAGCATTAGTAGCCAGTCTTTTTCATCACAAAACTGCCGTAATCTGCTTAGATAGCCGTCTGAGGCAATGCGTATTCCGGCCTCGCCTTGAATAGGTTCGACAAAAATGGCGCATATATTAGGATTGTTTTCGGCAATTTTATTAAGACTCTCGATATCATCAAAAGGTGCTCGGGCAAAGCCACTCACCAAAGGCTCAAATCCAGCCTGTACCCGCCGGCTACCGGAGGCGCTGAGTGTGGCCAGGGTGCGGCCATGAAAAGCATCATCCATCACCAATATAGTAGGTAATTTTAGACCTTTCTTGTTGCCAAAGAGGCGAGCCATCTTGATAGCCGCCTCGTTTACCTCAGCCCCTGAGTTGCCAAAAAACACCTTAGCCATACCGGATACGGCGCATAGATTTTCAGCTAACTCTTCCTGATTTGGAATATCAAAAAAGTTTGAACAATGGGTTAGCACGCTGGCTTGTTCCGCTACCGCTTTGGCAACCGATGGATGTGAATGGCCGAGCCCACAAACAGCAATACCAGAAAGGGCATCAAGGTATTTTTTACCTTTATCATCCCACAGCCAAGCGCCCTCACCCTTAACAAGGGTCGCAGCTCTGGTACCGTATGTGTTCATTAATGCGGGTGTTGCCATAAAATACTGTAGCCTTTCTTCTTTATTATCGGAATAAAAAAAGGCAGCTGTGCTGCCCCTTTATTCTTGGTAGTAAATGATAGCTTGCTTTGTTCAGGCTGGCAACAGCCACACAAGCTAGTCCTATTGGCCTTTTTACTTAAATGAGTTGTAGGGCTAACCATTATTTACTTAGAGCATTGGATGTAAAATAAATCGCTGCAACAGTGTCACCGAGGATTGAAAAGGTTTAAAATAGAAAACCCACAGGTAATTACTCATATAGGCAAGACTAAATGGACATAATGGAAACCATCCGTGATCAAGTAGAAAATAACTCAGTACTTCTTTATATGAAAGGCTCTCCCAATCAGCCGCAGTGTGGATTTTCTGCGCGAACAGTGCAGGCCTTGATGTCATGTGGTCATCGTTTCGCTTATGTAGATATCCTATCTAATCCAGAGATACGGACTAATTTGCCGCTCTACGGTAATTGGCCAACCTTTCCGCAGCTGTGGATTGCTGGTGAATTGATCGGCGGTTGTGACATCGTCACGGATATGCAGGAAAAAGGTGAGTTGAAGCCAGTTATTGACGAGGCTGTGGGGGGTGAGGAAAGTACGCAAAACTAATACTTGCTATTGCTTCGGGCCATCATAGTTTACGTCACTCTTAAGGTTTAACTAGGATTATGACGGCTCTTCCAAGGACGTCTGATATCCTCTCGTATCACAGTGAACTCGCCTGTTTCACGATCCTCTAAATAATGATCTAGAGTGGCCTCGACCATTGGGAATGCAAGTTCATTCCAGGGAATGTCAGCTGCATCAAATAATGCCACCTCAGAGGACTCGGAAGTGGGTCCAAAGATTGGGCTTTTCAGCTCCGCGCGATAAAAAACATAAACTTGATGAATTTGTGGGATATCAAAAATAGCGTAAAGTTTAGGGTTGACGACGTTAGCTAAGGACTCCTCGAAGCACTCTCGCATGGCTCCTTCAAGTGTGGACTCACCATTCTCTAGATACCCAGCAGGAAGTGTCCAGTAGCCCACTCTAGGCTCAATAGACCGTTTGCAAAGCAGGATTTGATCTTTATAGAGGGGTAAAATACCGGCTATAACGCGAGGATTTTGATAGTGGATCTCCTCGCAAGACTCACACACATAGCGAGGTCTATTGTCGCCTTCAGGTATTTTTTGGGTAACAGAGCTACCGCAACTGGAACAAAATTTCATTAAACTCTCAGAAATCAGCGTGGACTGCGTATAATGCCCAAATGCTCACCTCTATTGCAAACAAGTTAGTTAAATTTCCATTAAAAAGATTGGAGCCAAGACCCAATAAAGCCAAAACAACAGCTGCTGTTTTGGTTATTCTGCATGGTGATATTAATAATCCTCAAGTAGTCCTAACCCAAAGAGCATTGCACTTAAATAGCCACAGTGGGGAAGTGGCGTTCCCTGGGGGCATGTGGGATAAAACAGATAGTGATCTGTTACAGACCGCGTTGCGTGAGGCTTATGAAGAAATCGGGCTGGATTGCAACTCAGTCGAACCCGTGGCGACCCTGCCCACGGCATCACCCAAACGCCGCGATGTCCACGTAACTCCTTATGTAGTGATTGCGAAGGGTAAATTAACTCTGACCCCAGAACCCGGTGAAATTGCCGCTATTTTTGATGCGCCTTTAAAGTTGTTTGTGGATACTGCCCAGTACCAGCATTTCGATATGAAAATTAATAACTCTGAGAGCGGACCAGTGATCCGGGTTCCATTTATAGAGTATAAGAACTTTAGGATTTGGGGTTTCACCTTGAAAGTGATTACCGATATGCTCAATGACACCCTAGATGCAGGAATCGATCTAGATTATCCTACGTTTGAAAAAATAGATGAATTGCGAAAGAGAGAAAAATAATGATTTATCGTATCGGTGATGACACTCCAGAGGTCCATGAATCAGTATTTGTTGCCGAAAGTGCCGATGTGATGGGCAAGGTTATTCTAAAAGAACAGTCCAGTGTTTGGTTTAATGCTGTCATCAGGGGCGACTGCGATACTATCGAGGTGGGTAAGCGCAGTAACATCCAAGATGGCGCTGTATTGCATGCTGATCCAGGTCAGCCATTACGAATTGGAGAAGATGTGTCTATCGGGCACCAAGCTATGATTCATTGCAGTGAGATAGGGGATCGAACATTAATTGGCATTCAGGCTGTTATTCTTAATGGTGCAGTCGTAGGTAGCGACTGTTTGATAGCGGCAAATGCCTTAGTAAAATCAGGCGCGGTTATTCCCGATGGCTCTATGGTGGTAGGGTCGCCTGGTAAGATCATTCGCCAAACTGAAGAGAACATGCGTGCAATGATGCTTGCCGGAGCACAGGTATATGTGCAAAAAGCTAAGCATATGCATACCGATTTAGTAAAGGTTATGCGCTCATGACAGAGGACCTTGTCGCCTCGCCGTGCACATCTATTTGTACCCTTAATGAAGATGATGTTTGTGAGGGTTGCTTTAGAACAAGCGTAGAAATTCGTGGCTGGAGCTATCTAGGTAGAGAGCAAAAGATGAATGTCCTGCTGTTGTGCAATGAGCGTGGCCGCACAGCAAAACCGGTTTAGTCCTCAGGCTCTTTTTTAATACGCATGCGAGTAACACAGACCTTTTTGACCATGGTGCCATTGATTTTTTCGGTCTCAAACCGATAATCTCCGACTAAAAAACTAACATTGCCATCAGGAATACTTCGTAATTGCTCCAGCGCTAGTCCGTTCAGGGTTTTTGGCCCATCAGAGGGAAGAGCCCAGCCGGTGGCTTTGTTGATCTCTCGAATAGTTGCGGCACCATCTATTTCATAACTCCCATCACTTCTTGCAATGACCTCTTCCACCTCATCAGCGGTATTCGTGGTGAAGTCCCCAACGATTTCCTCAAGAATATCTTCGAGGGTTACCAGGCCTTGCATTTCGCCATATTCGTCGACCACGATTGCAAATCGATTCTTGGTTTGTCTGAAGTTAAGTAATTGCTTGGTTAGGGTCGTGCTCTCGGGAATAAAGTAGGCTTCCTCGGCAAAGCGTTTAATGGCGCTATGAGTTACGTTTTTTGAGCGCAAAAGGTGATTTGCTTTCCGGCCATGGAAAATACCAATTATATTATTAATATCCCCCTCATAGATTGGTTGGCGCGTGTACTCTGAATCAAGTATAGCGTTCATCAGATCATCTATATTCTCTTCTAGGTCTAAACCTTTGACTTCGTTACGTGGGATCATTATGTCTTCGACAGTAGTATTTTCAAGGTCCAGGATTCCCTTTAACATTCCTTGATGGCTATCGGATAGTTTATGGCCTGAGATGTCGACTAATGATTTGAGTTCCTCTGTGTCCAGTCCGTCATCACGGTCCTTTTTTGGATCGAAGCCTAAAAGTGACACCATGCCATTCGTTAGCGTATTCACCACCCAGACAAGGGGAGAGAATAGCTGTAGGAGAGGTTTGAGGAGATGACTGGCTTTAAACGCAAACCATTCAGGGTTTTGGGCGGCAATTGTTTTTGGAGTGACCTCGGAGAAGACCAGCACTAAGATGGTTAAAGATGCTGTGGCCACCCATGGGGCTGCCTCTTTACCAACATAAATAATAGCTAACATGTTGGCGATGATCGCAGCGAGGATGTTCACCGAGTTGTTGCCTATTAATATCAGGCCAATCAGCTTGTCTGGTTTTGCCAGCAACTTTGCTGCTCTTCGGGCACCGGCACTTTTTTTTCGTTGGTGTCTAAGTCTATAACGATTTAGAGACATCATTCCGGTTTCTGATCCGGAGAAAAAAGCCGATATAAGTAGCAAAACTATGAGTGCTGACCACAAGGCTAGGGGGTGTGAGCCGTCCAAGTATTAGTATCCATTAACATTAAGGACAGTTATGTTGAATTACTTTTTTAGTTTTGGCAACTGGCTTTTCGTCTAGATTAGTGATCGGCCTCAAACGAGGACGAATTCTAATGCAATTTTACTGCCTATATAGCCCATTAAAATTGCAATAAACCCAACCAAACTCCAGCGGATCGCTTTGTTTCCACGCCAGCCTCGATTGTGACGGCCCCATAATAGAGCGGCGTATACACTCCAAGCTATCAAGCTTAAGGTGACTTTATGGATTAGCTTTTGATCAAATAGATCTTCGTAGTATAAAAAACCACTGATTAGCGAAAGGCTTAGAAAAATCTCTCCTGTCCAAATAAGTTCGAATAAGAATGTTTCCATGCTTTGTAATGGAGGAAACGTCCGCATCAGTAAATTTTGGTGTTTATGCTTGAGTTGCCAGTTTTGATAGCCCGTGAGCAAGGCTTGTAGTGCCGCGATTGCTAGCAGACTATAAGCTAATATAGATATTAATATGTGACCCTGGATATAGGGTGACATAAAGGCTGCTGTCTTTGTGCTTGGGGTAGACAGGGCAGCGATTAGGCTAATAGCAGAAATTGGGAATAGTGCTAAATACATAGTATGAAGTGGCTTTTTCTGACCACTCACAAAAACCACTGCATTAATAACGAAGGCGATGAGCGCAATAGTTTTCAGTAAACTCAGATCTAGGCCATTGTCTGTAAATAGTAGGCGTGCAGCACAGATGCCATGCAAAGTTATGGCTACTGTAGCCATTATTTTTAGCAGAGATGGATTAAAATTTGGGCCTTTGATCAACTGCCTTAGGAGGTAGATGAATCCTCCTATATAAATGGCTACTGCGGCAAAGCCACTAATGGACGTAAGCATGGTTAGAGATCGCAAAAAATATAGCTAGAGTGTGGCATATTCCGCTTACGGGGTGAAGGGTAGCGACTAAATATTGCTATAATATATGCCTGTGAAGAATCAGGAAGGAAAATTTGTATGGCTATGTTTGAAAATTTGAGTGATCGTCTTGCCCAAAGTCTTAAAAAAATATCGGGTAAAGGTAGTCTTAGTGAAAAAAACATACAAGAAACATTGCGCGAAGTGCGGATGGCTCTTCTTGAGGCGGACGTCGCTCTGCCGGTAGTTAAAGATTTTGTGGGGCATGTAAAAGGTAGAGCTCTAGGGCAAGAAGTTAATAGTAGTCTTAATCCTGGGCAGCAATTTCTAAAAATTGTGCAAAATGAACTTGAAAATGTCATGGGGGAGAGTAATGAGTCCCTTGATTTAGCCGCTCAACCACCTGCAGTGATTCTAATGGCTGGATTGCAAGGTGCGGGTAAAACAACATCGGTTGCTAAATTATCCCGCTATTTACGAGAGCGAGAAAAAAAGAAGGTTATGGTGGTTTCGGCTGACATTTATCGTCCGGCCGCAATCGAGCAGCTTAAAATGTTGGCGACAGAGGTCGGTGCGGAGTTCTTTCCAAGCCAGCCAGATCAGAAACCCGTGGCTATTGTTAAGGCCGCTATTGCTGCGGCAAAAACTCAATTTATTGATGTATTAATAGTTGATACGGCAGGCCGCTTGCATATCGATGGCGAGATGATGTCAGAGATAAAGGAAATCCATGGCGCTGCTAAGCCTGTAGAAACATTGTTTGTTATTGATGCCATGATCGGACAGGATGCGGTCAATATAGCACAGGCATTTAATCAGGCACTGCCGCTTACTGGTATTATCTTAACGAAAGTTGATGGTGATGCGCGGGGTGGTGCGGCGCTATCAGTAAGGCATGTTACTGGTAAGCCGATTAAGTTTCTTGGGGTCGGAGAGAAAACAGATGCTTTAGAGCCTTTCCATCCAGAGCGGATTGCCTCTCGAATCCTAGGTATGGGTGATGTACTTTCATTAATAGAAGATGTCGAGCGCAAAGTTGATAAGGAAAAAGCTGAAAAACTTGCCCAAAAAGTGGTTAAGGGTAAGCGGTTTGATTTGGAAGATTTGCGTGACCAATTGCAACAAATGAAAAATATGGGAGGCATGTCGGGGTTGATGGACAAACTTCCGAGCATGGGAAATATGGCACAAATGGCGCAGCAGGCCAATGCATCTAATCAGTTTGAGCGCATGGAATGTATTATTAACTCAATGACGCCAAAAGAGCGGAGTAACCCGGATATACTTAATGGCTCTCGTAAGAGGCGTATAACCATGGGCTCGGGGACTAGCATTCAAGATCTTAATCGACTTCTCAAACAGCATAAGCAGATGGGTAAGATGATGAAGAAAATGAAAGGTAAGGGCATGCAAAATATGATGCGTGGTATGAGCGGAATGATGGGATCAGGAGAAGGTAATCCACCCGGTGGTTTTCCCAGATTTTAATTGATCTCTAGGAGGGTTTTTAGGCCTGAGTGGCTAGACAACTAAAGCTAAATTTTTACCTGAAATTAGTTTCATTTTAAACTCTTTTGACGTAACATACCGCGCCTTTCAAGAGACTCCTTAAGTTAAAGGATTTTCTAGTAAAAGCATCGAGATTGGCGATAGTGCTGCTCGAACACAGGATTTTAGTAAATGGTTACAATTAGATTGGCTCGTGGCGGCGCTAAAAAACGCCCCTTCTATCATATTACAGTTGCCGACTCACGAAATGCTCGTGATGCGCGTTACATTGAACGTATAGGCTTTTTTAACCCAATTGCTCGTGGTGCAGAGGAGCGTTTACGCGTTGATCTGGAGCGCGCTAGTTACTGGCAGGGTCAAGGTGCTCAGGTTAGTGATCGCGTATCAGCGCTTCTTAAAGAGGCCGCTAAACAAGCAGCCTAATAAGTGCAGGTGTGTCTATGGCTAGCAGCGAACAAGCGTCAGAAATGCTAGTTGTTGGTCGTATAACATCAGTATTTGGTGTTCGAGGGTGGGTAAAAATATTCTCATATACTGACCAAGTCGAAGGCTTATTAGATTATCAGCCTTGGTGGGTTAATACCGATCAGGGTGTGCAAAAGTTAATTGTAGACGATTGGAAGCGTCACGCTGACGGTATTGTTGTTCATTTGAAAGATGTTGATGACCGTGATTTGGCTAAAGCATGGTGCAATCAGGATATCTTAATAGAAAAAGAACTTCTGCCTAGCTTGGACAACACAGAGTTTTATTGGCACCAGTTGGTCGGTCTATCCGTTGTCAGTCACTTTGAAAATCAGCAATACAGTCTTGGGGTAGTGAAGTCTCTTATGGAGACCGGCGCCAACGACGTGTTACTGGTGAAAGGGGATAGCGCAGCTATTGATCGCGAAGAACGAGCCATTCCCTATACCAAGCAGTTTGTGAGGGACGTGGACTTAGAGGCTAAAAGGATCGATGTGATCTGGGATCCGCAGTTTTAAGTCTGTACCTGTAACAGAGGTAAGATTGATGAAAATTGCATTCATTACCCTGTTTCCAGAAATGTTTGAAGCGGTTACTGCTTATGGAATAAGTGGCCGTGCCGTTAAAAACGGTTTAGTAGAGGTGGCTAGCTTTAACCCGAGAGATTTTACTGAGGATCGGCATCAAACTGTAGATGATCGTCCTTATGGTGGCGGGCCAGGCATGATAATGCTGATTGAGCCTCTGCGAAGAGCTATAGCGGAAGCTAAACAATGGATGGATGGGCAGGTATCGGTGATTTATTTATCACCGCAAGGCAAGGTTTTAGACCAACAGGCGATTAACCAATTTGCTAAGAAGCAGAATCTGATTTTAATCGCCGGTCGGTATGAAGGTATCGATGAGCGTTTAGTTGAGCTTGAGATTGATGAGGAATGGTCTATTGGAGATTATGTTCTCAGTGGCGGAGAGCTACCGGCAATGGTTTTGTTGGACGCTCTGATCCGGAAAATTCCTGGAGCGCTCGGCCATGAGGATTCGGCAGAGCAAGATTCATTTGCCCAGGGGTTGTTGGATTGCCCACATTTTACCCGCCCTGAGTTTTATGAGGGAGAAAGGGTCCCAGAGGTTTTACTCTCAGGTGACCATAAAAGAATTAGACGTTGGAGGCTGCAGCAATCTTTATTGCGGACTCAACAAAGAAGACCCGAATTACTGGATTGCCTGGAGCTTACTAAAGAGCAACAGGCATTACTCAAGGAAGTGAGTGCTGCGCTGGCAGATGATGGCAAAGGATAATGTCCATCCTCTCTGTACAGAGCTCTAAATCAGGTGGTTTACCACCAACCAATGAAAATTGAGGAGCAAGAAATGACTAATAAAACATCTATTATCGCTGCGATTGAAAAAGAGCAGATGGGTAAAGAAATCCCTGACTTTAGCCCTGGTGACACCGTGGTTGTTCAGGTAAAGGTAAAAGAGGGCACGCGCGAACGTCTTCAGGCATTTGAGGGTGTGGTTCTGGCAAAGCGTAATCGTCAGCTTAATTCAGCCTTCACTGTGCGTAAAATCTCTAACGGCATTGGTGTGGAGCGTACTTTTCAGACCTATAGCCCATTGGTCGACAGTATTGAAGTTAAACGCCGAGGAGCGGTTCGTAGAGCCAAGCTATACTATTTGCGTGAGCGTTCAGGTCGATCAGCACGTATTAAGGAAAAATTAGGTTAATTCCTGATCATTTTCCAACGAGAAAGGCGACTGATAGGGTCGCCTTTTTTGTGTGCGAATATTCAAGGAAAATGTAAATCGGCTCTATGCTTATTGTCCAAAGAACTCTATGCCTGATTGCCCTTACTATTAGGAGTATTGCGAATATGCCGAGCACAATTCCTTTTACTCAAGGGCTGTTAAAGCATAGACTTAAGAAAGATGGAGTGCGATCAGGTCAACGTAACTTCCTACCGTTCACTTTAACCCTACTTTCGATAAAAAAATATGCGTAAAAAACCGAATAATCCTGATCCCTTTGCGATGAGAGAGGCTGATAAATATGAAAAGCCTATTCCGAGTAGAGAATTTATAATTGATTACTTAAGCGAAAGTGTTGGTCCTCTCACCCACAAAGAAATTTGTGTGGCTCTACGTCTTGAAGATGAAGAGCAAATTGAGGCAATGCGTCGGCGTTTGAGAGCGATGGAGCGCGACGGTCAAGTGGCCAGAAACCGCTGTGATGGTTACGGAACCTTAGATAAGCTTAATTTAGTAAAAGGCAGAGTTATTGGACATCCAGAGGGATATGGTTTCGTTAAGCCAGCTCAAGGCGATGGCGAAGATATTTATCTTTCTAGCACACAGATGCGCCGCGTATTTGATGGCGATATCGTACTTGTGCGAATCGCCGGCTGGGATCGACGTGGACGACCTGATGGCAGTTTAGTCGATGTGGTAGAGAGAAATACTCTGCAGCTAGTGGGCCGTTATTTTAGTGAAAGCGGTATTCATTTCGTACGCGCTGATAATCCACGAGTGAGCCAAGACATAATGGTTCCACCGGATAAGCTTAATAGTGCTAAACCCGGCCAGATTGTTGTTGTGGATATTATCGAGCCGCCATCTCGTAAAAACCTCCCTGTAGGGTCGATTAATGAGGTTCTCGGTGAGCATCTTGATCCTGGCCTTGAGGTGGAGATGTCAATCCGTAATTACGGTATACCGTATAAGTGGAATGATGAAGTCACTGCCCAAACAGCCAAAATTCCTAAACATGTCACAGATATCAACGCTAGGGTCGATTTAAGAACTACGCCACTAATAACAATTGACGGGGAAGATGCTCGGGATTTTGATGATGCTGTATTTTGTGAGCCGCAGTCTCGAGGCGGCTGGCGATTAATCGTTGCTATTGCTGATGTTTCTCATTACGTGAGTGTTGGCTCGGCGCTTGATCTTGAGGCGTCTGAACGCGGTAATTCAGTGTATTTTCCAAATCATGTCGTGCCGATGCTGCCAGAGAAGTTATCCAATGGCTTATGTTCGCTCAATCCAGCGGAAGATCGCTTGTGCATGGTGTGTGAGATGCAAATTAATGCCCAAGGTGATATTACTGGATATCAGTTTTTTGAAGCTGTAATGCATTCGCATGCGCGGATGACCTATACCCAGGTTGCACAGCTTATTGCCGAACAAGGCAATAGCAAAGATTCTGGCATTAGGAAACAATTTGCAGCCATCACCCCCCAGGTAGATGCCTTGCATGACTTGTATCAAATTCTACACAAACGCAGAGCGAAGCGCGGCGCAATAGATTTTGATTCACAAGAAACTCGAATTTTGTTTGATGGTCAACGAAAAATTAGTCAGATTATCCCAGTCGATCGGACTGCGGCTCATCGTCTAATCGAAGAATGTATGCTTTGCGCCAATGTGTGTTCGGCAAAATTTCTTGAAAAAGTCGATATCCCCGCCCTTTACAGAGTGCATGAAGGACCCAGCGAAGATCGCCTGAAGTCAGTGCGAGACTTCTTAGCTGAGTTGGGTATTGGTTTGGGGGGCGGAGAGGATCCGCAACCTGAAGATTATCAACGTGTACTTCGCTCGGCAAAAGGTCGTGATGATGCACCGGTTATTCAGTCGGTATTGTTGCGGTCAATGAGTCAGGCGGTGTATCAGCCGGATAATTTAGGTCACTTTGGTTTAGCGTTTGAGGCCTATACTCACTTTACTTCGCCGATTCGGCGCTATGCTGATTTATTAGTACATCGTGCTATTCGTTATTTAATCCGTAGCCCAAAAAAACGACCTAATGTTCATCGTGCCGAGGGTGCTAAGCCTCTTGATCAAGCGACTATATACCCTTACGCCACAGAGCGGTTAGATCAAGTGGGAGAGCATTTATCGGTTACTGAACGTCGTGCCGATGAAGCTACTAGAGATGTAGTTAATTGGCTGAAGTGCGAATATCTAATGGAGCGAGTAGGCGAACACTACACAGGGGTTGTCAGTGCTGTAACCGGGTTTGGTTTGTTCGTAATGTTAGATGATCTCTATGTCGAGGGGCTAATCCATGTGACAGGATTACCCAAGGATTATTACCATCATGAAGCGGCGCATCATCGGATGGTTGGTGAGAGAACAGGGCGGATATTCCGCCTAGGACAAAAACTCAGTGTTCGGTTGGTTCGGGTGAATCTAGAAGAGAGAAAGATTGATTTTGAATTAGACGATGCTGCAAGTGAGGATTCCCAACTTTCAGGAAAAAGCAAAAACACGAAAAAGCTCAAAGTCTTTGCAAAGGCCAATCAACTGGAGGCTGAGCATAAAAAGAAGCAAAAAGGGCGGAGTAAGTCGGCACAAGGTAAGTCATCTAATGATAGGGGAAGTCCCGCTTCATCTAAGAGACGTAAGTTCGGTGCTAAAAAAACCAGAGCAGGGTCATCTGAAGCTACCCATGCGGGAAAAACGGTTAAAAATAAAGAGCCTAAAAAAAGCTGATTATTTCTTTCGTTTGTTCCGCGATTTCAAATACTGCGGGAGCAAGCGGCTGAGCACCTCGGCAAGATAATCTAGGAATATCGTACCCATGCCGGTTTGGTAAAAATGCGGATCACTGTTACCAAGGGCTAAAACACCTAATTTACTATCTTGGCCCAAAACGACTGTGGCCGCAGAGCCTAAGACATCTTGATGATCACCGAATAGAAAGCTCATTTCAGAGGCTCCCAATTGGCCACATACCGCCCTAGATGACAACAATATCGAAGCAATAGCCTTATTGGCTTTATCCGGACTTGAGATTTGAGCCATACTCTTAGGTAGATTCATTTCATCGCCAAAAAGAGTCAAGCTATAAGCTTCAACACCATAGTCTGTAGCTAGACTCTCGTATAAAGACTCTATTAATGCACCAAGATTATTGGCTTCGAGCAGGCCAGATATTAGGTGATTGGTCTTTTCAAACATAATCTCATTTTCTTGAGCGGCGCTATACAGGCTGTCGAGTTGCTCTTTCATTTCGCTGTTGCGACTGCGTAATACAGCTAACTGTCGCTCAATGAGAGAAACTGCACCCTCAGTGTTATGTGGCACGATCATCGTCTCAAGAATGTCTGGATTTTCATCAAAGAAAGTGGGGTGATCTCGAAGGTAACCGCGTACCTGCTTAACACTTATGTCGGTTGGTTTTTCGGTACTCATATTTTAATGCGTCCTTGATAGCTAGTGACCGCTGACCCTGTCATGATAAGGGGCTGGCCCTCTCCTGGCCAGTTTATATGAAGATCGCCACCGGTTAACTCAACGCGTACCGCAGAATCCATTAATCCTTGTTGAATTGCAGCGACAGCGGCTGCGCAGGCTCCTGTGCCGCAGGCTCGCGTCTCACCAACACCACGTTCATATACACGAAGCTTTAAATGTTGACGATTTATGATTTGGGCGAACCCTACATTAACTTGCTTTGGAAACTTGTCATGACTTTGCAGTTCTTGGCCAATCACATTAACTGGTGCCCTATCGAGATTGTCTACAAAAAGAACTGCATGAGGGTTACCCATGGAAATAGCGGCAATGTCGAATTGTTCGTTATTAATATTAATGGCATAAACGCTCGATCGTGTGCTCTCAACGAAGGGTACATCACTTGGCTCTAAACCCGGTATACCCATATCAACTGAAACTAATTTATCTTTGTTGATGGTCAGGGAGATAACGCGATTCATCGTTTTGACTTGCACCGTTTCTTTGCCTGACAAACGGCGGTCCCTAATAAAGCGCGCCAAACATCGCGCACCATTGCCACACTGTCCAACTTCTCCACCGTCGCTATTAAATATTTTGTAGTCGAAGTCTAGCGTTTTATCTGAAGGCGGCTCGACAACAAGCACCTGATCACAACCGATACCTAAATGCCTATCTGAAAGGCGTTTGGCCATGGCGGCTGTGACATGCACATTTTGGGTGACAGCGTCAATAACAACGAAGTCATTTCCGAGGCCGTGCATCTTAGTGAATTTCATGAGCATAGTGTTCTCTTTCAATAAATTGACGATCAATTGACCGGCAAAAGTTGCTCGCCTCTAACCAAGTCTCTCAGTGTTTCTCGCTGACGAATAAGATGAACCTGTTCACCGGCAACCATGATTTCTGCTACTCGAGGACGACTATTGTAGTTAGAACTCATCACAAAACCGTAGGATCCGGCAGAAAAAAGACAAAGGCAGTCACCTTCACTAATCGATAATATGCGATCTTTACCTAAGAAATCACCGCTTTCACAGACGGGACCTACCACATCATAGATCCTTTCTTCACGGTCAGGATGAGTTGAAATTGGTTGGATATCCATCCAGGCTTGATATAAAGATGGGCGCAACATGTCGTTCATCGCGGCATTAACAATAGCGAAATTTTTGTGGTCATTGGACTTAAGGTATTGCACATGGGTAAGGAGTACCCCTGCATTTGCCGTTATTGAGCGGCCCGGTTCCAAGATGAGTGTTTCACCCCGTTGCGCCAAAAGTGGAAGCAATTCAGCCATGTAGTCACCCACTGATAGGGTCTGTTCATCCTGATAACGCACACCAAGACCACCGCCAATATCTATGTGCGCGAGAGGTATGTCTCGTTCACTCAGCTGATCAACAAGAATTAATAGTCGTGCCATGGCATCGAGAAATGGCTTCACTTCAGTTAGTTGAGAGCCTATATGGCAGTCGACGCCGATTAGGTTGATGTTGTCCATCTGAGCGGCACGTTCATAGACGCCCAAGGCTTGATTTATATCGATACCAAATTTATCTTCTTTTAACCCAGTTGAGATGTAGGGGTGTGTTTTGGCGTCCACGTCTGGATTAACCCGAATCGAAACAGGCGCATTAACCGATAGACTTGCGGCTGTGGCATTAAGTAGCACCAACTCCGACTCCGACTCAATGTTAAAACAGTGAATGCCAACTTCCAAAGCTCGACTCATTTCGTCAGCGGTTTTCGCAAGGCCAGAAAATACGACTTTGTTTGGATCCCCACCAGCCATCAATACGCGCTCTAGCTCACCGATTGAAACTATATCGAAACCAGCACCTAAGGCGGCCAGGGTTTGCAATACGGCAATATTTGAGTTCGATTTTACTGCGTAGCAAACTAAATGAGGGTAATCGCCCATTGCTGCAACGTAGGCATCATAATTGAGCTCAATCGCTCTTTTGCTATACACATAACAAGGCGTACCGAACTGATCGGCAATGTCATTGAGAGCGATATCTTCCATGAAAAGATCGCCATTATTGCGGTTAATAGTAGTGTGCATAGTGTCTCAGGATTCTGTTTGTGGGACATCAGTTGTGTATGTTTCCGATGAATCTTCAGGAAGATACAAGTCACCGGTGTTTCCACATCCACCAAGGCCTACCAGCATTAGCGTAAAAAATAGATATGCCGTGCGCGTGTAGTTCATTAAAAGCCCTCGTTAAAGCGTTTAAGTATAACGGCACTGGCGGATTACACCCAAACAATTATACTGGTGATCTAACTTTTAGAACAAAACCAGCCTGGATTGAGCGTAATGAACGAAGCAGAATTTAATCAAATCGTTGATGAACTAATGTTTGGAGTTGAAGAGACTATCGACGATAGTGGTGTTGATATTGATTATGAAAATACTGGCGGCATGCTCACTCTAACCTGCGATCTGAATGGATCTCAGATTATCTTATCTAGACAACCTTCGATGGCTGAAATATGGCTTGCGGCCAAGTCTGGCGGATTCCACTTCAAGTTAGAAGAAGATGATGGCAAAACAAGGTGGAGCAACACTGTCAGTGGTGAGCTGCTTTCCACCATGCTCACCGAAGCTTGTCAGGCGCAATCATCTGAATCCATCCAGTTTAATTTCTAACTAGCGGTTCGCTATTTTTTTGAGTGCTCGCTGGGCCGCAGCTTTTACCTGCTGTGGGGCTGTGCCTCCAATATGATTGCGCGCGGCAACAGATCCCTCCAGAGTGAGCACCGAGAAAACATCGTCTTTAATGAGTTTTGAGAAGACGCTTAACTCGCCAACCGTCATATCCGATAAATCTTTATTCTCGGCAATACCATAGGCGACAGACTTACCGACGATTTCGTGAGCATCACGAAAGGCAACACCTTTACCTACGAGATAATCAGCCAGATCAGTCGCGGTGGAAAATCCGCGTTTTGCGGCTTCATACATGGCTATTTTATTGGTTTGAATGGCGGGCACCATGTCAGAAAATGCGCGTAGGCAGTCCCGAACAGTGTCCACGGTATCGAACAAAGGTTCTTTATCTTCCTGATTATCTTTATTGTAGGCTAAAGGCTGTGACTTCATGAGCGTTAGCAGTGCTATTAGATGTCCGTTCACTCTACCAGTTTTGCCGCGCACCAATTCAGGGACATCGGGGTTTTTCTTCTGCGGCATAATGGATGAACCGGTACAAAAACGATCGGGCAGTTCAATAAATTGAAACTGCGCTGAGGTCCAGAGAATAAGCTCTTCTGACATGCGCGACATATGGGTTAGCAGTATGCTGGCGAAAGCACAGAATTCGATGGCAAAGTCGCGGTCACTAACGGAGTCGAGTGAGTTTTCAGAGGCCTTATCAAAAGCTAGCTGTGCTGCAGTATATTCCCTGTCAATGGGGTAGCTGGTGCCTGCTAGCGCAGCGGCACCCAGCGGGCACTGATTGAGTCTTTTCCGGCAATCCTGAAGACGCCCAAAATCGCGCTCCAGCATTTCGTTCCAGGCTAATAGGTGATGGCCAAAGGTGACAGGTTGAGCGGTCTGCAAGTGAGTGAATCCTGGCATAATGGTGCCACTTTCAGCTGAGGCAAGCTCAATCATGCCCTTTTGCAGCGCACTTAAAAGAACACTAATTACGTCAATTTCATCTCTTAACCAAAGGCGTATATCAGTGGCTACCTGATCATTTCTAGATCGTCCAGTGTGGAGTTTCTTGCCAACGCTGCCGATTCGCGCGGTCAATGCTGACTCAATATTCATGTGCACATCTTCAAGAGCGATCGACCAGTCAAAGTGACCACTTTCAATATCGCTGGCTATAGCTTGCAGTCCAACGACTATCTCATTTGCCTCGGTGGCGCTTAGCACGCCAATCTTGGATAGCATAGACGCATGAGCAATTGAACCCTGAATGTCATGTTGATAAAGACGCTGATCGAAATTAACCGATGCAGTAAAGCGTGCGACGAAATCATCCACAGGCTCATTAAAACGACCACCCCATGCCTGGTTAGTTTTTGTGCTGTCAGACTTATTTGGCAAACCCTTTTTTGATTTACTCATGACCATTATTGCCTAGTTATAAACTGTAAGAGCACAATTATAGCCAAACATTGGACTAATAAGTTAAAACTTGAGGTTATCTGTACCGAAATCTAATTTCTGTGGATCTCTGACAAAAGCGGATAAATCGTCGATAATGGGAATTACTCGACTTATGTAGGCCGTTTAAGTGACAGGTATCCTTCGAATAGCAACGCGAAAAAGCCCATTGGCCCTGTGGCAGGCTGAGTTTGTCAAGAGTGAATTACTCAGACATCATCCGAGCCTTAAGGTTGAGTTGGTGCCAATGACTACGCGCGGAGACAAGTTGCTTGATATGCCATTGGCGAAGGTCGGAGGGAAAGGCCTTTTCGTTAAGGAGCTGGAGACTGCGATGCTAGACGGTGTTGCTGATATCGCCGTGCACTCAATGAAAGACGTACCCATGGAGTTTCCTCACGGGCTAGGGTTGGAGATCATCTGCAAGCGAGAGGACCCTTCTGATGCCTTTGTGTCTAAAAGCTTCGATAGTTTGGCGCTGATGCCCAATCGTAGTGTTATCGGCACCTCTAGCCTGCGACGCCAATGTCAGGTTCGTGCTGCATTTCCTCATCTCCAAGTTAGGGAACTGCGCGGCAATGTTAATACAAGGTTGGCTAAGTTAGACGCTGGCGAGTATGACGCAATTATCTTGGCTAGCGCTGGTCTGATCCGTCTTAGTATGGGTTACCGAATTACTCAAAAACTACCCTCTGGCATTTCTCTTCCTGCTGGAGGACAAGGTGCAGTGGGTATAGAGTGCCGGAGTGATGACATACAAACCAAGAAGTTATTGGCTCCGCTAAACCATATCGATTCTGCCACCTGCGTATTGGCAGAACGAGCCACTAACCGACATCTACAGGGAGGTTGTCAGGTGCCCATAGCTTGCTTCGCTGAGCTTGAGCAGGACTGCACAACCCTCAGTTTGAGAGGTTTAGTGGGCAGTGTTAGCGGTAGCCATATTTTGACAGCGCAGGCTCAAGGACATAGAGATAATCCCGAAGAGCTTGGCATCCAAGTTGCCGAAGATTTACTGTCTCAGGGAGCAGGGAAAATACTGGCCGAGGTTTATGAAAGCTAGCAGCTTGATGGATAAGTGCGTGCTAGTGGTTCGGCCTCTCCGGCGGCAGGATGACTTCTTATTGCTGCTTGAACAGAGTTTAGCAAGTGTCATCCATACTCCTATTATGACGATAGAGCCGATTCTTGACAGCCATCAGATTAAGCAAAAAATATTAGCTTTCGACCAGTTTGATATAGCTATTTTCGTCAGTGTTAATGCCGCGGAGATAGGGATGAAATGGTTGGATCAGTATTGGCCAATGCTGCCGTTGGATATGGAATATTATGCTATTGGCGGGCAAACCGCTCAGTTGGTTGTCGACTATACTCAAACCGTAAATTGTCCGACAGACCAGATCACTAGTGAGGGGTTGTTAACTTTACCTAAACTTAAAGATTTAGAGAATAAGTCCGTGATTATTTTTCGTGGCGGGCAGGGGCGTGAAACACTCAAACAGGGCTTGATTTCTCGAGGTGCTACAGTAGAGTATTGTGATCTATACCGAAGGGCTGTCGATCAAAAGCAAGTCGATGTGACTCGGCAGCAACTTACGGAAGTCGATTGTTTGGTCGCTCATAGTGCAGAGTTGCTCGAGGCTATAGGGCCAATTGATGAGATTAGAGGGGATAAAACTATTAACCATTTACCCGTTGTCGTGCCCAGTAACCGGGTAGCGGAGACAGCAAAGAGCCTGGGCTACAGTCCTGTGATAGTGGCGGATAGCGCAATGCCAGAATCAATGTATGCTGCTTTGCAAAAAGTGTTTTAAACTAAGTCTATTAAATTCAGAGTAGTGTGTATCTCAAGGCAGACCTTGATTAAGTTCGAAAGGGGTAAAGGGTGACAGAAACAACTAAGCAACCTAAGACAGGTGGTCAGTCCGAGCCTAAATCTAAAATTAAGGCAAACGATAAATCTGCGAAGACGGCCAAAACCAATGCTGTTGCGCCCATTAAAAACCCCGGAGATTTCCGGTTACTAAAATGGATCTGCGTGATAGTGTTGTTATCTATTCTGGCCGGTTCGGGATGGTTGGGATGGAGTGAGTGGCAGCAACAGCAATTGCAGCAGCAAGCCTATGCTAATCTGGGCATAGATTTCAATGATCACGTACAACAATCACACCAGTACTACACCGATAGTGATTCTCTTTTAGATGTTCAGTCGAACCATATTAAAACGCTGTCAAAGCAACTGAGTGATCTCCAGCTGCAAGTTAATGGTCAGGGTGCACGGCTGACTGAGTTGGGATCCACCACGCGGAGCGACTGGTATTTGGCCGAAGCTGCATATCTTACTCGTCTAGCTAACCAACGGTTACAAACTGAACGTAGCACCAAGAATCCGCTGGCCCTATTAACTCAGGTGGATGACTTGTTAAGTAATTTAGGGCAGTCAGACTTATTATCAGTGCGTGCCGCTGTGGCTGAGGATATGGTGGCACTTCGTTTAGCTGGCGTAGTTGATGTAGAGGGCGTTGTTTTAGAAATTAATGCTCTAGCAAATCAGATTAGTGGGCTTAATGTACTTAACTTAGTGATTTTAGTGGAGACTTCAGATCTTGACAAAGAGGAGGTATCAACCGATAAAAATGCGACGTGGATGTCTCGGTTTAATGGCTTTATTGACGGTTTCAGTGGTCTAGTCAAGGTAACAGATAGAGATATTCCGATTCAGTCAATACTATCAACGTCTGAAGAATCTATAGTGCGCAGTAATCTGCGCTTGCTACTGCAACAGGCAGCTAATGCCGCGCTTCGAGAGGAACCGGCGATATACGTCAATAGCCTGGAAAATGCGCAACAATGGATGGCGACGTATTTCCAACTTAACGCCGGATCAAAAAAATTACAGGAACGCATCTCGAGACTCAGCGCGGTCAATATTGTGCAACAGTTGCCCAGCATTGATCGATCGGTGAATGCTCTTGAGAGTCTGATTATTACGAGGCAAGCCCGCTTGTCAGATGGTGCCGATGAGCAATCAGTGTTAAATGATGAGGGTAGCCAGCCGTGAGGAAGTTACTGGTGACCTTGGTCATAGCGTTGCTGCTTGGTGCGGCGAGCATCTGGGTGATGCAAAGCGACAGCGGCTATATTTTGCTGAGTTTCAACAATACTACTGTTGAAATGACGGTTTGGGTTGGTATTTTGCTCTACTTAACGTTGACGGTTTTAGGTGTTTGGTTGTTGTTGCTATTTAAATGGCTTGGTGATGTTGGAGGTCTGCGACGTTGGTGGGCGCTCAGGCGTAGTAAACAGCATGTAAGTAAAACAGCCCAGGGATTAATTCTATTCGCTGATCATGACTGGAAGCAAGCCTCAACGATGCTGTTATCTGGCGCTGACGGGTCTTCGATGCCCGATGTGAACTTGTTGTTTGCAGCCCGTGCAGCTGCAGAAAATAATCAGATTGATCAGGCTCGCATGTTACTAGAGCAACTTAAGGTGGGCCATCCTAAGGCTAAATTACTTGCCGATAAGGCTCTGGCTGAAATGCTAATTTTGGAAGAACAGTTTCATAAAGCAGTTCAGTTATTACAACCTATTGCAGCAAGCAAACCCGGGGATAGAGGTATTCTCCGTTTGCTCGCTGATACCTACTATTTAATGGGTGACTGGTCGTCTCTGCAAAAACTCCTGCATGATTTAAATTATTATAAGGCCATAAATCCATCCAATATGAAGGCTTTAGAGCTGGATGTATACGCTAATTTATTATCTGATTTCATTCCGGATCCTGAATTTACTCTCCAAGAGCAAAAGGACCAAGCAGGTGAGCTTTGGGAACTTATACCCAAACGATTGCGTAACGATGCGGAACTCATCTGTGGTTATTTCGATGCTTTACAGCAAGTTAATGACACAGACAGGGTGCAGTTACTTATGGTCAAAACAATTAATAAGCGGTGGCACCCTGAGTTAGTGGCGCGGTTTGGACAGCTAGTGACCTCTGCACCTGAAAAACAGTTACTGGCCGGCGAAAAATGGCTGTCTGATCACCCAGAAGATCCCGTTTTGTTAGTTGCCTTGGGGACTATTTGTTGTCAGTTACGATTTTGGGGAAAAGCGCGAGATTATTTTTCTGTTGCCCTCAGGTTAGAGCCAAATGCTACCACCTACCTAAGATTGGGCGATGTCTTTGCTGCAATGGGTGATCAGACCGAAAGTCATGATATGTATGAGCAGGGATTGCGCGTTAGTTTGGGTGCAGAGAAGACCTAATGTCATCAGATTTATGGCAGCGAGATTAGGTCTCGTCGCCACAAAATTAACCGAACTTTAATCAGTAATTGGGAATCCTCGATCACGCATTAGGGGTTTAATGTCTGCATCGCGGCCGCGAAAAGCACGATAGGCTTGGCTTGGGTCAACAGTATTTCTCGGTGCAAAGAGGTGCTTTACTAGACGTTCTGCGACGTCTTGATCGTAGAAGCCTCCGGGGGCCTCGGCAAAAGCTTCGGCGGCATCTGAGGTTAGTACATCCGCCCACATATAGCCATAATAGCCAGCGGAGTAACCTTCTCCTGAAAATACGTGGCCAAAATGTGGACTGCGATGGCGCATAACTAGCTGCTTGGGCATGTCTAACGCAGTCAGCGTTCTACGTTCAAATATATCGGGGTCTATGCCAGCGGGGTCAGTGGTATGAAACTTTAAATCCATGATCGCGCTAGCTAAATATTCAGTAGTAGCAAATCCTTGATTAAAGGTTGCGGCTGCTTTAATTTTTATCACTAAGTCTTTTGGTATTGGCTCACCGGTTTGATGATGAACAAGATAGTTATTAATCACTTCGTCAGTCATCAACCATCTTTCTAGTAACTGAGATTGAAATTCGGTGTAGTCACGGACGCCGCCATTTTGACTAGGATACTCAACGTTAGAAGATAGTGAGTGGAGAGCATGGCCAAATTCGTGGAAAAAGGTGGTAGCATCATCCCAAGAAATTAAAACAGGTTGACCGGCCGGAGCCTTAACAAAATTAGAGTTGTTTGAACTGAGAACCGTCTTGTTACCCTCAAAGGTTGTGTAACTGCGGTACGAGGTGGCCCATGCTCCAGAACGTTTTCCTTTGCGCGCAAAAGGATCCAGATACCATAACCCAATATGTTCCCCGCTAGTCTTGTCGGTTACCTCCCAAACTTTCACATCTGGATGAAATACCGGAACACTATTTTCAGCTACGGCAGTAAACTTGAAATTAAATAGTTCATCGGCGACAAAAAACATTGCCTGATTGAGTTTATCTAACTGGAGGTACTGTTTAACTTCGTCTGAATCTAGGTCATAGCGTTTTTTACGCACCTTCTCAGCATAGTACAGGTAATCCCATGATTCGATTTTGATGCCAGCATTTTCGGCATCAGCAATAGCCTGCATGTCAGCGACTTCTTCAGATACACGGGCGATTGCCGAGGGCCATACAGCCTCTAAAAGTGCCATGGCGTTTTCAGGATTTTTGGCCATCCTATCTTCTAATCGCCACTGCGCATAGTTGTCATAGCCCAGAAGTCCAACTCGCTCATACCGTAAACTTAAAATTTCTCCGATGACTTTGTTGTTGTCGTACTGGTCGCCATTGTCGCCCCGACTATAGTAATTACTCCAGACTTTTTGGCGCAGTGACCG
>Ga0066606_10000288_pt1 | contig 30765 bp, 33 predicted proteins | sample SaaInlV_DNA_100m_FD_60386 | JGI IMG/M metagenome (GOLD analysis project Ga0066606, IMG submission 60386) | Marine microbial communities from expanding oxygen minimum zones in the Saanich Inlet - SI075_LV_DNA_100m | ecosystem: Environmental > Aquatic > Marine > Unclassified | place: British... | reverse complement strand
CGGTTTGTGGTTCCGGGGGTCGCGGGTTCGAATCCCGTCTTCCACCCAAGCAACCTAGTCCTTAAAAATTATTCGAATTTATATTTATTTTTTTATGTAGTATAAAAAGAATTAAAATTGATATAGTTGTTTCCGATATCATTTGTCAGCATAAAAGAAGAGTGTTTGCCAATATTAAGATTAATTTTAATTTCTACCTCAGATTTCTTCATAATTCTTCTGGATTCAGTAACCAGACCCTTTCTTTTACTTGCAATACCTTTTTTCACAACCATCGAGTTGCCAATTGAAATATCAATCTTATTTTGTTTGATCTCATTTAGTTCGGAGGCTCCAATTGCAGACATAATTCTCCCCCAGTTTGGATCAGAACCATATAGAGCCGTCTTAAATAGCAAAGAGTTTGCTATCTTCCTAGCAATTTGATTTGCTGACCTTTCACTTTTTGCACCGACAACATTAATTCTGCAGAATTTTGTCGCTCCTTCTCCATCTTTTACAATTAGTTTTGCTAAAGTATAAAAGATATTTTCAGTAATACTTTTGACTTTTGGTAAGCATTTGTGATTTTTTGTTAAGATTTCTTCTCCACCAGCTCCGTTTGATAGCGCAATTACAGTGTCATTGGTAGACATTTCTCCATCAACACTAATTGAATTGAACGAATTAGATGTTGCTTCATTGATCAAACTTCTTAAGACATTTTTATTAATTCTCAAATCAGTAAGAAAGAAGCAAAGCATTGTTGCCATATTAGGATGTATCATTCCAGCACCCTTAGCTATTCCAAGAAAATTATAAGTATTTTTTCCAATCTTTAATTTTGAATGAGAATATTTTTGATACTGGTCTGTGGTAGTAATTGCTTCTGCAAAGTCTCTATAGGATTTACCATCTAATGAACTGACTAAATTGGGAATGCTTTTATTAATCTTTTTATAATCTAGGTCTACCCCTATAATTCCAGTTGAAGAAGGAAAGTAGTTTGATGGTTTTAGATTAGTCTCTTTTGCAATTTTCTTTAATATTTCGTTCGTAGCCTTAATTCCGTTCTTACCAGTACATGAATTAGCATTTCCGCTATTAACAATGATTGACTTAACTAAGTTCTTTTTTAAAATTTCTTTTCCTATTATAAGTGGAGCAGCAACAACTTTATTCTTAGTAAAAACAGCATGCGTAGTACAGATGTTCTCGGACGAAATTAGACCCAAGTCCTTTTTGCCAGACTTTTTTAAACCACAGGATATTCCGCTAAATTTAAAACCTTTTACTTTAATCATAACAATTCTAAGTATCTAGTAGAATTAAACTCTTTTCCAGAGTGAAATTCACTAAATCTTACTAATATTTTAATTAGTTTAGCTTTGAGTAAGTCGTTATGTCTTAATTCATGCAAATTTAAGTTAACTTTCTTGCCTTCAATTCTTTCTAGTTCTGACTTGCTAGGCTTAAGACCCAGTTGTTTTAAGTACCTAACTTGAAATTTAATAGTGCTATCTAAAGCAAAACTAAGATTATTTTCCTCACCCCTTATAAAAAATTTTTTGATTAGAATAAATGAATCGATGCAGGATACCTCATCAATCTCAAATATATCTAAGTATTCGTTTACCAAAGATGAGAGTACTATTACTTTTTTATCTAGATCTTTTGAGGTTAGAGTGTCTTTGTCAATTGAATTTAGAATATTTTTAGAATCATTATTATTGTAATTAATTTTTAGACTTATTAGATTAAATGGCTCAAGCTTTCCTAAGTACCTTTTTTTACTTTTTCTTGCATTTTTAATTAACAATGAGATCTTGCCTATTTTTTCTGTATAAAAAGTTCCTATAAAATCGTAGTCTCCAAACTCAATTTTTTTAAGTATAAATGCCTCAGTTTCTATTAACATTTTAGATAAACAACAGAGCTATTAGCAAATATGAAATTGCAGAGAACATATCATTAGCCATTGTGACAAATGGCCCGGAGCCATTAGCAGGATCAATATTAAATTTATTTAAAACAAGAGGGAAGGCCGCACCAAAAATTGCAGAGATTACAGATGCTGAAGATAATGAGAAGAAAATGACAGTGAAGAAATTAGCTCCAGTATAAGTGTCACCTGTGATATAAAACCCAAAAGTACCAGCAATCAGTCCACAAATAGCACCCAGAAATAGTGAAAGTTTTAGTTCAGATAAAATAACTTTAAATGCTTGAGATGTATTTATAGTCCCCATTCCAAGAGCTCTTATCACTATTGCTGAAGTCTGGATTCCGACGCTACCTCCAGTAGCCATGACAGCAGGCATAAAAGCAGCTAAGAGAATAAACTTTTCTAGTGTTGTCTTAAAGTAGGTAGAAATTATGAATGCTATAATTAATTCACCAATTAGTGTAACTAGCAGCCACGGTAATCTAGATCTCGTTTTTGACACAAAGCTTGAGTAGATCGGATGGTTGTATTCTCCAACTCCAGCTAATGAGTATATATCTTCCTCTGCTTCTTCTTTTATTACATCGATGACGTCATCAGAAGTAATTCTGCCAAGAAGTTTGTTGTCTTGATCTACTACTGGTAATGAGACTATATTGTAATTTGCAAAAATTAAACTCACTTCTTCTTGATCGAGGTCTGGATTAACTGAAACTTCAATTGGTTCCATGATTGAATCAATTTTATATCCAGGATTAGCTAAGATTAAGTTTCTTAATGAAACAAAACCAACAAGCTTATCATTTTCATTAGTAACATATATTAGATAGAAATCAGGCACATCATTTGCAATCAATCTTATCCAGTTAATTGCATCTTTAATTATTGATGAATTTTTGACTTCAACAAGCTCAGTTTGCATTATACCGCCAGCGGTATCCTGTTCATATTGGAGTAATGCTTGAACTTCGCTTGAATCTCTAGGATTCATGTTTTCAAGGATTTCTTTTGATTTTTCGTCGTCTAAATCAGATATTAAATCTGTAGCATCATCAGATTCAAGACCTTCTAGGACACTTAAAATAGATTTATTGTCCAGCTCTTTTAAAGTTTTAGTTCTTACATCCTCAGGAAGTTCAAGAATTATCTCAGCAGAAACACTTGAGTCAAGGCTAGATAATATAAAACAGATTTCTTGCTCATTAAATCTTATTATTAGGTTAGATGCCTCAGTTGGGTTAAGGCTAGATAAAGCCTCTTTTATCCTAAAACCTTTTCCTTCTCCAAGGGCAGTACTAATTTTTTCAAAGATTTCTACATTCATAAATCACCGAATAAAATTTATTCTATAGGTTAATATATTTTTATGCTACTTAAAAGAAATATACTATTATTTGGTGAGTTGGTAACATTTCCTCATACCTTATTTGTTCTACCTCTAATTTTCTCAGGATATTTCATTGCTATTCAAGAGTTTTACTTATTAAATTTCTTTTTAGTTCTAATAGCATCAGTTTCTGCAAGAACAATTGGGATGTTGTTAAATAGAATTATTGATTTAAAAGTTGACCAACTTAATCCAAGAACTAAATCTAGACCTTTACCTTCTGGTCGGGTGAGCATGAGGCTTGCTAAAGTCTATTTGTCGTTAAGTATAATTATATTTTTAGTATCCTCTTTTTTAATTTGCGACTTTCTAATTTATCTCGCCCTTATCCCAATAGTAATGTTTTACATATACCCTTTCACTAAAAAGTTCACTTTTTTATGTCATTTCTTTTTAGGAGCGACTCTATCTTTGGGACCATTGGCAGGAGGAATTGCTGCAACATGTTCTTTAAAGAGCTTTTTTGATACATGGCCCATCGCCCTTTTTACTTTATTTTGGATCTCTGGCTTTGATATATTATATGCATTAAAGGACTATTCTCATGACATTAAAGAAGGAATTTATTCTATTCCTTCTTTTTTTGGCAAGAAAGTTTCGATTAATATTTCTATTTATTGCTTTCTTCTTTCGTTGATTTTTATTTTTATATACATTTTAAAAACTGGGCCTACTATATTTCAATTCATAATTTTTTCTATTATTTCAATGGGTCTTTTTGTTCAAGTATACAATTCTAAGAAAAGTGATTTTTCTTTCTTCGAATATAATTCTTACATAGGGTTTTTAATATTAATATTAATTATTTCTGATATATTATTCATATGAGGACTGTTATAGGTATAACTGGTGCTTCGGGCTCCAATTTTGCTGTAGACTTCATTACGAAGTGCCCCAATGAGAAGTTTTTAGTTGCTTCAAAATGGGGCAAAAGAGTAATTTTTGAAGAGCTAGGTTTAAAATTTGAGGAGTTAGAATCTATGGTAGACAATACTTTCTCTGATTCAGATTTGGCTGCACCATTTGCTTCAGGTAGTAATCACTTCGATTCACTCGTTATAGTACCTTGTTCTGTATCCACGCTTAATAAAATTGCTTCTGGAATATCTGATACTTTAATTACAAGGATGGCTCAAGTAGCCTTAAAAGAAAGAAGGAAGTTAGTTATAGCTTTAAGAGAGACACCTTTAGATTCAATTACATTAGAAAATGCATTAAAACTATCTAAGGCAGGCGCAATAATTGCACCAGTTTCCCCTGGCTTATATCTTGAAGAAACATCAATATCAGATCTAGCTAGTTCTTTTTCAGATAAACTCCTTAGTCTTATTGGGATTCGGAAAGAGAATGGCTGGAAAAATAAGGAAATTTAATTTATGCATGATCATAGCTTTGATGATCTCCAATCTTATATTAGCTTTCTTGAAAGAATCGGTGACTTGAAGCGAATACAGGTAGAAGTTGATCCAATATTAGAGATTAGTGAAATAAGTTGTAAAACAATAGAAGAGGGGGGTCCAGCCTTACTTTTCGAGAATGTTAAAGGTTCTTCTTTTCCCGTTGCTACAAACTTGTTTGGCACTAAAGAAAGACTGAGGCTATCTTTGGGATGTGATCCAAAAGAACTGGGCGAAGAAATATTAAGTTTTGCACAGAAATCAATACCACCATCTATAGATAATGTTTTTAAATCTTTTCCTTTTATAAAAAAACTTACTAATTTTAGATCTAAGGATATTCTCTTTAACCCATCTTGTCAGCAGATTGAAGATAATTTGAATCTAGACGGATTGCCAATAATTAAGTGTTGGCCAGAAGACGGGGGTAGGTTTGTAACTATGGGGTTAACTGTCACCCAGAGCCCTGTTAATTCTAAGGTAAACATGGGAATGTATAGGCTTCAAAAGCATGACAATAAGACATTGGGCATGCATTGGCATCCTCACAAAGGTGGTGCGGCACATTACTACGAAGCTTGTCAATCAGGGAAGGAGTTCCCAGCCGCAGTCGTTTTAGGAGGAGACCCTTCTTTAATCTTTGCTGCTATTGCCCCCTTGCCAGAAGACATAAACGAGCTTTTGTTCTCAGCTTTTTTAAAAAGAAAGCCAATACGTTTATGTAAGGCAAAAACATCTAGCTTAAAAGTACCAGCAAATGCTGAATTTATTATTGAGGGAACAGTTCCATTGAACAAAACAAAACTAGAAGGCCCATTTGGAGATCATTTTGGTTATTACTCAATGGAGGGCGATTTTCCTTATTTAAATGTAAAGACGATTACCAGAAAGCATAATGCTATTTACCCTGCTACAATTGTTGGTAGACCACCTAAAGAAGACATGTATCTTGGTATGGCTGCAACTAATATATTTGCACCTTTATTAAAGTTAGTTAATCCAGAGATTACAGATTTATGGGCATATTATGAGGCAGGGTTTCATAACCTACTAGTCGTTTCAATTGATGAGAAATACCCGAAGAATTCTGTAAAATCCATGATGTCAATTTGGGGAACTGGGCAACTATCTTTAACTAAATGTATCATTACTGTTCCCAGCTTTGTTAATCCAAGAGAAATAGAGACTGTATTAGGTTATTTTGGAGCGAATTTTAATCCAGAGAAAGACCTAACTCTTTTACAGACAACTCCACTTGATACACTTGATTTTACAAGTGGTAAAATTAATGTTGGAAGCAAAGTAGGATTTAATGCGATTGGTGACGGTAAAGTTATTTCAAAAGATAATTTTGGTAAAGTATCAATACCTGATCCAAGAAATAAATATAATAAAATTATAGATTTTAGGGTTGTAAATAAAAACATAATTATTATAAGTTCAAACCATAATCCAGAAGAAATGACTAAAGATATATTCACCTCCAATCTGCTTGAAAATTTTAGGATTATTTTTATTGTTAGCTCTGATATAAAAATCAATGACAATATTGATATTATTTGGGGAATCTTTACAAGGTTTGACCCCACTCTTGATATATATTTCCAAAATTTAAATAGAAGGAACTCTTCTATAACTTTTGAAGGAAGAATGATTATCGATGCCACATTAAAAGAGTGGTATCCTAAAGTACTTGAAATGAGTGACGATATTTCTACTAAGGTAAATGAGAATTGGAAAAATTATTAGATAACTTTGATGAGTTTTGTATAGATAAGAATTTAATCTTAATTAAAGATAAGGTGTTGTCTAATAAAAGATTAAGTTCTAAAGATGCAGAGATAATAATGAAGACCAACGATTTAAATTCTCTGGGAATTATTGCTAGATATAAGAAATTTTCTAAAGATGGAGACAAGATTTATTTTGTTGTTAATAGGCATATTAATCCAACAAATATTTGTGCAATCTCATGTAAGTTTTGTGCGTTTGGTAAGACAATGAAGTCTCCTGATGCATATGAAATGAGCATAGATAAGATTCTCTCATTATTAGATGATGAACTAAAAGAGATACATATTGTTGGAGGACTTCATCCAAATTGGAAATTTGATAAATATTTAGAGATTATTGGTGAAGTTAGCAATGCTCTACCAACTGCACATATAAAAGCTTTTACAGCTGTCGAAATTGACTGGTTCTCTGAGATATCTGGTTTTAGCTATCAGAAAGTTATAGAGAAATTAATGGAAGCGGGCGTAGATGCCTTACCTGGGGGCGGAGCTGAAGTTTTTGCACCTGAAGTTAGAAAAAAGATATGTTCCCCAAAGACAGACGGAGATTCCTGGCTCGAGGTTCACAGGGAAGCTCACAAATTAGGATTGCCTTCTAACGCTACAATACTATATGGTCACTTAGAGTCTATTTATGATGTAATTGACCATTTAGATCAATTAAGAAACTTGCAAGATGAAACTAATGGTTTCCTAGCATTCATACCAGTATTATTTCAGCCATATAATACAATGTTAAAAGATATCAAGCCTTTTCCTTTTTCTTATGATCTAAAGGTGCACGCTCTGTCTCGTTTGTATCTAGATAACTTTCCACATATTAAAGCTTATTGGATCACTTTGGGGGAAAAAGCCGCTCAAGTTGCTTTCCATTTCGGGGTTTCGGATGCTGATGGAACTATTGTTTCCGAGAAGATTATTCATGATGCTGGTGCTAGGTCGGAAATAGGCCATACCAGAGAGTTTTTTGTTAGGATGATTAAAGATTCTGGATATTTGCCTATTGAAAGAGATGCGTTGTATAATGAGCTAAAAGTATATGACTAGTTTAGATGTTTTTTTTTGTCAGTTTTCAGCAACTCACTCCTAGGTGGAAATCTTGCTGCTATTACAATATTAGAAACTGACAACTTTAATAATGATAAACTACTTAAGAAAGTCGCTACAACTATAGGTCTTTCCGAAGTTTCCTTTATTAATTTTGATAATTCGAGTTGCTCTATAAGGTGGTTTTCACCAAAAGTCGAGGTTGATTTATGTGGGCACGGGACTATTGGTGCCTGCAGTATACTATTTCAGAGATATGGTTTATTCAAGGACAATTTTTATTTGATTAAATCAAAACAATATGATCTCTTTGGTAAGGCTTGCAGTCACAATAGGGTACAGATTAAAATTCCTATAATAAAAATAGAGAATAATTTTGAAGCTAATCTAGATGAAATAATGCAAGCGAGCTTAATTGAAAGCTCTAGTTTTACTGATGTTGATTGTATTGTACGTGTTAAAAATATAGAAGTGCTTAAGAGTATTTCAATAAATTTTAACAAACTTTTACTACTTAATAAGAGGGGATTAATTGTTACCTGTTTGTCAGAAGATAGAAAAGATTTATTGTATAGATATTTTTGCCCCAGATTGGGGTTCAATGAGGATCCGGGAACTGGCAGTGCATTGTCAAGCTTGTATTCATTCTGGGAACATGAGATTGATTTTAATAAAAGGGTTAATTTTTACCAGGAATCCTTCAGAAGAAGTAAGGGCTTAGTTTTTAAAGATAAGATAGAACAGAATTTGATTATTGATACAGAAGTCTCCGCCTATTTTACAAGGCGATTAGAAATAGACTAAATCTTCTTTTTATTGTATAAATATTGCTTAATTAATTTGGCGGTGTAGCCAAGCGGTAAGGCGACGGTCTGCAAAACCGTTATACCCCGGTTCGAATCCGGGCACCGCCTAATTATTTAGGTTCTTAATTTTAGTCTCTAATAATTAGTGTCTTTTTGAGACTGTTCATATAATTACCAGTCCCTTAAGAAAGACAATCTGTTAAACCCTCTGTAAGCTTATTTATAAGTTTTAAGTACAAATCTTTTCCTGGTTTTAAGTCTGAGCCTAGAGGGTCTAGTAAGCCTTCTTTCGCGTTTGTATCGTTGATAATTGTTTGGACAATTTTGCTTGAGAACTGCGGCTCTCTAAAGACGCATTCAACAGCATCTTTTTTAATTTTTAACTTAATTTCATTGATTCTCTGAGGGGTAGGGCTGATTTCAGGATTAAGTGAAATAGATCCTGCTGCATTTAGATTATATTCCTTGTCGTAATATTGATAAGCGTCATGAAAAACAATAAAGGAACTATCTTTTATTGCTTCAAGTTTCTTTTTTGTTTTCACCCTATTTGCCTTTATTCTTTCAATAAAAGCTTGGGCATTTCTTTTGTAAACACTTTTATTGGCAGGGTTTATTCTTGAAAGTTCTCTGACTATATGTTTGGTTATTTTTATTGCATTTTCAGAGTCTAGCCATATATGAAGGTCATTCTTTCCGTGAGAATGGTCATGTCCGTCATCCTCTTTCTCCCAGATTCCACCTTCTCTAATTGGTAGTAGAGTTAAGTTCTGTTTAGAGGCAAGAGAGATTTTTCTAACTTCTTTATCCAGAGTCCTTAATGGCCTAGATAGAAATGTTTCAAGAGCACTATCATCAATATAGAAAACTAAATCAGCATTTTGGAGCTTTTTCATATCAGAGGGCTTAAGCATATAGTCGTGAGGGGAGAGTGCTCCACCTAACAACAAATCTACCTCTTCATCTTTGACAACATTTAGTATAATTGAGTGCAAAGGCTTTATTGAAGCTATGATTCTTTTCTCTTCACTAAAACACGTATTAGATGCTAATAAAAATGTTAGGATAATAAGTATAAAGTTATTAAGTTTGATTTTCACAATGTTACAGTATAACATATTGTTGGAGATTGCAAATGCATGAATGTAGAAATCACAATACTTGTATCGATACTGCTTTGACTAAAGCAAAATTTATTTGCGAAGACAAAGGTTTGCGTTTAACAAAAATTAGGGAATTTATACTAAAAACAGTCTGGGAAAACCATATGCCAACAAAAGCTTATGAGCTTTTAGACAAAATCAGAAGTTTGGACTATTCTCCAGAACCTCCAACAGTCTATAGGGCTTTAGACTTTTTACTTAATAATGGTTTTATACACAGGATTAATAGCTTAAATGCTTTTGTAGGTTGCTCGCATCCACTAAAACACAGTGAATGCTATTTTATGATATGTAAAACCTGTAATGAGATAAAAGAATGCTGCGATGAAAAAATTACTAATGCAATAAGAAAAACACTTGACGCTAATCAATTTTCTCATAAGAACATTGCTATTGAAATTAGTGGTAAATGTTATGAGTGTTCAAGAGAATAATAGGATTTATTATGTTGATTAGAGCTGAAAATATCTTTGTTATTCGTGACAAAAAAGAGATTCTCAAGGATATAACTCTCGAAATTCTTTCAAATGACTTTGTAACCATTATTGGACCTAATGGCGCAGGTAAGTCTATGTTGCTTAAGTGCTTGCTTGGTTTTTTTAAGCCAGAAAAAGGGACGATTTTCAGATCTTCAGATTTGAAAGCTTCTTATGTCCCTCAGGATTTTATAGTCGATAAATCTATACCAATTTCTGCGTATGATTTTATCAAACTCAATAAGGAAGTAACAGATGAAGAAATCAATAAGATTTCTATCGAACTTAATATTAAGTTTTTATTAAATAAGCAGATTGTACATATGTCCGGCGGAGAGATTCAAAAAATATTAATAGCCAGATCTCTAATAGAGAATCCAAATCTTCTTATTCTAGACGAACCTACCCAGAATTTAGATGTGACCGCACAATTGAATTTCTATAAACTTCTAAATCAGATATTTACAAATAGGAACATAAGCATTCTGATGGTCTCGCACGATTTGCATATGGTGATGTCTTCCACAAAAAAGGTTATTTGCTTATCTAATCATATATGTTGTTCAGGAGAGCCTTCAGCAATAACTAAAGACCCTGAATTTATTTCATTATTTGGGCATGATTTTGCCGAGATGATGTCTGTATATAAACATGATTATACCCATGCTCATGAGGGTGATTCACATGTTTGAGTCTTATCTTATCAATGCTTTGCTTGCAGGCATCTGCGTTTCTTTAATTGGCGGAGCCTTGGGTTGCTTTGTTGTATGGAAGAAAATGGCTTATTTCGGTGACTCTTTATCGCATAGTAGTCTTCTTGGGATAGCTCTGGGTATAGCGCTCGGAATTAATACAACGATTGGAACTTTCCTAGTTTGCCTACTATTTGCTTCATTGCTTATTTTCCTTCAAGATAAAAAAATCTTATCTAATGATACTTTGCTGGGCATATTAGCACATTCATCATTATCAATTGGTATTGTTTCAATTAGCTTATTAAATAAAAAAGTAAATTTGGATTCATACTTATTTGGAGATATTTTGACTGTTACACCTAGTGAGTTAATTTGGTTTTTTTTCGCTACTTTATTTGTTCTAATAATTCTTTATGTAATTTGGGACAAATTAGTCTTGGTTACGATTGATGAAAGTATTGCCAAAGCTGAGAGAATAAATACGAGTTTTATTCAATTAGTTTTTTTATTTTTACTTATAATTTTTGTAGCAACATGCGTTAAGATAGTTGGGATACTTTTGATAACATCAATGTTAATTATACCAGCAGCTTCTGCAAGGCAAATATCAAGCTCTCCCCTTCAAATGGGATTTGTTTCATCCCTAATCGGTGTTTTGTCAATAATTTTAGGATTATTTTCATCAGTTAAGCTAGACACTCCTACAGGACCTACAATAATTGTTATGCTAGTCATTATCTTTGCTATTATTTTCCCCCTCTCTAAAAAGATTAACCAGACTTGATTCTTCTAAATTAATTGTTATGTTATAACATAACATTTTAAGTTGGTGGAGGTTAAAAATGCTTAAAGATATAATTTTAGTAATTTTTACTGTAATGATGTTCAGTATTAATTCTACAAGTTCCTATGCGAAAGAAGAAGCTCATGAGGGCCATGATCATTCAAGTCATGTAAGCTCTGGTAAGAAATTTTATATCCACGGTGGATTTAAAGTGCATTTTGATTCTATAATAGAGGCACATGAAAAGAAGAAAGAAGTTGATGAATCTTATACTCATTCCCACTTAGAGATAGGGTATAATCTAACTAATAACCTTTCTGTGGTTACTGATGTTAAAATTGAGGGCGAATCAAGCGGTCATTCTCATGGAGGTGCAGTAGCTAAAGCACCAGAGGATAAATTTTTTGAAGACCATAAGTTATTTATAAATAAATTATTATTATCTTATTCTACAGATAGCGATATCACTCTTTATGGAGGGAAATTTAGCCCTTCAGTGGGATTAGATTATCACACATTCCCTGGAATATGGGGGCATCAAAAAGCCGAAGAGTATGCGATAGTTGAAAGGCTAGGTTATGGAATAGCTTTAAATCAGGATTTTGGAGATTTAGGTAAACATAAGCTAAATGTCTCTACCTTTTTCAAAGATACAACTTCATTGAGTAATTCCGTGATTACTGATAGAGGAAAAACAAAAAAATCTGATGGTGGTGTTTCAAATACTCAAGATTTCTCATCATACTCTATTTCATTAGAAGGAAAGGATTTTTTCTCCTTAAACAATAACTTTGTAGACGGTCTTTCATATAAATTAGGACATGCCAAACAATCAAAAGCTAAAAAGGGTTGGGGAAGCAATTCTGCAAATACATCTGGCATCGATGATAACACTGATTTAACTCATGATGAAAAGAGATCCTCAATTTCTTTAGTTCACAAATCATTAATTGCTCCCAGTTTAAGTATGAGATTACTTGCAGAATTCATGAAAATAGAGCATTTAACTGGTGAAGAAGGACATGACAGAGATTATATGACAACTGGCTTAGATTTTTATTATAAAAAGATAAATTTCGGCGGTACATATACACAAGAAACTAATGAAGCTGTAGAAGCAGACGAGGCAATAGACGATAAAGTCTACCAAGTTTCTTTGGGCTATTTAGTTAATAATAATTTACATGTTCATATAGGTTACAAGAAAGCTGATGAAGAGAACAAAATAAAACATACACTAGGAGCTATGATTCAATACTACTTTGATATGTAAGATTCACTGGACGATATACTAACTTATCAAAAAAAGAGTAAGCTTTAAAACTTGCTCTTTTTTGATTAATTTATTTCCTTAAACCCTCTATTCATGTAATATTGATAGATATTTTTGATTGCCCGGGTGGCGAAATTGGTAGACGCAAGGGACTTAAAATCCCTCGGTTTCACGACCGTGCCGGTTCGAGTCCGGCCCTGGGCAGTTAAATTTTTAGATTATTTCTTAAAAATCATTGATATCCAGGGTTTCTTTGTAAACTTATGTATCATTAGGCAATTTAAATCTTTTAATAATTTAACGTATTTTTCTTCCTTGTTTAAGTTAAATCCTGAAATTATTAAATAACCATTAGGCTTAATAATTTTTGATATCCTTGGGAAGTTGTCAGGAAGAAATCTCCCTGAGATATTAGCTACAATAAGATTGTATTGTTTTATTTTTAGCAAAGGTGCTTCGACAAAACTAGGCAAGTCTAAATCCTTACTTATATTAGATTTAAAATTTTTTATTGATTCCATCTTAGCAAATTCATCAATCTCGCATGAGTCAACAAAGCGGCCTCCTAACTTTTTAATAAGAATTGATAAGATTCCAGAACCTGAGCCTAAGTCTAATGAATTTACTATTTGACCATCTTTTTGAAAAAGAAATTTTAATGATTCGATTGATAATAAAGTCGTTGTGTGTTTGGAGCCAAAAGAGCTGCCTTTATTTAAGAAGATTTCAATTGTATCTCTATCCTTGAACTGGATATTTATTGTTTCATCCTCTATCCTGTCTTCAACGTAGATATCATAATTTTCCATATGTTTAAATTATTATAATATATTTAAATTGATACAGACCGATGTTGTTTGTCTTTTGGTTTTTCTTAGTTTTCTTCCTCAAATTCACTTGAACCATCTTCGTCAAAGTCTTCTAATTCTTCAAGCTCGCCTAAATCATCTAGGTCATCTATTTCTTCTAAATCTTCGAATTCATCCTCGTCTTCAACATCATCATCAGTGGTTTCAGCAATTTCATCCTCAATTTCTTCTTCATCATCATCTTCCTCTGATTCATCCCAAATATCGTCATCATAATCAATTTCTTCTTCAAGGTCATCTATAATTTCTTCTTCGAACTCTCTAAACTCTTCTCCACCACCAAAGAGGAAGGCATTCATCAAGCAATCTTTAGTTGTATTTTCTTTAACTAGCAATTAAGACCCCCCGAATTTTAGAACTACAACTAAAAATATATATAGTAGGAAAAAAGTCAATAGAATAAAGGAAGTTTTTTTTCTTGGTTTATTTTTTATTATGTATATTATTTGAGTGTAAAAGAATTTGTTTAAAAGAGGGTTAATTTTGGCAATATCAAAAATAGAAGATGCAATTAAGGATATAAAGAAAGGAAAAATGGTTATCCTTGTTGATGATAAAGACAGAGAAAATGAGGGCGATTTGATTGTTGCGGCACAATTTGCTACCCCCAAGGTTATTAATTTTATGGCAACTCACGGTAGAGGGCTTATTTGCCTCTCTGTAGATAAAGCTAAAGCGAAGAAATTGGATCTTTCTCCAGTTAATACTAACTCTGCAACTAATATGGAATCAACTGCCTTTACTGTTTCAATAGATGCAAAAAAAGATGTTACAACTGGGATCTCAGCTCATGATAGATCAAGAACCGCAATAATGGTATCAACTGATTCAGCAGCGCCAGAGGATTTCGATAGACCTGGACATATGTTCCCGCTGGTTGCCCGAGATGGCGGGATACTAACTAGAGCCGGACATACTGAAGCTTCTGTTGATATTTCAAGGTTGGCTGGATTAAAACCATGTGCCGTGATATGCGAAATAATGAATGATAACGGCTCAATGGCCAGGCTTACTGATTGCGAAAAATTTGCAAAGAAACATAAGATTAAAATTGCAACGATTGCAGATTTAATTAGTTATAGGCTTAAGAAAGAGTCTTTAGTCTCTCAAACAGCCACATGTAATTTGCCAACAAATTATGGGGATTTTGTCTGCCATTCATATCAAAGCGATATAGACAATAAAGCTCATATTGCTCTTGTTCTTGGTAACATAAAAGCTAAAAAAGAATATTTAGTAAGAGTTCACTCTGAATGTCTAACTGGCGATTTGTTTGCATCAAACAGATGTGATTGTGGCTCTCAGCTGCACAAATCTTTAGAGATGATAAAAAAGAAAGGGGAGGGAGTATTGCTTTATTTGCGACAAGAAGGCAGAGGTATCGGAATTGCTCATAAGATTGAAGCCTATGCTCTTCAAGAAGAAGGATTAGATACAGTAGAGGCTAACAATGCTTTAGGGTTTAAAGATGATTTAAGAGAGTATGGAACTGGCGCCCAAATTCTTAGGGATTTAGGTCTAAGAAAGATTCAGTTGCTTACAAACAATCCAAGAAAAGTTGCAGGATTGGATGGTTTTGGGATTAAAATTACAAAGACTATACCAATTGAAATAGCTCCCAGTAAAGAGAATATAAAGTATCTCCAAGTAAAGAAGAAAAAGTTAGGACATAAGCTAAGTCTTGTAGAGTAATGAAATGAAAGATAAAGCTCTTAACTTAGATAGCAATGTAGTTATTTATATTATCTCCAGTACTTTTTACAAAGATATTTCAGAAAGACAGATAAAAAGTTCTTCGGATATATTAAAAAAAGAACTAGGAATATCAGATAAACAAATAATAGTAATTAGAACCTTTGGTTCTCTAGAGCTTCCATACCTTGTTAATAAAGTTTGCTCTAAAAATTCTCCTGATGGAATAATAGCTCTTGGTTGTATTATCGAAGGAGAAACAAATCATTATGAAGTAATTTCAAAAAGTATTTTTAACAATCTTGTTCAAGTAAGTGTTAAATTTGATATACCTGTTGTTTCAGGAATTTTGACAGTTAAGAACAAAGATCAAGCAATTGATAGAAGTAGCGGTGGCTTAAAAGATAGAGCGATTGAAGCTGCAGAAAGTTTGGTCGATTTATTAAGGACAGCAAGGGAAATATAAGATGAAGTATTGGATTGATAGAAGAGCAAGAGAGTTATCCTTAAGATTTATGTATAGCTTAGATTTTAAATCTACAGAAGATTCTTACGATTTGTCGGAGTTTAAGGACAATGTTTCTAGCTTTTGGGAGACAAATCCAATTAACAATTATTATATGTTGAAGGTTATGAGCATAAAGAAGGAAGAGATGATTGTAATAGGATGTTCTGCTTTGAAAAACAATAAAATTTTTCTTCGCATAATCAACAAGGATAAATTCAATTTACTAATCTCAACTTTAGAGGATAGTGATAAGTTTAAAGGATTCCTTAGGACATATAATTTAAATGAAAGAACTAAGACAGAAGATTCGGATTTTTATAAAATCCTTAGAGATATATTCGCAAATTCCAAAAAAATTATTACTAAAAATATTATCAAGAATAAAGCTGACGAAATTATCAATGGTTGTGTTAAGAATATTAAGCCTATAGATGATCAAATTGACCAAAGTATTAAGAATTGGAAATTCGATAGAATAAACTCCGTTGACTTAAATATACTTAGAATAGCAGTTTTTGAGATATTGTTCTCAAATGGTATTCCAGTTCCAGTTAGTATTAAAGAAGCAATAGTCTTAGCTTTAAAATATAGTTCTGACGAATCTTGTGGTTTTATAAATGGAATCTTAGATACAATTTCTAAAAGAGCACTTCAATGATTACGGATATATTAAATAAATTATATGAAGGCGCTGATTTACAACAGAATGAAATAAGCTTTTTTTTTTCGTCTATGTTGAAAGGTGAGGTTTCTGATATACAGGCATCATCTTTTTTGACAGCACTAAAGATTAAGGAACCTTCCCCAGAAGAAGTTTATTTCGCGTCTAATGTCTTACTAGATAACCTGGGCAAACTGCCAAAAACAAATATTGACTTGATTGATTTGTGCGGTACCGGAGGAGATTCCAAGTCTACTTTAAATATTTCAACTATTAGTTCCTTGATATTAGCCGCTCTTGGAGTCAAGGTAGCTAAGCATGGAAATAGATCAGTATCTAGTAAAGTCGGTAGCGCTGATTTGATTGAGAAATTAGGTATAAACTTGGATTCTTCTGTAGAAAGTTCTATAAAATCTATAAAGCAAAAAAACTTTTCATTTTTATATGCCCCATATTTTCACAAGTCCATGAAGAACGTAGGCCACATAAGAAAAGAGCTTAAAACGAGAACAATATTTAATATTCTTGGGCCGTTAGTGAACCCACTTAGACCAAAAAAGCAAGTTCTTGGTGTTTATGATAAAAGTTTGATGAAAGTAGTAGCAGACGTATTAATCAAGCAAGGTGTATCTAGAGGTTTTGTTGTACATGGGTTTGATGGAATGGATGAAATTTCAATATGTGACAAAACCTACATTATAGAAATAAATAATTCTAAAGTAAAAGAATTTGTCTTTAACCCTTCAGATTATGGTTTTAATTTAGCTACAATCGACAAACTTATAATTGATTCTTCAGAAGAATCAAAAGAAATTGCACTAGCAATTCTTAATAATGAAATCAAAGATTCAAGGAGAGATATTTGCGTACTTAATGCTGGCGCAGGATTATATATATATGGAATTGTTGACTCACTTGCTGAAGCATTTGAGTACGTTAATGCTAAATTAGATTCAGGAGAAGTTTACTCAAATTTAGTTAGTAAACTTATAATTTAGATGAATATACTAGATAAGATAATTGATCACAAAATACAAGAAGTTGTTTTGCAAAAATCCAGCTTTCCTCTTGAAGAGTTAGAGCGTGGAATAAAATTCAAGCAAGAGGGCGTAGAAGCTATAAAGTTTGAAAAAAGAGATTTCCATTCATCCCTAAAGAAAGAAAATTCAATAAATATAATAGCAGAAGTTAAAAAAGCTTCCCCTTCTAAAGGCTTAATTTTAAGTGACTTTCAACCTTTAAAAATCGCATCAGAATATCAAGAGGGCGGGGCATCTGCTATATCTATTTTGACTGATGAAAACTTCTTTCAAGGCAAACTGGACTATCTTCCATCAATAAGAACTACAACATCTATTCCTTTATTAAGAAAAGATTTCATAGTAGATGAATATCAAGTTTTTCAATCAAAATTTTATGAGGCCGATGCGATACTCTTGATAGGTAGAATCCTATCTTTATCTAAATTAAAAGACTTATTTCAACTTTCTACAGAGCTGGATTTAGATGTTTTATATGAAATTCATGACAGAGAAGATTTATATAAGGGAGTTGAATTAGGAATAGATATATTTGGAATAAACAATAGAAACTTAAAGGATTTTAGCGTTAATACCTCCAACATAATTGAATTATTAGAAGAGATTCCTTCAGATAAGATTCTAGTTAGTGAAAGTGGTATAAGTTGTTCAGATGATATTGCAAGGTTAAGGTGTTATGGTATCACGAACTTCTTAGTTGGGGAAAGCCTTATGAAATCTGAGGATAGGGTTGCATTCTTAAAAAGCTTATTGTCAGCCTAGATTGCTTCTATTTCTCTTTTAAGATCTTCCATGCCAAATCCATCTAAAGAACTTGCAAGTATAGTACTACAATTCTTCAAAGGCTTAAACTTACTGAGTTCGTCCCTAAATTTACAAGCATCAACTTTGTTTAGAACAATTAACTTAATCCTTGAAATTATTTTTATATTATATTCTTTTAATTCAAATAAGAGAGTGTCATGCTGCTCTTGTAGTTCTTCAATATTTAAACATGATGTATCAAGAACTTCTATTAAACAGTCTGATCTCTCAATGTGCTTTAGAAATTGATGACCTAATCCTTTTCCGGAATGCGAACCTTTTATAAGACCAGGAATATCTGCAATAAGAAAATCTTTGTTTTTAGCCTCTAGCACCCCAATGTTTGGAGTTATTGTAGTAAATTGATAATTTCCTACCGAAGCTTTTGAATTTGTAATTTTTCTAATTATAGAGGATTTGCCTACATTAGGATAACCAATTAAGCTGACATCAGAAATTGTTTTTAAGTTCAATGCCAATCTTAATTTTTCACCCTTTTTACCATCTTTATATTTTGTTGGAGCTCTATTAGTAGATGACTTAAAGAATGTATTTCCCAGACCTCCTTTACCACCCTCTAGTAAGACAACTTCTAAATCTTCAGTAACTATATCAGCAATTTTTTTGTTTGTATTTAGCTCAAGGATCTCCGTGCCTAAGGGAACTCTTATCACTTTATTGCTTCCATTCTTTCCATTCCTTTTATTGGAGCCACCATTTGTTCCATTTTGGGCTTTAAAGACTCTTTTGTTTCTAAAATCCCTAAGAGAGTTTAAGTTGTTAGATCCAACGAAAACAATATCACCACCATTTCCACCATTTCCACCGTCTGGTCCACCAAATGGAATAAATTTCTCCCTTCTAAAAGAAGCAAGACCATTGCCTCCATTACCCGAAAGAATTTGTATTTCCACATAATCTAGAAAGTCAGACATTTTATCATCCTTGACATTAAAATAACTCGCAAATATTATAGCATTTATGTTTAAACGTTTATTTCAAATTTTTTTTGTCATACTGCTTCTTGTTTCTTGTACTAGCAAGCAAACAGTGTTGGAAGGTTCAGCTAAAAGTCTTTATGAGTTAATTAATAAAGAATTAAATAAAGAAAGAAAATATCTCTTCTTTGGTACGACTGATTACAAGCTTTTATCAGAGATGATTATAGCACTTCAAGTTAGATATCCATACTCTACTTATGCTAGAGAGTCATATTTATTAAGTGGAGAGGTTGCTTATAAGAGAAAGAAATATGGGGAAGCTATAGTTGAATATCAAGCTTTTATTGAGAATCAGATTAACCACCCAAAAGTCGATTATGCAACTTATAGGATTTTTAAGTCACAATCTAAATTGATAACTGACAAAGATAAGAACATACAGCCAGCTAAGGAAATTTTAGGTATGTTTGAGTTGTTGACAGAAGAATATAAGTATTCGGAATTTATGCCTGAAACCATAGAAATATATGAAAAAGCCAAAAAATATATACTTAAGAGAGCAATTTATATTGCAAAGTTCTACATTAAGGATGAAAAATATAATTCTGCATTAGGCAGAATAGATAATGCGAATATATTAATTCCAGAAAGGGTTGCTCAGAGCCAAGAAGCTCAATATATTAAAACTTTTTGTCTAATTAAGACTTCTGAATCTAGCAAGAAGACTGACTACATAAAATCTTATATAGAGCGATTCCCCAATTCTCCATACATATCAGAATTAAATGATTTATAAATGACAATGAAAATGTATTTCATTGATTTAATTTCTTCAAGTCAAATTAATGAGAGAGTGTTCCTATCTTTCTATGAAAATTTTGATTGCATTTTTACACAGTTTGAGATAGATAGTGGATATAAGATTGAAGTAATATTTAGCACTAAAGATGATTTGGATGATTTCTTAACTTTTTGTAATTCCTCTGAGGTTAATACAGAAGCAAAATTTCTAGCTAATCTTGTATTAAGACAAAAGATTAAAGTTTTTAATATGAAAGAAGGAAATAATTGGATTAATTATTTAAACCGCATTCAAGTCTCAAAAGATCTTATAATTGCTCCTCCATGAAAGTCCGATGGAGATCCTAAGGAAATAATTATTAATCCATCACTCGCTTTTGGAACAGGGCATCATGAGACAACTCTTTCGTGTCTTCAAATGTTAACGTACATGAAAACAGAAAAAGAAATAAAGAATTCAATTAATAGTGTTTTGGATGTTGGTACAGGAACCGGAATACTTTCATTAACATCTAGTAAACTATTTAATTCAACAGCCATGGGAATAGACATAGATGCAGAATCTATTAGCCAAGCTAATTCAAACTTATTACGTAATAATTCTATCAAGAATACTAGTTTTACTAAATTAGAACTTGAAGAAGTTACAGGGAGTTTTGATTTAATTGTTGCTAATATATCAAAGTCCTATTTGATTAGTAAATCTGAGATTTTACTTAGTAGGCTGCTTTCTAACTCTTATTTATTAATCTCAGGCTTTATTTTTTCCGATTTTAATGAAGTTAAATGGAACTTTTTTTATAAAAAGTGTAATCTCATTCGTATAATTCAAATTAACAATTGGATAACTTTGTTATTGAGGAAAGCATGAAAGAGATTATTTCATTTACAAAAGTAGGGTCGGTACTTATTCTAGACCAAACAAAACTTCCATTTGTAGAACTATATGTTGAGGCAAAAAATTATAGTCAGATTATCAAGTTGATTAAGAAATTAAGTATCAGGGGTGCACCAGCCATAGGTGTGGCGGGAGCTTTCGCCTGCTTTTTGGCTGCTAAAGATTTATTTGAAAAAAATAGCCAAAACTTTATTGGGACCTTGTCTAAAAGACTTGATGAAATTAAGCTATCAAGACCCACAGCAGTGAATTTAGAGTGGGCTGTAAAAAGATTTAGCTATATATTGGAAACTAACAAGGAAAAAAATATAGGTTTTGTTAAGACTTTGTTCTTCAAAGAAGCTAGGAAAATATTCTCTGAAGAAAAGAAAGTGTCTGAGTCAATCTCAAAAGTTGGCTCAAAATTATTCAAAGATAACTTTAAAGTTTTGACTCATTGTAATACTGGGTCTTTGGCTACTACGGGCCCTGGAACCGCATTAGGGGTTATTAAACATGCCAATAAAAGAATCAAGAAACTTAAAGTTTACGCAACAGAGACTAGACCACTACTTCAAGGTTCAAGGTTAACATTATGGGAATGCAATAAGAGCAATATAGACTGTACTTTAATCACAGATTCAATGGCATCACATGTGATTAAGCTTGAGAATATTGATATGGTTATAGTAGGAGCCGATAGAATAGCTGCCAATGGTGATGTTGCAAACAAGATAGGGACATATCAGCTAGCTGTTACTTGCAGTTTTCATAAGGTTCCTTTTTATGTAGCAGCCCCTTTTTCTACTTTCGATCTTTCTATTAAGAGCGGTAAAGAGATAAATATTGAAGAAAGAGACAAGAAAGAATTGCTGTCAATCGGCACCAAAATTGTGGCTAAAGCAAAAAAAGTATTTAATCCTGCTTTTGATATTACACCTTACAACTTAATATCAGGAATAGTTACTGAGAAAGGGATAATAAAGAAACCTGATAAAGCTAAAATTCTTAAATTTTAAAGATTATTATTTGATTCTTCTTCTTCTTCTAAACAGGAGACACAATATCTTGTGAAAGGCATTGCTCTTAATCTATCTTCTTCTATTAATTCCTCACATGGAATACACTTCCCATAGTTTCCACTTTCTATTCTAGCCAGTGATTCTTCAATCATAATTAGTTTCTGTCTGTCTCTCTGATTAAGAAGCAAAGAAAGCTCTCTTTCTCTGTCATTACTGGCGCTATCATAAAAGTCTCCGACGTCATGCTTAAGATGGTTTGACTCATCTTTAATCAGCTTAGATATATCATCAAGGATTAATTCTCTCATATTAATAAGAGTTGCTTTGATTTCTTTCTTAAATTTAGCAGAAATCTTTGTCTTTTTTTCCTTGGTATTTGTTTTTTTAGGAACTTTCTTTAATTTAGGTATTACTTTAATTTTCTTCGCACTTGATTTTGTCGCACCCATGATAAATCTCCAGAAGGTTTATAAGATAAGCTCATTAAATTATTTGTCAAGGTTATTAATTTAGGGTTAATTTATATATAAATTATGATTAAAAGAGAAAGAGATTTTTGGTCAACCAAATATGGATTAATTCTAGCAATGGCTGGAAATGCAGTAGGGCTGGGTAATTTTTTGAGATTTCCCGTACAAGCAGCAGAAAATGGTGGAGGAGCTTTCCTGCTTCCTTATATAATTTGTTTTTTAATTATAGGCATTCCTCTAATGTGGATAGAGTGGGGTATTGGTAGATTTGGGGGCTCTATCGGAAGTGGAACAGTATTTGGTATTTCAAACAAATTAAGAGCAGAGAGGCCTATTCAAATTTTTTCTTTGTTGGGAGTGTGGATACCCTTTGTTATTGCTATTTATTACGTCTACATAGAATCTTGGACGTTGGGATATTCTATAAGCTCATTAGTTGGCGATTTGCAATCTGAATCCTTGAATTCTTCTGATAAAATGGAATTTTTTACTGGAACTTTCTCCACCTACATTGGAAGCAATAACACAGATTCTTTTTTTATGACACCATCTTTTTTTGCATACTCTTGTTTTTTATTAACAATCTTTATTAATTATAAGATTTTATCAAGAGGTATTGTTAAAGGAATAGAAAAGTTTGTTAAAATAGCAATGCCCGCATTATTAATCATGAGTCTATTTTTAGTTATTTATGTACTATCAATTAAAACATCAATATCATCTTCTCTAGTAGGCCTTAATTTCTTGTGGAAACCAGATTTTGCGTATCTTTCAAGCCCTAGTGTTTGGATAGCTGCTGCAGGCCAGGTCTTTTTTACTCTTAGTTTAGGGTTTGGAGCAATAGTTACATATGCTTCTTTTATTAGAAAGGATGATGATATTGCTTTGTCAGGACTTACTTCAGCATCAATAAATGAACTAATTGAAGTAGTGTTTGGAGGATCAATTGTAATACCTGCAGCTGTTGCCTTCTTAGGGATATCCGGTGCCGTGATTATAGCAAGCTCTGGAGCCTTTACAATTGGATTTATTGCTATGCCATTAATCTTTGATGGATTACCTTTCGGCCAACTGATAGGCTTTGTATGGTTTTTCCTATTGTTTATTGCTGGCTTAACGTCTTCTATAGGAATCTTGCAACCTGTAATAACTTTCTTCTCAGAAGAGTTTAGCTTTACTCAGAAAAAGTCTTCTTTTGTTGTAATTATTCTAATTCTAATTTTATCTCAATTTGTAATTTTCTTCCCAGGATTCCTAGATGAGTTTGATTTTTGGGCTGGAACAATCTTGCTTATCATATTGGCAATAATTGAGATAATAATTTTTGTTTTTTATATTGCTCCAGATGATCCAGTTGCGTCAATTAACCATGGAAGTCTAATAAAAGTTCCGAAATTTTTTAATAAGATTTTTAAGTTTTGGCTACCCATGCTATTAATAACACTTTTTCTATCGTGGGTTTTCCAGGATATCAATAGCGAGGCCTCTATAATCCTTAGAAAAAGTCTTTCAACTTATTTGTCTAGGTTGATTCTGATTAGCTTGTTTCTAGCATTTTTAGGCTTGGTATATAAGAAGGTATTTAAATAATGGAACTAGACTCACTTGTTTTTTTAATTCTGATTTGGTCATTGATTATTAGTTTGGTGATAATTTGTATAATTAAACTTAATAAGTGATATCTATTTTCTTTCTTAAGGCAGCGTAGTCACATGTTTGATGGATAAGCCCCCCAAGCAAAAAAACTGTTGTTAAGATTGTCGCAGTTTCATATCCAATTAAGATTACAAGAATCATGGCTGGAGAAAAAAATTCCCTTTTTAGTAAAAATCTGCATTTAGACATCGCTTTGTAAATAAAAGATCTGCTTTTCATAGGAACTATTTTGTCTACCTCGCTAGGATAGTAAGCAAGGCTGCCATTTTTAGTTCTTCTCAACATAAAGAATAAGATTGTTGTAAGGAATATTAAATAGAGCAATATATTTAATATTGAAAGCTGCTTATATAGTATGTGATCATAAGTAAAAAGAAAGTATTTAGGGTTGTTCATGCACATGCTTATTCCAACAAACATTGAGAAATAAGATATCTGGTCTAATGCTGTATCAAACCATTGACCAAAAACAGATTCTTTTAGTTTGATTCTAGCAACTTCACCATCACATCTGTCTAAAATTGTTGCAAGCTGAAGTATCAGTGCACCAGCAAGTGGCATATGCCATGCGTAGAAGAAGCCGCAAGATATGCCTATTAGGCCCACGAAGAAAGTTATTATGTTGGGGTGAATATTTACCTTTATTAGGATCTTGCTTATTGGTATTGAGATTTTACTATTAACTCTTTTTGAGAACCACCCACTTACATTCTTGCTTATATGATCAAAAAGGAAATCTCTTCCAACATTAGTTCCCAATTCATTGATTGATAATTTTTTAGGTGGATCATCAAGTTTAAATTCATCTATGTTCTCAGATATCTTTTTTAAGTTTGTTAAGTTATTTTCTAACTCAATTGCAAACCCATTTTTTAAAAAGATAACTCCATCATTTGAATCTGAAACAGTTTTAAATGATCTATCTGTATTTTGGATTATAGCGAAGATGCTCTGTAATTGCTTTTTGTTAAGAACAACATTATTTTGAATAATCAATAAATCATTCTCTTTGACTAAATGATCGAAAGTTCTGGATTGAATGATCTTAAAATCTGGGAATTTCCTTCTTAATCTCTTGAAATATATTTTATCTATATCAGAAACAAGAGCAGCTTGATCAAAACCTTCTTGAGCAAGATTCAATAAAGTTCTTTCATATATTTTTAGATTTGCTATTTCTTCATTGTTAAATGACTTTAAAGGTTCTGAATCTACTCCAAGACCATTGCATAAAACGATTGGTATCATACTTTAGACTATTTTTAATTTAGAAGATTTCTTTCCAGAGGAAATTCTATTGATATTAATTTTAGCATTTTCAAGATCGTTAGGATAATCAACATCATGCCAATATAAATCTTTTATATTAGTTGTCATAATCTTGTGACCTCTTTGTATTATTCTAGATATGCTTGATGCGTACCATTTTAAGTTAAAATCTTGCGTTCTGATTTCCTTCTCAAGAGATCTTTTTAGAATTTCTACACCCTCTCCTCTAAAGACTCTTACGCCAACAGATTCACCAGAAGCGTTACTTAAATCTTTACCTATTGCTATCAATTGCCCATTTTTAACTTGCACTTTCATATCTTCAGCTGCATAGCTTTTTTTAATTTTATATGGGACACAGATTTCATCTTTGTTTGAAAGTATTTGCTTTAGAACTTCTAGTTCAAATACATCATCACCATTTAATAAAACAACATTCGAATTTAATTCAAACCTAGCTGCCCATAATGAAAAAAGACTATTTGTTGATTCCCAAAATGGATTATAAATAGTATTAATTTTCATTCCTAACGAATCATAGTTTCCCAGGAACTCTTCGACTTTGTTACTAGCAAATCCTACAACTACATTAACTTCCTGGACTTCACATGACTTTAAGTGATTAATTTGATGCTCAAGTATTGTTTGGTTATCTAAAGTTAGCAGGCACTTAGGTATTTCATTCGTATGAGGTTGAAGCCTTTGTCCTCTTCCAGCTGCTAAAATAATTGCTTTCATTCGATTCCTTAGTAATCTAAGTTTGATTATTTATAACTTTTATAAAAAATTATGTCAATAAAATAGGGCTAAAATAGAAGAAAAAATTGATTTTATATTGTAGGTACTTAATTTTTTAAAATTTAATTAAGTAAAGACATTAATTTTTTAACCTAAGAGCTTTACTAATTTTCCATCAACAAGCTCAGCTCCAACTTGTTCGTTTTTTGAATTTACGTAAACTAATTTTGGTTTGAAGTCTTGAGCTTTTTCCTCTTCTAATTGCGCAAAAGATACAATTATAAGGGTGTCACCTTTTCGTGCGCAATGCGCTGCAGCGCCATTTGTGCAAATAACCCCAGAGTTTTTTTCACCTTCAATTACATATGTAATAAACCTTTCTGCATTCGTTAAATTAAAAATATGAACTTGTTCATACGGCAGTATGTTAGCGGCATCCATTAATGCACTATCAATAGTGATACTTCCTTCATAATAAAGATTAGCTTCGGTTACCGTAGCTCTATGTATCTTGGACTTAAGTATTGTCAAATTCATTTTAGTATTCTAAATTAAAATTTCAGATTGTCTATCAATCTTACATTGCCAATTTTTGCTGCTACGACAATATGACAATCCTTAGAAGGAATTCTCGGGTATGTCATGGTTCTAGTATCTATAATTTCAATATATTCAACATTATTTATACCATTAGTGGAGTAATAATCCCTAAGAGTTTTAACCAGGTTTTTGCATGAGGCTCGTTTCTTTAGTTTTGATATTAGTTTTATTCTTTTTAAGCCCTTATAGATTATAGGTGCAATCTCTCTATTTTTATTTGTTAGCTTCACATTTCTTGAGCTCATAGCGAGTCCATCGCTCTCTCTTATTATTTTATGAGAAATAATCTTTATAGGTAAGTTTAAGTCTTCAATCATTTTTTTTATGATTACTAATTGTTGTAAGTCTTTTTCTCCAAAAACGGCTATATGAGGCATTGTAATATTAAATAATTTTAAAACAATTGTAGCAACAGAATCAAAATGACCTTCTCTACTTAATCCGCAAAGATGATTTTTAAAATCTTGGACTGCAATCTTTGTTTGGAATCCTAATGAATAAATCTCTTTTACTTTAGGAGCAAATAAATAATCTACTTTTAAGCTCTTAAGTTTTTTTTTGTCATTATTAAAAGTTTTAGGGTATGTTAAAAGATCCTTCTTTTCATTAAATTGTTTGGGATTCAAAAAAATACTAACAATTACAATTGCCTTAGTGGCTTTGGCTCTTTTAATTAAAGCAATATGGCCTTCATGTAAAGCTCCCATTGTTGGCACAAGAACAATTCTTGGATTCTTCGATAGCCTAATTTTCATACAAATATTCTGCATTTTTTTTACAGAATTTATTGTTCTAAGGGAACTTATTTTTTTTAACCTCATTCTTATATGAATTAATAGATTTTTTTATCGTGGCCCGTAAGTTGGAGTAGTTCTTTACAAAGGATGGGTGAGGTGACGGAGTAAGGCCAAGTAAGTCCTCAGTTACAAGTATTTGGCCATCACATTTTTTTCCTGCTCCAATACCAATTGTAGGAATCTTAAGAGATTTAGTAATTTTATTAGCTAAATTTTCCGGAACACCTTCAATCACTAAAATCGATGCGCCGTTAATCTCTGCTTCTTTAGATAGAGTATAAATGTATTCTTGTTCAGACTTGTTTTTACCTTGTTTCTTGTAACCACCATACATATTGAATGATTGAGGACAGAGCCCTACATGAGCAACAACTGGAATCCCTGCATTTGAAAGTTTATTAATCGTATCAAGTGAATCAAAACTAATTTCGAGCTTTACAGACTCAGCACCAGTAGCTTTTATGATTCTTCCAGCATTTCTAAGCGCGTCTTCTGTTGATGATTGATATGACATGAATGGCATATCTATACATAAATGAGACTCTTTAACTGCTCTTGATACAATCGAACCATGATAAATCATATTCTCGATAGAAACGTTAAGCGTTGTTTCGTTCCCTTGAAAGACATTCCCAAGTGAGTCACCGACAAGAACAAAATCACAAACGCTATCTATAATAGTAGCAATTTGAAAATCATAAGACGTAAGAGCCACGATAAGCTCTTTCTTTTGTTTCATGGATTGAAGGTCCGTTATAGTTTTTCTCAATAAAGCTCCTTGTTATCATTTACAATTTTATATATAGCTTTATTATATTTAAAAAACATGTCTATTAATAGTGAAAACTTCTCTCTTCTTTCAAAGTTGCCCCAGTACGTATTTTCCTCTGTAAATGAATTAAAATATGAGGCTAGAAAAAAGGGCGAAGACATAATTGATTTTGGAATGGGAAACCCTGATCAACCTACTCCTAGACATATTATAGAAAAATTATTAGAGTCTGCCACACAAGGTAGAAACCATAGGTATTCAGTTTCTGCTGGTTTACCTAAATTAAGACTAGCAATAACAAATTGGTACAAAAGGAATTATGATGTAGAACTTGACCCTGATAATGAAACTATAGTTACTATTGGCTCTAAAGAAGGACTGTCTCATTTGATGATCTCTTTACTAGCTCCAGGCGAAACGGTATTAGTGCCTGATCCATGTTACCCAATCCACAGCTATTCGGTTCTTATAGCTAGAGGAAATATTAAAGAATACAATTCAATTAAAGATGAGAATCTTTTGATGAATATTGAGAAAGGTCTAAAGAGTAAACCTAAAGCTTTAATAATATCTTTCCCTAGTAATCCTACAACCCAAACTGTTGACATTGATTTCTTCACTAAAATTGTTGATTTGGCAAAAAAGTATTCAGTTATTGTAATCCACGACTTTGCTTACGCTGATATATGTTTTGATAATTATAAGGCCCCAAGCTTTCTCCAGGCTTCAGGTGCAATGAATGTAGGAGTTGAGTCTTTCTCATTATCTAAAAGCTACAATATGGCGGGATGGAGAGTAGGTTTTATGTCAGGAAACAGAGAAGTTATATCAGCCCTAAAAAGAGTTAAGAGCTATTTGGACTATGGAATTTTTCAACCAATCCAAATATCTGCTATAACCGCTCTGAACGAGACGCAAGATTGCGTTAAACAAACAGCTAATATATACAAAGAAAGGCGTAATCGTTTAGTAGACGGACTCAGTAAAATAGGATGGGAAATAGAATTACCTAAGGCTACAATGTTTGTTTGGGCTAAAATACCCGAGCAATACCTAGGTATGGGATCGCTAGAGTTCTCTAAGAAGTTAATTAAAGATTGTAAAGTCGCAGTATCGCCCGGAGTAGGTTTTGGCCCTAGTGGTGATGAATTTGTTAGATTTGCATTAATCGAAAACGAACAACGTATTCAACAAGCTGCAAGGTCAATGAAAAAACTATTTGTGTAATGAAAAATTTTTTTGTTAATTTTTTCATATTCTTTTTATTCACCAGTACAGGTCTTTCTTCTGATTTTATTGAATCTAAAGCTTCTAATTATAAAAGTGCACAATTCAAGGATAAAAAGATAAAAAAGTATATTACCTATTTTTCAAAAGCCGAAAAAGGAAGAGTTTTTTTTAAGCAAACATATAGAAGGCAAGGTTATTTTGAAAACACCGTACATGAAATTTTTGCAAAATATGATATCCCTAGAGATTTAAAATACATATCAATGATTGAAAGCGGGTTTCAATTTGAGATAAAGTCCTCAGCTGGAGCTGTTGGCTTATGGCAATTTATGCCATCAACTGCAAGAATCTTTGGATTAAGAGTTGATGAATGGGTTGATGAGAGAAGAGACTTTCATAAAGCAACTCAAGCTGCCGCTGAATACTTAGTAAGTCTTAAGAGGAAATTCGGAAATTGGGAATTAGTTTTAGCTGGATATAATTCTGGAGATCTTACAGTTAAAAAAGCAATTGAAGAGTATAATTCAAAAGATTTTTGGCACTTGTCACAACTGACTTTTCCTAAACAAACCAAAGACTATGTACCCCAAATTCTTGCTGTTATTAGAATTTCTAAGGATTTAAAATCCTACGGATTTAACGATTTAAAAGTGAAAAGTATTATCAAGACAGAGTTTATAGAGCTTCCTCCGCAAACTCGTTTGGATTATATTGCAAAAATTGCAGAAATTGATTTTGGTTTATTAAAGAATCTTAACCTTGCTTTGTTGAGAGATATTACTCCACCAAATGAATTTTATTCAGTACGAATTCCAAGTGGACTCAAGAAAAAGATATACTCTAAATTAAAGTCCAATCCTGATAAAAGAACTATATATAAACATAAGATTAAGAAAGGAGAAACTTTATCCTCTATTGCAAGGACTTTTTCTAATTCAGTAAAGGAGCTTATGAAGCTAAATAACTTATCATCTTCAGATATATATCAAGGTGAATATTTGTTAGTTTATAAAAAGACAATAAGAAAGAATGATTATTCCAATAGAGCTTTTTTTGTTTATCTAGTTAAGGAAGGAGACTCATTGTCAAAGATTGCGGAGAAGTTCAATATGAGGATTAAAGAAATAAAAAACTTTAATAATTTAAAGTCTAATAGGATTTCTGTAGGCCAAACCCTGAAGATATTTAAATCCAATGAATAAAAAAGAGTTTTATCGCGTAATTGATAAAATATCCGAGGAAAAGAAACAAGAGATAAATAATAAGATTACCG